>Ga0136642_1000146_pt1 | contig 43591 bp, 32 predicted proteins | sample LowCatLa1302831Y_FD_115313 | JGI IMG/M metagenome (GOLD analysis project Ga0136642, IMG submission 115313) | Freshwater microbial communities from Lower Cathedral Lake, Yosemite National Park, California, USA - 13028-31Y | ecosystem: Environmental > Aquatic > Freshwater > Lake ... | reverse complement strand
GCCGGCGGGACAGGCGGTCTGGCAGGCCAGGCAGCCAAGGCAGTAGCTCATCTCGTCGGCGAAGGCCGGCGAGAGTTTCAGTTCACCGTCAGCGACGGCGCGCATGAGCGAGATGCGCCCGCGCGGGCTATGGCGCTCCTTATTGGTGGCGACGTAGGTCGGGCAGGCCGGGAGGCACATCCCGCAATGCATGCACTGCTGGAGGATCGAGTAATCGAGGAGCTTGAGCGAAGGCTTCATCCCTCAGTCGAAGATTTTGCCGGGGTTGAGCAGATTCTGCGGATCCCAGGCATGCTTGATTTCGCGCATGAGGTCGTGACTATTCTCGCCGACCTGACGTCGTAGCCAGGCTTTCTTTGCAAGGCCGACACCGTGTTCGCCGGTAATCGTGCCGCCGAGGGCGAGGGTCTTGGTCACGATATCCTCGAGGGCTTCGTGGACGCGGGCCATCTCCTCGGTATTACGCTCGTCGGTCAGAAAGGTCGGGTGCAGGTTGCCGTCGCCCATGTGTCCGAAGGTGCCGACGAGGAGCTTATGCTTCTTCGCGACCTCGGCGACGAAGGCGACCATCTCGGCGAGCTTATCGCGCGGGACGGTGACGTCCTCAAGGATGGTCGTCGGGCGAACACGCGCGAGGGCGGAGAAAGCGGAGCGACGGGCGGAGGCGAGTTGCAGGGCTTCGGCGTCATCGCGGGCCACGCGGACGTCACGAGCGCCGCGAGCGCGGGCCAGGGCCAGCATCTGTTCGGCTTCTTCGGCGACCGCGGCCGGATGTCCGTCGGTCTCCATGAGTAGCAGAGCCTCGCAATCGCGAGGCAGGCCGATCTTGGCGTAATCCTCCACGCAGCCGATGGTCATGCGGTCAAGGAACTCCAAGGTGCAGGGGATGATCTTCGCCGCGATGATGTCAGACACCGTCTGCGCGGCATCTTCCATACGATCGTAGCTCGCCAGCATCGTGCGGCGGGCGGCGGGGCGGGGGAGGACTTTGAGCAGGACTTCGGTGATGATGCCAAGCGTGCCTTCGGAGCCGATGAAGAGGTCCTTCATTGAATAACCGGCGACATCTTTCACGCAGGCGTTACCGAAGCGGGCGATGCGACCGTCGGGCAATACGACCTCGAGGCCCATCACGTAATCGCGGGTGACGCCGTATTTGAGGCCGCGGAGGCCGCCGGAGTTCTCGGCGACGTTGCCGCCGATGGTGCTGATCTTCATTGAGCCGGGATCGGGCGGATAGAAGAGACCATGCTTATTCGCCGCGGCGTCGATGGCGGCGGTGATCACGCCGCACTGGGCGCGGACGGTGAGATTCGCAGGGTCGACCGAGATGATTTTATCTAGGCGCGTCAGACACAGGACAATGCAGCCTTCTGAAGGAACGCTGCCGCCGCTGAGGCCCGTGCCGGAGCCGCGGGTGACGATCGCGTGGGAGAATTCGTTGGCGAGTTTGACCACCGCGGCGACTTCTTCGGTCGAGCCGGGGTGCACGACGACTCCGACCGGGCCCTTGAGGGCGGCCGTGCCGTCGAAGCCGTAAGGAATCGTGTCTTCCGGCGACGTCAGCACCTGCTCGGCGCCCACGATATCTCGTAAGCGGGCGAGGAGGACTGGGTCGGGGGAGGGCACGGGTCTCAGATGAGCTTCAGGGCTTCGTCGACCGACACGTTGCGGTGCACCATCGCCATGAGCGCCTGCGTGATGCCGCGCGGGTTCGGGTGCTGGATGACGTTACGACCGTAGACGATGCCCGAGGCGCCCTGCTTGAGGAGGCCTTCGGTGCGGACGAGGATTTCCTTGTCGCTCACGCGACCACCGCCACGGACGAGCACCGGGATGCCCGAAGCCGTCTCGATGACCTTGTGGTATTGCGAGACATCGTCGGTCGGGTCGGCCTTGATGACGTCGGCGCCGAGTTCGACCGCTTGGCGGACGAGGTGAAGAATCTTGGTAAGATCGCCATCGACCATGTAGCCGCCGGCAACTGCGTTGGGCTGGAAGACGAGCGGTTCGACCATCATCGGCATGCCGTAGTAATCGGCCTGCGGCTTCAGCTTGATGATGTTCTCGATGCACTGGGCGGTCACGTCGGGCGCGCCGGGAATCTGGAAGAGGTTCACGCAGACGCACGCGGCATCGAGGCGGACAGCCTGCAGCATCGTCTCCTCGATCATCAGGCTGAACGCCGTGGCGGGGAGTTCCTTGCCGTAGACGTTGGCGGTGTCGGTGCGGAGGACGAGGGCCGGCTTCTGCTTGCCCGGGATGGACTGCAGGTGGCGGGCCTGGCCGACCGTCAGCTGGATGGCGTCGGGACCGGCATCGACGAGCGTCGCAACGACCTGGCGCATGTCCTCGATGCCCTGCAGGAAGCCGGGCTGGTTGAAGAAGCCGTGGTCGACGGCGACGTCGAAGCAGCGCTTGGACGAGGCGTTGAAGAGGCGGTTGAGGCGATACTGCTTCATGAGGGAGATGGAGGGCGGGACTTACTTCAGTCCCATGATGTGCTTGAGGATATAGAGCTCGAGCGCTTCGTAGTCGCGGGCGTCGCGATACTGCTGGACGAGCTTCTGGTCTACCGTGCGGACCTTCTGGACGAGCGCAAGGAACAGCTCTCGGCTATTCTTAAGGTGATCGGTGACTGGGCTGCCGCGCTGGGTGCGGATGGCCTTGACGTCTAGGCCGATGAATTCGCCGCGGTTACCGTAGCCGGACTCCTCGAGGACGCGGACCTGGTTGAAGGCCGCGCGGAGGTTGGCGCCGCCGAAGTTCTTGTCCTGGTCGTATTTCAGGCCGTTCTGGTCGTTAAGGTGGACGCTCGCCAGCTTGTCGTGGGCGAGGGCGAAGGCCATCTCATCGCTGGCGTCGAGGCCGGCGAGCATGGCGTGGGCGGATTCGATGAGGCCCTTGACGCGCTGGTGGTCCTTGGAGGCGTAGGAGAGGGTGAGGGCGTGGCCAATGGTGGGCACGTAAGCCTGGTCGGTCGGCTCATTCGGCTTCGGCTCGATCCAGATCTCGATGTTCTTGTCGTAGTCGAGCATCGCGTTGACGGTCTCGAGCAGGCGTTGGTAGGCCAGTTTGGCGTCCTTTGCTTCGCGGATGTAGGTCCCTTCGCGGGCGAGCCAGAGCACGATGGCCTTGGAGCCGACGGTGTTGGCGATGTCGATGCACTTCTTGGTGCGATCCCAGGCATAGGCGCGATCGCTGGCGCTGTTGGAAGTGTAGGCGCCGTCGACGGTCTGGTCGGCGAACCACAGACGCGGGGCGACGAACTCCGGGGTCAGGCCTTGGTTGGCGAGCATCGCCTTCACTTCGGTCGCCTTCTTTAGGATTTGGTCAGGCTTGAGATTGTCCATGCCTGGGACGACGTCGTCGTCATGGAACTGCACGCCCTCGAAGCCGAGGGGGCGATAGAGGGCAAACTTCTCCTCGTGCGGGAAGACCTTGCGGACCTCGCCGCCAAAGGGGTCGCCTCCTTCGCTGATATTCCAGGGGCCGAAAGAGAAACGGTAGGTGACGGGTGTGCTCATGGGTAAAGGGAGATATTACCACGCCCTGCCTGCTTTACTACGCTATGTGTCTCTCGCTATGGCACTATTATCTCAATTACCCCCTTGCATGAGGGGGTGCTCTTGATACGAATCACCCTATGAAAGCCATTCGCGAAAAGGTAGAGCTGCCTGAAGGGCACTCTTTCCGCGTCTTGCGCTGGGCGAAGTCACTTCGCGACGTGGAATGTCTCATCGCCCCAGGGCGGACGTTACCCGTGCAAGGGGAGGGCAACCATTGGCACTTCCATAAGGAGATGGAGCTGACGCTGTTTACGGGCGGGGAGGGCACCCGCTTTGTCGGCGACTCCATCGTGACCTTCGGCGCGGGCGATCTCGTCTTACTCGGCGAGCGACTGCCGCATCACTGGCACACCTCGGGCGCATCGAGCGGCCTTTCAATTCAGTGGCACTTTCCGGAAAGTCATCCCGTGTGGGCTTTCCCGGAGAATCTCGAACTGCGCGAACTCTTTAAGCAGGCCGAGCGCGGTTTGCATTTGCGTGGGGACACCGCGACGGAAATCACTGGCCTGATGTTTGAAATCGCCAAGTCCAAAGGGGCTGGGCAACTGGCGACGCTGCTGCGCTTACTGTCCGTCGTGTCGGAGGCACCGGCCGCCGAGTTGACGCCGCTGTCCTCGCGCAGCTTTACCCTTAGTGCGGAATCACATTACCAGAAAGCGATCTCCAAGTCGGTGCAGCACCTAGTGGCTAATTTTCGCGAAGAAGTCCGCCTGGGCGACCTACTCAAAGTCTCGGGCTTGAGTCGCCCCACGTTTGCCCGGCAATTCAAGCAGCACTCCGGGCATAGTTTTAGTGCCTTCGTGAATCAGCTTCGGTTGCAGGCGGCACGCCGCGAACTCCGCGACAGCGAACGGGGTGTCCTGGATATCGCCCTGGCCTGTGGCTTCGCCCAAGTGACCTTCTTCAATCGGTTATTTTTGCGGGAGATGGGTTGCACTCCGTCCGAATACCGCCGAAAGCAGAGGAGGAAGGGGAGGTAGAGGGGAGGGCTGAGTTGAGGGCTGAATGGAGGACTGGGTTGATGACAGGGGACTGAGTCGATGGCAGAACGGATGCCACTTCGATTATCGGTCTCATGTCTCGGGTAGGGTTGAGCGGCCTCGCTCAACCGCGGCTGACCAAGGGTGGTCAGCCGCACCTTGGTTACCTCCGCCAGCGTTGGAAGAGTCGGTAAGGGATAGTCCTCAGACGGAAGCTGGGTGCAGGGACGCTTATTAGTATCGGAAAGATCCTTCCGGTATTAATCATTTCCATAACCCCATGAAACTCCCCGCGCTCCTCCTGCTGGCCGCCGCTTCCTCCGCCTTCGCTGCCGATCCGGCGCTCACTATCTATAACGGAGGCTTCGCGGTGGTGCGCGAATCGCTGCCACTGGAGCTCAAGTCGGGCGTCAATCAGGTCTCCTTCGCTGGTGTCACGGCGCAGGTCGAAGCGGATTCGGTCATCTTACGCGATATCGCGGGTAAGGCCGAGTTCCAGATTCTCGAACAGTCTTACCGTAACGACCCGGTCTCCCAGGCGATGCTGCTGTCGCTCTTCGAGGGCAAGACCCTCGAATTCAATCGTCGTGAGAGCAATAAGCCTGATCGCGTCATTAGCGGCAAGGTCGTGCGCAGTGGTTTTATCCCCGGCGGCAATTTCGTCGAGCCGATCATCGAGGTCGAGGGCAAGCTGCAGTTCACCCTTCCAGGTGAGCCGGTCTTTCCTTCGATCGGTAGCGACAGCGTGCTCAAGCCCACGTTGAATTGGAAACTGAACTCCCGTTCTTCGGGTAACATTAACGCCGAGGTAGCCTATCTGAGCCGTGGTTTCACGTGGGAGGCTAGCTACAACCTCGTCGCCACCGAGAAGAGCGATATCTTGGACGTCGTTGGCTGGGTGACGATGAACAACCAGAGCGGCACTACCTTTAATGAGGCTAAAATAAAGCTCATGGCCGGGGATGTGAATCGCGTGCAGCCAGAATACCCGATGGCGGCACGCGCTGCGGCTTTCGACAGCCTTTCCATGGCTGGGGCCAAAGTTGTGACGGAGAAGTCGTTCGACGAATTCCATCTCTACACCCTAGGCAACCCCGCAACCCTGCGGGACAAGGAGACTAAGCAGGTCGAGTTCGTCCGTGCCACCGGGGTTAAGTCTCAGCGTATCTACGTCTTCGAGGGCGCCGGACGTTATCGCCGTGGCGTGACCTCGCCCGGTAAGGTGCAGGTCTTTCGTGAGTTCAAGAACTCCGAGGTCAATAAACTTGGGATGGCCCTGCCGAAGGGTAAGGTGCGCTTCTATTCCCAGGATGGGGACCGCCAGCTCGAGTTCGTGGGCGAGAACCAGATCGACCATACCCCGAAGGATGAAACCATCCGCGTGCTGACCGGCAACAGCTTCGACTTGACTGGCGAGCATCGTATGACGAACTCAACCGAAGATGGTGCCAATCGCGTCGCGACGCAGAGCTTCGAGGTCAAGGTGCGCAACCATAAGAAAGAAGCCGTCGAGATCCGCGTGCTCGAGCATGCGACTCATGGTGGGAATTGGACCCTGACTGCCCAGAGTCAGCCGCATGAGAAGAAGGACTCCGCCAGCCTCGAATTTCGCGTGCCGCTCCAGCCCGACGAAGAGAAGACGGTGACGTACACGATTCGGTATTCGTGGTAATGAGGTAGGGACAGCACCACGTGCTGTCCTATTTGTCTCTGGCCGCCGCAGGGCGGCCGTGGGTAGGGGCGTGGCTACGCCGCGCCCTTCTCAAGAGAAGTGCACGATGAATCGTGCCCCTACCTTAGTTCGCCCTGTGGCGAACTTTAGGACAGCACGTGGTGCTGTCCCTACCTCCGAAATTCCGGCAACAACTCCGGCGTAGCCCCCGCTTTGGTGCAGACAAAGGCGGCGACGTCGACGGCGCGCTGATGAATCTGGGGAAGGTCTTCGCCGCGAAGTAGCCCGATCGCAAGGGCAGCGGTGAAGGAATCCCCTGCGCCCACGGTATCCACGACGGTAACCTTCGGGGCGGTCAGCTCATCGTATTGACCCTTATGCCAGACCAGCGAGCCAGCGGCGCCGCGGGTGAGGGCGACGGTGTGCAGCTCGAAACGCTGGGCGACGGCGAGCATGAAGGTTTTCTCGTCCTTGGGTAGCCCGAGCAGGTCGGCGACCACGGAGACTTCGTCGTTGTTCAACTTAAAGACGTTGGCGAGTTGCAACGAAGACTCAATGATTTCGCAGGAGAAAAAGGCCTGACGTAAGTTGACGTCGAAGATACGGAGGCAATCCGGTGAGGTGTTCTCGAGGAATTCGCGGATGGTGCGTCGGCTAGTCGGGGCGCTCTGGGCGAGCGAACCAAAGCAGACGGCTTTGCACTTCTTGGCCAGTAGGGCCAGCGATTCGTTCCAGGCGATGTGGTTCCAGGCTGGGTCGGCAGCGAAGACGTAACTCGCCTGCTTGGCGGCATCGAGGGTCACCGTGACCGTGCCGGTTGGGTGTTCGTTGCGCTGGAGTAGGAGCGTGTGGACGTTCTTAACTGAAAGCGAAGCGAGCGCCTCGTCGCCCAGTTTATCGCGGCCGACCGCGCTGACGACCCACGCGTCCCCGCCGAGGCCGGCGGCATGGCAGGCGAAATTGGCCGGTGCGCCGCCGAAGTGGGCCGCATCCGGAAAGACATCCCAGAGGACCTCCCCGAGGCCGACGATATTTGGGCGGACGATTTCTGGATTCATCTTATTCAGTAAACGGACCGCCGCCGACTTTGGCGAGCGCTTCGCGTACTTTCTGCCCATTGAGTTCGCTGGGTTCGGTCTGCGAGCTAAGTGCAAGGGCTGCGGCGACCCCGGCCGCTTCGCCCATGGCCATGGCGGTGACGGTCACGCGGGTGGAAGCGTGGGCCCCGCGGGTGGCGCTGTGGCAACGGCCGGCGACGAGCAGATTGGAGAGTTTCTGCGGAAGGAGGGAGCGGTAGGGAATGTCATACGGCTCCGGCTGAAACTTGCGCGGGTCAAAATCATTGGCACTGCCGGCGACAGTCTTGTTTGGGTGGAGATCGAGATACCAGCAGCCGGTCGCGATGGCGTCGTCAAAGCGTCGTCCTTTCATTAGGTCATCTTCATTCAGGATGTGCTGTCCGAGGATTCTGCGGGATTCGCGCACGCCGATCCACGGGTAGGCCTCGATGAAGTAGGCATCTTTGAAGGCTGGGATTTCATTCTTCCAGGCTTGGAACATCGCATAGGCATCGGCTCGCCCTTGCATCTCGGCCCGCGAAAGGTCGGCGGCATCGGTGGGATTGGCCGGCACCCGAATGCCGTGGATGTAGACTTCGTTCTTTGCGAACATGAACATGACACCGGGTCCGTAGTAGTAGGGCAACTCCCCGCGGACTTGGGCGTGCTTGAGGGCTTCTCGGCACTGCAGCGAAAGGCTCGGTTGGGGCTGCACGTTCCCGATACGGAAGTGGAGGGTGAGCGGCTGGACTTCGCTGTTCTGTTCAAAGGGGGCGCCGGCCCAGGCGGCCACATCGGCGTCGCCCGAGCAATCAATCACGACCTTAGGTTTAACGGTGACGAGTCCGTCCTTGTTCGCGAGTGTGACTTCGCTGACACGTCCGTCGCTGGCTTTGGCGTCACAGAGGAAGCTGTTGAAAAGTACATCTAGGCGACCCGCCTGCTTTTTGAAAAGACGGTCGAGTAGCAGTTTGAACTCAAAGGTATTAGGGATGGTCGGGTTGTGCTTCGTGATGACTTTGACATCGGGAGTACAGACTCCGGATTTCGAGAGAAGCTCGAGCGCAATACCTCGTACGACAATGCGCCCAGTAGTGATGTGCGCGATGCCGTCAAAATAAGGTAGACCGACGCTGGTGATGATGCCGCCGGCGAACGGGGCTTTCTCGACAAGTAGGGTCTTGGCTCCAGCTCGGGAAGCTGCCAAGGCTGCGGCACTGCCGGCGCAACCGCCACCTACCACTAGCACGTCGGTGGAGATGACTTTTCGCTCTGGCTTGTGGCCGACTTCCGCCGAAGCACCCAATGGTAACGCCGAGGCGAGTAGGGCGGACTTTAAGAAACTGCGGCGATCGCTCATCGCTTAGCCCCAGTATTGGGCGGTCTTGCGCTTGAGGAAATCGGCGCTGCGGCGGAGCTGGTCGATGCCGTCAACGCCGTCCTCGATGCTGATCCAGCCGTCGAAGCCGACGCGCTTGAGCTCGGTGAAGATGGCGTCGTAGTCGTTGAGGCCCTTGCCGATCTCGCCGTGGCGGAGACGCTTGGCATAACCGGCGGCACCGCCTTCTTCCTTCCGAAGGTCCTCAATGGTGCCTTCGATGAGGTAACGGTCCGACGCGTGCATGGTCACGACACGGTTCGAGACGCGCTTGAGCAGTGCGATGGGGTCATCGCCGGCGATATAAGCGTTGCTTGGGTCGTAGTTCACGCCGAAGCCGTCGGAGGGCAGGGCGTCCACCAGGGCGCAGAATACGTCCATCTTCTGGGCGAATTCGGGATAAAGCCAGAAGTCGTCCTTGTAGTGGTTCTCGAGGATGAGCGTCACGCCGCGTTCCTTGGCGTAAGGGATGCAGGCGATGATGCTGTCGGCGGCGAGACGCACGCCTTCGGCGTCGGAGAGCTCGGGGCGGCGCTGGCCGCTGAGGACGCGGCAGTAGGAGCCGCCGAGCGCGTGGGTCATGTCGATCCAGCGCTTCTGCTTGGCGATCTCGGCATCGCGGAAAGCCTTGTCCGGATGCGTGAAGTCTGGGGAGCAGCACATCATCGGGATGGACATCCGGAGGTCGGCGACCTGACGACGGAAGAGCGGCCATTTGGATTCATCGGCCATCTCGAGGAAGCCGGCGTAGAACTCCAGGCCTTGGACGTCGAGCGTGGCGGCGAGGGCAAACCACTCGGAGAGCTGCATCGTGCCGTCCTTGCAGAGGGCATGCATGTAGGCCTTGGGGAAGGCGGCGATCTTCGGCATGGTCAGGCTTTCTGTCCCGGGAGGTTTTCGGGATCCTTCGGCGGATTGCGACCGATGAAGGGATGCTGTTCCAGTTCGACCACCGAGCCGCTGATCGGGCCGGCTTCGTCGGCGAGCCAGTAGATCGCGGCGGCGGCGATCTCGTCAGGGGAGATCAGGCGGCCGGAGGGCGCGTAGACGCGGGGCAGGTCGGCATACCAGTCGTCCTTAAGGCCGTGCTCCTTCTTGCGCTTGGTCTCGTTCTCCGTGAGCACCCAGCCCGGGTTGATCTGGTTGACGCGCACGCCGTTGAGGCGGTGGAGCGTGTCGCCGAGATTGCGGGTGAGGGTCGTGAGGGCGCCTTTGGAGACGCTGTAAGGAAGTAGGTTCGGTTCGCCCGAGTAAGCGTTGACACTGCCGATGTTGAGCACCGCGCCGTGTGACTTGGAGAGGTGGGGCAGGGCGGCCTGGATGAGCAGGAACGGGATGACCGTGTTCACCGCGAGCATCTTGTGGAAGAAGGCCGCGTCGGTGGTCTGGATATTGCCTTGGGCGATAATCGCGGCGTTATTCACCACGCCATCGAGTTTACCGTAAGTCTTTACTGCGAGGTCGACCAAGCGCTGCGGGCAACCCGGCGAAGTCAGGTCCTCGATGTGAGAAACTGCAACAGGGTGAGAGTTTGCTGGCGTGGTGTTATCGTCGCCAGTTTGGACAACAATCCGTGCTCCTTTGTGATTCCATATCTTTTCTGCTTCTGCGCCGATCTCGGCGAGGGTCTCGGCGGCGAGGTCTTTCTCGAGGCCATGGATGACGACCTTGGCGCCTTCGCGCACGCAGCGCTTGGCGATGGCCTTACCGATGCCGGTCGTGCTGCCGGTGATGATGATGACTTTATCTTGGAGGCGCATGCTCAGACGGGTTTGAGGACGGACTTCACGACTTCACCCTTGTGCATCTTCTCGAAGGCCGTGTGCCAGTCGGTGATGGGCCAGACCCCGCCGATGATCGGACGGACGTCGAACTGGCCGCTGGCCATGAGGGCGATGACGCGCTCCCAGATCGGCCAGTTGTGGCTGAAGCTGCCCTGGAGCGTGATGTTCTTCTGCACCAGCGGGTCGAGGTTGAAGCCAAGCGGTTGAGGGCCCCACCCGACCTTGCTGACCCAGCCGGCGGGGCGGACGATATCGAGGGCAATCTTCAAGGTGGCGGAGGCGCCGGCCGCGTCGATCACGCCGTCGCAGCCGAGGCCGTCGCGCTGTTGGGCCCACGGCTTGGCGTCGCCGATGATGACTTCGCAGCCATACTGCTTCGCGATGGCGAGACGATGGGCGTCCTGAGGGAGGCCGACGATGGCGACTTCGGCGCCGCACTGCTTGGCCATCGCCGCGCAGAGGATGCCGATCGTGCCGGGCCCGAGGACGACCACGCGGTCGCCGGGTTCGATGCGAGCATTTTTCACGACGGCGTTATAGGCTACGCAGCAAGGCTCGGTGAGACAGGCCTGTTCGAAGGGGAGGGCGTCGGGTACCGCGTGCAGGATGCGCTGCGGGACGCGGACATACTTGGTCATCGCGCCGTTGACGCCGTAACCGAAGCCCTTGCGGGTCGGGTCGAGGTTGTAGAGCCCGCGCCGGCTCATCGGATTATTCGCCGAGATGATCGCGGCGGTCTCGCTGACCACGCGGTCGCCTTCCTTCCAGCCTTCGACCTTCTTGCCTAGCTCGACGATACGGCCGGCGAATTCATGGCCGAGGACGACCGGGTAATTGACCGGCCAGGAGTGGTCTGCCGTCCACTGGTGGAGGTCGCTGCCGCAGACGCCGACGTTGGCGACTTCGAGCAGGACATCTTCTTCACCGATGGTGGGGCGGGCGATCTCGCGGATTTCGACGGAACCCTTTTCGGGTGCGAAGTTAACGACGGCGGGGGAGTTCATGAATAAAAGGGGTAGGGGTGGGGTGGGGGTAGGAAAGTTAGCGGCCGACTTTGACGTCGCCGTAGGCGTGGACCTTTTGGCAGATCAGGCGCAGGGACGACTCTAAGTCACCCGAGGCGGTCTTGAAGGCGTCGGCATCAATCGTCAGCGGGGCACCGAGGACGACGAGCGGGGCGCCGTATTCCGGGCAGCGTACGGCTTGCTCAAGGGTGAGGCCGCCGACGGCCTGGACGGGGACGTTGACCGCTTGGACGACTTCGCGGAGCTGGTCCATTGGGCTGGGCATGCGGAGTCCGCGGGCGGCGATGCCGCGGCGTTCGTCGTAGCCGATATGATGGATGACGAAATCACAGCCCAAGTCTTCGCAGAGCTTAGCGCCCGCGACCATGTCAGGGCAGCCGAGGTTATCGCCCATGACCATGGCGCCGTGGTCGCGTCCGGCTTTCACAATCACCTTTAAGGTTTCTTCGTGGGCGCGGGCCATCACCACCACATGGGTGGCGCCAGCCTTGGCCATCATCTCTGCTTCAAGGTAGCCGCCATCCATAGTCTTCAAATCTGCCACAATCGGAGTGTTCGGGAAGGCTTTACGCAGGGCGCGGACGCCGTGGAGGCCCTCGGCGAGGATAAGGGGGGTGCCCGCTTCCAGCCAATCTACCCCAGCGCGCATGGCCATGGCGGCGGTTTCGAGGGCTTCATCGATGTTCGTGAGGTCTAGGGAGATTTGGACAACGGGCTTCATGTGGGGGTGTTTTTATCACCCGAGGGAACCTGCGGGGCAAACCGCTTTTAGATAATAACAACAAGTGTTTCACCTATTAGGCTTCCCCTTGAGGGGCTTTTTAACTCCATAGACCAAGTTTATGCCAAAAGCGACACCATCCCAAGCCGAGCTTCTGCAAAAGCAGAAGGACTACCTCCGTGAGGTCGTCGTCGATGTTGAGACGATGTCGATCTTCGATTCCCTGCCGGGCTTTCTATGTTTTCTTAAGAATCGTGCGGGCGAGCATCTCTATGCGAGCGGTCTTTGGACCACCCGTCATGGTTTTCGCGAAGCGTGGGAGATGCTCTTCAAGACCGACGTTCAACTGACTCCAGGTGTTCTTGCGGAAGCATATACCTCGGATGACGAGCAGGTTTACCGCACGGGTAAGCCGCTCTTGGATAAGATCGAGATCTGTCTCGATGCCGTTGGCCTGCCGGATTGGCATGTGACGAGTAAATATCCCGTACGTAATCGTAAGGGGGAAATTATCGGTATTCTCGGGGTTTCCCGTGTGTGTATGGGGCAGGCGCCCGTGGCTTCGATGAATGTGAAGATTGGGCCGGCCACGCGCATGCTCCAGCAAGATGTCGCCGAATACCCCTCGGCCCAGAAACTCGCGGATGCCTGCGGTCTGTCGGTTCGTCAGCTCCAGCGCCGTTTCACGGATGCGCTCGGCCTTTCGCCGCGCGACTATTGGATGAAGTGTCGCATTCGTGCCGCCTGTGAAGGGATTCGCAAGGGCGAGGAGAAGCTCGGCGTGCTTTCCCGCCGCCTCGGTTTCTGCGATCAGAGTAGTTTTACGGCGCAGTTCCGTAAGCACACTGGCGTGACGCCGAGTACTTTTGCGCGTGGTAAAAAGGCCATCGACTAGCCCTTGAGCGGACGGAGTAAGCAGCGGCAGGGGGCGCCGTCGCCCTTGGCGATGCGGATCGGCAGGCAGATCATCTCGTAGCGGCCGGGCTTGGCCTTCGCGAGATTGAGGCCTTCGATGATCCAGACTTTCTTGCCGAGCAGGATGTGGTGCGTCGGGACGGCGTCCTTGTAGAAGCCGCCGACGCTGAAGTAGTCGATGCCGACGGTGCGGACGCCTTTGTCGACGAGGTATTGCGCGGCTTCCTTGGACACGTAGACGAAATTCTTATCGAAAGATTTCTTCTTCCAGCTCACCTGCGAGTTGCGCGTGCGGAAGAGGATGCGCTCGCCCTTCTTGAGTTTAAGCTTCGCGAGCTCGGCCGGCTTGATGGATTCCTGGTCCTTGATCTCAATCACCCGGCAGGGGCCGATGACCGCGTCGAAGGGAAGGTCATCCATCGTGCCAAGGCCCTTGAGGAAGTGCCAAGGGGAGTCCATGTGCGTACCCGCGTGCGTGTTCAGGTTGAAGACCGAGACATTACAGACGTCGCCCTTGGCGAGCGAAGCGTGCGGCTTGATTACCGTGGGCGGATTCCCCGGCCAGCCATGCATGCCGTTGGCGAACGGGATGGTGACATCGATCCAGGGCGCTGTACGACGGGTAGCCATGGGCACACTTTTGATGCCGCCGGTGAAATGGCGAGTCAGACTTAGTCGCGGGGGCGGGGTTTAATATCGCAGAATCTTATGGAGATCGGCATAAGCACCTTATGAGGTCGAGCCCTTTACGCCCTATTTACCGATTGCTGACGTCCATCGAGCGCCGCGTGTCGTGGTTGTGCGGCAAGGGGTACGGCGCGGCCACTATCGACCAAGAGGTGAAGATGGTCTTAAAATTACTCGGTCGAACTCCGTCTCTATCCTTGGATATCGGCGGTAATGTCGGTGAATATACTGCGGAGCTCATCCGCTGTGCCCCGGGCTCGGAGGTGCATGTATTCGAGCCATCGACCCGTAATCTCAATCTATTGCGGACGCGTTTTAACGGCCAACCCAAGGTGCACCTGCAGCAGGCCGCCTTATCCGATGTGGCCGGTCGCATGCCGCTCTTCGCTGACAAAGATGGTTCCGGTATGGCCAGTTTAGCCCAGCGTTCGCTCGGGCATCTGAATATCCAGTTCGACGTCATTGAAGCGGTCGAGGTCCGGCGTTTCGAGGACTACTGGAAAACGTGCTTGGGTACGCGTGTGCTCGATGTGGTCAAAATCGACGTCGAAGGCTATGAATTAAAAGTCCTTCAGGGATTTGGAGAAGCCATCACCCGTACGCAGGTTCTCCAGTTCGAATTCGGCGGCACGAATATCGATACGCGCGTATTCTTCCGCGATCTTTGGCGTTTCTTTGAGCAGGCTGAATTTGACCTGTATCGTATTACGCCGCTTGGAGTCATGCGGATTGAGCGCTATGACGAACGGGATGAGCATTTCCTGATTGCGAACTTCATCGCCGTGAATCGCCGGACCCTGGGTTGACGCATCGGGCAGGGACAGCTCCACGTGCTGTCCTCGTTCGCCGTAGGGCGAACTATTTTAGGGGCACGACTTATCATGCACTCCTATTGCGGCGGGCGCGGAGAGCCCGCCCTACCACGAGGCAAATGTCACGTTGGGAGGTTCGTTCGCCCTGCGGCAGCCGGTTATTGCCAACCGCTAACCGCTTCCACCTGTCATGGGCAGGGAGGTGACCGCGTCACGATATGGTGGATGCTAGGGCAGCACGCGGTGCTGCCCCTACCTCGAATCAGGCATTCCCGCTTGGCATAAACCCATTCCGCTTCAGTGTCCGCTTACCCCTCCCATGCGAATCCTCCCCCTGCTTGCCTGCTGCTTCGCCCTTTCGGCTGCGGCTGAACAAAACTTTGGCACCCTCGTTTTCTCCGACGACTTTGAGCGGAAGGAGACCCAGAAGTTGAAAGACGAACCGGGCAATGGCTGGAACACCAGCAGTTCCTGGAGCGCCAAAGGGAACAAGGAGGTCGATCTCGTGGACGGTACGATGTACATCTACATCCATCCGGAAGCCATCCACGCGGTGGATGTCGGGCACGCCTTCCAGTTCATCGACGGCACGGCCACGATGCGGTTCAAATTCCATGAGGCGAAAGACACCCTGATGCTAAATTTCGCCGACTTAACCCTGAAGGAAGTCCATGCCGGCCATCTGTGCGCGGCGACCTTTGGCACCAAGCGCGTTACCCTCCAAGACATGAAGACGGGCGGGATGTTCTTGAAGTACTACGATGCCCGCAAAGCCGGTAAGCTCTCCAAGGAAGATGCGGACATCATCAAAACCAAGGCTAAGGCTTTCCCTAACGAGATCAGCGTGGGCGACTGGCATTCGCTGAATATCACCATCCTCGGCGACACCATGACGGCATCGGTGGATGATAAACTGATCGGCAGCTTTAGCTCCTCGGGTATCGCCCACGAATCCAAGCAAGTCCTGCGTCTCCTCGTTTCGAACAAGGTCACCCTTGATGACGTGAAGTACTACCGGAAGAAGTAAGCGTCACTCTCACCTTTTCATCCTCAATCGATCACATTCTCCCAATACTTATGAAAGTCGCTTCCGTCCTCTCAATTCTCGCAGTACTGGCCTTTTCGCCTCTGATCCAGGCTCAAAACAAGCCGGCTCCGCTCCCTGAAATCCCCGAAGTGCTTAAGGAGACCAAGCCCGTCCTGAGCCTCGTCAAGGGCGAGTTGTCCATCGCGGTGACTTCGACTCAGCCGCTCACGGCTGCTCAATGGGAGGCGATCACTGGGCTCCATCCCCGCCGACTGAGTTTTGCCGGTAAGGCTTTGGATGACGCTGGCATGGGTCGGTTGGTGGCCATGAATCCCACCTACGTGGGCATCAACGGCTCGCTTTTGACTGGCGTGGGCGTCGCCCGCTTTGGTGAGATGAAATCCCTCACGACCCTCGCCGCCATGCACATTGTGAAGCCCACCCCGGAGGCTAAGGTCGCATTGTCGACGCATCCGACTCTGGTCACTTTTTCCACCGATGGTGCGTTTTGCATCGAAGCTGTGCATGCGCCTAAGTTGGTTTCGGCCGACCTCAAACACGGTGCGGCCGATGATAAATTCGTGGCACTCCTAGCGAACCATCCTGCCCTGGAAACGCTGCGCCTCTGGCCGAAGGGTGGAGCCACCCTGACGGATGCCGCCTTGGCGCACATTGCGACCCTTCCGAAGTTGAAAAAGCTCACCATCGACTTTTCCGTGCTCAGCTACGCGGGTGGATTGAATCAGCTGAAGAAATTGCCGAACCTGGAAACCCTCGATTTCCACGACGTGGTTATCTCCGACGAGGATCTGGCGAAGCTTAAAGCCGATCTGCCCAAGGTGAAAATGACCCACACCCGGATGACCCCAGAATACCGGGCGCAGTGGGATGCCTGGCTGGCCAAGAAGAAGTAGTATCAGGCCACCGCAGGGCGGCTAAGGGTAGGGCGGTCATTGCCATGGCCGCCGTTCGCATCTTTGCGTGGATTGAGCCGGGTAAGGTCACCGACCATTCTGATATCCGTCCTCCCACGGACGTGATCGCAATCACGTCCCTGCCTCGTTTCCCTCAAGCCAGACGCTGTAACCAAGAACAACGAACGAAGAACGGTTGTCTTCGTCTCGTCGTTCAATTCAAACGTATAGGCCCGTGTTTGGGCATGGTTTCCGGAGACGGGAAGCGTTCGTCCAAATGTCCTTCGGTATATTCCTCTCGTGGCACGGCGTCATCAGGCCAGCTCATCGGTCGGATCCGGATGATTCTCCCGGGACGCACCCCCTCCATGATCTGGGTCACCTTGATTTGGATTTGAATCCCGCTGCTGCCCAGCGGGATTTCTTTCTCCAGTTTTGTCACGTCCAGGATGGGGCCCGAGTTGGCCACCAAGGTTTCCGCAACCGTCCCATACGCATGCTTCAGATTTACTTCGGACACCGCGAGCTGCCCGTTGATGCCCTTCTGGAAATCGGCATAGAGGGAAGGATCCATGCCGCCGAACAAGGTCGCGGTCACGGTGGCGCTACCGAACTTGCCGTACTCGACCGCATCCACGTACGCAGGCATCCAGCGGCACCGGATCAACTCTCGATGCTGCTCGATCTGGTGCAGGGCGGCACGCTGCAGTGCCTTCGCGTCCAGCCAGATGTCGGAGATGTGCAGTCGATTGCCCGTCCGTCGACCCCAATTCCCGTCGGGTTTCCAGGTGATGCCCAGGTAGACCTCCTGACCGTCGAGGGTTTTCTTCCCGTCGGCAGGCCAGATACCCTCGGCAATCAAGTCCTCGAGCCCGAGCTGCTCGCGACCGCGCCAGAAGCGGGTGGCCGCATCAATGCTCATCTGGCATTCGAATTCCTTGCCTTCTCCGCCTGCCTTGGGTTCACGATGGGCAACGATCATCCCTTGTTTGTTTCCCTTGAGAGTCACCTCGTTGAGCTTCCAGACCTTGCCCTCGCGAAGGCAGAAGCTGGGTTCGTCCTCCAACAGGATAGCATGGTTCTCGGCGGGTCGGGTCACGCTGGCTTGGGTGACGACCGGCACGGAGGAGAGTTTGGGATCCGGTGGCAGATAAAAGCGGCCGTGCATCATCGTACCCAGCGGGACATCCCTGAGGTCCGCGGGCGCACCGTGATAGCGGACGATGCCATACGGGAGCAGGGCAAACGGTTGCGGGGCGGTGGAGTGCATCAGTTCCCCGCCAGTCACACGGATGCTGCCGCGGCGATTGGCATGGTCCACGAAGATGAGTTGGCCGTCGTAGGCTTTGGCCTTTTCCAAAGGGGGGAACTTCCCGGCTTCTGGGCGGAAGGGTTCCGATGCTTGTTCTTGGTTCTTGGTGCTTGGTGTTTCGTTGGCGGCAAAGGCACTGACAAACACCAACGAAGAACAAAGAACTAAGCCCGCCTTCAACGAACGGAAAACAAAGTAGGAAGAACGTGGAAGATGGTGGGGCATTTTAGAAAAGTTCTTAGTTCTTGGTTCTTGGTTTGGAAGGGGCTGGGGGAGGGGCTGACAGGAGGTAGCGGATGAAGCCGCCGACCTTGGCGTGGGTGAGCTCCGCTTGTCCATAAATGAGGTCAAAATCCTCTCGGTTGAGGTAGCCCTGGTCTAGGGCGACGTACAGCTGGCTCTGAACCTCAGAGCATGATTGCTGGGAATAGCCAAGGAACTTGATGAACTCCGGATTACTCCCGCCGTCGAAGCCTTCGGAGATGTTGTGCATAGTCGAGCCTGCCGCCCGGGTGATTTGATCCCGCAGTCCAAAGTCCCGGGCGAATTCGCCATGTCGGGTGATGGCGTAGACTTGTTTCGTTAGCTCGCGTGCCGACTGCCAATCTTCGATTTCCTCAAAGCTTCGGATGGGCATGGGGGAAGGATTCTTTGTACGAAGTTCTTCGTTCTTTGGCCGGGGGAGCGCGGCCATGATTTCACCCTCCTCTTGGCTTGGGCAACGAAGAACCATGAACAATGAACCAGAAACACTACTCATCGCTTCCGTATCAGTTCTGACGTGGCCACGGCTTTCACAATATCCTTGATGCGGTAGTCGTGTTTCTTCGCTTCGGCGACGATGGCGTTGAGGTCGTCTTTGTCGTCGAACGTGAGTACCCGGCGAAGTGCGTAGGTGCAGAGGTGTTCGATGAAGGCCTTCGCAACGGCCTCGTGGTCGGCGAGGAGCAGCTGTTTGAAACCGAGGGAGTCTTTGAAGGTCCGACCATCGGGCATCGCTCCCGCCGAGTTGATCGTCGGGTCGGCGCCGAGCCCGGCCGGGACTTTCTCGACGCTGCGCCACTGACCGATGGCATCGTAGTTATCCCAAGCGAAGCCGAGGGGATCGATCTTGGCGTGGCAGGCGGCGCAGTTCGGGTTCTTGGAGTGGGCCGCCAGCTTGTCGCGCAGGGAGGCCTTGGGGCTTTGCGGAGTTGGGGGTTCGATTGCTGGTACGTTGGCCGGCGGGGGAGGGGGTGTCTTGCCGAAGATCGTCTCACTGAGCCAGACGCCGCGGTGAATCGGGCGATGGCGGGTGCCGTCGGAGGTCAGGCCCAGGACCGCGCCCATCGCCAGTAGGCCGCCGCGATGATCTTCGGGCTTGAGCGACACGCGTTGGAAACCGTCCGTCTTGGGCTCGGGCAGGCCATAGAATTCGCAGAGTCGGGCATTAGCCATGGTCCAGTCGGAATCGATGAAGGCGTTTACGGTTAGGTTCTTCGCGAAGAGTTCGCGGAAGTACTCTACCGGCTCGGCCTTCAGGCTGGTCTCCAGCCACGGCTCATAACTCGGATAGAGTTTCTTATCGGGCGGGAACATGCCAACGCGATGCAGCTGCAGCCATTGGCGCGCGAAGTCGTCGACGAAACGGCTGGCTTTGCCGTCTGCGAGCAACCGCTCCACTTCTTGGGGGAGACCGTCGCCGCTGAGTTTGCCTGCTTTGGCCGTAGTGGAAAGGCCGTCGTCCGGCATCGAACTCCAGAGGAAATAGGAGAGGCGCGAGGCCAGTTCCGGCTGGGTGAGTTGTTCGCGGGCCGCCTTATCGCCTTCGACGAGGTAGATGAAGTGGCGGGAAGTCAGCACGCCCTGCAAGGCGACCCGATAGGCATCGGCCAGCCTCTCGCCCGCCGCGCGTTCGGTGCGGTAGGACTGTAGATACAGCTCCAGCTCTTCGTTCTTCACCGGTCGTCGCCAAGCGCGTTCGGCAAAGCGTTGCAAATGCTCCGCGACGGCCTCGGGCGTAGCGTTCTCGGGTGGCAGCAGTCCCTTGCGTCGGGCTTTCTCAGCCTCCGATATCAGCGGCCCCTCCCACTCGATCCAGTCGATGAGTGCCAGCGAGTAAAGGCCGTTGCCTTTGTCGTCGAATAACTGGGGGAACGCCGGAGCGGTCAGCATGGTCTCGCTGCTGTGGGTGAAGATCGTGCTCGGGTAGAGCCGGTGGGAGTGCACCCCGCTCAGTTGATGGCTGGCTTCTAGGTTGAAGCGTAGGCCGACGGGCAACTCGAGTGACACCTCTGATTCATAGACTTCGGGGCGGTCTTCCGGGGCGGTGATATCGATGCCGAGGAGTCGGACGGCCATCGGATTTTCACTTTCTCCGGGGATGCCGATGGTCAGGTGTGCTGGCTGGCCGCCGAGAGGGCGGATACCGCTGGCCTGGATACGGACTTTATAGAGCCCACTTTGTTCCGGACCGATGCCTTTTCCTAGCCACCACGGAGCGAACGCCTCAGGTCCGTTGCCCGGATAAGCACCGGGGTAGATGAAGCAACGCAGGGGGCGCTTGATGCCGAAGCGGTCTAGCGCCGCCTGCTGCGCCTTCCCGCCACCAGGAAGTAATTCCATAGCGGTCTTGCGGACTTTGCGCGTCTCGACGCTCGCCGTGGTGAGGGCGCGATCCAGGACGACACCCGCCGCACGGTAATAGCGGTCCACATGCGAAGGCGAAAGTGAAAGCTCCGACCCGATGCGTTCAAAGCCGTGCCAGCGGGTGTCTTCATTTAGTTCCCCTTGCTTGGTGGGATCATAGCGCACGCCCAGCAGGTCATAGACGGTATTCTGATACTCCTGCCGGCTCAGACGATAATGCGACACCACCGGCCGTGCCGCCTGACGCGATGCGCGGCCTTCCTTGAGAGCTCCGTCCAGGCTCGTGACGAAGGCGGCGATCTCCGCCTGCGTCGGCTTGGGTTCCTTGTCCTTCTTCGGTGGCATCTCGCCGCTGTTCACGTTCTCCATGGCCTCGGCCCAATGATGGGTGTCGGAGCCGAGTTTAAAATCACGTGAGAGCTTATCGAAGCGTAGGTCCCCCTTTTCCTTCTCGGGGCCGTGACAGCGGACGCAGTGCTTCTGGATGAAGGCTTCGTAGGGCTCCGCAGCTCGGCCGATGCTGGTCAGGCTTAGGCTAAGGGTGAGTAGCACAAAGGTGCTGGCGAGATGTCCCAGGGTGGGCATGGTGCGGGACGGAAAAGGGGATGGGGCGTTCGGGGCGAACGCTATGGATACTTATGGGACAGACGGAAGTAGGGTCAAGTTCCCTGCCTTTCCTTGCAATTAATCTAAGAACCCAGAACCAAGAACACCGAACTTCTTCACGCTAAGATCTCCTTAATCACATGCCCGTGGACATCCGTGAGGCGACGGTTGGCGCCGTTGTGACGGAAGGTGAGCTTTTCGTGGTCGAGGCCGAGGAGGTGAAGGACGGTGGCGTGGATGTCGTAGCCTTGGGTGAAGTGCGAACGGTCAGCAGGCTTGAAGCCCCATTCGTCGCTCAGGCCGTGCGAGATGCCGCCCTTGATGCCGCCACCGGCGAGCCAGTTGGTGAAGACGAAGGGGTTGTGGTCACGGCCCTTGCCGCCTTGCGCGCAGGGCATACGGCCGAACTCGGTGGTCCAGAGGATGAGGGTGTCCTCGAACATGCCCCGGTCCTTGAGGTCCTGGATGAGGGCTGCGGTGCCTTTGGCCATGCCGAGGGAGAGGGGGGCGTGGTCGCGGGCGATGTCCTCGTGTGAATCCCAGTTGCGACGGGGGAAGCCGTTATCGTTGCCGGACCAAATCTGTACGAAGCGCACGCCGCGTTCGAGGAGACGTCGGGCGGTTAGGCATTTACGTCCGAAAGCATCTTGTTCCTCGGCGACGTTGATCTCCTTCGGCCAGACCTTGGTGGAGTTATCCATGCCATACCGGGCCTGCGTCTTTTCAGATTCCTGGGAGAGGTCGAGGGCATCCGGCGCGGCGAGCTGCATTTTGGCGGCGAGCTCGTAGCTGCGGATACGGGCTTCGAGGCGCGGGTCGCCCGGATGCGAGTCGGCATGTGCCCGGTTGAGCTTGTCGAGTAGCTGGAGCCCTTCGGTTTCGCCGGAGGGCGTGATGTAGTCGGCCGGAGGCGGCGAGAGGTCGGCGATGGGCTTCGGGGCGTTGACGCGCACCTGCGTGGCCTGGTTCTGGCCAGGGAGGAAGGCGGAGTCCCAGTTTTTCTGACCATTGGACGGCAGCCCACGGATGTCGGGCAGCACCACGAACGTCGGCAGGTTATCATTGAGCGAACCCAGGCCGTAACTGACCCACGCACCGATGCTTGGATAGCCGGGGATCAGGAAGCCGGTGGACTGCAGCAGGGTGGCCTGGCTATGGACGCCCGAGCGGCCGACGACATTATGCACGAAGGCGATATCATCTGCGACCTCGCCAATCGGCGCAACGATGTCGCTGAGCATCTTACCCGATTTGCCGTAGGGTTTGAATTTCCAAGGGGACGCGAAGGTCGAGCCCGGGCTGCTCTGGAAGAGTTCGACCGCTTCACCGGGATCCCACTTCTCGCCGTGCTTCTTCTCGAGCAGCGGCTTGTAGTCCCACATGTCGACGTGGCTGGCGGCGCCCGCCATGAAGAGCTGCACGACGCGCTTGGCTTTGGCGGGGGCATGGATTACGCCGCTGGTGGGCGTGGCGCCGAGGAGGGGTTCGTGTCCGAGCAGGCTGGCGAGGGCGATTCCGCCGAGGCCGCCGCCGGAGCAGAAGAGGAAGTCACGGCGGTTCATCGCGGTGACGCCGGACTGACGATGGTAGGGAGAGTCGTGCATGGTCAGTCGACGAAGTTGAATTCGTTGAGGTTGAAGATCAGCCGGCAGAGGTTCGTCAGGCCGTGCTCACGCACGTAGCCCGACATCGCCTCGGCTTCATTCGCCGAAGGCGGACGTCCCAGTGCCAGCCGGAAGGCCAGGTCAATCTGGGCGGGCGGGTCGGTGGCGTCCTTGGCCACGCGGTCCGAGAAGTGCTTGGCCATCGCGACCGTCAGGCGATTGTTGCGCATCGCCAGGGCCTGCAGGGCGTTGACGGTCTCGTTGCGGCTGGCGACCGACATCGAAGGGTCGGCGCAATCCAGAACGGTCAGGAAGGGCTGCGGCTGGGAACGCACGATAAAGCGGTAGACCGAGCGGCGGTGGGATTTCGGGTCCTCGACGTCATGCTGGTCGTATTCGTAGTGCGGCGAGTGCTGGGGCTTATCGATGACGAAGTCTTGGAAGCCCGGGCCGCCCATCGTGAGGTCGAGCTTGCCGGCGACCGAGAGCACCGAGTCGTTGACCGCTTCGGCCTCGAGCTTACGGCGATTCATGCGCCAGAGGAAGGCGTTGCTCGTGTCAATCTTCTCGTTGGCCGGATTACCGAACGAGGATTGACGATAGGTCGCGCTCGTGACGATCAGACGGTGGAGCTTCTTGAGCGACTGGCCGCCGTCGCGGAAGTCCAAGGCTAGCCAGTCAAGAAGCTCGGGGTGCGTGGGTTGGCTTCCCATGCGACCAAAGTCGTTCGGCGTATCGCTGAGTCCACGGCCGAAGTGGTAATGCCAGACCCGGTTCACGATGACGCGCCAGGTGAGCGGATTACGTTTATCGGTGATCCACTTGGCCAATGCCACGCGGCGGGCGCCTTCCGGGGCGTCGGCGGGCAGGTTGAACTGCGCAGTCAGTTCCTTGGTGAAGGGCAGGGTGCCGGGACCGACTTCTTTATCAGGGCTGCTGACATCACCGCGCTTCAGCACGAAGATCGGGCGGGGCTTGCCACCGTTGGCTCCCGTGCCAGCGAAAGCGCCAGAACCTTTGTGGACCGTGCCGATGAAGGCCGTCTGAGCGGGCGGAAGTTTCGCGATCTCCGTCGCCAATTTGGCGCGAGAAGTCGTCAGGGTCGCAAGTTCCTTCGTGATGGCGGCATCAACCTTGCCCGACCCTTGGCGTAGCGTGGTTCGCTCCGTATCCAGAGCGGCAATGCGGACATCGTCGCGCACGGATTTGGGGCCATAGTAATAGCCGTCGGTCAGGTTGAGGCGGCCCCAGCGCGGACCAGACTCGATGCTGTCTGGTGAAGTCACCTGGGCCCCGAGGGCGACATTCTGACCTTGGCTGTCGAAGGCCTGAAGCTCGGCGAGGGCGAGAATGTAGTCGTTCTGGCGAGGAGCCAGTTTGGTGGCTGTGAAGCGCAGGTAACGTCCTTTCAGTTTGGCCAGGGCGACTCGCTGGGGCTTTACTCCGGGATTAGGATGATCCACCGCGGTGCGGTCCGTTACGATGGTGATACCTTCGGCGAACTTTGGGTCGTTGCTGACTTCGATTTTATAGCGAACCGGGAAGCCGAAGCCGGCGCCGATGTTGTTGAAAGTATCATGGCAGCCGACGACGATAATTTCCGTGAGCTCACGGGCGGAGCCGAGGTCGACTTGCACCCATTTCGTGGCGGTCTGTACGGTGGAGATGGCGCTGTGGTAGCCGTATTCGGGGCGTTCGATGGCAGCGGTGCCTTGCTTAAGTTCGTCGATAATCTTGCCGATGAGTGTCGCGCGACGCGAATCACCTGAAGTGGCTTTATCGTACAAGGCTTTAATCTCCGCATCAAGGCGGGTGCGTTCGTCGGTGAGCTTGCTGCGGTTGGCGGCGACGGCGGGGTCGGTATCAAACGTCTTATCGGCCTTATCGAGGGCCGCGAAGACGGCCTGTAGGCGGTAGTAATCCTCCTGTTTAATCGGGTCGAATTTATGTTGGTGGCAGCGAGCACACTGGGCGGTTGTCGCGAGGAAGGCTCCGGTCGTATTGGAGACCATGTCATCCCGGTCGAGGGCGCGGGCGATCTTACCGTCGAGCTTGGTCTCCGGGAGTTCCGCGTGGCCGATGTAGTCCCACGGGCCGGCCGAGATGAAACCTTGGGCGATATGACCATCGGCCGTCTGCGGGTAGAGCGTGTCACCGGCCAGCTGTTCCTCGACGAAGCGGGCGTAGGGCTTGTCGTCGTTGAGGGAACGGATGACATAATCGCGGTAGGGCCAGGCGTTGGGGCGGAGTTTGTCCTTATCGTAGCCGTGCGTGTCGCCGTAGTGAACCACGTCGAGCCAGTGGCGGCCCCAACGTTCGCCGTAGCGAGGCGAGGCTAGCAGGCGATCGGCGGTGCGGCCGATGGCGGTAGGCAGGTCTTGGGCGGCATCCTTCTCGAAGGCAGCGAGCTCTTCCGCCGTGGGCGGCAGGCCGATGAGGTCGAAGTTCAGGCGGCGAAGGATGGTGCGGGCATCGGCCGTAGCGGAAGGCTGTAGGTGCTTCTCCTGAAGCTTCGCGAGGATGAAGCGGTCGATCGGGTGGGCGGCGTCACCGGAGGGTAGGGCGGGCTTGGCAAGGGGCTTCAATGACCACCAGTCGAGTCGGTCGGTCTTCTTCAGGGACGCGGATTCCGGCCAGACGGCCCCTTCGGCGATCCAGCGCTTCAGCGTCTCCACCTCCGCGGTGGTCAGGCGGTCGCCCTTCGGCGGCATGCGTGTGTCGCAATCCGCCGTCGTCACGAACTTCAGCAGCGGGCTCTCGGTCGGCTTACCTGGGAGAATATTTGGGGCGTGGCTTTCGCCGCCGTGCAAAGCGACCTCACGGTCATCGAGTCGGAACTCGCTCTTTTGTTTTTTGGGCCCGTGGCATTCCACGCAATGCTTTTCAAAGATCGGCTGCACCTCCGACTCGAAAGAGACGGCGGCGTGACTGATGGCCGCGGATAGCAGAAAGGTGGTAAGTGTTCGCACTGCGGTTCAGGCGATGATTTCTTTCACGACGTCGCCGTAGACGTCGGTCAGGCGGAAGTCGCGGCCGAGGTGACGGGCAGTAAGCTTAAGGTGATCGACGCCGAGCAGGTGGAGGATGGTAGCGTGGAGGTCGTGGACGTGGACCTTACCGGCGACGGTGCGGTAACCCATTTCATCGCTTTCGCCGTAGGTGAGGCCGCCCTTGATGCCGCCGCCGGCCATCCAGGAACAGAAGCTCTCGGGTTGGTGCTCGCGTCCGTGCTTCTCGATGGGGGATTTGCCGCTGAGGTCCTGGCTCCAAGGGGTGCGGCCGAATTCGCCACTCCAGAGCACGAGGGTGTCCTCGAGTAGCCCGCGAGACTTCAGGTCCTTGATGAGGGCGGCGACGGGTTGATCGGTTTGGGCACAGAGTTTGGGCAGGTTGCCGCGGATATCGCCGTGGTGATCCCACCCTCCGATGCTTACCTGCACGAAGCGGACGCCGGACTCGCTGAGCTTGCGGGCGAGGAGGCAGGCGCGACCAAATTTATCAGTGTCCTTACCGCCCACGCCATAGAGGTCGAGCGTGGCCTTAGATTCCTTAGACAGGTCGACAATTGCAGGGGTAGTTGTCTGCATGCGGAAGGCTAGTTCCATACTCTTGATCATGCCTTCCATGCTCTCGTCGCCGAGGACGTCGCTCTTCAGCTGACGATTCATCCGCTGGATGAGGTCCAGGCGTTTGCGTTGGATGGCTTCGTTTTCTGAAACATTTCCGAGATTCTCAATCGGTAGGCTTTGGGCGCTGGCGGGTACGGTCAGGCTGGTGCCTTGGTGGGCGGCCGGCAGGAATGAGTTATCGTAGGTGCGGATACCCTGCGGGTGGATGGTAACAAAGCTCGGGAGGTTCTGGTTTTCCGTGCCGAGACCGTAGCTGATCCACGAACCCATCGAAGGACGGACTTCGGTGAAGGTGCCGGTGTGGAATTGCTGGGTCGCGCCGGCGTGCTGCGGGTTATCCGCGTTCATCCCCCGAAGGAGACAGATGTCATCAGCGACCGTTGCAAGGTGGGGGAGTAGATCCGAAATCATCATGCCGCTTTTACCGCGAGGTCGGACGGGTGCTTGCGTGCCGAGTGCTAGAAATTTATCGGTCCCGATTTGGGTGACTTCTTTGCGGAGAGGGGAGTCGATACTCTTGCCGTGGCGCTCATTGATAAAGGTCTTGGGGTCGAAGAGGTCGATCTGCGAGGGGCCGCCCTGCATGAAGAGGAAGATGACGCGCTTGGCCTTGGGGGCGGCGCCATTGGCGTAGGGAGAAGTCGGGGCGCCGGCCGCTTGGAGGAGATTGTGGAAGGCGAGGGTGCCGAAACCGCAGGCGGTGCGCTGCAGCATCTGACGTCGGCTGATAGGAGGAAGCATGGGCGTGGGGCTTTAGAGTCGGTAAATGAAAGCGTTAGACGCCAGAAGGCTGTGGCAGAGTTCCTGCCAGCGGGCGGCTTCGAGGGTTTCGGGCGTGCGCGGCGTCTTTAGAAGCGGTGTGATCTCTTTCAGGAAGTTGGCGGCGCTCACGCGTTCGTCGCTGGAGATGGGGCGATTCCAGGCCCGGAGCCAGAGCGCTTCGAGGCGGGTGTTTTCATCCGCATGGGCAGCGATGAGCTGTTTCGCGAGGGAGCTGGCGCGTTTACGGACCAGGTCGTTGTTTAGGAGGAAGAGTGACTGCGTGGGCATCACAGTCTGATTGCGCTGACCGGTGATCCCGGCGGGGTCGACGAAGTCGAAGAAGCTACGAATCTTGTCCGCGGAGGTGGGACCGTTGCGCATCACCGGGAGGTAGACCGTCCGTCCGAATTCCTGGGAAGGCCGGGATTTTCGATGATGGTAGTTGGGGGGATTGATTCCCGCGGCCGTGAGTCCGCCGGTGTTCTCGATGAATTCGAGCGCCAGTGATGGGCCGCCGGACTTGGCGGTGAGTTCGCCGCTGACCTTGAGCAGGGAGTCGCGGATGGCCTCGGCTTCGAGGCGTTGGCGGTTCATGCGCCAGTAGAGGCGGTTCTCTGGGTCGAGGCTCAGGCCTTCGGCGTGATTAGCGCTGCTGAGGCGATAAGCGTGGCTGAGGACGAGGCCGCGGAGGAAGCGCTTCTGCGACCAGCCGTCAGCCATGAAGCGGGTCGCCAGGTGGTCGAGCAGTTCGGGGTGGGAGGGACGTTCGCCGCGTTCACCGAAATAATCGACGCTGCGGACGAGGCCTTCGCCGAAGAGCTTCTGCCAGAGACGATTCACCGTCACGCGAGCCGTCAGCGGGTTGCGGCGGTCAGTAATCCATTCAGCGAGTTGGAGCCGGCCGCTTTGGCCGGCCGGGATGGCGGGGAACTTGTCCCAAGAGGCGACGCGCAAGGCGCCGCGGGGGATGACGGCAGCGGGGGCGTAAGGATTACCGCGCACGTAGATGGGCATGTCGGCCGGCTTCGCGTCGTCTTGCATCGCGAAGGCCTTGGGGGCCTTCGATTTGAAGAACTCGGCGTGTTGGATCTCGCTACCTTTGGTTTTCAGGAGCGCGGCGATTTCATCGCGACGCTTGGTGAGTGCATCTTTTTCGGGGGATGGCTTGGGGGATGGCGCAGCGGCGACGGGTACGGCCTTCTCGTTTGGCGTGGCGGGTTTGGCTGGGGTGGCTTTCTCCAGGGCGGCGAGCTTGCCGCCGACAGCTTTATTCTCTTCGGTGAGTTTGGCTTGCTCGGCTTTGAGAGCGATAATCTTGGCGGCGTGTTCAGCTTCGGCCTTTTGGCGCTCAGTGATCTGGATCGGCGATTCCGGGAGAGGCACGCTGCGGATGGTGCTCCAGACGCCAAACCCGGTCATTTTCCCGGAGGAAGGGGAACTGCGTAAGATGCCGGCCATGCCGTAGTAGTCCTCGAGGGCAATTGGGTCGAACTTGTGATCGTGGCAGCGAGCACACCCCATGGTCATTCCAAGGAACGTCCCGCCAATCTTGATGAGCTGGGTGTCGATGTGATCCGTCTCCATCTTGGCCTTGTCGGGATTCACGATCTCGAGGTCGCCGACCATCAGGAAGCCCGTCGCCACGAGCTGTGAAGCGCGCTGTTCGGGTGAAGAGGAGGGCATTAGATCGCCGGCGAGCTGTTCCTTGATGAACTGATCGAATGGCTTGTCCTGGTTGAAGGCCTGGATGAGGTAATCGCGATAGCGCCAAGCGTGTTCCGCAAAGACTTCGTTGGACGTGCCAATCATGTCAGCGTAGCCCGTGAGATCCAGCCAGTGGCGCGCCCAGCGTTCACCGTAGGCGGGTGAGTTGAGCAGGCGGTCGACGACCTTGGCGTAGGCTGCGTCGGACTTGTCGGCGGCGAAGGCGAGGACTTCCTCGGCGGAGGCGGGAAGGCCGGTGAGGTCGAGGCTGACGCGACGAATCCAGGTGTGGCGGTCGGCGTCGCCAGCGGGCTTGAGGCCTTGGGCTTCTTGTTTCGCGAGAAGGAAGCGATCCATCGGATCCTTCGGCCAGGTGGCGTCTTTGACGGTTGGGGCGGCCGGATTCGTGACCGGTTGGAAGGCCCAGAACTTTCGTCCGTCATCGAGATTGATGGTGCGCTTGGGCTTGGCGGCCTGGGCGGTTTCGCCGGTGCGGGTATCGGGCGCCCCCCTCTTCACCCATTCCTCAAGGATGGCCACTTCGTCCGCTGGCAGTCGGCTTTTGGGCGGCATGGCGAAGTCGGCGTCAAGGTACCGGACGGCCTTGATGATGAGGCTCTTCGTGAGGTCGCCCGGAATGATCGCGGGTCCGTTGTCGCCGCCGTGTTGCCAGCCGGCGCGCGTGTCGAGCGCGAGGCCGCCTTTGGTCTTCTTCTCCGTCGAATGGCAGTCGTAGCACCGCTTGATCAACACCGGGCGCACCTTCGACTCGAAAAATAAGTCGTCATCGCCCGCAGCCAGGAGGGCCAGCGGTGCAAGCAGAAGGGCGGCGATGGGGTGGAAGCGAAGCATGCGTATTTAATTTGCCCAGGTCATATTAAAGAGAACGTGTTCCATCATCACTTGGGTGGCTTCGGCCGGCGTCCCGGAGGAGAGTGCTTTGAGTAACTTGCGGTGGGAGGGGATGGTGTCGGTTTCGGGGCGATAGTCTTCCTTGGCCTGTCGTTTAAAGATCTCGACGAGGTAGGCCTCATATTGCCAGCGGAGCGGTTCCCAGAGTTGCAGAAGCCGGGTGTTGCCGCTGCGGATCATGACGTGATGATGAAGGTCGATATCGAGACGGGAGAGCTCGGCGAGCGATTGAACGTTTGCTTGTGCGTCGATATTACGTGCGATGAGGGCGGTGTCTGCTGCCGTCCAACTGCGAGTGGCCAGTCCGGCGGCCATGCTTTCGAGCGCAGCTCGAGCTTCCATGATTTCGCGGATATCTTTAGCCTCAATGGTGCGCACGCGCGTGCGGCCAGTCTTCTCGAAGCTGACCAGGCCTTCGCGCTCCAGGGCGATGAGCGCTTCCCGGACGGGTGCTCGGCTGGTGTGGAAGTGCTCGGCGAGGACCGGTTCCGCGAGCGCCGAGCCTTGCGGGTAGTGGCCGCTGACGATCTCCTTGCGGAGGCGCAGGTGCACAGTCGTCGCGCGGTTACTCCTCGAGGCTCGAGGGGAGGGATTGGCGTGGGGTGAAGCCATGGGTTTAAAGTGTCGACACTTCTGATGCAGACAAGTCCGGAAGTATGAAGTTCCGAATCTTTTCCCGTCCAATGGCTGACTAGGTAAAACTCCTCAGACCCTCTCGAGTTTGATCGGGTAGGTCTTGCCCGAGGCGAATTGGGCTACGATCAGGCTGCCGTCTGGATTGGCCAGGACATCATGCGGGTGCAGGAAGACGTCGGCGGTGTGCTTCATCGGCTGGAGCTTGCCGTTGCTATTGTAGACGGGCGCCGAGCCAGCGATGTTAGAGACGACGCGTAAATTGGTATCGAGGATGGAGAGGAAGCCGCGGCTGTTACGATCCTTGGGCCAGTTGTCAGCGAGGTGGGCGACGACGTAGTGCTGGCCCATGCGGTGAATCTGGCGGGGGTTACCGCCAGGGAGGTCGGTCTGGGCGAGCTTCTTACCGTCGAGGTTAAGTCGAAGAAGATACTGCTGATCGCTCATTGCGATGAGCATCGTCTCGGTCTGGTCGGCCGCCGTATCGATCATGCCGCCGTGTGGACCCCAGTGGATGATCCCTCCTTCGGCTCCGCCGAGGAGGCGCTTGAAGGTGCCGTCCGCGGCGTAGTGCAGGATGTAGTCCTTGCCATAGCCATCTAGAACGTAGAACTCGCCGTCGGCGCGGTGGAGCGTCCAAGACGGACGATAGTCGGTCTCCTTGGCGTACTTGCCCGTATTGGCTGGGAGGTGCCATTGGCCGAGCTGTTCGCCGAAGGTCGTGAATTTACATACCGTATGCAGATTGAGGTCGGTGATGAAGAGCGCGGATTTATTCCGATGCAGGGTGAGCGAGAGCCCGTGGGCACCAGGGAATTTCGTCCCCGTCCATTTGTTTGCCAGCTTGCCAGCATCGTCGTAGAACAGGACGTTGTTGGCGACGTGGTTGGTCAGGAGTACGATGTGTCCATCGGCCGTGCGGGCGAGCCCATGGCAATCGTTGACCGGCGTCTTTTCATCCAGCACGCCCCAGCCGGGCACGACGCGATACTTGAAGTCGCCCTGGCCGAGGACTTCGGTTGAGGAAGCCTGGGCGAAGGAACGCCCGACCGCGCCATACCAAGCCCCGGCGAGCAGGGCGTTCTTCAGGAGGGCGCGACGGGTGATCATGGCGTGAACTCGAGCAGGACGACTGACTGACGGGGGAGCTTGATGTTTGTCCTGACGGAATCGTTTTCGCGGCTCAGCTGGGGTGCGTCCGCCTCGGTGGCGGCGGCGACGGCCTTGAGTTGTTTGATCTGTTCCTCGGAAGGTGCCTTCGGCGAGTCCATGGCCAGCCAGATCTTGAAGGGATTGCCATGCGACTCGTCGACGCGGTGCTGGCGGCAGGTCTTCACGGCCTGGCCATCGAGCAGGCCGAGGGTGAGGGTGACATCCGCCTCCGGGCCTGGGATATCATCGTCGTGGTAGTGCCAGAGCAGCACGTTGATCTTCTGGCCCTCGCGTGTGGCGAAGGCGCCGATATCCGATTTGTCCCGTACACCCTTGGCGATGATCTCGTCGATCGAAAGCTGATGGTCCGACCGGGCTTGGATGCGTTCGCCACGAAGACGGTCGAACATGCGGAAGGCATGGCGGACGGGCAGGTCTACGCCTTGGGTGATGAGCTGACGCTGGCCAGAGAACCACGGCGCGTTCTCGAATTCGAACGACCAGGTGACCGCGCCGGTCAGCGTGACCTTCCGGCGGGCGGCGAGTTCGGATTTGCGCAGGAAGCTGGCGGCGGTGTAGCTGGCGTATTGCGGGCGATTGCGGTAAGCCAGTTCCGGTCTAATGAGGGCGGCCCCGCCGTCCGGGTCGCTTTCGCCTATGATGATGGGTTTTTCCTTCAGGCCGGGGTGGCGGGCGATCAACGCGAAGGAGCGGTCGATGTCGCGCAGCTGGGCCTGTAGACCGAGCACCGCGCGGCCCTCCACGAGCTGCGGCTTTCCCTTGGCGTGGAAGCCGATGAAATCCAGCGGCGAACCGATGCGGCCGGTCGCGTAGTTAGTCCCCTTAAGGCAGTGGGCGAAGAATTTCTCGGCGAAATCATCAGGAAGGCCTCCCGAGGTGTGCGGTCCGCCGATGATTGCTTCGGGCAGGGCGCGTCGGATGCCGTCGGCGGCGAAATCGTAAAGTTTGAAGAATTCCTCGGGCGTGCCCACCCAGTAGCCGTAGTTGGGCTCGTTCCATGGCTGCCAGTGCCAGGTGGCGACTTCGGCGCGTCCGTAGCGCTCCACGCAATGCTTCGCCCAGACGTGGCAGAGGTCGCCCCATTTCTGGTAATCCTTCGGCGGATAGCTGAAGCCGCTGCCGAACCAGACGATGTCGGTCGGTTTCGGGTGCCGCGGGTATTTGTCGGGTTTCGCGCTCAGGGCTTCCGGCATGAAGCCCAGCTCCATGAGCGGCTTGATCCCGAGTTTGACCCAGGTGTCCACGATGCGATCCGCGAGGGTGAAGTCGTAGGCCGGCCGGCCCTGGGCGTCTTCGTTATAGATGCCGGTCGAGCCCCACCGCAGCGCGGGCGAGCCGTCGCCGGACGAGAATAGGTTGTGCGCACGCACGTGCACCGGGGTGGGTCCCATCTCCGAAAGCGACTTCAGGAGGGCCTCGCCCTTCGGGAGGTAAGTGTGGTTGATTTCGTCGTAGCCGAACCAATTCCAGATTGGGGTCACGGCTCCCTGTTTGCGGTCTGGGTGGACTTCGACGCTGACGGCGATGGGGCCCTCGCTCGCCGGACTGGCCGGCGCGGCGAGGAGTGACGTGCAGAGGGCCGCGAAGGCGATTTTCAGCGTCGAGGGGCGAAGTGGTGTCACAGGCTTACTGCTTCCAGATGCGCACGCGGTGGTTCTCGGAATCGCCGACGAAGACCGTGCCATCTTGGTCGACAAAGACGCCGTGCGGGCGGGCGAGCTGACACTTCAGCGGATCGCCGTCGGGTCCGTCGCCTTTCTTGCCGGTCCCAATCATCAATTCGAGGTTGCCGGTTTTCATATTCACCATGCGGATCGAGTGTGATTCCGTGTCGGCGATCCAAGCATTGCCAGCAGCGTCGAACGCCACGCCCTTGGGGCCGCTGAGGGTGGCTTCCTTGGCTGGGCCACCGTTGCCGGTGAAGCCAGCTTTGCCATTGCCAGCGATGATGGAGATCTTGTCGGCTTTGAGGTCGAGCTTCAGGACCTGATTGCCTTCGCGGGTGCAGACCCAGAGGTTGCCCGCCGCGTCGAAGTCGATGGAGCGCGGGCCTTTGAGGGGTGTACCTTTGACGGCGGCGCCGTCGGGCGTGGCCCCGGATTTCCCGGTACCGGCGATGGTCGTGATGACGTGTGACTTCATATCGACCTTACGAATGACGTTATTGCCGATGTCACAGATGAAGAGGTCGCCGTTCGCATCGAATTGTAGGCTATGTGGATTACGCAACTGTGCTTGGTCAGCGGGTCCGCCGTCACCGGAGTAACCGGGCTTACCTGTGCCGACGACGGTCGTGATGATGCCCGTCTTCATATCGATTTTGCGGATGACGTTGTTCATCATGTCGACGATGAAAAGGTTACCGCGTTTCGGACCGAAACGGAGTTCGTGGGGCAGGTTAAAGGTCGCTTCGATAGCGGGACCGCCGTCGCCTGAGTAACCCGACTTGCCTGTGCCAGCAATCAGGTTAATCTTGCCGTCAGGCGTTACCTTGCGGATGCGCTGGCCGGTGTATTCGCAAAACCAGATCGCGCCGTCCGGGCCGCGGGTTACGCCGAAGGGATTATTCATCGTCGCTTCGGCGGCCGGGCCGTTATCACCCGAGTAACCCTTCTTGCCGTTGCCGGCGAAGGTCGAGACAGACGCAGCGGAAAGGGAGATTGCTGCGAGGAGGGGGAGGAGGCGGAGGAGCATGGTAAAAAAGATGACAGATGGCAGATGACGGAGGACAGATGAAAGATGGAGGATGGGCGGAAAGAGGAAAGAGGAATGATGGAGGATGTGGGAGTAACTCGGGAGATGTTCTTGGTTCCTTGTTCTTCGTTAAGGGAGTTAAAGCTCATTAGCTGCGGGAGGTGCAGTCTCGGGTGGCGGGTGGCAGCCCTGGGTGGCGGGTTGCGGGGGTAGATGAGCGCTCAAGGGGAAACCGGAGACCGGATGATTAGCTGGGGTGCATTATGCCCGCAGCAAACATTCCGGTTTTCGGTCTCCCTCTGAATTGGGACCTCTGTCTTGGGTAGGGTTGAACGCCCTTGCTCAATCGCGGCTGACCATGGCTGGGCAGCCCACCCTGGGGGATGTCGCTGAGGCTTGGCCCTCAGGTCTGATAACTTGAAGCCTGTGTGAGGCTCTCTGCAATTCGGGTATGCATTTCCTATACGTCGATGAGAGCGGGGACGTGGGGTCTAAGTCGGGGTCTAGCAGTCACTTTATTCTTTGTGGCATATTGGTGCATCATGCGGATTGGCATCGGGTGCGAATTGAAGCCAGGCAGATGCGCACCCGTTTATGCAGTAACTTCGGCTTCCCCGAAGCCGCCGAAATCCATGCGTCGGAACTGTTGAGCCGGACGGACAGGCATTTCAGCCTCAGCAGACGCATGCGGCTCCGGTGTGCCGCCCATGTTCTCGGCTTCATTGAGGTAAGACCTGCCATTCGGCGATTTCGCGCGGTCATTGATAAGGATAAGACAGGCGATGATTGCTACTTGAAGGCATGGACGGGTCTGCTTTCTAAGGTCGTTACTGAAATTGAAACATTACGGCATGACCATTGCTCTTCTCCGGGCCTAGTCATCGTCTACGACGACCATCGTACGGCTCCTCGGCTAAAGATAATGAAGCTCGTCGATCCGTTGTGTCGGCTTGAAGGGTTACTTGTCGATTTGCCGTTTGGGCTAGCCTCTCAGGATAGTCAGATGCTGCAGTTGGCGTATCTCTCGAAGCAGGTGGTGGCACCTTCAGGCTTGTTCGTATCCGGTGCGGAAATCCTTCTCTTGGAGCGATGCGAGCGCATCTTCCTGTCGGCAGGAGAAGGGTAAACGAAAAGAGGGCGCATTCGCGCCCTCCTGATGGAGATATCTCGGCTGAACAAGTCAGCCTACACACCTAACTTGATAGTTATGCGGAGTGATTGGGATGCAACCTGAAAAAGCCCCTAGGCTGATACAACGTCGTAGAGGTGTGCCCGGATTGCGGCTGACCAAGGGTGGTCAGCCCTACCTCATCACCGACCAGCGAATCGCGTTTTCCACGACCTTGATATTCTCCGCCTGCTTATAGATTGGGTAGGTTTCGTGCCCGGGTCGGTAATAGAAGACTTTGCCGGCGCCGACCTGCCAGGCCATGCCGCTACGGAAATATTCTCCTTTGTCCCAGCGCTCTTCGAAGACCACAGCGTCCGGTGCGGGCACGTGGAAAGGTTCATCATACATTTCGGTCTGAGGGATGTCCCATTTCGCGGGCAGGCCAGCGGCAATCGGGTGATTCGCGGAGACGGTCGTCATGTGTCCGGGTTTGGCGTCGGCGCGATAGCCTGGGAAAACGCACTGGGGCAGGGTGAGCGTGTAGGTATTTATGTCACGTTTCACGTTAGGCGTCAGCGGAGCGCCATTTTTCACGCCTTTGTAATAAGGGGCTTCATTGACGAAGACCCATTTTGCCGCGGCGCGTTCTTCGGTGGAGAGCTGTTTCAGGGCGTCATTCTTCGAGCGTTCCTGCATCAGGCGGACGAACGGCTTGGCCCAGTGGGCGGAGTGAAGGGCAATAAGGTTCAGTTTGCCGGCCTGCACGCGGCGCACGACGGCTTCGACGTGGGTGTCATCCTGTTCCTTGACCTTGCGGTGGCTCCAGAAGACCAGTACGTCCGCCTGATCGAGTGCGGCATCGCTGAGGCCTTGCTCAGGATCAGCGAGCCGAGCGGTCTTCACGGCAAGGTCCTTGTTCTTCGCGAGTTCGACCGCCAACGTCTCGCCGAGGAATTTATCTCCGTAGCCCACCGACTGTTGGGGCTGTTGCTCGTCCCAGACGAGTACGCGAATCGGCTTCGGTTCGGCCGCGAGGGCGAAGAAGGGAAGGAGGGCGAGCAGAAGGCGCATAGGTGGAAGGAAGGGGTCAGATGGAGGATGTAAGATGGGGTTGGATGATGTTTTGAAAAGAAAAGATAAATGAGGGGGGATGATGGGTCGGGGTATGAGGTAGGGACGTGATTGCCATCACGTCCGTGGGCGGAAGGATACCGGAAGGGTCGGTGATCTTGCTCGGCGCGACGTACGTACGGATGCGAACGGCGGTCATGGTAATGACCGCCCTACCCAAGGCAGTTCCGCTGCTGGCTTCCCGGTTTCCGGTGTTCCTTTGATTTATACGCCCTGACTAAGGCTTATCTGCTCGCGAAAGTTCATTATGTTAGCGGACCCCCTGGCGCTTACGGCGCACTTACTTCTTCGCTGCGGGCGCGGGCTTCACCGGCAGGAAGGCACGGGTCTGGGGCGAGCCCGGGAGTGCGGTGATCTTGAGGTCCTTGACGAGATAGCGGGCGCCGTTGAAGCCGCCGCCATTGAGGTAGAACGGGCCCATGGGGCGATTGAAGGCTTCATCGGAGGCGGTGATGATCACGCCGTCGATCGTCAGGGTGAACTTCGCACCATCGTGGATGCAGATGACATCATGCCAATCCTTGGTGAGGTCAGTCAGTTGGCCTTTGGCGAGGACTTCGCGCTTCAAGTCTTTGTAGGCGGGACGGATGAGCTCGAACTTTCCACTGTCAGGAAGGAAAGTGAAATCCATGGCGTGGGCGCCCGAATCGGCCGGCCAGGAGACGAACAGAAAGTTCTCCTTCGGATCGAGGAACTTCATCTTCCACTCCGCCTTGATCTGGTCAAAGGCGGTGAGGATTTTGATTGTAGCCGTATGCTTCTCGGTCGGCACTTGCTCGCCGAGCATCGCGCCGTCGGCGAACTTCCACGATCCATGGAAAAAGGCCAACCCTTGGGCGAGCGGCTCGTGGGCGCCGGTTTCGTGGATGATGACTCCCGCGGGTTTCTCTTCGGCGAAGAGCGTGAGGCTGAGCAGGAGGAGGGGAATGGAGCGCATGTTTTTAGTTCTTTGTTCTCAGTTCGTTGTTCTTGGGGTTTTGTTCTTAGATATAAATGGATGGAGCCTAGATTCATTGTTTAGTCGCGGCTGAGCGGCGGAGTTCAAGCCTGCCTTGCTTCCCTTGCGGGCAAACAAAGAACAACGAACCAAGAACAAATAACTTCTTCACGCGATAATCTCGCGGACCACATTCCCATGCACATCGGTGAGGCGGAAGTCGCGGCCACCGAAGCGGTAGGTGAGTTTCTCGTGGTCGATACCGAGCTGATTAAGGATGGTGGCCCAGAAATCATAAACGGTGAGCGGCTTATCAACGGCGTAGTAGCCAAGTTCGTCGGTCGCGCCGAAGGCCGTGCCGGGTTTAAAGCCCCCACCGGCTACCCATAGGCTGAAGCCGTAGGGGTTGTGGTCGCGCCCATCGCTGCCCTGCGAGAACGGCGTACGGCCGAACTCGCCAGAGAAGATGATAATGGTGCTGTCGAGGAGGCCGCGCTGCTTAAGGTCTTTGAGCAAGGCCGCGATGGGCTGGTCGACCTGGTGGGCCATGGCTCCGTGGCCTTTCTCGATGGCGCCATGCTGATCCCACGGGTTGGGAGCCCCGCCCGCACCGATGTTAGAGGTGAGGCAGCTGAGTTCGACGAAGCGGACACCTTTTTCGACGAGACGTCGGGCAAGCAGGGCCTGACGGGCGTAACTTGCCATCAAGGGGTCAGGGGAATCGATGCCATACATTTGCTTGGTGGCTTCGGATTCGCCGCTGATGTCGCAAACTTCCGGCACGGCGGCCTGCATGCGGTAGGCGGTTTCGTAGTTGCGGATGGCGGCCTCGACTTGAGGCTCGCGCGAACTTTCGGCGAATGCTTTGTCCATTTCGCCGATGAAGCCGAGTCGACGTTTTTGGTCAGCGTCGCCTTCGCCTGGTTTAATATTTGCCAAGGCTACTTTGCCGTCGGCTTTGATGATCGAGGCCTGATGTTGGCCCGGGAGATAGCCGTTGCTGAAGAGGCCGACGCCGCCGTGAGGCGTGACGGCGCCGCCACTTTGCAGCACGACGAAACCGGGGAGGTTCTGATTCTCCGTTCCCAATCCGTAGTTCATCCACGCACCGGCACTGGGGTGGCCCATGAACGGGAAGCCCGTATGGAAGAAGTAATTTCCTTGGGCGTGTTCGCTGACCTTACTCGTCATCGACCGGACGATGGTGAGGTCGTCGGCGCAGCTAGCGATGTGCGGGAAGAGGTTCGTCATCTCGAGGCCGGACTGGCCGTAACGCTTGGCCTGCCAAGGGCTGCCGAAGATGTTGCCGTTATTGTTGAACATCGTTTTCTGGACGGGCACGGGCATGGGCTTGCCTTGCAGGCGGGCGAGGACGGGCTTGGGGTCGAAGGAGTCGACGTGCGAGACGCCGCCCGACATGTAGCAGAAGATGATGTTCTTGGCCTTAGCCTTGAGCGGGCGTTTGCCGGAGGATTCGGCGCCGAAAGCGGGCGACGAGAGGAGTCCAGACAAGGCGATGCCCCCGAAGCCTAGGGAGCATCGGTGGAGAAGTTCGCGACGGGTGAGTGGGGACATGTTATTTAATATAAAGGAATTCCTTGAGGTTGAAAATCGACTGAGCGAGGTCCTGCCAAACCGCTGGCTGGTTTCCGGTATGGGTCTTCACGAGGTCGGCTAGGTAGCGGCTGCAGGCTTGTTGCTCGCCCAGGTTGGCGGGTCGGCCGAGCGCTTGGACGAAGAGGGTGTCGATTTTCACGGCATCGCTTTGCTTTGTGGCCAGGCGTGCGGCCCAACTTTTAGCACTTTCGATAATGAACGGATCATTGAGGAAAGTGAGCGACTGGGCGGGCACATTGGTAGCGTCACGACGGCCGAGTGTCGTGAAGGGCTTGGGGCCATCGAAGGTGGTGATGAGCGGGTTGAGTGCGTTGCGTCGGACAAGCAGGTAAACGCTGCGTCGCGTTTGCTCGCGGGCTCCCGCCATGGCGTTGTCGCCCGGGCCGTACATCCGATCGCCCATTCGGCCAGCAAGCGTGATGAGCGTGTCGCGGAGGGGTTCGCCATCCATCCGGCGCACCCGCATGTGGGTAAGCAACTCGTTGGCGGGGTCCTTGGCTTGCGTGGCAGTCGAAGGGACGCTGTCACGTTGAAAGGCCTCGGTGAGCAGTAGGGAGCGCAGGGCACTCTTTACGGACCAGTTTTCTTGGATGAACTGTCGGGCAAGATGGTCGAGGAGTTCGGGGTGCGTCGGTTGATCTCCCAAGCGGCCGAAATTATCAACGGTGCCGACGAGGCCGCGGCCGAAGACATGGTGCCAGAGACGATTCACCATCACGCGGGAGGTGAGAGGATTCTCCGGCGAGGCGAATTTCTCGGCGAGTTCGAGGCGCCCGCTTTGCTGGGTCACGAAAGCCTTCGTGTCAAAGGCCTCGAGGTAGCGGCGGGGAATCACTGCAGCTGGCTTCTTGTTGTCGCCGCGGACGAAGAGGGGCTGATTGAAGCTATCGGCTTCGACTACGCCCGGCGCCCGACGGAGTTCTGGAATGGCGGCTTCGAGTCGACGATATTCGGTGGTGAACTTCGCCGCTGCGGAGTTCGGATTGGTCGGCAAGAGGTCAAACTTAACGAACGCATTCAGGAGATTCAACTGTGCTGGGGTGGCTTTACCTTTGCCCCAATCTTGGGCGGCGGCCTGCACGGCGGCGGTGAGGTCGCGAATGTGGTTTTCGGCTGAAGTGGGAGCCGGAAGTTCGGCCAAGGCCTCGGACAGCGTCAGACCAGCGGGAAGCTTAAGGGCAGGTTCGTTGTGGAAGACGACCTGTTGGAGGCCGAACCAGGCGCGGTTGCTGGCGCTCTTGTTTTTTGGATCCTGATTTGCCCGGCGCGTGATGTCGTCCGGGATGGTCAGTTCAATATAGGCATAGGAGCCGCGTCGATAGGCCGTGCTCAGGCGAATCCAGTGCGGTTGGTCGCCGGAGACTTCGGTCTGGGGGAAGATGCTCCCAGCGCCGCCTTGTCCGATGGGGTAGTTGTCCGTGATGAGTCGCAAATGCGCACCGCCGCCACCGAGGATGCGCACGCTGATGTAATCCGAATCCACCTTGAAGCGCGGAGAGGTGAGCATCGCACTATGTTTGTTCGACAGAAGATTGCCGTAGGTGCCGGTTGGTAGAAGGCTGCGGACGGGTTTGGCCCCTTCCGCTTCCACGATAAAATCTCCGGACTGATCGGCGGTGAAGCCGTTACCTTGGCGGAACCAGGCCGCAGAATCTTTACCCGTCAGATCCCAGGTGTAAGTTGCCTGAGCGTCGGCCGGCTTAGTAACGGTGAGTTTTTTCCAGGCAGTGGCGATTTGTCCTTGCGGGGCTTCCCGGAGTTTGGTCCACGCGTTCAGGGGGTGATTGCGGTAGGTCGAAGCTTGTTCAAAAGAGGTGAGCGAATCTCCGTGTGCGGCCGATAGTCGCGCCAGTTCAGCCTGTACCGCGGTCAGCTGTTGACGGTAGTTGTCGCGCTCGGATTCTTCGGCCGGGGTCAGCTTACGAGCGAGGTCCTGAATTTTTCCTCGGAAGATGCCAGCCCGGAAAGAAGCGCTGACCTGCTGGGCGGAAAGGGCCGAGGTGTAGAGCCGGGCTTCTTCGATTTCACCTTTCAAAAAGGCGCGGCCGCCGCCGGTGTGCCGACGTCCAAACAGGACGCGGGCCTTGCCGGCACCGAATTCCCGAAGGGTGGCCTGCTCGCCGTCGGGGACGTAACTCGTGCCGTAGGGTTGGCCATTACGGTAAAGCGTGATGCGGTTCGTGGCGTCCGTGACGAGGGCGAGGTGGATGAGCTCAGCAGGTTTGGCATTCTCCGCCGGACCGCCGAAATCGCGCGTGCGCTTGCCGTTGTCGCTACCGGCCATCCACTGCTTGGGTTGGCGCTCGGCAAAGACCATGGAGTCAAAGACGCCCCCACCGAGGGTTTCGACGGTGACTACACCGCCGCCCGATTGATCAAGGGAGGGGAGGGCGACCCAGGCTTCCAAGGTCTTGGCGTTGAGGTCTTGGGCCAATGGAGCCGTACTCGCGAAGGCGGTCTCTCCGTTGAGAATAAGGCGACCATTCCGGATGACGGCGCCGCCTTCGAGCTTTACGGGCAGCTTGCCGGTCAGGTCTTTACCGTCCTGCTCAAAAGTCCACCACGATGCGGGTGTCGGTCCGTTGGAGACGGCACCTGCTTGGAGGCGTGTACGGAATTCTAAGGAGGAGAGGGCTTCTTCCGCCGTCTGCTCTTTGTTTTTTAACGCGCGATATTCTGCGGCGGAGGCTTCGATGGAAGCGAGTTTGCCCGCCAGCGTTTGGGCAGCGGTCGACCATTCACTTGCCAAGGCTGAGCGCAGTTCGGATTTGGCGGCGATGAGTTCAGCACGGTTCTTGTTCAGTCGATCGGGGGAATCGATGGTGACTTGGGCGGGACGGGTGGAGGCGAAGATGCCGTAAAGGGCATAGAAGTCGGCCTGGCTGATGGCATCGAATTTATGATCGTGACAACGGGCGCAGGAGACGGTGAGTCCGAGGAAGGTCTTGCTGACGACGTCGATCTGGTTGTCCACATTTTTGACCTGTTCGTCGGTGGTATCGAGCGGCTGGAAGCCGTGTTCGATGAGGCGGAAGTGGCCTGGGCCGATGACGGATTCGTTGACGCCTTCCTTGGCGTCCACGCGCGGTTTTTTCAAGAGGTCGCCCGCGAGTTGTTCGCGCACAAACTGATCGTAAGGCACATCCGTATTGAACGCCCGAATCAGGTAGTCGCGAAAACGCCAAGCCTGATTGATTTCGGGGTCGCCCTCGCTGCCGTGGGAATCCGCGTAGCGCACTAAATCCATCCAGTGACGGGCAAAATGTTCACCATAACGCGGTGAGGCCAGTAGTCGGTCCACGACTTTGGTGAAAGCGTCCGACGAAGTGTCCGCCAGGAAGGCGTCGATCTCGGCGGGAGAGGGTGGCAGGCCCGTAAGCACGTAAGTCGCCCGGCGAAGTAAGGTGCGTTTATCGGCAGGCGCCGAAGGCTTAAGTCCAGCGGCGGCGATTTTTTGATCTAAGAAGCGATCGATCGGGCTGGCGGCCTTGCCGCTAGGCGCATCGGTGCGCATGAGGGGCTGGAAGCTCCACCAGTTTTTCCGGACCGTCAGTAGGTCGGACCAGGTGGCGGTCACGGATTCCTTGGGGGCACTGTTGCGCGGGTCGGGGGCCCCACGGTTTACCCATTCAGCGAAGTCCGCGATGATCTTGGCGTCGAGCTTCGGCCGTTTCTTCGGCATGTGTAAGTCCTCATGCTCATGGGAGATGGATTGGATGAGGAGGCTCTTCTTCGCATTGCCCGGGATGATGGAGGCGCCGTTTTCACCACCTTTCAGGAGGCCATCGCGAAAATCGACCCGCAGGTCGCCTTTCTGTTTCTTGGCGTCGTGGCACTCATAGCATTCCGCGATCAGCACGGGCCGGATCTTGGACTCGAAGAACTCTAAGTCCGCCGGTTTGAGGTCGGTGGCCGGCAACGCAGGTACGCCGAGTGCGAGAATGGCAAAGAGGCGTCGCATTAGGAAAGGAAAGTGCGGGAGATGCGATGAGCCTGGGTGCGGATGAACTGACCGCGTTCAGCCATGGCAGCGGCGGGGAATCGACTGGAGGGGCCGGCGATGGTCACGGCGCCGATGGCGTGGCCGTGCTGATCGAGGATGGGGGCGGCGACACAATAGATGCCATCGAAGTGCTCACCTTTGTCTAAGGCGTAACCCTGGGAGCGAATCCGTTCGATCTCCGTGGCCACGTCGCGCTTGGAGGTCATCGTTTTGTCGGTATGCTTCTCGAGCTTTAGTCGCGAGAGCAACGCGTCCTGCTCGGCGTCGGGGAGGAAAGCCAAGATGGCTTTGCCAGGCGCAGTGCAGTGCAATGGGGCGAGGGAGCCAAGGTCAACGATGTACTTGAACGGGTGCAGTGAGGCCAACTGGTCAAGAATCACGCACTGATCTTCGGCAAGACAGCAGAGCTGCGTGGTTTCGCCGGTCGTCTGAAGGATGGCCCGCATGGCATCCGCCGCGGCCGCGACTAAATTGCGGGATTCCCCGCGCGGTTGTCCGAGGAGCAGCAGTTTACGCGTCAGGGTATAACGACGGCTAACTTCATCGCGGCGGAGGTAGCCGCTATCTTCGAGGGTGCCCGTGATGCGGTGGGC
>Ga0136642_1000145_pt1 | contig 43639 bp, 41 predicted proteins | sample LowCatLa1302831Y_FD_115313 | JGI IMG/M metagenome (GOLD analysis project Ga0136642, IMG submission 115313) | Freshwater microbial communities from Lower Cathedral Lake, Yosemite National Park, California, USA - 13028-31Y | ecosystem: Environmental > Aquatic > Freshwater > Lake ... | reverse complement strand
GGTTGGTGCCGATGCGCAGGGAGCGGCCTAGGGTTTTGGCGCGGATGACTAGCGGCGAAAACGTCTCATGAAGGCGATGCAGTTCACGCTCGTAGTCGGCGTCAGTGTAGTCGCGGACGGCGAATTTCTTTTTATCGGCGTAGTTGCCGGGATTAACCCGGACTTTTTCCACGTGTTCGACCGCCTCCATCGCGGCGCTCGGCAGGAAGTGGATGTCGGCGACAAGGGGGATGTGGCCGAAGCCGGCGGCGGTGAATTGCTCGCGGATGGGGCGTAGACACTGTGCAGCAGCGACGTTGGGTGCGGTGATGCGAACGATCTCGCAGCCGACTTCGGCGAGGGCGATGGATTGTCGGACGGTGGCGGCGATATCTTGGGTGTCGCTGGTCGTCATCGATTGGATGCGTACCGGGTTGGAGCCACCGACGCCGACAGCGCCGACTTTAACTTCGTGCGTGGGACGACGGATGGTTTGTAAACGGGAGACGCAATAGGGCGACATGGCGGAGACGAGGGCGCGGCGCTAGGAAGAGGGTCGGCGTTTACTTGGTGGAGGCGGGGGTTTCGGCGCGGGTGGTAGGGGGGGTGACGTCGCGCACGAGGCGGCGGACGTCGAAGAAACTCACGTAGATGAACATGGAAAGAAATAACACCATGAAGACACTTTGGGCGGTCATGATGAAGGGGGGGGGCAGGGCGCGACCGCGGAGTTTCCCGATGGTAGCGAAGAGCATCTGACCGCCGTCGAGGACGGGAATGGGGAGCAAGTTGAAGACGGCTAAGTTGATATTTATCAGAATGGTGAACATCAGTACGGCGCGGATGCCAGCTTCGGCGGCGCTGTGAAAGATGCGGAAGATGCCAACGGGACCGGCGAGTTTATTGAGGCCTATATCGGAGTTAGGGTTTACCAGGCTCCAGAGCGTGCGAACGGTCATTGCGATGGGCGCTGCAATTTGGGCGAGGGGCGAGGGGTGAGTCAGGCGGTAGCCGGTGGTGAAATCCACGCCTAGGGCTTTGGCGAGAGCGGCGGGCGTGGTGGTGGCATGTGCGGGCAGGCTCAGGGTGACTTCAGCGCCGGCGCGCCGGACGAGGAGTGTGGCAGGCGCATTGGGTTGTTCGATCAATGTTTCAAAGAGCGTTTCGGTGCCGTAAATTTTTACGCCGTTTAGGGAGATGAATTCATCGTTCACATGCAGGCCGGCTTGGGCGGCGAGGCTGGCGGGGGCGATTTTGAAGGCGATGAGTTCGAAGCCAGGCGCGATGCCGATTTTTCGGACTTTTTCGTCGCCGGAGAGGCGGGGATTTACAGGGAGATCGAGCATTTGTCCGTCGCGCTCGACCCTGAAGAGGGCACGGGGTTGGCCATCAGGGCTACGGCCGGTCGTGGTGATGAGTGTCTGCATCAAGTCCTGCCAGTCGGAAACGGTCTTGCCGTCGATGGCGCGAACGATGTCACCGGCGTGGAAGCCGGCTTGCAACGCTGGGCTGGGGGTTTTGACACCGTCGGGGCCTTCGAGGGTTTTGGCGACGTAGCCGATTCGGGTGGTGGCAGTCATGCTACTCTCGGGTATGCCGATGGCGGTGACGATGCAGGCGAGCGCGAAGGCGAATAAGACGTTGAACGCGGCGCCGGCAAAGAAAACGATCATCTTGGTCGCGTACGATAGGGGCGGGAGCTTAGCGATGTCGGTGGTGCTTTGACCTTCGATGGCACCGAGGTCGGCGAGTTGGGGTAAAAGCACGTAGCCGCCGAGTGGAAACCAAGCGAGGCGGTATTCTACGCCGTCTTTGGCGCGGTGTGACCAGATGGCGGGGCCAAAGCCGATGGAGAAGCGCTCGACGTGCACGCCGCGTCGACGGGCGGCGAGAAAGTGGCCGAGTTCGTGGACAAAGATTGAGCCACCGAAAAATACGGCTACTAGAAATATGGACCAGAGGTTAGAAAAAGCGGCGGAGAGGAGTTCCATGAGAGGGATAGGCGATGGCGTTTAAAAAAGGCGCTCTGCGATGGCGCTGTGCGCTAGGCGGCGCGCTTCGAGGTCGAGGGCGAGGATGGCAGGGAGATCGGCGGGGTGAGCAGTGCTGAGACGTCCGAGAACGTGTTCGACGATGCGCGGAATCGCAAGAAACGGAAGCGCGTGAGCGAGAAAGGCGGCTACCGCGATCTCGTTAGCGGCGTTGTATACCGCAGGGGCACCGCGACCGGCGATCATCGTTTCACGCGCCAGGCGTAGCATGGGGAAACGCGCTTCGTCGACGGGCCGGAATTCCAGGGACAGGAATTTTTTTAAATCAAGAGCGGGTTCGACGCTGGGTGCGCGGGCCGGATGCAGTAAGGCGTGCTGGATAGGAAAGGTCATCGACGGTGGGCCGAGCTGGGCGAGCATGGCGCCGTCGGTGAATTCGACAAAGGCGTGGACGATGCTTTGTGGATGCAGCACGGCGTCGCATTGTTCGGGGCGCAGGCCGAAAAGGCATTGGGCTTCGATGAGTTCGAGGCCTTTGTTGGCGAGTGTGGCGGAATCGACGGTGATCTTTGGTCCCATCGACCAGTTAGGGTGTTTGAGCGCGTCGGCAGGGGTCACAGTGCCGAGATGTTCGATGGGCAGGTCGCGGAAGGCGCCCCCGCTGGCCGTTAGGGTGATGCGCCGCACGCTCGATTTTGGGTGGCCTTGGAGGCACTGAAAAACGGCATTGTGTTCGCTATCGACGGGAAGGATTTTCGCTCCGCTGGCGGCGGCGGCGGCGAGGACGTGTTGGCCGGCGAGGACGAGAATTTCTTTTGAAGCGAGCGCGAGGTCTTTGCCGGCGTGAAGAGCAGCGAGCGCGGGCTCGAGGCCGGTGGTGCCGACGACGGCGACTAGAACAATGTCAGCGTCGGGTAGTTGCGCGAGTTCGACGAGACCGGCGAGGCCACCCACGATGCGAGTGTTGGCCGGAAAGGCTGCGGGTTGGGCGCGCGCGGCGGTGAAGGCGGTATCTTCGAAAACCCCGACGTGGCGCACGCCGTGGGCGCGGGCAACAGCGGCAAGTTTTTCCCAGTTGCCGCGGGCGGCGATGGCGACGAGTTCGAGTTTGTCGGGGTGCGCGGCGATTACGCGCAGGGTGTTTTCACCGATGGAGCCGGTGGCGCCGAGTAGGACGACGCGTTTGCGAGACGGAAAGGCTGAGGTGGCCACGGGAGGAGGCGGGCGCGCTTAGGGTAAACGTAATAAGAAATAGGCGACAGGGGCCGTGAGTAAAAGACTGTCACTTAAGTCGAACATGCCGCCGATGCCGGGGATGACGTGACCGGAGTCTTTTAGCGCGGCGCGTCGCTTTATGACCGATTCAATGAGATCGGAAACAATTGCGATGAGGGCTATTGGTCCAGCGATGAGAGCGGCATGAAGGGGCGTGAGGGTGGTGCCGAGTTCATTTCGGCCGAGCCAAGCGACCAGTGCGCCGATGCCGATTGAGGTGAGGACACCACCGACGGCACCTTCCCAGGTTTTCTTTGGACTGATCTGCGGTGCCATCTTATGTTTGCCTATGGCCAGTCCGGTGAGCAGCGCACCGACGTCACAGAATTTCGCGACGGCGATGAGCCACAGGCATAACAGCAAGCGACCGTCCGGAGAAACTGTGTCAGTGGGCAGCGGAGTGAGGATGCGCACCATGTATTGGAGTAGCAGGGCTACGTAAACCAAACCTAAGAGCGTGGAGGCGAGCGCCTCGACGCGTTTTTCTGGCGGACGTTCGGCGACGACGCGGATGGCGATGACGACTGCGGCGAGGGCGAGTAAGGGATGGGCAGGGGCGCCGAAACGGGCTTCGATGTAGGGTGCGAGTGTGATCAGTCCGCCAAAGAACATCCCTAACCCGCTAAACGGGGCCCAACCGGCAGCGGTCATCAGTTGATAAAACTCGCGCAGCGTCAGCACGGTGATCGCGGTGACGAGCACAAGGCCACCGCCCGTGCGGAAAAGCCATAACGTGGCGAAAATAAGAGCCCATAGAATCAGGGTGCTGAAAATACGATTGATCACGTTAATGTATGAATAAAAGGACGGTTAGCGCGCGGGCGCGGGCTTGAGTTGTTCGCTGGTGAGGCCGAAGCGGCGTTCGCGGCGGTTGTACTCAGCGATGGCGGCGGCGAGGTCGGCTTGGGTGAAATCGGGCCAGAGCGTGGGGGTGAAGACAAACTCGGCGTAGGCGGCCTGAAGCAGGAGGAAATTGCTGATGCGTGTCTCGCCGGAGGTGCGGATGACTAGATCTGGGTCGGGCAGATCGGCGGTGCTTAAGTAGCGGTTAAACGAGGCCCAAGACCTGTCATTAAGGTTTTCGCGGCCTGCGGCGATGGCGGCGGCGTACGCGTGAGCGGCGTCGACGACCTCGGTGCGGGCACCGTAGTTGAGTGCGAGCACTAGGGTGTAATCGGTAAATTGCTTTGTGGCCTCGATGGTATCGCGCAGGAGTTTTTGGATGTTAGCGGGAAGATCAGCGGTGTGGCCGATAGTGCGGAAACGCACGCGGTCGCGGACGAAGGTGGTGAGCTCTTTTTTGAGGTAATACTCTAGCAGGCTCATCAGTCCACCAACCTCGTCTTGAGGGCGTTTCCAGTTTTCGACGGAAAACGCGTAAAGCGTGAGAACTTTTACGCCAAGGTCGCGAGCGGCAAATGTTGTGGTGCGTACTGTCTCCACGCCCCGACGGTGCCCTTCGAGGCGGGGTAGTCCACGGGATTGGGCCCAGCGGCCGTTGCCGTCCATGATGATGGCGATGTGGGCTGGGGTGTTGCCCGGTGCGACAGGCGTGGTGAAGTTTTCGGCCATGCAGAAATTCCGAAGTTAGCGAGCCGGGCTGAAGTTTGACAAGGGGGAAGCCCGGGTGCGGTTTGGGGGCATGAGCAAACCTCTTACTGCTAAAAAAATCGCCGCGGAGCTGGCGAAGTTACCCGGTTGGGCGTGGGAACATGATGCGCTGGCGAAGACTTTCGATTTTGCGGATTTTAGGGACGCGTTGGCCTTCATGGTGCGTGTAGGTTTCGAGGCCGAGGCTTTGAACCACCATCCGGAATGGATGAACGTGTATAAAACAGTCGCCGTGCGGCTGACGACGCACGATGCGGGCGGGAAAGTGACTGCACTCGATGTGCAGTTGGCGCGGCGGATGGATCTTTGCGCGCAGTGAGCTGCGCTGCGCGGAGTCAAAGACCGAGCATGAAATTGAACGTGCGTTCGGGTTCGCCGGGAAGCGCTTCGTGAGAAAAATCGGGGTACAGCACGATGTCCTTTTTTGCGGTGATTTTGTTGTAGGCCGCAAATTGCGTCGAGGGCGGGCAGATCGGATCCATCAGGCCAGCATAAAGTAGCACTTCGGCCCGAATGCGCGCGGCGAGGTGTTGTACGTCGATATAACCGAGTTTTTCAAACGTGGCGGCAGCGCGTTCGTGGCGTGGGTCAAAGGCGCGAAAGTAGAGGCTGAGCTCTTCATAAGCAGCCTTCGCCTGATCCATTTCCCAGACGCGTAAATAATCGCATAGAAACGGAAAGATGGGGGCCGCGCGTCGGATCCGGGGCTCAAGGGCAGCACAAGCCAAAGTGAGCGCTCCCCCTTGGGAAGCGCCCATCGCGCCGACGCGGGTGGGGTCGACTTCAGGTAAAGCCATTACGACGCGAGCGAGTTGAACCGTATCGAGAAAAATTGCTCGGAAGAGAAGTTTGCGCGCATCGGGGTCCTCGAGGCCGCGGATGATGTGGCCGCGCAGGGTGTTGCCTTGGACGCCGCCACGGTCCTCGGAGCGGCCGCCTTGGCCTCGGCAATCCATGGCGGCTACACAAAAGCCGGAGCCGGCGTAAGCGAGCTTGCTGACCCAATCACCGGAGTGGCCGGAATAGCCGTGAAACTGGAGGACGGCGGGGGCTTTCCGTGCAGGAACCGAGGTCGATTTTGGTCGTAGGTATTTGGCGTAGATGCGGGCGCCGCCCACGCCGGTAAACCAGAGGTCGAAACATTCAACGTGGGGTGAAATAATGGAGGGGTTGGGGCGAAGTTCTGGCTGTGGGGAGGTGGCGTCGAGTTCACGAAGGGCCTCAGCCCAATAGGCATCAAAGTCCGCCGGACGGGGATTGCGACCGGAGTACAGGCGAAGCTCGGCGAGAGGGAGGTCAATGAGGGGCATTTTAAAAAGCGTGGTTTAAAACGTAACTGCGCGAATAGCAGTGTTGTCGGTGGAGCGAGGGCTGCGGGTCGAGCAGAATTGCGGCGGCAGAGAGTGGGTCTTAGTACGAAAAAACAAGAAGACGGGGTTTGTTTTTGGTGTATTCGTGTGTTTCGTGGGTCAAATTATGAAAACTATCGGCGTTTTAGGTCTAGGTATTATTGGCAGCGTGTGGGCGCGTCATTATCATGCTGCGGGTGTGCTGGCTGGGACTTGGAATCGGACGCCGCAGCCAGATTTTCCCCATTGGAAAGCGACGCCACTCGCCGTCGCGCAGGCGGTGGATATCGTACAGATCGTAGTCGCGGATCCGCCTGCGGTAAGAATGTTGCTCGCGCAAATTCTGCCGGCGCTTGGCCCGGGAAAAACGGTGGTGCAATCAAGTACGATTGATCCGCACAGTAGTGAGGAATTTTATCAAGCGGTGACGGCGCGCGGGGCGCGTTATTTGGAGGCGCCGTTTACCGGAAGTAAGCCGGCAGCCGAGCAAAAGCAGGTGGTTTACTACGTAGGCGGCGACGCGGCGACGGTGGCAGACCTGGATGCTGTGTTGGGCTTGGTGTCGCTCGTGCGATTGCCGATCGGCGATCACAAGCAAGCGACCGCGCTCAAGCTGGCGATGAACCTGAACATCGCGGCGCAGATGGAGGCGTTGTCGGAGGCAATTACGTTGGTCCGCCGTGCGGGGATTTCGGACGATGTTTTTTTCGGCGCGCTGGCACGTAACGCGAGTCAGTCGGGGCTGGCGAAACTGAAAGAGCCAAAGCTGCGTGCGGGAGATTTTTCGCCACAATTTTCCGTGAAACACATGTTGAAAGATATGCGTTTAGCCTCGGGTATTGGCGGGTGTGAAAGTTTTCCAGTCTTGGCGGCTATGCGCGAGCGTTTGGCGGCGGCGGATCAGGCAGGGCTGGGTGACCAAGATTTTTCGGTACTCGTCACCTTGCTGAAGTAAAATTTGAGCGCAACGACGGCGACATCGGCTGGGCTATGGTGCCGCGGCTGAGCGGGTGGAATCGGCTAAAGTTTTTTGCGCTAGGCGCGCGAGGGCTTGAGCCTCGCTCTCTAGCGATTTACTCGATCTTAAACGGGGCGAGTTTTTGGTCGGCCGGTCGATTTTTATTTTCGAAATATTTCTTAAGTACGCTCCCGGCGACAGGTGCGGCGTAGCGACCACCGCCAAAATTTTCGCCGAGGGTTTCGCCCTCAATCATTACGGCCATGGCGATCTCGGGATTGTCGGCTGGGGCGAAGCAGATAAACCAAGCATAATTGATATTTCCGGTTTTACCCTCTTTGGTGACTTTTTTTTGTGCGGTACCGGTTTTTCCAGCGATGCGGACGCCGGGGATTTTGAATAGGTCAAGATTGAGCGTGTTGGCTGTGCCGTAGGTGGTGGTGCCGACCATGCCTTCGATGAGAGCGGCGCGTTGCGCTGGAGTGAGGCCGATGGATTCGGTGTGTTGGAGGGGCGCCTCAGGGTTATGTAAGAGCGTGGGCTGGGTGAAGACCTCGTTGCGTGCGACGGAGGCGGCGAAGCAGGCCATCTCAAGCGGGGTGACGAGGACGTAGCCTTGGCCAATGGACATGTTGGCGGTGTCGCCTGGAAACCATTTTTCGCCGATTACTTTTTCTTTGTAGGCAGGATCGGGGATAACCATGCGGCCGGTCTCGTGGGGGAGTTCGATACCTGTGCGTTCGTGCAAATGGAAACGGCGGGCTTCCTCTGCTAGGAGATTGGGGGTGATCAGGCGACCGGCCGTGAAGAAATAAATGTCACAACTGTGGGCGATGGCCTCGGGCAGAAGCACCTCACCGTGATGGCCGCGGCGATTGTCACACACGAAATCGCGATTGCCGATGCGGATCACGCCTTGGCAGTCCGTGATGGCTTGATTGGGATCGAGCAATCCGCGGCGGAGGCCGGCGATGGAGGTAAGAATCTTGAATGTGGAGCCCGGAGGGAAGGCGCCTCCGATAGCGAGATTGGTCCAGGCTTCGCGTGTGGTGATGTCGGCGGCATCGGCGCGACCGAGGCGTGGGGTGAATTTGCTCAGATCGTAGTCAGGTTTACTAGCGAGGGCGAGGATCTCCCCCGACTTGATGTCGATGGCGACGGCTGCGCCGGTCTGGTCGCCGATGGCGGCTTCGGCGGCGAGTTGGAGATCGATGTCGAGGGAGGTTACGAGATTTTGGCCCTGGATGGGCAGGCGGGATTCGATGGGTTTAGCGTCGCGGATACGGTAACCGAGCGGATCAACGCGGAAGATGGCGCCACCGGCCTCGCCTTGGAGGGTGGAGTCGAATTTGGATTCAAGACCGTCGCGGCCGATGGAGCCCCGCATTTTGAAGGTGCGAAGTTTTTCACCAGGAAAATCTTCGGCTGCGACGTCCTCGTTGATGCCGACGTAGCCGAGGGTCTGGGAGGCGGCGGAGCCGAAGGGATACTCGCGCGTATTGGTGGTGTAGAGCTGGAGGGCTGAGACTACAGGCAGGTGTTCGAGGAGACGGGCGTATTCAGTGGGGGCGAGGTCTTCGACTAGCGGGTAAGGAAGCAGGAGTTCGCGGGAGAAGTGAGTGGTGAGGCGAACGGCGTCCACCTTAAGGTCGCGGCCAATGATGGCGTTAATTTGCTCTAGGTAGGATTGGACAATGCTAACGCGGGCGAGGGTCCAGAGTTGGTCAGAGGTCGGGATGTCTTTATCGTCGATGGCGCGGTAATTTTTTCGGATGCGGATAAATTCGGCGCGGAATTTGGCGCGGAGCTCATCTAAGTAGAGTACGACTGCGAAGCGCGGGCGGTTGCCAACGAGTAGTTGGCCGTGGCGATCGTAGATGTTGCCGCGGGGGCCGGGGATCAAAATGCGTCGCTGGTTTTGGGAGCTCTCTCGTTCGGCGTGGAGCTCGGCGTTGAAGAGTTGTTGGTAAGCGAGACCGCTGATTAGAACGATCAGCAGGCTGGCTATGATGAAATAGAAAAAAACGACGCGAGGATCGTAGCCTTTTTGGGATTCGAAGAGGCGGCCGGAGCGATTGGCTAAATTATTTTCGTCGGCAGCCATGGCGGTGCTTTTAAGCGAAGCGGTTGGCTTCGTGATCCGTGAGTGCCAACGCGCGGGCTTGGATGGCGAAGAACCAAGGGGCGATCAGCGCAAGTAGGATTTGCGAGCAGGCGAGATCGGCGAATAGGCGCGGCCAGAGGCTGGCGGGCGCGGGTGAACGGGCAACTTGGGAGAATGAAAAAACCAGAAATAGTCCGAGGTTGGCGAAGAGTGCGATGAGTACGCGACTGAGTGTGTCGTCGCGGGGAAGACGGTCGCGGAGGTTGAAAACCACGGCGTGGGTAAGCGCGAAGAGAAAAGCGTGGGTACCGAACGTGACCGGCGCTACGGCGTCGAAGAGCAGCCCGCCGAGGAAGCTGGCTAACAGGCCGGTGCGGAGGGAAAAAGTAAGCGCGGGCAGCGTGACGGCAAGCGCACCTACAAATACGTACAGGCGCCACGGGGCGAGCGCATGGTTGATTTGCGCACTCACGGCCCAGAGTAACAACGTCGACAGAAGGATAAGAATGAGGCGAAGCACGAGGGGAGGCTGGGCGCCAATAATTAAGGAGTTTCGATCGTAAGCAGCACAGTGACTTCTGTGAGTGCGGCAAGGCGCTCATCGAGTTTGACCTCGCCGGACTTGAATAGACCGTCGGTGCTTGGTTCGACTTTGATGACGGAGCCGATCGTGAGACCAGGCGGAAAAACGCCGCCGAGCCCTGAGGTGACGAGGCGTTTGGTGGAATTGGCGCTAGCGAAGATGTCGAGCGGTACAAATTCTATGACGCCTCCGGCGGAGCCGAAGGTGGGATTGAGGCCGCCTTGATAACTGATGGGGCGAGTGTCGCCCTCGACGACGGCGGCGAGGCGCACGGTCTGGCTGCTGATCAGATCTACCGTGGCGGTGTAGGCGAATACTTCGCTTACTCGGCCAACGACGCCGCCGCTAAACACAACGGGAGCACCGACGTTGAGATTATAATTTTTGCCTTTGCGAATGGTAAGACGTTGCCACCACCCCGAGAAATCACGGCGGACTACTCGAGCGTGCTCTGAGCGAAAACCCGTGTAGGAAGGCAATCGGAGAATGCCTTCCAAGCGGGCGATCTCGCCTTGCATCTCGATGTTTTGCTGGACGGCTAGGTCATAGGAGGCGTTGAGGCGGGCGAGATCGCGGCCGGCTTCTATGAGCTCGCCGTTGGAGTGGAGGCGTAGGGTCCAGTATTCTTGAAGGTCTCGTGCATACGAGGCGGCCACTCCGACCGGCGCGGTGAGTTCGAAAAAAGAGGCGCGGGTGAATGTCTTGAAAACGGTTGGGATCACTAGCCATGCGGCCACGACGAAACCGAGCGTAAGAAACGGTCGGGCTTGGTCGTAGCGTTTGGGCATGGGGTGTGATTGAGATCAGGTATTTAATGAGGTTATGAAGATATGGCTGATTAAACCTGTAGAATACACGGAAAAAACAGTTATCGGCTATTACTGGGAGTTTTCGGCTTCGTACTTCCGGCTGGGCCGCGATTTGTTAGGCTAGCCGCAACTACGGTTTGGGCAGAGCGTAGCGTTTGGATTTGATGTGGTTTGGGCCCGCCTTGCGCTAAATACCCATGATTTTTGGAGCAATTGCACCATCAGCTCAGGGGTTCTTGTTTTGATAGTAGCGCTTATAGGATGCTTCGAAGTGCCTTCATATGTAGAATGCGAATATACCCCAACCCAAAAAACGCAGGGTATATTTCTCGGGATGGACCGCCACTTTGAAGATGAGATCACCGACCCATTGTAACGCAGTTAGCGTCGCACTAAATAAAACCACGAATTTGTAGCGCCCCAATTTACGCAGGTGTGTCCAGCGCGGCAGGAGACGAAATTTCATCGCAACGAACGAACCCCAGCAGTCGTGGGACTCAAGCGTTCTGCATCAGCCACGATAGGTCGTTGAGAACCGCGCCGGTGCCGTTGGCGACAGCGGAAAGTGGGTCGTCAGAGATCGTAACGGGTAGTCCGGTTTTTTCGCTGAGGAGTTTGTCGATACCACGGATCAAGGCGCCGCCACCGGCTAATACGAAACCGCGGTCGACTAGGTCGGCGGAGAGCTCAGGTGGGCAGCGTTCGAGGGTGACTCGGACGGCGTCAACGATGGAGGAAATAGTATCGGCGAGAGCCTCGCGGATTTCCTGCGAAGTGATGTGGATGGTCTTGGGTAGTCCGGCGACTGAATCGCGGCCTTTGACTTCCATGGTGAGTTCTTCGTCAAGGGGATAGGCGGAGCCGATGCGCATTTTGATTTCTTCTGCGGTGCGTTCACCGATGAGAAGATTGTAGGCGCGCTTCATGTAGTTAACCATCGCGGCATCGAGCTCGTCGCCGGCCACGCGGATGGATTTAGAAAACACGATACCGTTAAGAGAAATGATAGCGATCTCGGTGGTACCCCCGCCGATGTCGACGATCATGTTGGCGGCGGGTTCGTCGATCGGTAGACCGACGCCGATAGCCGCAGCCATGGGTTCGGGAATAGTGATGACGTCGCGGGCGCCGGCGTGGAGAGCGGAGTCTTTAACGGCGCGTTTTTCTACTTCGGTAATGCCGGAGGGTATTGCAATGACAACGCGGGGCGGGGCGCGGAATGAGCCGCTAGAAACTTTACGAATGAAGTACCGAAGCATCGCCTCAGTGACATCGAAGTCGGCGATCACGCCGTCTTTCATGGGGCGAATGGCGGTGATGTTGCCGGGGGTGCGGCCGAGCATGCGTTTGGCTTCATCGCCGACGGCACGGACTTTGCGCGTGACCGTATCGAGTGCGACCACCGAGGGTTCGCGCAGGACGATGCCCTTGTCTTTTACGTATACGAGCGTGTTGGCGGTGCCAAGGTCGATGCCGATGTCGTTGGAGAAATAACCGAGGAGGTTGGCCATGATTGGGGATGGTCGATACGAGAATTTGGCGGCGTCTCCGCTTACGGAAACGAATGGGTGGCTTCGATTAGTGTCAACGCGGGAAACGGCCGGGGGCAGGGAGGCTTAGTTTTTCTTGGCAGGGTTTTTTTCCGCTTCGGTTTTTTTCTGAGCCTCTTCGTAGGCTTTGCGTTGTTGAATGCCGATTTCTAGCAGGTCGCTGACTAACATGCGTGCTTCGGTTTCTTGTTGGGCGATGGAGCCAGGCGGAGGGGGCGGTTGAGGGGTACCGGCGGTGGCGGGCATTACGGCTGGGGTGGCGAAACCGGCGGCGGCGGTTCCGGGGTTAGCGTTGGAGACTCCGGTCACTAGGGCTTTACGCATGCGCAGGACTTTTTGTTGTCCGCCTACCGAGATGGTGGCTTGGTCTTGGGCGGCGTCGTAGGCGATAACTTTGATGCCTTCGACGGTGGCGTTGACGGCGATCCAGTGGCTGCGTTTGACCTGATTATCGTAGATACACACCAACGTGGTTTTGGCGGTGCTGCTAACGCCAGCTAGTTCGAGCCCCTCTTGGGAGGCGGCGCCGTTGGCGGCGGATCCGGAAACGGGCATGAAAGGGGAGTCTTTGGGTAGGGCCGTCTGAGCTGAGGCGGCAAGGGTCACGAGGATGGCGGCCACGAAAGGGGTGCAGAAGTGAGAAGCGCGCGGCATGATGAAGGCAAAGTGTGCATGAGGGTAGGGTGCGTCAATTGTCGAGCCGGGGCGGCCTGATTTTGGTCGTTGCAGAAATTCCCTCTTGTCTCGGTGGGCTGGCTCACCCCATTTCATACTACGACATGATCTCCGCAGATTATATTCCTTTTCTGATCCAAGCGTTGTTGGCCGGCGGCATTACCGCTTTTGTGATTGGGGCGAGCCATTTTTTTGGTCAACGGGCCAAGCTCAATAAGATCAAGGACTCGGCCTACGAGTGTGGCGTGCCCTCCGAAGGAATTGTGCATACGCGCTTCTCGGTTAAGTTTTTTCTCACAGCGTTGTTGTTCATGTTGTTCGATCTCGAGATTGTAATTCTTGTGCCTTGGACGTTTATTTATCGGGAATTTTTGGCCAACCATATCTCGATCATTGGTCCGGTATTTTTCTTTATCGGTGTGCTCGTGCTCGGATTAATTTATGAAGTGAAGAAGGGTGCGCTCGACTGGGAGAAGTGAGTAGTGGTGGTGAATTTTTAAATTCATGCGGTTAGAAAAAATCATCGCTCGTAGCCGCATCATTGATTTGCGGAGCGGGGATTTGCCGGGAGCGTTGCAGGAATTGCTCGCGGTGAGTGTGGCAAGTTTCCCGGACTTAAAGCCGGACGCTTTGCTCAAGGGTTTGTTGGCCCGCGAGAGCACGATGACGACGTACCTCGGGCTCGGAGTGGCGTTGCCGCATGTGCGCGTAAAAATGTCCCGGCGCTACATTCTAGCGATCGGACGGAGTCGTGCGGGCATTCGCCATGATGGGGCTTTGGCGGAGGAACGGGTGCACCTGATCGTGATGTTGATCGCCGGTGAAAAAGCCCGCGATTACCTGCAAGTGCTGGCCTCGATTGCGCGTCAGGTAAAAGAGCAGACGATGGTCGACGGGCTCGTGCAGGCCCAGGACCTCGATCAACTTTACGATCAATTGGTTGGAGACTTCGGCGGTATTCGCCCGGTTCTAACCCAACAGAATCGCGTTAATCGACTTATGTTGCGTGAGGCGCAGCGTGTGGCGAAGGGAGCCGCGTGCGATGCGCTGATGGTTTTTGGCGACACGTTTATTGGTGGTATCGATCGGGCCGCTTTTGACCTGAAGATCAAAACGATCTTGGTGACGCGCAATCCGATTGAGCCGGGTGATAACGAACGCGATTTCGCCGAGACGATCCAGGTGCGCTCGTTTTCTAATCAACGCATGGCGCAGCTGCGAAGCGCGATCTTAGTGGCCCTCACGCGCGGAGTTTTGAAATTTACGGATCGTATTTGCTGCCTCGACGGCATGACGGGCAGTAACCAGTTCGACACGCTGGTGGTCGTCGATATTGAGCGTGAATTCCAGACGTTGCTCACGGGCCAGACGGCGGATTTGCTCCCGGAAGATGTGAAGCCCGAAGTGTTGGAGCGCGTGTTGGCGGTGGCCACCGAGCTTGCCGTAGAGGGCCGCGAGGGGCGTCCGGTCGGGTGTCTATTTGTGGTCGGCGACTCCGAAAAAGTTACCGCGATGTGTAAGCCGCTGGTCTTGAATCCTTTTTTTGGGTATAAAGAAGAGGAGCGAAATATTTTGAATCCGTTCATGGATGAGACGGTAAAGGAGTTTTCCTCCATCGATGGAGCCTTCACGATTCGAGGCGACGGCGTGGTGGAATCGGCGGGTAGCTTGATTCAGGCGACCGATAGTAACCATTCTTTGCCCAGTGGTTTAGGAAGTCGACATGCGGCGGCTGCTGCAATCAGTGTCGCGAGCAATTGTATCGCAATTGTTGTGTCCTCAAGCACCAGCCAAGTGACTCTCTTCCGGCGTGGGGTGATGTTGCCGTTGACCGAAAAACGCCGTTAAGGCGCCAATTGGAAGCGGAGGGGTTTGGAAGATTGGGGTTGCAGCACCGCGCTCGCAGGCTTTGCTCTGACCCTTCAACCTTTTAACACCATGCAAGAAGTCGTAACCCTAGAATGCACCGAAGCCAAAAAAGAGGGCAAGCCAGCCTCCCGTTATCTCACGAAGCGGAATAAGAAGACCGTGACTGAGCGCATCGAGAAGAAGAAGTATAATCCCTTCCTCAAGCGCCACACGCTCCATAAGGAAATCAAGTAAGCGTTCTGCGCTTAGTCTTTCCGTTAGTTTCAAGGCCGAGCTCTCAATGCTCGGCTTTTTTGCGGACTAAATTCCAGTCTCCGGTTAATTCTTACCCTTTTCGCCTTGGGGGCGTGGGGACAGGGGACTCACGCCTTAACTAGTTTTTCTGATCTGGCTGTCAGGCGCTAAGGATGCCGGAGAATTAACCATCGCGGCCTCACCGTGACCGCTGAGTTGGCGGCGGGCTGCGCGCCAGCTTTCACGGTGTTTGCGAATCCAATCGAGTAAGGCTCGCTCGAAACCGATGTCGTAGCCGAGACGCTCAGATTCCAGCCACTTGTGTTTTAAAATTTCCTCACGCTCGGCCAAGAACTCTTGGTAAAGGCTGGATTGCTTCACGAACTCCCGGGACGAGGAGGGGGCGGACTCTTGGATATTAGAAGTCATTCAGCAGGTCGTCTACGTGGCCAAAATGAGAGTGAGCGTTGTAGGCCTGTCAATGCCCGCGATGTCATCAATTTTTAACAATTAAATCGGCATGGGCTTGACCAGTCGGGCGAGCAACGTCTCAGCGATTTCGCGGAACGTGCGCCCGGCTAGACTATCCGGTGCGCTTACAACGATAGGTTCACCGGTATCACCCCCGGCACGGATTTCCGGAATGAGGGGAACTTGGCCAAGGAGGGAAGTGCCGAGTCGCTCGGCGGTGATGATGCCGCCGCCTTCGCCGAAGAGGGTGTGTTTTTGTCCGGAGGGATCGACGAAGTAACTCATGTTTTCGGCGACGCCGAGAAGGGGGACGTTAACCTTTTGAAACATGAGGCCGCCCTTGCGCGCGACGTTGGTGGCGGCGGGTTGGGGTGTAGTGACAAGCACGGCGCCATCGAGCGGGAGTGTTTGGACCAGGGAGAGTTGGGCATCGCCGGTACCGGGTGGTAGGTCCACGAGCAAGACGTCGAGCTCGCCCCATTTCACGTTTTGGACGAACTGTTGGATCGTCTTCATGATCATTGGTCCGCGCCAGACTACGGGGGTGTTGTCGTCGACGAGGAAGCCCATGCTCATAACCTTCACGCCGTGGCGTTCGAGCGGGATCAAGGTGGAAGCGGCGCCTTCGCCTTCGACTTCAGGGCGTCCCTGCAAGCCCATCATGAGTGGTACGCTGGGGCCGTAGATGTCGCAATCCATTAAGCCTACGCGGCCCGGGCGCCCTTGTGCCGTGAGGACTTGGGCGAGGGCGCAGGCGAGATTGACGGCAAAGGTGCTTTTGCCGACCCCGCCTTTACCTGAGGCGATGGCGACGGAGTATTTCGCGGTTTTGGGCGTAGCGCTTGCCCCTGGGAGGTTGCCGACGCCGTTGGCGGGAGGGGCGGTGCGGGCGGGTTGCACGGAGATGTCGATGATGACTTCACGCACCCCTGGGATGGCGCGGAGGCATTTTTCGACCTCCGATTTAAGATGCAGTGGAATCTTTGGGTCGCTGGTAGTCAGGCCAAGGGCGACCTTGGCAACTCCATCCACGAGCGCGGCCGAACGCACCAGGCCGAACGATACGATGTCTCGGCTAAAACCGGGATATTTTACTTCTTGTAGCTTGGCTTTGATTTCTTCGGTGGTCACGGCAGTTAGAATGTTAGTAAATAAGAGTTGTTATGATGGCGCAGCCGGCAAATAGAAATCCCCTTCATCGCGCACCAACCTTCTCCTCCATGCAATCTTTCCTCCGCTTTTTCTTGGTCTTAATTACCGCTGCGAGCGTTTCACTCTCGGCTGAGCCCGTGCGTGACATCGGCAAAATCGAAGTCATCGCAGAAAATAAAACTCTCCCCATCCGCGTCTCGGCCAACACTCCTGAGCTCAACGCCCTCGCGCTCCAAGCCTTTGGCACTCACGGGCGGTACCGGATCGTCGCGAGCGGTTTTGCCTTCGACATCAAATTCTCCTTGGTTACGCCCACGCAGGTGCGGGTCGATATCACCAAGGCTCCCAGTGGCACGTCGGTTACCTCCGAGGTCGTCACAGGCTCTGGCACACGTAACGCCCTGCTTAAAGCTGCCGATGTCGCCGTCGCCAAAACGAACGGCCTAGCCCTCTGCGGCTACTTCGCCGCGAAGCTCGCCTTCATTAACGAGCGCACAGGGAAGAAGGAAATTTATACTGGCGACTTAATGTTTGGCGAAGTGAAGCAGATTACCCGCGATAACTCGATCGCTCTTAACCCTCGCTGGGCGCCAGATGGTTCGCGGCTTATTTACACCAGTTTTTACAAGTCCGGGTTTCCGGATATTTTTACGATCGACCTTGGCAGCTACCAACGATCGACGTTTGTGAGTTTTAAAGGCACCAATAGCGGCGCCCGTTTTAGCCCCAACGGCTCGCAGGTTGCGATGATACTTAGTGGAGAGGGCACCCCAGAAATTTACGTCAGCAATGCCCAAGGTCGCGCCGTCGCACGCAAGACCCGCTCTGACGCCGTGAAATCATCTCCGACGTTTTCGCCTGACGGGTCGCGTTTGGTATTCGCTAGCGAGCCTGGCCCGCAACTTTACACGATGTCGGTGAGCGGCGGCGCTCCAACTCGTTTGACCTCCGGCATCAGTGGTTATTGCGCCGAGCCAGATTGGAGTCACACGAACCCTAATAAAATCGTTTTCACGATTCGGGTGGGTCGTAATTTCCAGATTGCCGTTTACGATTTCTCGAAACGCTCGAGCGAGCAAGTTTCCAAGGCCCCATTCGACGGCGTGGAGCCGAGTTGGTTGCCTGACGGTCGGCATGTAGTTTACACTGCTCGCACCTCGACTACGAGCCGTGTTTGCATTCTCGATACCGAGACCGGCAAGAGCACCCCAATCAGCCCCACGAGCTTCGGCTCGACGCTGCAGGCCAACGTTTGGTCTCCGTAAGCCGCACAAATTTTAATTCGTTTTCACCCGGTATTACCGACAGTAAAAAGCCGCGCTTTTCAGCGCGGCTTTTTTACTCCCGAAATGAATTCAGGCTCACTTTGTGGCGGCGACGTAGTAGGCCTCGGCCGAGTCCCAATCGACGACGTTCCAGAAGGCAGCGATGTAATCTGGGCGACGATTTTGGTAGTTTAGGTAATAAGCGTGTTCCCAGACGTCGAGGGCGAGGACTGGTTTGCCCTCGATGCCGGCGACGGCCTTGCCCATGAGTGGGCTGTCTTGGTTAGCCGTGGAGCCGACCGCGAGCTTCTTGTCGGCGGTGACGTAGAGCCAGGCCCAGCCGGAGCCGAAGCGCGTGGCGCCGGACTTGGCGAAGTCATCTTTGAATTTGGCGAAGCCTCCAAGCTCAGCCTCGATGGCCGCGGCGAGTTTACCCTTAGGTGCGCCGCCCTTACCTGGGCCGAGAATCGTCCAGAAGAACGAGTGGTTGCTGTGGCCGCCAGCGTTGTTGCGCACGCCAGCGCGGATGGGCTCGGGTACTTTGCTGAGATCGGCGATCAAAACGTTGACGTCTAGGGCTGCGAGGTCGGCGTGGTCTTTGAGTAGGTTGGTGGCGTTAGTGATGTAGGCCTGGTGATGTTTGCCGTGATGGATTTCCATCGTCTTCGCATCAATGTGCGGCACGAGAGCGTCGAGGGCGTAGGGGAGGGTGGGAAGCGTGTAAGCCATGATGATGTGTGTTTTGATTTCTAGGATGCAGGTACGAAAAATAGACAATTAATAGATGCACTGGTCTCGCTTTGCGTCAACTTTCACCTGTGGGCTCTGTAATGCGTTTGGCTTTAAAGAAAGCCTGCAAAAGCTCGCGGCACTCGGGTTCTAGGACGCCGCCAGCGGTGAGCTCGACGTGGTGGTTTACACGAGGAAGCTCGTTGAGGTTGGTCGCGCCACCGAGGCAACCCATCTTGGGATCGGGCACAGCGTAGCAGACGCGTTTTACCCGCGACATGAGCATCGCACCGGAGCACATGGGGCAGGGTTCTTTGGTGACGTAGAGGGTGGCACCCTCGAGTCGCCAGTTACCCAGCTTTGAGGCAGCCTGGGTGATCGCCAGCATCTCGGCGTGGGCGGTTGGGTCTTGGGCGCATTCGACGGTATTGTGGGCCGATGCAATGATCTCACTGCCGACCACGATCACGGCACCGATGGGCACTTCGTCCTGCCGCCAAGCATCGATTGCTTGGTTGTAGGCGAGGCTCATGAAAAAATTGTCGTCCCGCACCAGTTGGGAAGGGAAACGTTTTTCAAACGGGCAGACGGGAGGTGTAGATGAGGGGGAGACCATGAGGTGCGCTGTAGAGGAAAACCTTGACTAAGGCCGGTATAATCCGGCTTACAAGTGTGCTTTACGTCGTCACCACCCTACCAATCTATGATGCTCACCTGCTCCCTTAAACCCCGCGTTAACCATGGCTGACAACGACGCGATCGAAGTTGAGGGTAAAGTGATGGTCGTGCTGCCCGGCACGATGTTTAAAGTCCAGCTGGCCAACGGTCACGTGGTTCTCGCCCACATTTCCGGCAAGCTTCGCAAGAATTTCATCAAGATCGCTGCCGGCGACAACGTGAAGATGGAGATGAGTCCGTATGATCTCGAGAAAGCGCGCATTACCTTCCGTATGAAGGAAGCCAACCCCTTGCCGCGTGCGCCGATGCGCCGCCGTTACTGAACAACCGTCATTGGCTTGCCGCATCCCAAGGTGCGTCTCCAGCGATCAATCAACCAAAGCCTGCTAGGTTTTGGTTTTTTTGTGCCCAAATGTTCATAAACACCTGCGTGCTTTGACTTGCGGAAATAGTCCTACACCGACGCACTGTCTGACGCATGGCTCGCCTCTCGACTCCTTCCCGCACCTTGGCGCTTAGTCGCGCGCCCGCGGCCTTTGCGGGCGATATTGACGGCTTTATCGCCTTTATCGACCTAGAGCGCGGACTATCGCGGCACACGCGGGAAAACTACCAGCGCGATCTTGACCAAGCGGCCACCTGGCTTGCGCGGGAGAACGTGGCTGATTGGCGCACGGTTTCGGCCGCGCAGGCGGGCGAGTGGCTGCATTCGCTCTCGCGAGCGGAATTCGCGGTCGCTAGCCTCGCGCGAAAACTTACTGCGTTACGAGTGTTTGCGCGTCATCTTATGCGCGAGAAACTCCGGGGGGATGATTTCACGGCGTTGCTGGCGGGGCCGAAGCTAGGACGACGTTTACCCGGAACGCTTTCAGTGGACGAAGTTACTCGCCTGCTAGCTGCACCCATCGGCGGCGATCCGGCGGCGCTGCGGGATCGTGCTTTACTAGAACTTTTCTATTCGAGCGGCCTGCGCGTCACCGAACTCGGTGGACTCATCCTCCAACAGGTTGATCTTGAGCAGGGTTTCCTTCGCGTTTTTGGCAAAGGCTCGAAGGAGCGTGTCGTACCTATCGGCGGTCGCGCCTGTACCGCGATTGCAACTTATCTTAGCGCTGGGCGACCGCATTTCGTGAAGACCCGCACGGGCAGCCAATTATTTTTGAGCAACCGCGGCGGGGCACTTTCGCGTATTACGCTTTGGTATATCGTTAAAAAACACGCCCGGCGCGCTGGTATTACGCAAAACGTAAAACCTCATCTACTGCGGCACTCGTTTGCGACGCATTTGCTTAGCGGTGGCGCGGATCTACGTGCGATTCAAGAAATGCTTGGGCATGCTAGCATTGCTACGACGCAGATCTATACGGCCGTCGAGCCACAGCGCTTGTTGGATCAGCACGCCAAATTCCATCCTCGCAACCGCGATTGAGTTGGTGCGCGTCCGCAACGAGTTCGCAGATTCAGTGACGTCCGCACTGGATGCTTGACGACCTACGGGCAGGTGCGGCCCCTTTGCGCGATGGCTACGCCCAATGAGGAAAATTTTACTGACTATAAGCGCGCGGAGAAAAAAGCGCTCGAGCTCCTAACTGAAATGAAGGCGGTGAGCCCCAAAAAGGTAGATATTGAGTTAGCGCTCATGGTCGCGATTTTCGAGCTGCATAAGGGGACGCCAGCGGCTTCTTCCGTGGCGATGATCATACAGGGTCATTTGAAGCAGCTCGTGCCTTACTACGCGACAAAGCAGCCGACTGTAAATTAATGTCACCCGGAATTGTTGGTCAACGATGTCTGAGTGAGCGCGAGCCCGAGCTCGGGCTCGGCTTGGTCGCGACCGTGGACACGGCGGCACGCCGGATCGGGATTGAATTTCCCGCTACGGGTGAAAAACGCCTTTATGCGTTGGGCACCGCGGTCCTGAAGCGTGTGGAATTTCGTGTGGGAGAAACGGTCGCCACGCGCACCGGCGAACCCGTTGTCATCGAGGCGGTCGAGGAGTCGCAGGGCGTGCTCGTGTACGTTGGGCCCGGTGGTTTACGCGTGCGCGAAGATGCGATTTCGGATGTGACCAGTGTCAGTATGCCCCAGGAGCGCCTTTTGGCCGGGCAAGTGGATTCAGGCGAGCTGTTCGACCTGCGGCACCGGGCTCTTCAAGCTCAGGCTAAATTTCGCCAGTCTGAGGTTCGCGGATTCTTGGGTGGGCGCTTGGAGCTGATTCCACACCAGTTTTATATTTTACGTGAAGTCGCTACACGGCAGATCCCGCGCGTGTTGCTTGCCGATGAAGTGGGCTTGGGCAAGACGATCGAGGCGTGTTTGATTTTGCAGCGTTTACTCGCGGTTGGGAAGGCGCGTCGGGTGCTCATTTTAGTGCCCGAGGCGCTGACGCACCAGTGGTTCGTCGAGTTGCTGCGGCGATTTAATCTTTGGTTCAGTATCTACGACGAGGCGCGCTGTGTCGCCTGCGAGGGCAGCGATCCTGGGAAAAATCCATTTCTCGCCGCCCAGCTCGCTTTATCTGCAGTCTCGTTTCTGTCTGGCAACGAAACGCGGCGCGAACAAGCAGTCGCGGCCGGCTGGGATATGGTCGTTGTCGACGAGGCGCATCATCTCACGTGGGCGCTGGATGCGGTGAGTCCGGAGTATGCGCTGGTCGAGCAACTGGCTCGCTGTGTCGCGGGATTGCTGCTGCTTACGGCGACTCCGACACAACTCGGTTTAGTGGGGCACTTTGCTAGACTACGGCTACTCGATCCCCATCGCTACGACGATTTCGAGGTATTTCGTGCTGAATCCGAAGCTTTTGGGGCTGTGGTCACGATCGCAGATAAAATTATCGAACAGCAAACGCTTAAGCCGAAAGATCATGTGACGCTGCGCAAAATTTTCAACCGAGACCCTGGACGGCTCGCCGAGCACCTTGATGCACTCGGTCAGGGCCGGGCGGGAGCGCGTGAGGCTTTGCTGAAGACCTTGCTCGATCAGCACGGTACTGGCCGCGTGGTGTTTCGTAATACGCGTGCCGCGATGACTGGATTTCCGCGGCGTAAATTTTGTCCTGCGCCACTTGCGGTGGAAAATAATCTCACGCATCTAGCCCGTGTTTCTCGGGAGTTGATGGCTGAGGATACGGGCGCTGATGGGGGTATTCGTTACGCATTTAGAGAAGATCCACGACTGGAATGGCTCGTGGATTTTCTGAAGGTGCAGAGCGGGGATAAAATTCTTCTGATTTGTAAATCCCAGCGAAAAGTCATCGCACTTGAGACTGCGTTACAGGAAAAAATTAATGTAAAGGTTGGCCTATTTCACGAGGGTCTGCCGCTCGTACAGCGCGACCGTAATGCCGCGTGGTTTGCTGAGCTGGACGGGGCGCAATTACTGATCTGTTCTGAAATCGGAAGTGAAGGACGTAATTTTCAGTTTGCGCACCACCTTGTGTTATTTGACCTACCGTTGAATCCAGGGCTGTTAGAGCAGCGGATTGGCCGTCTGGATCGCATAGGTCAGACGCAGACAATACGAATTCACGTCCCGCACGTTGTGGGTAGTGCTGAGGAATGTGTGGTCGAGTGGTATCATCGCGGGCTTGATGCCTTTGAAACGTCAATCCACGGCGGCAACGATTATCAAGAGGCATTTAAAGACCGACTGCTCGTGCTTGCGCGCACCTACGGTGAAGATGGCAAGGCCGGACGTGATCAACTCGATGCATTTATCGCCGAGACCACGGCATTCAGAAAAGCGTTGAGTCTGAAAATGCAGAAAGGCCGTGATCGTCTACTGGAACTCAATTCCTTTAATCCGGCAGTGGCTGAGCAAGTAATTGCAGGCATACGCTCGGTGGATACGGATCCTTTCCTGCGAAATTTTCTCGTGGAGTTGCTCGATCACTTTGGTGTGCGGATTAAAGAGCACGAGGAAGGTGATGTGTTTCTCGATCCCAGCCACGCCTATATCGAGGGATTCCCCTCTATTCCACGAGATGGAATGTTGGCGACCTTTAGCCGGGCACGTGCCATTGTGCGCGAGGATATTCGTTTTTTATCACCTGATCATGCGCTGGTGCAGGATGCAATTGACCTGTTGATTGATTCCAAGACGGGCACCTCGGCATTTGGGTGGATGCGCTCGCCGAAGCCGAATTTGATTCTCGAAGTGATTTTCGTACTCGAGACAGTTGCTGATTCACGGTGGCACGTGGATCAATTTCTGGCGCCTACGCCGGTGCGCGTCGTGGTCGACTTACGCGGCAACGATCTTACGGCGGCTCGGCCAGCCTTGGCCCTCGCAGAAGACTTTGTCGATGCGACCTTGCAGCGATTTTTGGAGCGTCCTGGCTTCAACGCCGGGCTATTGAAAACGATGCTCGAGACCGCCATGCAGCGGGCGGAGGTACTGGCGCTGGCGATGAAGACAGCGGCCGGTGAACGCGCGGGAGTTGCGTTGGGTGCGGAGTTGCAGCGGCTCGTTGATCTGCAACGGATTAACGATCACGTGCGGCCAGAGGAGATCGCGTGTTCGCAGGAACAAATTATCCGTACGAGTACGGCTATCTCCGAGGCTCGCTTACGTTTGGATTCTATCCGCCTTGTCGTTGAAGGGCCGCAAGCCTTGGGTTAAGTCCATAACCCAGAGGAAAAAGAACTCGAAGCGGGCGAGCCTGTTTTACTTTGATTTAGCAGGCTTTAGGTCAACGACGGTGCGGATCGCTTTTAGGAGAGTTGCTGCGTCGAACGGTTTCATCACCATGCCCGCCACACCAAGAGCCGTGAGTTTCGGCAGTACCGCGTGATCGGCTGGCGACGGCAGCATGATGACCGGAATCGCGCGGAGCTCGGGTTTTGATTTTAACATTTCGAGCAACTCCAGTCCGCCCATAATAGGCATGCTCACATCGAGCAAAATGAGGTTGGGTAAAGTGCGCTCCATGGAGAAAAGAGCATTATAGCCATTGGTTGCGCCGTCGGCGTCGCATTCGAATGGTGCGAGGATGTTGGTGGCGATGGTGCGCACGGTTTTGGCGTCATCGACGGTTAAAATTCTTGGGCGCATGGAAATAATAGGCCGGGCAGCGGTGCGCGGTGAATTGAACCATGATGATCGGAGGCAATTAAAGCAATGGCAGGGCTTGGCCTAATGTGGTGCGGTGTGCACTTTCTAAGCCTGCCCCAAAGGTGTGGATTGTCAGCGACGGGCGCTGCTGTTAGCTTCATCGTTCATGAACGCTGCTTACTCCCTCTGCCGTGGAAGCTCAATCGTGCTTTTAGCCATTTTGCTCGCGTCTCTGTCGCTGCGCGCGGCTGAGACAAAACGGGTCGAAGCCTTAGCCGATCCGATCAAGATGATGGTGGATCGCCTTGAACTTGAGCGGTATAAAGCCACGATAAAAGGACTCACCCAGTTCGGCGACCGGCGCCAAGGTACTGAGCGTAACCGCGCTGCACTCGATTGGATTGAGGCGCAGTTAAAGAGCTACGGTTATGCGAATACCACTAGGATGAAGTACGAGTATTTTCCGACGGATCCGCGTCGTCCCAGTGGCCCGGCGGTCACCGGAGCGCCTGACGCAGCCCAGGGTGGCGGACGTTATCGCGGGCTCCGTGCTAAAACGGGTGTGAACTTAGATCCTAATCTGCAACCCGACGAAAAACTGCGCGCGTTAAATTCTCAGCCCGGAGACATCGGGCCGCGAGAGCAGGTTTACTGCACAAAGATTGGTACGACGCATCCTGAGGAAATGTACATTGTCGGGGCGCATTTCGACGGTCACGGCTACGGTGAGGCCGCCAACGACGACGGTTCCGGCACGGCCATCGTGATGGAGTTGGCGCGTATCTACATGTCGCCTGACGTTAAAACCGAGCGCTCAATTCGCTTCGTGTTGTGGAATAACGAAGAGACCGGACTCAATGGAGCCCGCGCCTACGTCGCCCAACGCACCGCATTGCAAGGCCAAGAAGCGCCCGCGGGCTCGGGCCTTTATCCGGAACCGAAGTGGCTCGGCATGATTCAGCATGACATGATGCTTTTCGATCATGGGGCCCCGCGAGCCGATGGCACGGTTTCAAAGGACCAGCGCCCTGAAGCTGACGTAAACATTGAGTTTCAATCGACCTCTAAATTTTCTGAAGGCGCGCAGAAACTCGCGTGGTTTTTCCATGCCGCCAACGAAGCCTACGCAACCGATTATCCTGCGGCGGTTGGACCGCATATGACCAACACCGACAGCACGCCGTTTATGGATCTCGTGCCGGCCATCAGCCTGCGTGAAAACGAACGCGGCCGTGAAATCGGCGCCGGCTGGGACCCGCACTGGCACCAGCCAACGGATATATTTGCCACATTTAGCGACGCCGATTTCCGCCTCGGCCTTAATGCCGCGCAGACCACGCTCGGCGCCCTCGGCCGTCTCACGGGCGCCACCCTCGCTAAATAATTCTCCGCCTCACGAAGCCCTTATGAAGACGATTACCGAACTGCAACGTCTCGCCTCACCGGCTCCGAAACCTCAGTCGCTTGCCTGGGATGGCGCGACTCTTTGGATGGGTTCTCGCTCCACGAAAGCTATCTACGCGATCCAACCCGCGACCTGGATTGTGACCAGCGAAACGGCTGCGCCTGGCACGCCGTGGGGCATGACGGCGGTTGGGCATGAGCTCCGCGTGCTATGTGGCGAGACGGCGGAGGATCATCGCGTGATTCGGCGCTTCGTGCGGGGTGTGGGCTTCGACGCAAACTGGGCGCAGCTCTGTCCTGACGACACGGGATCGCAACTCGGTTTTTCCGGAGGAAAACTCCACGTCAGTCAGTGGTACCCGAAGAAAGTTCTGACGCTCGCCGGCGACGGTAAGGTTGAGCGCGTGATTCAGGTGCCGCACGGCATCTGCGGACAAGTGTGGGTCGATGAACTAATTTATTTGGTGACGACGGATGCAGAGGAGACAAACGAGTATTGGCTGACGCGTGTGGACCCGCGTCCTGCTACGCCGGTGATTGAGGATGTGGCGCTGATTCCATTTCAAGCTCGGGCGCTGGCTTGGGACGGCGCAAAATTTTGGACCAACCACCGCGAGCAAAACCAGATTGTGGCTTTTTTTCGAGACTAAGGAGGCTTTGGTAGAGGTTGAGCGATCCGTAGTAATCCTCAAGTTACACGGGGCGAACCACCGTTAGTTTTAGAAATTGAGCGCGAAAAAAACCATCGTCCTTAGTTGCGAGGCGGTCGGCTCTTACGGCAGCATGGGCTCCTATCATGAAGTCAGCGGTCAGGCGTAGGCGTTTGCCGCCAGCTTTGCGGTAGTGATATTGGATTTCTCCGGCCAAGTTGGCGACAGACTCGTCCGAAGCATCGAAGTGCACTCCGAGTTGGGTGAAGAACTCGCTATGGGCTGCGGCGCTTGGAAAAGCTGGACGTGTTTCAGCCCAAACGATGTCGCAGGCGACCAAACGACCCTCCGCTCGGCAGGTTATTAATTGATCTAACCATGCCGCCCCATCCTCCTCATCCTTGGCGATGGCCCAAAGGACTGAACTGTCCACCGCAGTCGTCACAACGTTTTGCGGTCGTAGCCGCGTAGTTCACGTAAAATTTGGGTCGAAGTTTTCCCAGGCTCAAAATTTTTGGCGGATCCGAGGGCACAGCGCATGGACTTCACGTCGAATTCGTATTTTGGTTTCGCTCGTAGTTCGGAAGCTTGTTCGTCAAAAAATAGCTTCATACCGGGCTTGAGATGGAATTTTTTTCGCAGCTTGGCCGGGATAGTAATCTGAAATTTGCTGCTAACAGTAGCTTCCATTACAGAACGGTAAGCGAGGTCGCTTGGTGGTCAAGCTTGGTGTCTATTATGCTGCTCAACCGACCCAATTGCGTGCGTTGTAAAAAAGTTTCATCCAAGGGCTGTCCTCGCTCCAGGTCTTGGGTGTCCAACTCATACAGGCACTGCGGAAGACGCGCTCGGGGTGGGGCATCATAATCGTCACGCGGCCGCTCGTCGTGGTGAGCGCGGTGAGGCCGAGGGGTGAGCCGTTTGGGTTGAGCGGATAACGTTCCGTGGGTTGGTGGTGGTTATTGACGAAGCGGGCGACGACCAGGCCGGAGGTGGTGCAGCGTGAGAGCGCGGCGGCGTCTTTGAACTCGGTAAAACCCTCGCCGTGGGCGACAGCGATTGGAAGGACGGAGCCCTCCATGCCGGCGAAGAGGACGCTCGGGCTTTTTTCAATTTTTACAGATACGTAGCGGCCCTCGTAGCGCTCGCTCTGGTTTTGGACGAAGCGTGGCCAGTGGTCGGAGCCGGGGATGATGCTGTGGAGGTTGCTCATCATCTGGCAGCCGTTGCACACGCCAAGGGCGAAGGCGTCGGAGCGTTGGAAGAACGCTGCAAATTCGGTGCGGGCGCGTTCGTTAAACAAAATGCTCTTGGCCCAGCCTTCGCCAGCGCCGAGTACGTCGCCGTAACTGAAGCCGCCGCATGCAGCGAGGCCGCGGAAATCTTTTAGAGAGATGCGACCGCTAAGGATGTCGCTCATGTGGACGTCGATCGCCTTAAAGCCGGCGCGGGTGAAGGCGGCGGCCATCTCGACTTCGCCGTTTACGCCTTGTTCGCGCAGGATGGCGATGGGCGGGCGGGCGCCGCTGAGGATCGCCGGGCTGGCGGTGAGATCGTAGGTGACTACGGGCGTGATGCCGGGATCGGTGCGGTCGATGCGCAGTTGGTGTTCGGATTCGGCGCAGGCGGGGTTATCGCGGATTGTGGCGATGCGTCGGGTGACATCGGACCAGATGGCGCGCAGGGCGAAGAGATCTTCGTCGAGGAGAATTTTTCCACCGCGTTTGATGCGGAAGCGATTGTCGCGGTTGAGCGTGCCGATGCGTGTGGTGCAGGCTTTGAAGCCGTGTTGGCGCAGCGTTTGTGAAACGTAGTCCAACTCGGCGGTGCGGACTTGGAGAATCGCGCCGAGTTCCTCATTGAAGAGAGTGCTGTCGACGTTGTGGCCGTGGAGAATTTCGAGGTCGACGCCGGTGTGGCCAGCGAAGGCCATCTCGGCGGCGGCGGCGAGGAGGCCACCGTCGGATCGATCGTGGTAAGCGAGGAGTTTGCCCTCGCGGCCGAGGAGTTGGATGGCGGCCCAAAATTGTTTGAGGTCGTGCGCGCTGTCGACGTCGGGCGGGGCTTCGCCCATCTGGGAAACGACTTGGGCTAGGATCGAGCCACCGAGACGGTTTTTGCCGCGACCGAGATCGAGGAGCAACAGGACGGAGTCTTCGTCGCGCTGGAGTTGCGGCGTGAGCGTGAGGCGAATGTCAGCGACGGGAGCGAAGGCCGAGATGATGAGCGAGGTGGGCGCGGTAATTCGTTTGTGCAGACCCTCTTTGTTGCCGATGGCGGGTTCCTTCCACGCCGTGCTCATGCTCATGGAATCTTTGCCGACAGGAATAGTAATACCGAGGGCGGGGCAGAGATCTAGGCCGACGGCGGAAACGGCGGCGTATAGATCGGCTCCGTCTCCGGCGATGGCGGGCGCGGCCATCCAGTTAGCGGAGAGGTTAACTTTGCCGAGGTCACCGATCTGGGCGGCAGCGAGGTTGGTGAGGGCTTCACCGACGGCGAGGCGGGCGGAAGCGGCGGCGTCGTTGATGGCGACGGGAGTGCGTTCGCCCATGGCCATGGCTTCGCCGGTGTAGACGTCGAAGGCGACGGCAGTGACGGCGCAATCGGCCACGGGGACTTGCCACGGGCCGACCATTTGGTCGCGGGCAATTAGGCCGCCGAGCGTGCGGTCACCGATGGAAATGAGGAATGTCTTGTCGGCAACCGTCGGGTGCGAGAGTACGCGTTGAACGACTTCAAGAAGAGTGAGTTCACCTAAGTCGAGGGGTTTGCGCGGACGTACCAGGGTGACGTCGGTGCGGGCCATCCGTGGCGGTTTGCCCAGAAGTACCTCGAGCGGCAGATTGATCGGGGTGTTTTTGAAATGGGCATCTTCGAGGACGAGTGTCTTTTCCGCGGTGGCTTCACCGACCACGGCGAAGGGGCAGCGCTCGCGTTCGCACAGGGCTTGGAACGTGGCAAGGCGAGCTGCGGGTACGGCGAGGACGTAGCGCTCTTGGGATTCGTTGCACCAGATCTCGAGGGGCGACATGCCCGGCTCAGCGTTGGGGACAGAGCGGAGTTGGAATTTACCGCCTCGGCCGCCGTCGTTGACGAGCTCGGGCAGGGCATTGGAGATACCGCCAGCTCCGACGTCGTGAATAAAAGAAATTGGATTTTCTGCGCCGAGAGACCAGCAGCGGTCGATGACCTCTTGGCAGCGGCGTTGCATTTCTGGGTTGTCGCGTTGGACGCTGGCGAAATCGAGGTCTTCGGTGCCGGAGCCGCTGGCCATGGAGCTGGCGGCGCCGCCGCCGAGGCCGATCAACATCGCGGGCCCACCGAGGACGATGAGCTGGTCGCCGGGGTTGATGGCGCCCTTTTGGATGTGTTCGGCCTTAATGTTACCGAGACCGCCGGCGAGCATGATGGGCTTGTGGTAGCCGCGCAGTTCGGTGCCACGGGCGTTGGGCACTTCTTGTTCGAACGTGCGGAAGTAGCCATTGATGGCGGGACGCCCAAATTCGTTGTTGAAGGCTGCGCCGCCAAGCGGGCCTTCGAGCATGATGTCGAGGGCAGAGACGATCCGGCCGGGTTTACCGAAATCTTTTTCCCAGGGCTGGATGGCGTCGGGAAGTTTAAGATTGGAGACGGAGAAACCGACCAGACCAGCCTTGGGTTTCGAGCCGCGGCCGGTGGCTCCCTCGTCGCGAATTTCGCCGCCAGAGCCGGTGGCAGCGCCAGGAAAGGGGGAGATCGCGGTAGGGTGATTATGCGTCTCAACCTTGCAGAGGATGTGAATGTCTTCCTCGTGGGCGGAGTATTCTCCGGTCTGCGGATCGACGTAAAAACGTCCGCCGCGGGTGCCAGCGAGTACCGCGGCGTTATCTTTGTAGGCGGAAAGTATGCCCTCAGGATGGAGTTTGTAGGTATTTTTAATCATCTGGAACAGCGACAGATCTTGCGGTTGACCGTCGATGGTCCAGGTGGCGTTAAAAATTTTGTGGCGGCAGTGTTCTGAGTTGGCCTGTGCGAACATCATCAACTCAATGTCGTTAGGATCGCGGCCGAGTGTGGTGAAGGCCGTCACGAGGTAGTCGATCTCGTCGTCGGCGAGTGCGAGGCCAAGGGTTTTATTGGCGGTAACGAGTGCGGCGCGACCTTCGGTTATTACGGGGATACCTCGCATCGGCTGGGGCTGCTCGTGGCGGAATAGCGCGGAGCAGGCCTCGAGTTCGCCGAAAACCGTCTCTGTCATACGGTCGTGGAGTTTGGTGCGCAGCGAGTGGAGCTGGGCCGTAGTGAGCGTGGAGGTGGCGGCTTTAGTGCGGGGGGTTAATTCGATCGTGTAAGCGATGACGCGTTCGATGCGTTGAACTTGGCTGAGGCCACAGATATGGGCAATGTCGGTGGCTTTAGAGGACCACGGTGAAATCGTGCCGGGGCGGGGAGCGACGATTTGAGTGAGGCCGGTAGTGGTGTGAGGGGTGCGGCGCGGGCCGTACGTCAAGAGTTGCTCAATTATGGCGTGAGCCGCGGGGGTGAGGTCGGCGGTCGTTTCGACGATGTGAACAAACTCAGCGCCGAGCGCACGGATCGGAAGGCCGGCACCGTTGAGGCCATCGAGAAGTTTTTGCAGTCGAAAAGATGAAAGGGCAGGAGAGCCGCGGAGAATCAACATGGTCAGAATGTTTGATGTTTCGTGACATCGCGGACGCGGTCAAGGGAGCGCAGCGAAGCGATTTGTTATGTTGAAAAAGGCAGGATGGAGAAAGCCGTTGACGATTCGTGGCAGAACTTCGAGATGGCCGACTTTATGAGTAGCCAGCAGCGTGCAGCCTATTGTGACCGTCCCGCCCGTGGGGGCTGCGTCGTGAACAAGATTTCGATTACACTATGAGTGACCGGATAACGCACGAATGTGGCATCGCAATGGTGCGGCTCTTGAAGCCGCTCTCCTATTATCAGGAGAAGTATGGAACGCCGCTGTGGGGGTTTACGAAGTTGTTCTTGTTGATGGAAAAGCAGCACAACCGCGGTCAAGACGGTGCGGGCGTGTCCTGCGTTAAACTCGATGTACCTGCTGGTGAGCCTTTTATGTTTCGCGAGCGCTGCGTTAAGAGCAACCCGCTCGATAAAATCTTCAAGACGTTGCTGGGTGCCTACAACGAAAAGGTCGCCGGCGGCACGATTCATCCCGAGTTTGCCGACACCGTTAAGAAGCATTTTGATTTTGGCGGTGAGTTGTTGATGGGGCATCTGCGCTATGGCACCAGCGGGGGTTATAGTCTTAGTTCGTGCCACCCCTATTTTCGCCGCTCGCCTTGGCCGACGCGTAATTTGGCGCTCTGCGGTAATTTTAACCTCACCAATACGACGGAGTTGAATGAATCGCTAACCGCGATGGGCCAACATCCGATCTTTGCCACGGATACTCAGGCGATCTTGGAGAAAATCGGTTTCTTTCTCGATGAAGAGCATGAGGATATTTATCGCTTCCTGCGCACGCGAAATCTTGCCGGCGACGAACTATCCCGTCGCATCAGCGAGGACCTCGATGTAGCCCGCGTAATTCGGCGCGCCTCGGAAAAATGGGACGGTGGCTATACGCTCTGCGGTCAAATCGGCAACGGCGATGCATTCGTGGCGCGGGACCCTTCGGGTATCCGCCCGGCGTTTTATTTTCAAAACGATGAGGTGATCGCCTTTGCCTCGGAGCGTGCACCTTTGATGACAGTGTTTGATCTCGCGGTTGAACAGGTTCAGGAAGTCACTCCCGGCCATGTAGTGGTGATGAAGCGTCGTGGGACGATCACATCGACGCAGTTTACTGCTTTGCTGCCTCGCACCTCTTGCTCGTTTGAGCGCATTTATTTTTCCCGCGGCAACGATTTGGACATTTACCGCGAGCGGCAGGCCCTAGGTGGTGGCTTGGCTAATCAAGTAATCAAGTCGATCAACCATGACTGGGGTAATACGGTTTTCAGTTTCATTCCTAATACGGCGGAAGTGGCCTATTACGGTTTAATGTCGGAATTGCGCACGCGGCGGCGTGACGAGGTCAAGGCGGCTATTCTCAAAGCGAGTGCGGTGGGGCAACTCAACGAAGCGCTCCTTGATGAACTCATATTGCGCAATTGGCCGCGCGGCGAAAAAGTCGTGAGCAAGGATATCAAGATCCGCACGTTTATCGGCCAGGAAGGCATGCGTAATCAACTCGTAAGTCACGTATATGATATTACTTACGGATCTGTAAAACCCGGAGACAATCTGGTGTGCGTAGATGATTCGATCGTGCGCGGGACGACATTACGCAAATCGATCTTACGTATCCTAACGCGTCTCAATCCGAGGAAGATCGTAATCGTTTCGACGGCGCCGCAGATTCGTTATCCGGATTGCTACGGTATCGATATGTCAGAGCTCGGGAAATTTGTCGCTTTCGAGGCGGCGGTGGCGCTACTCAAGGAGCGTGGTCAAGGTGCGGTGCTCGATGAAGTCCACGCCTTGTGCTTAGCCGAAATTGCGCAGCCAACTGGCACCAATCACGTGCGTAAAATCTATGAGTCATTTACGCCGGAGGAGATTTCGGCTAAGATCGTGGACCGTGTGCGACCGCGGGACATCGAGTGGAAGGGCGAGATTGAGATCATCTTTCAGACGATTGAAAACCTACATGCCGCGGTGCCGGAGCATTCCGGTGATTGGTATTTTACTGGTAAATACCCTACGCCCGGTGGTTACCGCGTCGTCAATCAGGCGTACTTAAACTATTTTGAAAAATCTGAGGGCCGGAGCTACTGAGCCAGCCAGACGTTTCCATCCGACCATGTCGCTTTCTTACGAATCTTCCGGTGTGAATTACGATCAGCTCGATGCGTTTAAGCGAGCGTGTCAGCGGGCGGCGCGCACGACGGCGCCACTTTTGGCCCGGCATGGCTACGCTGAGCCTGTGTCCACGCGCGGAGAAAGTTGTTACCTCATGGAATCGGCCGATCATTTTCTCGCGCACGTCGAGGAAGGGCTTGGCACTAAGAATCTCGTGGCTGACGCGGTGTACGCGCAAACGGGGAAGAATTTTTATAGGGAGATTTCTATCGATACGGTGGCCACGATTGTGAACGACTTGATCACGTGCGGTGCGTTACCCATCTCAGTGGCGATGCACGCGGCGGTGGGTGAGTCTGCGTGGTTTACAGACGAGGCACGGATGCAGGCGCTGGTTGAGGGTTGGGCAGCGGGTTGCCGTAAGGCCGGTGCGGTCTGGGGCGGCGGCGAAACGCCTACGTTGCGCGGTATCGTCAATGCCCAAGCCATCGTGCTCGCGGGTTCGGCGGTGGGAAAGATACAGCCTAAATCACAGCGTATTATCGGCGACGTGCGCGACGGCGATGCGATTATTTTTCTCGCTTCGACTGGTGTGCAGACGAACGGGCTTAGCCTATGTCGCTTGATCGCTGATAAATTACCGCTCGGTTACCAGACCCCCATTGGCCATGGTGATGGGCGCACGTACGGTGAGGCGCTGCTCGCGGCGTCGGCTATTTATGTCGATTTTGTGAGCCGGTGCCAAGATGACGGGCTAAAACTCAATTATGTTTCCCATGTGACGGGCCACGGCTGGCGAAAATTGATGCGACTGGACGAGCCTTTTGTTTACGAGATCAACGAGCCTGGGGCTGCACCGGCGTTATTTAAATTTTTGATGGAAGCCGGGCCGATCACGCTCCGGGAGGCCTACGCGACGTTTAACATGGGGATCGGGTTTGCGGCTTATGTTGCGCCGGAGTTGGCGCCAGTGGTGGTCTTGGCTGCAAAGGCTTGTGGTCACAACGCTTGGATCGCGGGTGAAGTTAAGAAAATGGGCGACAAAAAAGCCGTCGTGATCCCATCGCTTGGGTTAGAGTACGACGGCTCGACTTTGCAGGTACGCTGAAGCCGTGGTGGATTAACCGCCGTAGCACTCGAGGTATTTTAGACCTGTGCTGGTGTTAAAGATCACGACGGTGTCGTCGGGCTTCACTTGGTTAGCGGCAATCAAGGTCTTCAGCGCGGCATAGCATGCGCCACCTTCGGGGGCAGTGAAGACGCCTTCGGTAGAGCCGACTTCTTTCGTGCAGGTGATCATCTGTTCGTCGGAAATAGCGATAGCGCCGCCGCCGGATTGGCGGAGGGCGTTGAGCATGATGAAGTCGCCGATGGCTTTGGGCACGCGTAGGCCGGAGGCGCGGGTGTGCGCGCCCAGGTGTTCGGCCGCGAATTTATCGCCTTGGGTGAAGGCGCGAACGATGGGCTGACAGCCCTCGGCTTGTACGCTGTACATCCGCGGGCGCTTTGAATCGATCCAGCCCATGCGCTCCATCTCGTCGAAGGCTTTCCACATGCCGACGAGACCGGTGCCACCGCCGGTGGGATAAAGAATAATATCGGGCAGTTTCCAGTCGAGTTGTTCCGCCAGTTCGTAGCCGAGGGTTTTTTTGCCTTCGGCTCGGTAAGGTTCTTTTAGAGTGGAAACATCGAACCAGCCTTCGGCGACTTTGCGTTTGGCGACCTCGGCTCCACAATCGGTGATAAGCCCGTTGATGAGCGTGACGTGGGCCCCCATCTGTTCGCATTCGATGATGTTGGCCTTGGGGGTGTCGCGGGGCATGAAGAGATGGGCTTCCATCCCGGCGCGGGCGGCGTAGGCGGCGAGGGCACCTGCGGCGTTGCCAGCGGAGGGGGCGGCGAGTTTTTTGAGGCCGTACTGCTTGGCCATCGAAACGGCGGCGGTCATGCCGCGGGCCTTGAAACTGGCAGTGGGATTTTGGGCTTCGTCTTTGATGAATAGGCGGCTGAGGCCGTGTTTGGCGCCGAGACGGGGAGCGGGCAGCAGGGGGGTCCAGCCTTCGCCAAGAGTGACGATGTCGGCAGCGTTCTTAACGGGTAGGACTTCGCGGTAGCGCCAAAGAGATTTCTCGCGGGTGCGTAGCGATTCTTTAGTGAGGGTCTTCGCGGCGGCGACGAGGTCGTATTGGGCAAAGAGCGGTTTGCCGCAGGCGGCGCAGACGTTTTGGGGGACGGCGGCGTCGTGCTCTTTATGGCAGGCAGTGCAGGCGAGGTGCGTAAGGTGCATCAGTAGATAAGCAAAGCAGGAGCCGTGCGCGCGGCAATGGCCGTTCTAAGGATTAAAATCCGGAAGGAGAAATATCAGCGGCGAGCAATGCGAGTAAGAGCAGCCCGTTTTTATTTATTGCGACGAGGCGGGACGGGGCCGGGTGATTCTTTCAGATAGGCGGGTGGGGGCTCGGGATGAGCGGGGTCCATAGGTTTGAAATCGTCTAGGATGTAGCGAGCGAGCGCAGGAACGTTTTTTTGGATTCCGGCCACGATCAATTTGGAAAGGAGGTAACCGCCATAGCCATTAAGATGGGTCTGGTCGGAGAAAGCGGTGCCGACGTCGGGCCCGAGGGCGGTCCACATCACTTTACTCATGGCCCATTGGTCGATCAGAGCGACGTTGTCCTCCGCGGCGACCTCGCGCATGGCCCGGGCCCATGGCCCGACCGTGTCGCCGTTACTTCGGCGTTCCATGGGGGTCACCAGCACAGGAGTGGCGCCCCGGCGGCGGGTTTCTGCGATGAGTACCCGGAGGTAGGCTTTGAAGGTGGTGGCGGGTTCAGTGTAGGACTGGGGCCATTGGGGTTTCGAGTCGTTGTGGCCGAATTGTACGAGCAAGAAGTCGCCCGTTTTCATTTGGCTGAGGACTTTATCCATACGCTGTCCGGTGATGAAACTCTTGGTGGTTTCACCGCCCTCAGCGGCGTTGCAAAGGGAGATTTCGGGTTTGAGCCATTGGCAGAGTTGCGTCGGCCAGTTACCGCCAGGGCCGTGGCGTGGGTCGCCCACCGTTGAATCACCTGCGGTGTAAAGTGTCGGCACTTGATCGTCTTTTACGATCTCAAGCGACGAGAGGCAGGGCCGAGGGCCGTTGAATTCAAGGGTGAGTTTTTCATCCCAGCAGCGGGCTTCGGCTTCGCCGGCAAGGAACATGTGGACGATAGAGCCGCCAGGAGCGTTGGTCGGTGGGGGCGGAAGTTGGGGGCGGCGGACGTTGGCGTAAAAAGTGTGAGTGCGACGTTGGCCCGCACTCGTTGTGAGTCCGGAGGCCATGAGGTGGCCTGATTCAAAGCGAAGGGTGGTGCAGGAATCGCCGGCAGGATCGCCGAGGGTGACGGTGACGCGGTAGTTTCCTTCAGGAACTTTAACGGAGAAGAAAAATGGGGTATTCGTGGTGGCGGTGGTAACGAAGCCTTCATGGCCGCGGGCCACTTCGATAACTTTTTGCCCGAGATCGAAACCGTAACCCTGATCGATGGAGTACGCACTCCCGGCAGAAACAGTGGTGAAGCCAGGGATGGTTTTTCCGGGGGCGAAATTGAATTTAAACTCGACGTGGACAGGCGGGGTAGGCGGCAGGGCTTGGTCTTCAGGTCGACCCTGCGCGGACAGCGCAGTGACACCGAGAGGCGCGATTGATAGTGCGGCGGAAAAGAAAAATAACCGAAAAATAAGGATAGAGGATTTCATGAAAATTTCAGATTGGATTTCCGTGGGGAGTTGAGGTGGGCGGATTCATTTTGAGGCCGGTGATTTTAAGGGTGTAGGCGTGGGCACACGGTGGAGTGGCTGGAAGCCTCACGTGCAGGCCGGCGGAGTCTTGAGTAAAGGCTAGATCGGCGGAGGAACCGCCGAGCAGGGTAACGCGGCGGATGAGTCCCTCGGCCGCGGTGCCGGTGGTAAGTGCGGGCAAACTGACTGTGCCGTTTGGCCAGGGGCCGATGATGATGGCGTAGAGCGTGTCGTCTTTAACGGTGTAGCGGATGTGCGGCCCTCGTTCGCCGCGTGCGCCGCCGACACCGAACATGGTCCAGTTGTGCGTGCCGTAGATAGCTTCGCCGTTGAGCTCAAGCCAGCGGCCGATGGCGAGGAGGGTGTCTTGCTGAGACTGCGGAATAGTGCCGTCAGAGCGCGGGGAAAGGTTGAGTAGAAGGGTGCCGTTTTTAGCGACCGTGTCGGCGAGCTTGGCGATGATTGTAGCGGGTCCGGCGACGGTCATGTCGTTGGTATAGCCCCACGTGCTGCCGATGGGTTCATCGACCTGCCAGGCACCTGTGCGAATGCCGGCAGGGGATCGGGCGCCGATTTTTTCAAAATCGATGATTGAGCCGATGGTCTCGGTATTTTTTCCGGAGGGTGCGTAGGCGGCTTTTTTAGTGCTCAGGGAAACGGTTTTCCCCCAGGTGAAAGCCCGGTTGTAATAATAGGCGGCAATTCGCAGTTTGAGTGGATCGAGATAACGGATATCGATGCCGTTATCGAACCAGAGCATGTCGGGCTGATATTTATCGATGAGCTCGACGTTGCGCTCGTACCAGTTGACGAGAAATTTCTGGAGCGCGGCGTCGCTACGGTCAGCAACGTTGTAGAAATCGGCCCAAGCGGGATCAAAGAGATCGGCGTGCTTGGCCTTGAGTTCGGTGAGGAGATCGGTGGGTGGATTGATGAATTGAAAGTTCTCGATGCCGTGGTTGGAAACGCCGAATTTGAGGCCGCAAGCGCGGATCGCGGTAGCGAGTTCGCCGATCAGGTCGCGGTGGGCGCCGATGCGCTTAGCGTTGAAGGGAGTGACGGCGCTGTCCCAAAGAGCGAAGTTGTCGTGGTGCTGGGCGGTTGGGATGACGAAGCGAGCGCCCGATTTTTTGAAAAGTTCGGCCCAGGCGGTGGGATCAAATTTATCGGCGGTGAAGCGTGGTAAAAAATCTTTGTAGCCGAAGTGTTCGTGCGGGCCGAAATGTTCCGTGTGCCATGTGCGGTACTGGGCGTACATGTGTTTTTCATACCACTCGTTGTGGTAGGCGGGTACGGTGTAGGGACCCCAGTGGATGAAGAGGCCAAATTTGGCGTCGTTAAACCACGCCGGGACACGGTAATTTTCTCGGAGAGATTCCCAGTTGGGCAGGAAAGGTCCTGGCGGGAGCGGCGAGGTGATCTGAGCGATTGCGGCCGCGATGACTTCGGGACGTGTCTCCGGGGCCATGTCGTAGCCTGTTGCTGCATTACCCCCTTCCCCCAGCAGATTAGTACTCGGCTGGGCGAAGGGGGTCAGGGTCGAGGCGAGGCCGAAAAGACCTAAGGCTACGAATGAGGTGGCTACACGATTCACGAAGGCGTTGGGCTGAGTCGCGCGGCTTAATTCAACTTGGGTGAATACGTGCGCTGGAGCAATTTTTCGGGAATAGGGATGACGCAGATGTTCATCGCCCGGCCGTCGGCGGAAAGTTTCGCGGATTGAATTTGGATGCGTTTACTGTCGGCGCTAAACGTCGGGTGCGGGTGGTCCGCAGCGGTGCGTTTGTGGTCGGTGGAGAGCAAGATGAATTCGTCGTTTTGGCGATCGATGAGGTAAATGTTGCGATCGAAGTCGTCGCCGACGGCCCAGCGACCGTCAGGGGAGCCGTTGACGTGCCAGAGTCCACTGCCGGATTTGGTCTGGCCAGCGAAACGAAGTTCATGGGAGCGGAGGTTGACGATGGCGAGTCCTGTGGGGTGTTCACGTGTGCCGGAGATACCCCAGGCGTCGTTTACGCCGGGTTTACGGTGGCCGAGGATGGCGACAGCTACCTCGTCTTTGGTGATGATGGCTTCGTGGGTGACCCAATCATAGGGGGCCTCCGGGAAAAGTGGGCGCAGACCAGTGCCGTCAGCGAGCACGGTCCACGTGCGTTGCGGGGCTTTACCGCCGGTCTCCCAGCAGAAGACAATTTCGCCGGGGACGTAGGGATTAGTCTGCACGTGGCCGATTTGAAATGGCACGGCGACGATGAATTTCACGGCGCCGGTTTTTAGATCCATACTGGCGAGACCGGTGGGGCCGGCGCCCATATTACGCGGTCCGAAGGCGGGCTCGATTTTAGTGCTGGGGTCAAGATGTTGGGCGGCGAGTTCTTTACTGCCGACGCGGAAGTAAACGAAGTTTTCCGTCGGATCGAGGGCGACATCGCCGACGGCGCCGAACTCGGTTGGGACAGTGCCGCAGATTTTTTCATAGATATCAGCGGGTTGGAGAGCGCCTGCGGCGCTGTCAGCGAAGAGCCGAGCGAGATCGACGCAGATGATTTGCGAGGGGCCGCGGGGGCCGCGGCGAGCGGCGGGTACTGCTGGGGCGTTATCAGCGAGAGGAGCGGGTGGGGCTTCACCTGGGAGGGGCAGAATGCGTAGGAAATAAAGATGCATCGAGTGGTCGGCCAGGCAGAGCATTCCGGTGTAACCGCTTTCGGTGACTTGGACCATATCGCCAGTCGCTTCGTTGACAGCCATGGCTTGGCCGGGGACGCGGTTGGAGCGGAAGACTAGCCATTGACCGTCCGAGGTCCACTGGTGATGAGTCTGATAAATCTTGGAATCGCCAGCGGATTTAGAAGTAAGAAATGTGAGCGGCACTCCTGTGACAGAGTCGATGACGACCTGTATCTCTGAAGGGAAACGATGTCCGATCTAAGCAGTGGTAGGAGTAGATCCGAGGGCTAAATATAAAAAGCAGAGAAGCGGCAGGGCGAAGCGGGAGTACTTGGGGTGCATAATGGAGTCGAGGTTCATGGATTTGAGTCGGAATGAGTGGGTGGATGAGGTGCGTGTGAAAAGATCTAGGGTTTAGGGCAGTGCTACGTCCCAAATTTTGGCGCGGCGGGACGTGCCGGCGGGGCTAGTGACCTTGAGGGTGACGATGTAGTGATCGGCTTTGGTGTAGGTGTGGAGTGGGTGTTGTGCTTGAGAGGTGGTGCTATCGCCGAAGTCCCAAAGCCAAGTGGTCACGGGTCCGACGGATTCATCTTGGAAAGCGACTAGGCGGCGGGTGGGGTCTAGGACTTTAAAAGACCAGCGGGCATCGAGTGCCGGGGTAAGTGAGGGCTCGAGTGGCATGAGGCGGAAGGCGCGCAATTCGGAGGCGTTGCCGTACATCGTATGTTTGCTGGAAAGATTCCAGAAGCCTGCGGAGCCCTTGGCGTTGACGTCGTCGTAGTCGATCACAGCCCAGCTAAGGCCGATGAGTTTATTTTCACGTAAAACGGATTCTACGGCACGGGCGGGGCCTTCAGGGCCGGCGTAGTCGAAGGGAGTGATCCAAAACTCGAGCGTGTAATGGCCGCTTTCGCCAGGCTTGAAGTTGAAGCTTTGGGCTGCGTTAGCCCAAGGGAGTTCTTTGATCCAAGGCTGCGAGCCCCAGGCCAGACACCAATCTTTGCCGATGTGCGGGGTGAAAATATGGTAGTTTTGGGCCTGAACTCCGTGGAAGGGAAAATAGGTGTCGGCTGGTGGTAGCGTGTCTTTGTTGGGATGTTGGCGGTCGATGAGTGGACCGCCCGAGGCGTCACCGTCGACGACGAGCTCAAAAGTATCGTTGTGAAGATCAGTGCGGGAGAAATCCCAGTAGTTGTCGTTGGCTTCGTAGAGAAAATAGAGCCGGTTGAGGCCTTTGACCCAGCCAACGCGGACGCTGACTTCGAGGTTTTTAGCGTCGAATTTTTGTTTGCGGCTGGAGTCGTCGGTGAGCTGATCGGAGCCAATACGGTAGCTTACGGGAACCATCGTCCAGTCAGAGGCATCGCCATCAATGCGGGGAATTTTATCGGATGGGAACTGGAAGACTTTAAAGATCGTCTCGGGGCGGTCGAAGGCGAAGGAGGGGGTGGCCGCGGCCAGAATGATAGCTAGCCACACGAGTGCGCGATGTGATGAAAGTGAGGCTAGGGTAAACATGGGGGCGTAGAGTGGGCGGAGGAAACTACCAGAACCAGCGGTAATTAGGGAGGTATCGCTACGGTGAAATTGGGGTGAGCCCATAGTAATTGTTCCCAGCCTAGATTGCGTCCGCTGGGATCGTGGAAATCGAGAATGCTGCCGTACCCGTCGCCGAGTTTTTTGAGATAAGCCGCGTAAAACTCTAGAGTGCCGGCGCGGGGACATGGGTAGATAATATGAAAGATGAGATCGTTCTCGTCGCTTAACTCGACTGCGATGGCGCGAGGTTCGAGTTGTTGATCTTTGGCCGTGAGTGCAAAAAGCGTCGCACCGGCGCGTTGGAAGCGTGGACGTAGCTCGGACCAATTGGCTGTATTGAGCGCCGGCAGGGCGGAATCGGGGTCGATGAGACGGAGCGCGGTGGAAGCAGCGATGGTCAAGATGAGCTCGAGGCGGTCGGGGTGGAGCGTGGCGCTCGTGAATGCATCGTAAGGATCGTGTGCGCGGGCGGCAGGAGCCAAGGCGCAGTGCATAGCTAGGAAAAATAAAAATCTGCCGATCAAGCGGGGTTGGGGCCTAAGGGCTTTCACTTTTTGGCGACGACGAGAGTGATGTTGGGGCGGGGGGCGGGTTTCATGTCGGCGCCCAGGAAGAAGCCGGGATGTGGCGGTTGGTTATAGGCGACGTTTTGCCAAGCCACAGCTAGGCGATATTGCGGGTCATGCATCAAAGTGTAGAGGCGATGCTGAGTAGGAATCGTGGTCGAGTAGATGCGCAGCTCCTTGTTGTCCGTGGAGCGCAGGATGACTTCTTCGCGCCAATCGCCTAGGATATCGGCGCTAAGCGCGGGGGTGGATTTAGTGCCGTTGTTAGAAGAGCAACCTTCGGCGGTAAAGAGTGGGTTGGTCGTCTCTGTCAGCCAGTCCCATTTGGAAATGGTGTTGCCGTTGAGTAACTCACGGAGGAGGTCGCCATCCCACCATACCGCAAAATTGCAGGAGGAAGGGTTTTTCTCGGAGATTTTTTCTCCTTTCACGTTATAAATTCCGCGTAGGAGCGGTCCACCGGAGGCCCATATTTCAGCGCCGGGGTGGCGTGGATCGATATCAAATGCTACACCGCGCCCTACATCCGGTGATGGTTCGGCGCCATCAGGTTTACCCCAGATAAGAGCGCCGGTGGAGGCATCGCGAAATTCGAGGCCGTAGGGGTGTTTGGGGTTTTCGTGGATATCGAATACTTCAAGGCCGGGACGATTCGGATCGAGATCGGAGACGTGCATCGCATCGCCATGGCCGAGCTTGGTGGAGTAGCGTGGTGTGCCGTCGCTGTTGATACACATGGCGCCGAAAATAATCTCGTCGCGTCCGTCACCATCGACGTCGGCCACGCTGATTCCGTGGTTTCCCTGTCCGCGATAGGGATTGGTTTTGTCGGCTGGACCATAGTTGTCGCTGTCGAAGACCCAGCGTTGCGTCAGTTGGCCGCCTCGCCAATCCCAGGCGGCGAGTACCGTGCGGGTGTAATAACCGCGACACATGACAACGCTGGGGTGGACGCCGTCGAGGTAGGCGACGCAGGCTAGGAAACGGTCCACGCGATTACCGTAGCCATCACCCCAGTCTTCGATGTTGCCGCGAGCGGGTACGTAGGCGGTGGTGGCGAGAGCCTTGCCTGTTAGGCCATCGAAAACGGTGAGAAACTCTGGGCCTACTAGGACATAGCCGGCGCGTGAGGCGACTCGGCGACCTCCGGCAGAAGTGGTGCTGCCGGTTTTATCGTTCGATGGCACGAAGTTGTCGGCCTGAGTGCGGTAGTCGGCGTGGGGATCGCCGATGATTTTACCGGTGCCGTCGATGGTGCCATCGGCAGTTTTGCAGACGAGTTCAGCGCGGCCGTCACCGTCGAGATCGTAGACCATGAACTGGGTGTAATGGGCGCCGTCTCGGATATTTTTTCCGAGATTGATGGTCCATAGCAGCGTGCCGTCGAGTTTGTAGGCTTGGAGGAGGGGTTCGTCGGTGATCCCAGCTTGCGAGTTGTCGCGTGCGCGTCCGGTGAGGTGGACAATGAGTTCGTATTCCCCGTCGCCATCGAGATCGCCGACGGAGGTATCGTTGGCGGTATAGCCGGCTGGAGCTTGAAGTGGAATCGAGAGGTAAGGTCGCGCGGCTGCAGCTGCAGCGATTGTAGCAACGGAGGTGTGAGGACTCGGAGTTTGCTCGGCGCCGTTTAGGATGGAGCGTACAAAATAGGTATTAGTTTTGGCCGGGTCGAAGCTGGTGTCGGTGAACTGCGTCGCGCCAGTGATAGGATTGAGATTTAGTTTTATGGTCTCAGCGCTGTCAGCGGTGCGGTAAAGATTGAAGGCAAGGTCTGTAGGCTCGGTCCCGAGTAGGCGCCAAGAGATGAAGATTTTTTGAGCTTCGGCTTTGATGGCGATCACGCCGCGCCCTAGATTTTCCATCTGTCGCGGGGCTGGCTT
>Ga0136642_1000144_pt1 | contig 43748 bp, 36 predicted proteins | sample LowCatLa1302831Y_FD_115313 | JGI IMG/M metagenome (GOLD analysis project Ga0136642, IMG submission 115313) | Freshwater microbial communities from Lower Cathedral Lake, Yosemite National Park, California, USA - 13028-31Y | ecosystem: Environmental > Aquatic > Freshwater > Lake ... | reverse complement strand
AGCGACTGTATTGGCGCGCTCCGGTCAGATTGATATTGTGGTTAATGGAGCCGGTGTGAATTCGGCGACGCCCTTTCTCGATATCGCCGAAGATGAGTTTGATCGCATTGTACGCATCAATTTGAAGGGTGTTTTTTTGGGCTGCCAGATTTTCGGTAAATATCTCGTAGCGCGCGGCCAAGGGGGTTCGATTATTAATCTCGGATCGATGTCGGGCGTCGTACCACTCTCACGCGTGTTCACCTATTCGGCCACCAAAGCCGCGGTGCACAATCTATCCAAGAATCTGGCCCGCGAGTGGGCGACGCAGAAAGTACGCGTAAATACCTTGGTGCCAGGCTTTTTCCCAGCAGAACAGAATCGTAAAATCCTGTCACCGGAGCGCGTGACCTCTATCATGGGCCACACTCCAATGAAACGATTTGGCGAAGCTAAAGAATTGGTTGGTGCGACTTTGCTGCTCGCCGGTGATACTGCGGGTGGCTTTATTACGGGATCCGAGATTATTGTAGACGGAGGTTATCACGCGATGACGATCTAAAGTCGTATAATGCTGTTATATTATTTATCTGTATAATGCTTGCAGGCTACTAATAGTAGGCACATCATAGTCCTGATGATCACAGAACAAATCAAAGAACTACAGGCGGCCCAAGAAAAAGTCGCCTCTTTGCAACAGTCGATTGCGGACCAAATGGAAGCTAAATTAGCGGAATTGCCCGCCTCGTTTGGTTTCGATTCTATGCAATCCTTTATCAAGCGTTTGAAGTCGGTCGGCGGCGTCCGTGCTAAAAAGACTCGCGTTAAAAAAGCCGCTCGTCCGGCGTCCGATAAAAAGCGCGCCCGCGCTACCATTACCGAAGAGATGAAATTGAAGGTCAAGACGTTGGCGGAAGCCGGCAAGACCAATCCAGAGATCGCCGCAGAAGTCGGCATCTCCAAGCCGAGCGTGCAGAATATCAAAAAAGCGTTTGGTCTGGTGAAGGCTCGCGGCTAAGCTTCATCTACTCCCCGTTTGTTGCGAACCCCGTCTTCTGGTGGGGTTTTTTATGTTCCTAATACAAGGACCGATCTATATCATCTATCATCCTAGTGTAAGGATTGATATTAGGATACGTTAAATCCGCTTAATTCAATAACGTGCCAAGCTGGCATCGAGCCGTTCGGCCCAGGCATCGATACCACCCGATACATTACTCACGCGGGTAAAACCCTGAGAGCGCAGGTACTCGGTAACACGCAGACTACGACCGCCATGGTGGCAATGAATGAGTAAATGTTTATCGCGGGGCAGTACACTCAAGTGCTCAGGGATTTGCCGCATGGGAATCGGTTGCGCTCCGGGTATGCAGCAAATGGCGAACTCATGCGGCTCGCGCACATCGATCAGGCACGTTTCGGCCGGAGCGGCGGAAAGTAGACGATGGGATTCTTCAACGGAGATTTCTAAAGGTACGATGGCTTCGGACATAGTAATAGGATTGGATAGGGGCGGACAGCTGAACGTGTAATGAGCCGGATCGAGCGCGGTGATCGTGCGAGAATCTGAGCAGGATCGGCACGTGGGTGAACGCGAAAATTTTAGATCGGAGAACTTTTGGTTCAATGCGTCGTATATCAGCAAGCGTCCGCACAAACTTTCGCCGCAGCCCGAGATGAGTTTGATCGCCTCCAGCGCTTGCAAGCTACCAATGACTCCGCACAGCGCGCCGATTACGCCAGCCTCGCCGCAATTCGGTACTGTGCCCGCGGCGGGCGGCTCTGGAAACAGGCAACGATAACAAGGCGCCCCTCGCTTAGGATCGAAGACGGTAACTTGACCCTCAAATTTATAAATACTGCCATACACTAATGGCCGCCCTGTCAGGGTGGCGGCGTCGTTGTTGAGGTAACGGGTGTGAAACGTATCGGTCCCGTCCACGATGATGTCGTAAGCGGCGAAGATTGTTAGGGCGTTGTCGATGGTGATGCCCTCTGCGTGCTCAACGACGCGAATAAAGGGATTCGTTTGACGGAGGCGGGCCGCGGCCGAAGCCACCTTGGGTTGCCCTAGGGAGGCGTCGTCGTGGAGGAGTTGACGTTGAAGATTGTGGGCTTCCACGCGATCGAAGTCAGCGATGCCCAAGGTGCCGATGCCCGCGGCGGCGAGGTAAAGCGCGGCAGGGCTACCGAGACCGCCCGCGCCGATGACGAGCACTCGGGCGGCGGCGAGTTGCTGTTGGCCGGCAAGGCCGATCTCGGACAGCATGAGGTGCCGGCTGTAGCGCGTGAGTTCGGCGGGGGAAAGGGAAGGCGAGGCGGCAGCCATGAGTCCAAAGAGAGTCGGTCGCAGGTAGGTCGCAATTGAAATTGCACCGCGGGTGCGGGCCGGGCGAACTTAGGGGATGCGTTTTATTGGAATCGACTACGGCACGCGCCGCCTAGGTCTCGCCTACGGCGATGAGCTCGGAGTGGCGACGCCGCTACCGGCGCAAGTCGAGCCTGAGCCAGAGCGCCGCTGGGCGGGGCTGGTCGCGATCGTGAAGGCGCGCCGTGCCACAGATTTAGTACTCGGTTATCCGCTCAACATGGATGGCACGACCGGATTCAAGGCGAAGGAAGTCGATGCGTTTGCGGCGCGGTTGCGCGCGGAGCTGGGCCTACCGGTTCATTTGATAGACGAAACGCTTACCAGCCACGAGGCGGAGTCGACGATCGCTAAGAGCCAACGTCGTGAAATCCGGTCGAGCGGAATCGTGGATTCACGGGCGGCGACTCTGATCTTGCAGGATTATCTTGATCAAAAATTTCCTCAGATTCCGCCCGATGAAAGCCGCTGAATTACCGGTGCTCCCGCGTTGGAAATGTGTCTGCGCCTACGATGGTTCACCATTTAGCGGCTGGCAAAGTCAGCCCGGTGGCAACGGCATTCAAGATATCATCGAAGCACGACTCGCACAGATTTTCGGCGGGCCGGTGCGCACGCATGCGAGCGGGCGGACGGATGCCGGCGTGCATGCGCGGGCGCAGGTGTTTCACTTCGAAGCAGCGTGGCGTCACGCGCCGGAGCGGTTGCTGGCGGCGTTGCGGGCAGAGTTGCCCCCGGCGATTCAGATCGCCTCGGTGCGCGCGGTGCCGACGACGTTTCACGCGCGGTTCTCGGCGACGAGGAAAATTTACACGTATCACGTGCACCTCGGCGACGCGGATCCCTTCACGCGGCCGTATGCGTGGGCGGTGTTTCGAGCGTTAGATTTTACGGCGATGCAGGCTGCGGCCGCGGCGTTGCGCGGCACGCATGACTTTAAGGCATTCTCAGCCTTTAATGGCGTCGAGCGCGAAGACACCGTGCGGGATTTGAGCCGGCTTGAGATTGCACGTCGCGGCGCGCACGTGTGCATCACAGCGGAAGCTAACGGGTTTCTCTACAAAATGGTGCGGAGTCTGGTGGGGGCGCTCGTGGCGGTGGGTGAGGGTAAACTTACGCCGGCCCAAGTGCGGGAGATTTTGGAGTCGCGGGTTCGAACGAATGTTGTGCAGACGGCGCCGCCGCAGGGATTATTTCTGGAAAAGGTATTTTATCGTTGAGCACGGGCTGATAACGCTGCCGGAGTTTTTGAAAGGTGCTGTTTACGGTTTCTGCCCGTCAAGTTTTGTGAAAAGGGCTTGTTAGCGGGGAAGATAATCATGGTCGTTACGCAGGCACTTAAGCGTCGCTTCAACATGGACGCCTAACTATCCCAGCCCAGTGCCGCTTTCCAAAGGGCTGAGTCCTTAGCTTTTTCCGCATACACCATCGGCAGGAGAAATCGTTTCAAGCGGTCCAGGATTTCGTGAAGTTCCCGCCTGCCCAGTCCATTGCGTATTAGGAACGAGTCCCATACCGCTTTCCGATCTGCGGCATCGAGTTCGACCTAGGGTATTCTGCGGTGGCATGTGGACACGCCTTTCGCATTCGGAATTTAGCGCAGGGCGCACCAGGCCTACCTCAAAAATGCCTTTGCACTGGTTCCCGGAGCCCGCCTTACTCCTGATCAGAAATATGTGCACCTCGACGATGTATTTACGACTGGTTCCACGCTCAACAGCTGTGCGCGCATCCTGCGCCACGCGGGGGCGTTGAATCTCGCCGTCGTGCCCTTTGCCCACGTTTAATTTTCTCCTTCGCTATGCATTTTGATAAACCGACCTACAAGGTCCGCAAAACCGCCAAAAAAGAGATCCCCAAGGGTCTTTACACGAAGGATCCGCTGACCGGCGAAATTCTCTTCAATAAAGAGATCGAGGATAACCTGATGGTCGTGCCACGCAGTGGGTACCATTTTCCGATCGGCGCCCGGGCCCGCATCGATTCGCTCTTCGATGAAGGCACCTTCCTCGAGTCCGATGCGGATGTGAAATCCGGCGATCCGTTGAAATTCGTTGATTCTCAGCCTTATCCGGATCGCATCAAGCGCTACGAGAAAGACAGTGGCCTGCCCGAAGCGGTCATCTGCGGCACAGGCAAAATTTATGGAATCAAAGTTTCGGTCGCAGTGATGGACTTCCGTTTTTGCGGCGGCGCGATGGGCGCAGCGGCGGGCGAGAAAATTACCCGTGCCATCGAAACTGCACTCACCAAGAAGACGCCTTGCATCATCTTCAGCGCCTCGGGCGGCGCGCGCATGCAAGAAGGTATCTTCTCACTCATGCAGATGGCCAAGACCAGCGCGGCGCTGGGTCGCTTGGCCGAGGCGAAATTACCCTTCATCTCGGTGCTCACGCATCCGACGATGGGCGGCGTAACGGCCAGTTTTGCCACCCTCGGTGATGTAATCATCGCGGAGCCAGCGGCGTTGATCGGCTTTGCCGGCGCGCGCGTCATCAAGGACACGACGAAGCAATCGCTCCCCGCCGGCTTCCAGACCGCGGAGTTTTTGCTCAAACACGGTTTGATCGATCAGATCGTGCCACGACTCGAAATGCGTGAGCGGCTTCGCGATATCCTCGCGGCTTTACACACGAAAAAACTGCCCGCCTCGGTCGCGGCCAAGAACTAAAATCACGACCGCCGGCTTGCTGCGGCAGTTTGTTTTTCCCGTCTGTCCATGTCCGTCGAACCATCTCTGGCCGACTATGCAGCGGTCCAAGACTATTTATTTGGTCTCAAGGCCCAAGGACTAAAGTTCGGCATCGACCGCATGCGTTTGCTCGCGGCCGCTATCGGTCAGCCCGAGCGCGCAGTGCCGTGTGTGCATGTGGCGGGCACCAACGGCAAGGGCTCCGTTTCCGCAATGCTGGATGCGATTTTGCAAGCAGCGGGTTTGCGGCGCGGGCTTTACACTTCGCCTCATCTCGTGCGCCTCGGGGAACGCGTCCAAGTAAACCGCCAGATCTTGAGCGAGTCCGAAATCATGGCTTACGCGCGGGAACTGCGGCCGATCGCGGCGCAACTCGCGGCTACGGGGGGCGCGGCCGATCATCCTAGTTTCTTTGAATTTATGACAGCGATGGCGTTCCTGCAATTTGCGCGCAAAAGCTGCGACGTGAACGTGATTGAGGTCGGTATGGGCGGTCGTTTGGACGCGACCAATATCGTGACCCCAGTAGTCAGCGTGATCACTTCCATCGGGCTCGATCATTGCGAGATGTTGGGCCACACCATCGAGCTGATCGCTGCCGAAAAATCGGGTATTATTAAGCCCGGCGTGCCGGTTGTGATGGGGCGCGTCCCTTTGGCCGCGGAGCGCGTGATCCGGGCGCGCGCTAAGGAATGCGACTCACCTCTTCTGAGCGTGGGCGAGGTGTTTGGTGCCGACCTTGCGACCTATCCTCCAACCAATCTCGAAGGTGATTATCAACGTTGGAACGCGGCCACGGCAACCCTTGTCGCCCGGGAGCTAGCCCGGCTCTGGCCGATCAGCGAGGCGCAGGTTGTGCGTGGCTTGACTCACGTGGATTGGCCCGGACGTTGGCAACGCATCCGGCTTGGCGGACGACTCGTGGTCTTAGATGCCTCCCATAATCCCGAGGGCGCTCAGATTCTTGAAACGAGTTTGGCTCGTCTCGTGCAAGAGACCGGGAGGGCGCCGATTGTGGTGACGGGCGTTTTGGGGGCGGTGCGCGCGCGACCCTTACTTGAGACGATCAGTCGCTACGCAGCGGAAATTCATTTCGTTGTGCCGCAGCAGGCCCGAGCTTGCGGGTATTTGGAACTGGAAGCCCTAGTCCCCACAGAGTTTGGCGAGCGCGGCGGATGTATCGTGCGATCGAGCGTAGATGCAATTTTTCCGGGCGAGGACCGGTGCAACGTAGGCGGACCGGATGACATCGTGGTCGTAACCGGTTCAATTTATCTACTCGGTGAAATTATGGCGCGGCTGGCGCCACAACGCGGCCCTGGCGAGGGGCGGTTGCAGGATTTTTGATCCGCGACGAACGTCGCTCGGATCAAACGAGTTTCACGAGGTCGGCCGTAGCGGGCACATCTTTGATGATCTGCGAGGGTTCGGGGCCAACGCCGAGGTAACGTAGATTGGGGAGCTTCTCGGCGCTGGGCCAAGGTTCACCCGCATAGGCGACCTCGAGCGTAGCCTTCATCATTGCAGCGACGTACCGCTGGGCATTACGCGGTAGCTCTTCGAAGCGGCGGATTTTGGAAATATCTTCAGTCCAGCCAGGGTGAGACGTGTAGACGGGTTTGAGCGTTTTGCGCACGGCTTCGTTGCGGGGGACGTGGCGGTAGATTTTTCCCGCGGCGTCTTGATAAGAAGTGCAGATCAGCAGTTCGCCAGCCCAAGCGCCGGAGTGCGTGAGCGCGTCGGACTTGTTGATCATGACGTCTTGAAACCCGCCATAGCGGAGGGCGTCGCCTTTTTCCACCGCATCGAACCAGCCGACCATACGTTGGCGGCCCGTGCTGGTGCCAAACTCGATTTGTTTAAGCTTAATGGCGAGCGGGTGGGCGTCGTCCATCTGTGTAAGGAAGGTGTGGGTGCCGACTTTAGTGTCGTAAGCTTTGGCCACACCGAAGGTGTGGATGCGTTGCACCGGAATACCGGCGCTCTCGAAGAACTCGGGCGTGTACGTGTGCGAAGCCGTTACGTTGGGCGAGAAGCCGTGGCGTTTATCTAGCCAGTAAGCTTGGCCAAATTCTCCGATGATCGTGCGGCCAGCCTGTAGCTCGCGAAGAATTAACTCGCGAACTTCGCCGATGTTTGGCGTGAGTGCGACCCCCGCGGCCCAGGTGACTTGCGTGAGGACGTCTAGGTTGAGTGTGAAGGGTGTCGCGCCACGGAAGCGCGTGAAATCGAACTCTTCCTTGGTAAACACCCCAAGTTCGATCGCTTCGGCATTCGCGCGTAGCTCCGCAGTCGTAAGTTTGTCAAAGAAGCCGGCGAAGGTTTCTGGGCTGACGCGGCAGACATGTTGGATGACACGCAGGGCTCGGTCGGCGCGTTGAGCGAGTTTGCGAGCAAAGAAGTTGGGGCCTGCAAGAAAATCGGAGAACGTCATCTGCCATTGGCTGATTTCGTCGGCGTAGGCGGGCGTGATACCTCGCCCGGTCGAGCCTCGGGGTTCTTCGGCAAGGACGTTTTCGCGGTAATCTTCCCAAGCCAGATCGAGTAGACGATGCGTGAGGTCTGTGACCATGGTGCGTTCGTCAATGAGCAGACGAGACAGGATAGCGTGCCCTTTAAGCTCGAGGGGCTTGGTTTCCCACCAGATTTTGCGTGGATCGGCGACAACCCCGGCACCGATGCAGAGGTGGGCAGCGTCACGCACGACAACCCCGGCCGGCAGTAGGTTGAGTTTGACGCCACCGGCGGTGTGGCCGGAGTTGGCGCCGCCGTTCACCTTGAGCACGACAGAGACGGCATGCGGTGTGCCGCGAAGTTCATCGGCGACTTCGGGAATGAGACGGCCTTTGCCCTCGTCGCCGAGCGATATACCGACATCGGCGATGAGTTGGCTAGAAAAAGGAAGAAGTGACATGGGTTGCGATGCAACCGAGTCAGGCCCGCGGGCGGAACGTCCCCTGTTGCCGAAAAGAAAAAGCGTAACGGGCGGGGGCAGGGCAAACAGAAAAACGGCCGGCTCGGTTTGATGACAGAGTGCTACTGATTAGTCCCTGGGAACGAAGACGGCGCAGACAGGCGAAGGGACTGTGAGGAGTTGTCCGGTCGGGGTGAGGCGGCCGGATTTGGGATCGACGCGGAAGACGGTAACGCTGCTGGAGTCTTGGTTTTCGGCGAGGAGCCAAGCACCGGTGGGCTCGAGAGCGAAGTGCCGCGGAGTCTGGCCTAGGGTTGAGACCTTTTCGAGGTAGGTGATGCGCCCTGTCTTCTCCTCTATGCGGTAAACAACGAGAGTATTGGCGCCTCGATTGGAGCCGTAAAGGAATCGGCCGCTGGGGTGGACTTGGACTTCGGCGGTGCTGGTCCCATTGGGTACGGCTTCGCCAGGCGGGAGCGTTGAGATGGTTTGAAGGGGGGAGAACGTGCCAGGTGCGTTGTAGCTAAAGGCATCAATGGTGCATGAAAGTTCGCTGATGACGTAGACGAAGGGTTTTTTCGGATGGAAGGCGAGGTGGCGAGGGCCTGAGCCAGCTTTGAGCGAGGTGCTGGCGGTATCCGTATTGCGTCCTAGCTTAGCATCGGACGCATCGAGGAGGTAACAAAAAATCCTGTCGAGTCCGAGATCCGGAACATAAACGAAGCGGTTGTCTGGCGAGGGGTAGACTCCGTGTGGATGAGGGCCGTTTTGGCGATCGGGGTTTATACTTTTACCGCTATGTTCGAACAAAGAGGTGAGGGCACCGAACCGGCCGTCCGGGAGGAGTGCCACTGCAGAGACACTGCCACCGCCGTAATTAGCGATGAAAAGAGTTTTACCCGTGGCATCGACGGCGAGGTGGCAAGCGCCTGAGCTACCGGTGGAAGTTTCGGCGAGTAAGGTCAAAGCGCCGGTCGAGCTGTTAATTACGTAGGCTTTGAGACCTTTACCCGGCGTGCGTTTTACGTCGGCACTTTCGTCGATGGCGTAAAGCAATAGGCCGTTGGGATGCAGAGCGAGAAAAGCGGGGTCTTGGGTGGGTGCGGCGAGTTCGGCGGTGGAGAGTTGACCGGTGGCGACCTCGAGGCGCGAGCGATAGATCCCTTTACTCGCTCCAGCAGTGTAGGTGCCAAAGTACACGAAGTACTCAGCGGCTGGCGCGGCGTTCATCAATGAGGGCATGAGGAAACTAAAATAAATTATGCGTAGCAGGTTCATCTTAAATTAATAATTACCAACTAAGCTCTAGGATGCGGCCTGGAGTCAGCGGGCGGCCGCTTTGAGTTTCGATCGCTCGGGTGTATTCGAGGATGTAAAGTTTGGAACCGACTTGCAGTAAATCGATGGGCCGGGCGAGCGGGGCCAGGAACTTATCGGTGCGCGCTTCGTAGATACCCGCGGGATTTTTCTGGATGTCCACAGCGAGCAGGTCGAAGCCGACGTCCGGTTGACCGAGAAAATTACCGAAGCGCCCCAAGATGAATTTTCCACGATAGGCAGTCGGCCAATCGGGGCCGCAAAAAATCATGCCAGCAGGGGAGGAGTGGTTGTTAAATGACGCAAGGGGTTGAGTGGATGAACCTCCTCCGGCTGGGCCGAAATTGCGGAGCGCGGGCGTGAACTTAAGCCCGGGCGGCGCGGTGGGAGTGTAAGGATACGGTTTGGCGGAGGCCGGTGCGTCGCCGAATTGGTACGGGAAGCCGTAGTGTTTTCCGCGTTCGACGAAATCGAGTTCCTCGGGGATGTCAGCGTCAGGACCATTGCTGGCGGAGAATAAATCGCCGCGGTCATTCCAGGCGAACGACCAGGCGTTACGAATACCGCGGGCGAAGACCTCAATCGTGGGCGCTTCAGTACGTGGATCGACCCGCCAGATTGCGGCAGTCATCTCGGTCTCGCCCCCTTTCCAGTATATCGAGGATCGGCCCGCGCCGCCGCCGTCAGTCTCGCCGCCATCGGTGCGGGCGCCACTGCTCACGTACATGAAACCATCAGGCCCTTCGGCGATGTGCCCCACGCCATGATTGTAGTAATTATTGCCCCAAGGATAACTGGTGCGCAGCCAGGGTTTGAGCGCGGTGGGTTGGCCGGAGCCATCAAGCGGGGCTGAACGGAAGATAACCACGCGGTTGAGGTGATGAGGCTTCTGGGGGAATTGTTGGTTGGTGACCAGATAGAGACGACGCGAGGAGTCGACCGTCATACCGAGTGCGGTAAAAGAACCGGCCGTGACCTCGGCGTAATCTTTGGCGGCCAGAATGCGAGCGACCTCGCCGGTTAAGGTATTGAGCCGATAAAGATCTCCGCCCTCGTTCAGCACGAGCAGCCAGTTGACTCCGGGAATCGTCGCGAGGCGTACACCGTTGGCCGGAAGTTGAGCCACCTCGCGCAGGCGAAAACCTGCTGGCACTGCGGGCAATGGCGCAAAAGGATCCGGCTTGTGCTTGGCTCCGGCGTTAAGTGCCGTGCGGACTTGCGTGACTTCGGCCGGAGTCACGGCCTGGCCGGAGTTGCCCCAGCTGTTGCGCACGTAAGTAAGAATTGCCGCGGCTTGATCGTCGTTCAGCGGTTGAAATAGGTTCATGACGTTGTTGTAATCGACATCATTGACCTTGATCGGACCACTGAGGCCTTGGAGCACGATACGGATGCTGCGGGCCTTGTCCGCCATGAGATAATCAGACCGCGCTAGCGGTGGGAACACCGGGGCGATGCCTTGGCCACTGGCCTCATGGCAGACGGCGCAATGAACTTGAAATAACGTTGCGCCCCAGTCGCTACTTGGCGTGCCCTCTGCGGCGGTAGCGATCCTAGTACTAGGGCCACAAAGCAGAGCCATCCATAAGCCGAATACAAACGCGAGGGGTCGCATCGCTTGTTGATAAAAAAAACGCGAACCGGATCAAACCCTAACCGTGCAACTTTTAAACAATGGGCTTTGATTGGAGGCAGAAAGTTTTTCCTAATTGCCTGCTGGGCTCTTAGCGGCCCGTTTTCCTCCACACCATGTCTCGTCTCAATTTCCAGTTGCAGAAAGAATCCGCCGGCTCGAAAGCGCGCGCGGGCACGTTCACGACGCTGCACGGTGAAGTGCAGACTCCCATCTTCATGCCTGTGGGCACTCAGGCGACCGTAAAGGGCCAGACCGTGGAGTCGCTCAAGGCGACCGGCGCGCGGGTGTTGTTGGCGAACACCTATCATCTTTTGCTTCGGCCCGGTCCGGAGGTATTTAAGAAATTTGGCGGGATTCACCGCTTCATGAATTGGGATGGACCGGTGCTGACGGACTCGGGTGGATTTCAGATTTTTTCACTTCCCGGCGAGCGCCACATGAACGAGGAAGGCGCACGTTTTAAAAGTTACGTCGACGGCACGCACTACATGCTTTCCCCGGAGTCGAGCGTCGCCATGCAGCGGGCCATCGGCAGCGATATCAACATGGTGCTCGATCAATGTATCCCGTCGACCGCGCCCTTCGATCAGGCGGAAGCAGCCATGCATCTGACCCACCGTTGGGCGGAACGCTCGCTGCGCGCCCGCGGCGATGGTCCACAGGCAATGTTTGGAATCGTCCAAGGCGCATGTCACCATGACCTGCGTAAAAAGAGTGCGGCGTATCTTACTAAATTACCCTTCGATGGACTTGCCATTGGTGGACTCGCCGTCGGCGAAACGCATGCGCAGCGTTACGAATTTACCGGATTCGTGACAGATTTTTTGCCGCAAAACCTGCCCCGTTACCTCATGGGCGTCGGTACGCCGATCGATATCTTGGAAGCGGTACACCGGGGCGTAGATATGTTCGATTGTATCATACCTTCGCAACTCGCGCAGCGCGGTACGGTATTTTCTTCCCACGGTAAATTGCGGATGAGCCGCGCTTGTTACAAATTTGATGAGGCACCGCTCGATGCAAAATGCGACTGCCACACTTGTAAAAATTTCTCGCGGGCTTATCTGCACCATCTCGTGAAATCCGACGAGATGCTCGGTTGGCATCTCTTGGCGACGCACAACATGGCGTTTTATCACCGCCTCATGCGTGAGATGCGAACGAGCATTCTTGCGGGAGATTTTCTGGCCTACTACGAGCGCGAACGCACGGAGCTGGCGCGTTCAGATGATGACAATCCCAGCGTACCCCAAAAACGGCAAAAACCCGCCACGCTGCCCAAGCTTGGCGATTATGACATCGTAAAATCGCCCGAAGGTTTCGCCAGCATCCGCCAACTCAGCTCGGGCGAAGTGATGCACTCGGTGAACCGGCCCAGCGACGAGGCGGAGCGCGTTTACGTGCAACAATCCGCGCTTGGGCGGCGCCTCTTGCTGCACACGGATCAACCTGCGACGAGCGAGGAACTCGTGATCTGGGACGTCGGTCTCGGCGCGGCTTCCAACGCGATGGCCGCGCTGCATTGTTTCGAAAAATTCCTCGAGAAAAATGGCGTTGATGCGCTGCGGCCTGTGCGGATGGTAAGCTTTGAATGTGACCTCGATCCGCTGCGGTTGGCGGCGAAACACGCGACGTTTTTCCCGCACCTCCGTCACGGCGCACCTCACGCCTTGCTGCAAAACGGCCGCTGGGCGCACGCCTCGGGTAAATGGGCTTGGGAGCTGCATTACGGGGATTTCCTCGCGAAATTTGCCGCCACGCCCGCGCCGGACGTGATTTTTTACGATCCTTTTTCGACGAAAACAGATTCGGCGCTCTGGGTGCCGGCGGTGTTTGAACGGATGTTCGCGCACTGCGGCACGAAGGCGACGGAGCTGTTCACGTATTCATCGGCGACGGCCGTACGTGTGGCTTTGCTCGCGGGAGGTTTCTTCGTCGGCGAGGGAATAAGCACGGGTCCACGCGCGGCGACGACCGTGGCGATGACACGAATCGATGGCGTACCCCACGAAAAAAATCAGCCGAAGCTGCTCGGCGCAGACTGGCTCACGCGCTGGCGCCGCAGCGATGCAAAATTCCCAGCGACTTTACCGGTTGAGGCACGGCCGGAGTTTGAACGCCGCATCGAGCAGCATCCGCAGTTCGCGCGCTCAGTGTGAACGCGACCTTAAGACCCCAATTTTAGTTTTTCCGGGTCGAGACTTCGATCACGTCGTGGGGCGCAGCTTCTTTTTGGCCGGCCGGGCTGACGCGGATGTAACGGGCCTTCGCGCGCAGAGCGGGGAGCGTCGCGGCACCGAGGTAGCCCATACCACTTTGCACGCCACCAATCAGGTTATCGATCGTGTCGTCGAGGGAACCGCTGACTTCCTTGAGGGCCTCGATGCCCTCGGCGGTTACCTTACGCGCCGTGTCGTTTTTATCGTGGCCGTAGCGCGCCGCACTGCCAGCTTTCATCGCGGAAAGACTGCCCATGCCGCGGTATTGTTTATAAACTTTACCACTGATCTCCATGATCTCGCCAGGGGCTTCGCGACAGCCGGCCAGGATACCTCCGCAAATGACAGCGTCAGCCAAGGTCAGGGCTTTGACGATGTCACCGGATTTGGTGATGCCGCCGTCGGCGAGGAGTTTAACTCCCTTTTTCTTGGCGGCTGTACTTGCGACGTAGAGGGCAGTGAGTTGCGGGATGCCGACGCCAGCGACGATGCGCGTGGTGCAGATCGAGCCTGGACCTTGGCCAATCTTGATCGCGTTGGCGCCGCAATCAGCGAGAAATTCGGTGCCGGCGGCGCTCGTGACGTTGCCAGCGATGATGGTGAGATCCGGGAATGCGGTGCGGACGAGTCTCACCATGTCGCCTACGCCCGCGGTATGACCGTGAGCAGTGGAGACTGCGACCGCATCAATGGATTCGTCGACGAGGTTGCCGACGTGCGAGAGAATTTTTTCACGATCCAGTGAGCCATCGGGTAGCCGGATTGGAGAGAGGGCCGCACCTACAACCAGTCTAAAATGAGCATCGCGGGCGGGCTTGCGGCGGGCTTTGGCTTCAGTGGTGATGCGCTCAACGTCGGAGGCGGTGATCAGGCCCCGCAGGCGATCATCGGAGTCGACGACGAGCATTTTGTTAATACCCACGTGGGCGCTGAAAAAACGGTCGGCGGCGGCGATCGGATCTTTAGCGGCGGCCGCAGCGGTTTCGGTGATCAGTGTTGCGCGCGGGGTCATCACTTCGGAAACGCGTTTAGATTTATAGCGTTCCTTGACGACATTGCCGGAAAGAAGCCCGGCCAGGCGGCCACTGGCCTCGACTACGGGAAAAGTGGAGAATGAGAAACGCTTCGCCTCGATCATGGCCAGGATGTCGCCAATGAGCAAATCGGGTCCAACTGAAATGGGATCCTGGATGAGGCCGTGGATGTGGCGTTTGACCCGGGCTACCTCTTTCACCTGCTCTTTGGCCGGCATGTTGTAGTGAATGAGGCCAAGGCCCCCGTTGAGCGCCATGGCGATCGCCATGCGGGACTCAGTGACGGTGTCCATGTCCGAGGAGATGATCGGAATGTGCAACCGGAGGGACTCGGAGAGTGCCGTGGCGGTATCAGCCGACTTAGGCAGAATTTCTGAATGCAGCGTGGCCAGGGAGACGTCGTCGAACGTGAGGGCCGTGGGCAGGTTGGCGCGAAAGAAAGCGTCAGCCGGGAGATAAAATTCAGCGTCGGCCGCGGCGGCATCGAGCGAGGAGGGCGTGGCAACCTGAGTCATGATTGCCATGAACGGAGTACGGCTAGAGACAACAAGCGCAAACAGAAATTCGGCTATCTTCAAAATTGGAGCTAAAAATGCGGCGCTCTCGCCGGAGGGTTGGAAAATCGTAGCGTGGGACAGTATTAGCACGGAGCGTTGCCTTGGCGCGCTTGGTGGGTTTGTTAAATACAGAATATATGCGACTCCGGTTTCAGTATCTTCGGTATCGGTTGGCGTTTCGCACAGCAGTGCGGACGGCGCACGGCCTATGGACCGATCGCGAAGGACTTCTCGTTCGGCTCACCGATGAGGCGGGTCGGGTCGGTCTTGGCGAGGCGGCATGTTTGCCCTGGTTTGGCACTGAGCGCGTGGAGTCGGCGCTAGCGGCGGCAGGTAAACTCGGCGAATGGGTCGAGTCTGAATGCTTGGCGGATGTACCGTTGAACCTAGTGTGCTTGCGCAACGCGTTGGCGGCGGCGCAAGGGGCTTGGGCCAGCCCCCTTGAAGGGCAAAAAGATTATCTCAGCGTAGCAGCGTTGTTACCTGCGGGACGTGCGGTCCTCCAAGCGATTAGACCGAAGGCTGAGGCGGGCTTTCGCGTTTTTAAGTGGAAAGTCGGCGTCGGTGATCTCGCGGATGAGCTCGGACTTTTTGATGACTTATGCGCGGCCCTTCCTGCCGGAGCAAAGCTGCGGCTCGATGCGAATGGGGCTTGGGATCGGCGCAAAGCGGAGCGTTGGTTGGAGCGTTGTGCAGAGCGCCCTGTGGAATTTGTCGAGCAACCCGTCGCGGCCGACGCGCGCGGGGCGGACGATCTTTTGCGCGGTTTGGCGGAAGATTGGCCGACGGCGATTGCTCTGGATGAATCGCTAACGAGCGGCGCCGACCTTGAGCGCTGGATCGGCGAAGGCTGGCGCGGCGTTTGGGTGATCAAAACGAGTCTTTTGAGCGATGTCGCAGGCTCGCTTGCGCAGCTGCAAAAAGCGCAAGCTAAGGTCGTGTTTTCTTCCGCACTAGAAACTGCGGTGGGCGCCAAGGCGGCGCTTCACTGGGCGATGGCCTGGCCGGGGGAGCCGCGGGCCTTGGGGTTTGGGGTGTGGCCGTTGTTTCAAGATGCGCGTTGCGACGGACCGTATGCGGCTCCGTTTATTCGCTCGATGGACGTGGCCCGAATCGATACGGAGGCCGTATGGAACGCGATACACTAAAAGCGCTCCTGCGTGCGAGCTGTGGCGCGATCGAGTCCGGTGAGAATTTCTTTTTACGTGATCCCCGTTTCGCGCCAATGACTTTAGAGGCGTCAGATAAAAATCGGGCCCAGCTGGATGGGTCAAATGGTCGCGGTTGGCTTCGTGTGGCTACGGGGGGAACCAGCGCTGAACCACGCTGGGCGCGGCACGATGAACGCACGCTCACGGCTGCGGTGCAGGGTTTTTGTGCGCACTTTAGCTTAAAGCGTGTAAACGCGGTAGATGTGTTGCCGGCCTATCACGTGAGCGGCTTGATGGCGCGGGTGCGTTGTGCAGAAACCGGTGGCCGCCATTTGGCCTGGTCGTGGAAACAAATCGAGGCAGGCGAAAGGCCAGAGCTAGATGCGGCACAAGGAGATTGGGTGCTTTCGCTGGTGCCCACCCAGCTGCAGCGGTTGCTGATTTCTCCGGATGCGGTGGCATGGTTGCGTGGCTTTAAGGTTATTTTTGTCGGCGGCGGCCCCGTGTGGCCAGAGTTAGCCGACGCGGGGGCGCTCGCTGAGCTGCGTTTGTCGTTGAGTTACGGCATGACTGAGACCGCGGCAATGGTCGCAGCCTTGCGGCCGGAGGAATTCTTGGCGGGCGCACGCAGCTGTGGCGGGGCCTTGCCACATGCTAGAATCGCGCTCGATGCGGACGGACGTATCGGTATCGCGGGCGAATCGGTTTTCCGTGGTTATGATACGAATCTAATTACGGATGAGATTTTTTGGACCGAGGATCTCGGGCGCTGGGATCGGCACGGGCATTTGGAAGTTTTAGGACGGCGCGATGCGGTGATCATCACGGGTGGAAAAAAAGTGCAGCCGCAGGAAGTCGAGGCAGCGTTGCGAGCGAGCGGTGAATTTTCCGATGTCGTGGTGATCGGTGTGCCCGACTCGGAGTGGGGGGAGATTGTCGTAGCGTGTTACCCACCGAGTGAGCGTGCACCCAATCTGGCGCACGCCGTAGCCGGTTTGCACGGGGCGGTGAAACCAAAGCGTTTTCTAATGGTAGCGGATTGGCCGCGTTCTCCAATAGGAAAAATCAATCGCGCGCAGCTAAAGGCTTGGGCGCTGAAATGAACGGCGCCTTCAAGCCGTGGTGCGGCGGATGAGGCCGACGACAACGCCTTGTGATTCGAGGCTGCGCGTAGGGATAATGTCAGCGTAACGGGCGTTGGCGGCGCGGAGGATCAGGCGACTGCCAACGCATACGAGGCGTTTAAGGGTGGTTTCGGTGTCGTCCACGAGGGCCGCGATGATGTCGCCGGGCCGGGGTTCGCGGCGTTCGAGGGCGACCAAATCGCCGTCGAGAATGTGGGCGTCGATCATGGAATCACCACGCACGCGCAGGAACCAAAAGTGGTCGGGACGGGCACGGCGCACACCGAAGAGCGCGGGGTCCACGGTGATGGTTTCGTCTGGCGTTTGCTCTTGCATGGCGGGTAGTCCGGCTGGGATTGAGCCGTAGATGCACGCTTCAAAAAGGTGTGTTTGGACGCCGGCGGCTTTGAGGCCCCATTTGCCGTCCGCGAGTTTCTCAAGTTGGCTTTTTTTGGCGAGGGCGCGGAGGTGTCCCATAACCGTGGCCTGGCTGGCTTCAAGTTGGCGGCCGATCTGGCGCGTGGATGGCGGGACGCCGTGTGTGCGTTGGTGGGTTTTAACGAAGTCGAGAATCTGGTCTTGGCGTTCAGTAAGCATGGGACGTTCGGTTGAGTGCCACTCATTTGAGTGGTATCAGGCCCAAGATCAAGCCTTGGTTTAGATCGTTTAACTCCCAGCGGTGAGTCGAAGGCGGTTGCAGGGGCGATCAGCCGCCTTGAATCCAGGCGCTCAGGGCCGGTGGAAAAAGGCACCTCTCTCTTGTGGTGGAGGTGATACAGATGTGTTCGGTGCGCAGGCGGGCGGCGAGTTTCTCGGCTAGACCCAGGCGGATTAGTTCGTATCGCAGCTCAAAAGAGTGGGGGGTAAGCTGGGTGGGGGTGACCGTAACGCGGACTTTGTCGCCGCACACGAGCGGGCGAAGGTATTCGGCTTCGCTTTTGGCGATGGGTACCAAGGTGCCAGTGTCGGTGAAGAAGGTGCGCAGGTTGATGCCGGCGGCGGCGAGCGCCTCTTCGTAGGCTTCGTGGGCGATGGCGAGGTAGTTGGCGAAGAAGACCACGCCAGCGGCATCGGTGTCTGGAAAATGTATCGTGCGAGCGTAGCTAAAAGGCATAAGAGGATTTTCGGTTTGGGATTTAGAAATTTCGATTTAATTGTGCGGTATGAATAAAAACGAGATCGCCGATGTGTTGCTGGAGATCGCGGTATTGCTAGAGCTGAAGGGCGAAAATCCCTTTAAAATTCGTGCCTATCAAAGTGGCGCGCGCGCCCTAGAGGCAATCGAGCAGGAGCAACTGGCGCGGTTAATTCTGGAAGAGAAACTTGGCACCGTGAAAGGATTCGGTGAAGCGCTCGTACAGAAAGTGACGGAATTGCATACTACCGGACGGCTGGATTTTTTCGATAAACTGCAGGCTTCAGTGGAGCCGGGCTTGGTCGAGATGTTGGAAATCCCCGGGCTTGGACCAAAAAAGATTAAGGCACTCTATGATAAGCTCGGGATCTCATCAATCGCTGCATTAAATGAGGCGTGCGGAAAGGGGATCGTGGCAGAGCTCGATGGATTCGGAGAAAAGACGCAGGAAAAAATCTTGGCGGGGATCGTTAACCGAGAGGCTTATGGTCGACGTCATTTGTGGTGGGATGCTAAGGCGATAGCGGAGCCGATCGTCGAGGGGTTGAGGGCCTTGCCAGCAGTGAAACGGGCGGAGGCCGCGGGCAGTTTGCGCCGCGGGCTCGAGACGGTGGGTGACCTAGATTTTATCGCGGCGGCGGAGGATGTCGCTCCTGTGCTTGATTGGTTTACGACGATGCCTGGCGTGAAAGAGGTGACCGCGAAGGGTGAAACGAAGGCGAGCGTGCGCTTTGAAAGCGGGTTGCAGGCGGATTTAAGGATCGTGCCGGTGGATCAGTTCGTTTTCGCGTTGCATCACTTCACCGGATCGAAAGAGCATAACGTGCAGCTGCGTCAGCGGGCGTTGGCGCACGGGCTAAGCCTGAGCGAGTGGGGGTTAGTGCCGGCCCAAGGAGAGGGAACGGCGAAAGCTAAGGCCGAAGATTTAAGCCTGCGTACATCGGCGAAGACCGAGGCGGATCTTTTTGCTGCACTCGGGTTGGCGTTTATCCCGCCTGAATTGCGCGAAGGCCTCGGCGAGATCGAGGCGGCCGTGATTTACAATAAGGCTAAGACCGAGACGGCGCAGAATCTAGCGCGGTTACCGCGATTGGTGGAAGTGAGTGATTTGCGCGGCGCGTTCCACAACCACACGACGGCTTCGGATGGCCGTAGTACTTTAACAGAGATGACCGCTGCAGCGGAGTCGCTCGGCTGGGAGTATCTAGGCATAGCGGATCACTCGAAATCGAGCATCCAAGCGAGGGGACTAACGGAAGAACGGCTTTCGAAACAGATAGAGGAAATTCGTGAACTTAATGCTTCAAGGCGTTTTAAGACCTACGTTTTCTCCGGCACGGAATGCGATATATCACCAGAAGGTAAGCTTGATTACGAAGCCTCGATGTTGGCTCAATTAGACTACGTAGTGGTATCGGTCCACAACGCCTTCACGCAGGACGAAGCCACGATGACGGCGCGAATTATTCGTGCGATTGAGCAACCCCAGGTGACTATGCTCGGTCATCTCACTGGGCGGTTGTTACTGCGACGCGAGGGATACAGGCTCGACAGCTCAAAAGTGATTGATGCCGCGATTGCTCATGGCGTGGTGATCGAGCTAAACGCGAACCCGTGGCGCCTCGATATGGACTGGAGGCTTTGGCGAAAGGCAAGTGAGCGAGGATTGCGCTGCCTCATCAACCCAGACGCCCACGACACCCAAGGCCTCGCGCATGTCCGCGCCGGAATTATGGCGGCTCGAAAGGGTTGGCTCACCAAAGAAGATGTGCTGAACACCAGACCGCTGGCGGAAATTGCGAAGTGGTTAAAAACCAAGCTATCTTTTCACCACGAGCGGTAAGCCAAACATGCCTTCAAGCCAAACGACGTAATTCTTTTCACTCACTCAGGGGGGCGAAAGCAGTGTATTGAAAATGTCACACGACTTAAACGTAGAAACCTTGCGAAAAATCGAGTCCGGCTGGAGTTGGGAAATTGGATTCTAGCCTCTGCTCGCGCCATAAAATCAATTCGACGATTCTTGCCACAAAGTTAGTTGACACGTAACTTTTCATCAGGACAAGTTCGATGGCAGTGCTTCTTAGACACACTCAAGTTTTCACCCCACCACAGTTGTTTAGTCGCCTTTGAAAACTTGGTTTCTTTAGGCATGATTCCTGCAAACTTATTACCATTATCTTTTAGCCCAAACTAACCTTAAACGTTTCACTTAATTAAAACCACAACCACGGCGGACGCGAAGTAAAGTTAAGACACGACGTCACTTTCCCTCCAAAAGCCAAATCTCCAAACACTTTATCCTATGATTACCCAAAGCCTCACCCTCGCGTTTCTTCTCGGCGACTCGACTCCGATGGAGCTCTTCAAGCATGGCGGTCCCATCATGTGGCCAATCTTGCTCGTATCCTTCTTGGGCATTACGGTCGTTGTTGAGCGCATGCTTTTCATCATTCGCGAAAACGGTCGCCGCGAACCAGAAGTCGTTGAAAAGATGTTAGAAAGTGTGGAAAAAGGTGACGTCAGCGCCGCACTGGCCCTCGGCATGAAGAGCACTGACTCGGTTGCACGCATTCTAGTATACAGCCTTAACAATAAGGAATACTCCCTCGCTAACGCTTTCATTCGGGCCTCGAGTCAGGAGCTGACCCGTTTCTCGCAGGGCATGGCGACCCTCGACACCGTCATTACCGCTGCCCCTCTTCTTGGTCTTTTGGGTACCGTTACCGGCATGATGCGCACCTTCGGTAGCATGCAAGGTGACATCGGAGCCGCCGCCGGCCAAATCACCGGTGGTGTTGCCGAAGCTCTTATCGCTACGGCTTGCGGTCTTTTTATCGCTATCCTTGGTCTTCTTCCCTTCAATTACATCAATGCCCGCACCGAGCAGGCTAAGCAGGAAATCTCTGACGCATCCCACGCTTTGGAGATCTTCATCAAGAAGTCTGAATCGGTTTCCGGTCGCTAAGCGATACCTGGAAATACACCTCCCTCTTATTATCGTCTAAAACTTGCACACATATGGCCGGATCAAGCTCAGGCGGGGGTGGCGGAAAAAAGAAGGCGCGCATCGAGATCATTCCTTTGATCGATGTCGTCTTCTTCCTTTTGGCTACCTTTGTTTTGTTCACCCTCTCCTTGAACAAATCGCAAGGTCTTAGCGTGTCCCTGCCTCAATCTGAGACGGGTGAAGCGCGGGATCCCAGCGGCACCGCCACCATCAGTGTGACTCAAGAGGGTACCATCGCTTGGGATAAAGACCCTGTTACCTTGGATGAATTCCTGACTCGTCTTAAGACATTCCGTGCTCAGCACTTGGAAGATTCCAAGATTCTCATCAACGGTGATGAAAATGCTCCTTTCAATCAAGCTATCTACGTATTCGACGAAGTCCGTAAGGCCGGGATTCAGAAAGTATTGATCGAAACGCGCGTAAAGCCTGCGGGTTCCTAATTCGCCCGGTTTAAATTTAACCCAAATCTATTTATGGCAGGTGGAGGCTCACATCAACCCGACGACGGCAAAAAGAAAGCACGTATCGAGATCATTCCCCTGATCGACGTCGTCTTCTTCTTGTTGGCTACTTTCGTTCTCTTTACTCTCTCGCTCAACAAGATTCAATCTCTGCCTTTGAATCTGCCGGTTGCGGCACCTCCTGGTCCGACGAAGCCTGATGACGATAGCGTTACCTTACAAGTATCAGACCAAGGTACCTGCTATTGGAATAAAGAACTTATTACCGTGGCGGAAATCCGCCCGCGTCTTGTTCAATATAAAACTCAAGTTAGCAATCCGCGTGTTCTGATTGCTGGAGATGACAAGGCTCGGTTCGGAACCGCCGTGTTAGCTTTAGATGAAGTAAGAAAAGCTGGTATCGCCCAGGTTTCCGTCGAGACGGTCGTTCGCGGAACCGGAAAGTAAACTCACAACCGCCTACTTTATCATGCGCCGCGATTTAATTATTGGTCTGCTTGTGTCTTTCCTCATCCACGGAGGAATTGCGTGGCTCGGTGAGATCAAACCGACCGTCTCCAAGCAAAAACCGAAAGAAGAAGCTCCCACGATCCAGTTGATGGAGATGCCCAAGATCGAGCCTGATGAGCCGGAAAAAGTTGATACCGATGAAGCCCCACCTAAGCCCGTGGATTTTGCACCCCCGATGCAAACCGACGTGCCACAGATTGTCACCGATACCTCCTTCGTTCAAAAGCTTCAACCGCCGCCACCCGATGGTCTTACCATCAACAAAGGGGCGATCACTATCCCTCAGGGCCAAGTCGGTGGCTTGGGTAAGGGAATCGAAGTTTTCGATATCTCTAAACTCGATCAGGCCCCGGTAGCGAAATTCCAAGCGCGTCCACAATACCCGTTTGAAATGCGACGTGCCGGCATCGCTGGTGAAGTCTTGGTCGATTTCATCGTGGATTCCAATGGAGATGTCCGCAACGCTTACGCCGCTCGGTCTTCACAACGAGAATTCGAATCGGCCGCCGTGCAAGCTGTCAGTAAATGGAAATTTCGCCCCGGTAAAAAAGGTGGCCGAAATGTAAATACACATATGCAAGTGCCTATCGTGTTTACCCTCAACGAGGATTCTTAATCGACTGTTTTAGCGGTAATTACGCACCTTTACTATATGTTTTCTCCCTTTCGAGTTCTCTTAGGTACCGCTTTCATCGGTATTGCCTTGGTAAGCACCCCATTGTTTGCCGCTGAAGAACAAGGTCCTCCTGGACTTAATGAAAAAGTCAGTGAGGCGCTCCAGCAAAAAATGAAGCCTCAGCTGGATGCTAAGAACTGGGATGGAGCATTAGCGGTGATCGATAGCATGATGGCTACGGTCGATCCCAATAGCTACGACACTGCGTTTCTTTCTGACATCAAGGCCAAGATTTATCTGCAGAAGAATGATTACTCTAAGGCCATTGCGCCAATGGAGACGACCCTGCGTCTCGCCGATAAACATCCTAACTATTTCGATAAAAAAGCGGTATTAGATACGATCTATTTCCTCGCTCAGATTTATTATCAAGAGGGCACTTCCAGCAAGGTGACCAGCGTCCAACAACAGTACTTCAACAAGTCCTCCGCCTACATCAAACGCTGGTTGCAAACCTCACCAAAGAAGAACCAAGAAGCATCTTTATTCTACGCTTCCATTCTTTACAATCAGGCGGTTGTTAACCCCGAGAAAATTGATCTCTCGTTGGTTCGTGCCTCACGTAAAGAAGTCGAAGAAGGGCTCCTGTCGGCTTTAAAACCAAAAGAAGGTTTTTACATGTTGCTATTAGCCGCTATGCAGCAAGAAGCCGACATCGCAGGTTCAGCTGAAGTGCTAGAGCAGATGGTTATACTGAAGCCCGATAACAAAACCTATTGGCTTCAGTTAATGGCCACGTATTTAAATATGGGTAGCGGAACCGAAAAAGATGAAAGCAAAAACCGCTCTAACATTGCCCGGGCCATTAATACGATCGAGCGAGCCCAAGTCTTGGGCCATCTGAAAACGCCGAAGGATAACTACAACCTGGTTACAATGTATTACAACGCCGGGCAATTCGGTAAGGCTACTGATCTGCTGTACGGCGGACTTAAATCCGGTGAAATCGAATCGGATATCAAAAATTGGCAGCTTTTAGCGTATTCTTATCAACAAGTAGGCCAAGATCTTAAGGCGATCGCGATCTTGCAAGAAGCCGCTAAACAGTTCCAAACCGGACAGCTTGATTTTCAAATCGGTCAAATTTATTCCTCGATGGATAACAAAACGCAGGAAGCCTACAACTCCTACGCTGCTTCGATCAAAAAGGGTGGCTTGGATAAACCGCACTCCGCTTATATGTTCCTCGCTTACACTGCGTTTGAACTAGAAAAGTTTGACGATGCTTTGGATTCAATTTTGAAAGCTGAAAAAACCCCAGAAGGAGCCAAAGACGGTCAATTAAAGCGGCTCAAATCAGCTATTCAGGAAGCGCTCAAAGAGCGTGAAGCGGCCAAGGCCGTCAACGAAGGCAAAAAACTCTGATTACTTAACCAAATTTAATATGAAGAAAGCATACATTTACTTCGCCGCACCGTTAGTTGGGCTGATTGTTTTCGGCGCCGTCTATTGGAATTTTAGCGATAACTACGAGCAAGTTGAAGCCGATAAGCTGGCCAAAATTAAAAAAGCCAAACAAGAGAAGCTCATGGAAGATGCGCGTTTACGTGAAAAAGCCGTAAACGATGCGCTCGCTTCGCAGGACAAACGTAAAAAGGAAAAAGAAATCAAAGACGCTAAGGATCGCAAAGATGCCGAGGATCGCGAGAATGCGATCCAAGCTCGTAACAAAGCCGCTCGTGACTCAGATAAAGTTCAGAAACAAGCAGATCGCCTCACAAAAGAACTCGCCGCCGCTAAAGAGGAAATCACGAAGATCCAAGAGGAGAAAAAACGCCAGGCTGATGAAGCCGCCTTCTTGAAGTCGTTCGTGGTGAAAGTTGAGTCAAACGCTAAGGGACTCAATGCGGTTTTAGAAAAAATCGCGGCTGCTGATGCCGCTGCTGAAGCGGCCGCCAAAGCTGCTGCTGCTGCGCTTGCTGCTAGTAAGAAATAAAAATCTTTAACTGAATTTTACTCATGAAAAAATGGATGTATTTAATTGCCCCAACTGCGATGTTGGGTGTGTTTTTGTTTTTTTACATAGCCGAATCCAAAGAAGCTGAACTCAAGGAGCAGTCGCGTGCGGCAGAGCTTGCCAAGAGCAAGGCTCAAGAAGCTGAGAAAAAACGTGTCGCAGAAGAGAAGGCTCGTCTTGATTCGGCCAAACGTGCCGCTGAGCGTTCCGCAGAGGAAGCCAAACGGGAAACTGATAAAATTGCGAAGCGGGAAGCTGAATCAAAGCGGATTCAGGATGAAACCGAAAAATATCTCGCTGATACTGCAGCCCAAACGAAGAAAGTTTCTGACTTGGAGCTTCAACTCGAAGCCGCACGTAAATCTAAAGACCAGGCCAGTCGTGAAGCCTTTGACCTGCTTAAACAAGTTGAGCGCGCTAAGGTCGAACGTCGAAATGCTGAAATCGAAATCGCTCGCTTAACCGAAATGTTGGCGCGTCGGGCCAGTGATAGCTCCATGACCCGCATGCCACCACCACCACTTCCACCAACGGCTAAGTAAAAATCACCTTACCTAGGAAAACCGGAGTTAAGCTCCGGTTTTTTTATGCCCGCAGTGAAAGTCTTAAGGGTAACCGGTACCCCTTAACCTTCCGAAAAATGGCTGCCCGACTAGGACTCGAACCTAGACAAAGCGAGTCAGAGTCGCTTGTGCTACCATTACACCATCAGGCAAAAAACTAAAATCTAAGAGTCGTGGAGTTAATTTGAAACTGGAGCCGGCGATGGGATTCGAACCCGCAACCGCCTGTTTACAAAACAGGTGCTCTACCATTGAGCTACGCCGGCTTTGCAGTGTCCCAAACTGTTTAAGATGTAAAAAACTTGGTGGCTCCCCGGGGACTTGAACCCCGAACCAATTGATTAAGAGTCAACTGCTCTACCATTGAGCTAGGAAGCCGTGAGGTGCAAAAAAATCACTTTTGAAGACTTAATGTCAACAGCGATTTGCTAGCGCTAAACTGGTTTCGGTCGAGCCTGTGCTTATATAGTGCTTATTCTGATACACGGATTGCCTATTCACTTTTTCGCGAATTTGCGAAGCGTCTGATTTTTATATTTCTAATAAAATTCGTTCGCTAGTTCATTTGTAGCAGCGTGGGGTCACGGAAATGGGGCTGGTTTTTGAATTTCATGCCTTCGAAATAAAGTGCATGGATGTGTAAAATTTTGCGTGCCATGTACAAAAAAAGATGCCAATTGTTACACATGGCCAAAAAAACCACTAAGTCCACTGCCTCGAAAAAACCGGTTAAGAAAGCCGTCGCAAAAAAGAAAGTTGCTGCGAAAAAGAAGAAGTAATTCTTTTTATTTAGCCGCAGGGAAATTGAGCCGTGACAAATTTAGTTTAGGCTCAAAAATTTATTTCAACTGCGTGATTAGGCGGGGCGATTTAAGCCCCGCTTTTTTTGTGCCCACTTACATGAGTGCTCCGTATCATCGTTTACTCTCCACCAATCTTTGGTGAGGTGAACTAGGGCAGGGGGCTGTCTTAGTTTAAGCTAAGCGCTTGTTACATTGCCGATTTCTAAGTTATCTACTAAAAAGGATCCATTAGCCTTTGTCTTTTTTATGGGCAGCTTGGCTTTTTCCCCTTTACAGTTTTGGCTTCGTCGTCTGTTTTCTTCATTTCTCTCCATGCAAAAGACCAAAAAGTCCGTGGCTAAGCGCTTCAAGCTCACCTCTACCGGTAAGCTCGTGCGCCGCACGCCTGGCTTCCGTCACCTGTTGGCCTCGAAGAGCACGAAGCAAAAGCGTCGTGCCTCACGGGATAAACTTGTCGCCGAAGGCCATGCTAAGCCACTCAAACGCTGTCTCCCATTCGGTCTCTAAACCGTTCGGTTCAGCTATCACTAACTTCGTTCAATGGGTGAAATCTTAAGCCGACCCACTGGCGACTAACAAAAGGAACAATCCAACATGGCTCGTGCAACAAACTCCCCCGCTTCTCGCAAGCGGCATAAGAAAGTCCTGAAATACGCCCGTGGCTATTTCGGTAATAAGTCGAAGCTCTTCCGCTACGCGAAAGAAGCCGTCCAACACGCGTGGCAATACGCGTACATCGATCGCAAGAAAAAGAAGGCTAACAATCGTGGCCTCTGGATCGTGCGTCTGAACGCTGCTTGTCGTGCCGCAGGTATGACCTACAGCCGTTTCATTGAAGGTCTCGCCGCCGCGAACATTTTGCTCGACCGTAAAGTTTTGAGCGATCTGGCGATTCGTGATGAGATCGCTTTCAATGGCTTGGTCAAACAAGCCCAGGACGCGTTGAAGGCCAAGGCCGCCTCAGCTAAGAAGGCCTAAAGCAGTTCCAACGCGAGCCCATCGGCTCGCTCTCTGCCAATCCATTCAGGGGACGGGCTTCTCCGGAAGCTACGTCCCTTTTTTTTGTCCCAGTCGCACGCCAGTTTTAGGAAATATTTCCATTTGTCGTAGTTGCACTGATTCGTGGGTAGCCCCAAGTAATTATCTCCATGCAAGATCAACTTTCCGCCCTTCTCGCGAAAGCAGCTGCTGAGCTGCCCGCGCTTGCCACTCGGCCCGATTTTGAAGCCGCTAAGGCCCGCTATGTCGGTCCAAACGGTGAACTCACGGCGTTGATGAAACAGATGGGCACGGTGCCGAAAGAGACGCGTCCCGTCATGGGCAAACTCATCAACGAAACCAAGACTCAGCTCCAAGCCCAACTCGACGCCGCTTTGGCTCGTCTCGAAGGAATCGAACTCGCTGCTCAGGTTGGGCCAGCGCTTGACCCTACGCTGCCTTCTCCAGACGTAGGCCCTGGTTCCTATCATCCTTTGACCTTAGTCCGCGAGGAGATGTGCCGCATCTTGCGCAAAGTGGGTTTTACCGTCGCCGATGGCCCTGAAGTTGAAACGGAGTATTATTGCTTCGATGCGCTCAACACCCCCGCCGATCACCCGGCACGTGATGCGCAAGATACGTTTTATCTGCCTGAAAACGCCCGTTTCGCGAACGTCGTCAAAAAAAATCCCGGAGAAAAATATCTTCTCCGCACCCACACCTCATCGGTCCAAATCCGCACGATGCTCAAAGGCGAACCGCCTATTCGTATCGTTTCGCCTGGACGTGTTTACCGTCGTGATACCACGGATGCTACGCACTCGGCCAATTTCCACCAGCTCGAGTGTCTTTACGTCGATAAAAACGTCACCGTCCAGGACCTTAAGGCGCTACTCGACTATATCTTCGAGTCTCTCTTGGGCAAAGATACCAAGACCCGTTTCCGTCCGCATTATTTCGGCTACACCGAGCCCAGTTTCGAAGTGGATTTAAGCGCCAAACACCTGCCCAAAGTTAAGAAAGAATGGATCGAAATCGGCGGCTGCGGTATGGTCGACCCCACCGTTTTTTCCGGCGTCGGCTACGATCCTGAAGTCTGGACGGGTTATGCTTTTGGCATGGGCCTCGAACGGCTCGCGATGTTGCTCTACGGTATCGATGATATCCGCTATTTTTATCAAAATGACCTCCGCTTCCTGAAGCAGTTCGCCTGATCTCAAATCGATGAAAATTTCACTCAATTGGCTGCGTGATTACGTCGCCCTCGATGCTTCTGCCGACGAAATCTGTCGCGCGATTACCTTTCTCGGCTTCGAAGTTGAAAACGTCATCCGCACCGGTGCACCACAACTGAACCACGTCCTGGTCGGCGAAGTCCTCACGCGTAATAAACACCCCAACGCCGATAAACTCTCCGTTTGCACCGTTTCACTCGGGGATGCACTTGGAGTCAAAACGATCGTCTGTGGTGCGCAAAATTACACCGTCGGTGATCGTGTTCCCGTGGCTTTGCCAGGCGCAGTTTTACCAGGTGATTTTGTCATCAAACAGTCGAAAATTCGCGGTGAATCCTCCGACGGTATGATGTGTTCCGCTAAGGAACTGGGCATTTCTGAAGACTCAGCCGGCCTACTCATCCTTGCCGACCGCCCCGCGCTCGGCACGCCAATCAACACCGTACTGCCTCCAGGCGACACGGTGTTCGATATCGAAATCACGCCCAACCGCCCGGACTGCCTCTGCCATCTTGGTATCGCGCGCGAACTCGCAGCGTGGTTCAAGAAAGACCTAGTCTATCCTCAAAAGAAATTCCGCGGCGTGCTCGCCTCCAGTGCTCCTACTCGCAGCGATTTACTCGGAGTTGTACGCGTCGATGCCACCGAAGATTGCCCGCTCTATCTCGCCCATATCGTGACCGGAATTAAAATCGGTCCCAGTCCGGCCTGGTTACAGCAACGCTTGGCCGCAGTCGGCCTTCGCCCCATCAATAACATCGTCGATATTGGTAACTTTGTGATGCTCGAAAGCGGTCAGCCTTTGCATGCCTTTGATGCCCGCAAACTCGCCGGCGCTCACATTGTCGTACGGCGTGCGGCTGACGGGGAAAAACTCACCACCCTCGACGGTAAGGAACGCATGCTTAATAGCTCGATGCTCGTTATCGCTGACGGCTCCAAACCCGTCGTGATCGCTGGTATCATGGGTGGCGAAAACTCGGGCGTCTCTGCTGAGACCACGGATCTAGTGATCGAGTCTGCTGTTTTTAAACGTCAATCCATCCGCGCCACCTCCAAGCGCCTTGGGCTCACCTCCGATTCGGCCTACCGATATGAGCGCGGTGTCGATGCGCACTCCGCGCAAGAAGCCGCCTGGCGCGCCATCGATTTGATCTTAGAGCTCGCCGGTGGCCAAGTCGTTGGCCCTGTTTTCAAGGTGGGTCGCGATGTGCCTTGGCAACGCGAGATTGTTCTCGCTCCCGCTTTTGTGCGCGAACGTCTCGGCTTCGATATTGCTGAAGCCGACATGAAAAATGCCCTCGAAGCTCTCGAGCTCAAAGTCACCAATCTCGGTGCAGTTGCCCATGTCGGATTGGATGGGTTACACCGTGAGCGCAGTGAATGGCGCGTCACGATCCCGAGCTGGCGCGATGACTTGGATCGCCCCATCGATCTGGTCGAAGAAATCCTGCGCGTTTATGGGACAGAACGTATTCCCCCTACCCGGATCTCCGTGCCTGGCCTGGTCGGTGACGATGATCCCGTGGTACTGTTCAATCGCAGCGTCACCGATTACCTTGTCGGTCACGATTTTCACGAATGTGTAAACTATACGCTTCGTCCCGGGGCCGAAATAAAAACATGGGTCTCCGAATCCGCCGCCGCTGAACTCGCTCTAGCTAATCCGTTCGTCGAGGATCAATCGCACCTCCGTCCCACCCTGATCACAGGTTTACTCGCTACGCTGAAGTTAAACCAGTCCCGCGGCGTCCCCGTGTCTTGCTTGTGCGAAACCGGTCGCGTGTTTATCGAAAATAATGGCCAGAATCTCGAGTGCGCTGCCGTCGGCTTCATCGTCGCCGAGGACTCCGTGCGTCGCTGGCGGCCGCGCGAAGCCGTTGATTTTTACGCGGTAAAACATCATGTCGTCGCGCTCGCCGCGATTGCTGGTATTGACCTCGCCCGTCAACCGCTAGCTGCCATCAGCGGTCCCAATTACGGTTGGCAGGAAGGTCAGTCGGCGCTCGCAGGTGAAATTCAGCAAGGTTGGACTGCACGCTTTGGCCTGCTCAGCCTCTCCATGGCAAAAGCCTACGGGCTTGAGGGAAAAGTTTACGCCGGGTTCTTCGCGATTCTTCCTGGAAAGCTCACGCATCCCTCCGCGGCCCGCAAACGGTACGCCGATTTCAGTCTGCAACCGGCGGCACTCCGCGACCTCGCACTACTCGTACCCTCCGCCACCTCCGCTAGCGAAGTTCAAAAAGTTCTCGGTAAGGCGGCGCGTGCCGCTGCCGGTAACACCTTTGCCCTCGAGAGCCTCGCGGTGTTCGACCTCTATCAAGGTAAGGGCCTACCTGAAGGGACTAAGAGCCTCGCCTTTTCCCTGGTTTTTCGTGCCCCTGACCGGACCCTCACCGATGAGGAAGTGAATGCCGCATTCACTAAAATCCAGACCGACGTCGTTCAATCCACCGGCTTTATCATCCGCAAGTGACCATGTCCCACTCTGCCGCACTTAATATCGACCGCGTCGCCGAGCTGGCTCGACTTGCTCTCACGCCCGAGGAAAAGGCCCTTTTTTCTACGCAACTTAGCAGCATCCTCGGGCATATTGAGCAACTCGCTAAAGTTGATGTCACCGGTATCGAACCAACGGCCCACGCTTTCCCCCTAAATAACGTCTGGGCTGCCGACCTCATAGAACCAGGTCTGCCCCTCAGCGCTGCACTCCGCAACGCACCTGCGCAGCGTGATAATATGATCGTGGTGCCAAAAGTCGTGGACTAACCCCGATGTCCGCCCCGCTTCATTTTCAATCGATCGCCGCACTCTCCGCTAAACTTGCGGCCGGCCAACTGTCTTCGACCGAGCTCACGCAGGCCATCCTCGCCCGCACCAAGGCCGTTGAGCCCCGGCTCCATGCGTTCAACTCCTACGATGAAGCCGATGCCCTTGCCCAAGCCGCCGCTTCCGATGCCCGCCGCAACGCCGGCCAGTCTGCCGGAGCACTAGAGGGAATTCCGGTTGGCCTAAAAGACGTCATCGCCGTCGCCGGCCAGCCGCTCACCGCATCCAGTAAGATGCTCGCCAATTTTGTTTCGCCCTACGATGCGACCGTCACGCAAAAGCTCCAACATGCGGGCGCTATCCTGCACGGACGACTCAACTGCGACGAGTTCGCCATGGGCTCTTCCACGGAAAACTCCGCTTTTGGGCCAACCTCCAATCCTTGGGATCTCACCCGGACTCCGGGCGGCTCCTCAGGCGGTAGTGCCGCCGCTCTCGCCGGCGGCGCGGCCGTTGCGACCCTAGGGTCTGACACCGGTGGCTCCATCCGGCAACCCGCCGCACTTTGCGGACTGGTCGGTCTCAAACCTACCTACGGACTCATCTCTCGTTACGGCTTGATTGCTTACGCCTCATCGCTCGACCAGATCGGCCCTTTTGCGCGCACCATCGAAGATGCGGCCATAATGCTCGGGGCGATTGCCGGACATGACCCGCGAGATTCTACTTCTTTTAAAACGGCGATTCCCGATTACCGCGCTGAGTTAAAAACGCGCCGTGGACCCTGGAAACTAGGCATCCCGAAAGAGTATTTCGGCGCAGGCTTGGATCCTGAGGTCGGGGCTGCGGTTGAAAAAGCGATCGAGTTCTATCGAGCTCAGGGTTGCGAAATTCGTGAAGTTTCACTCCCGCACACTCAACACTGTCTGGATGCCTACTACATCATCGCAACCGCTGAAGCCTCATCAAATTTAGCCCGTTACGATGGCATCCGCTATGGCCACCGCTCGAGCTCCGCTAAAAATCTGCTCGATGTTTACCAGAAATCTCGCGCCGAGGGCTTTGGCGACGAAGTAAAACGCCGCATCATTCTAGGCACCTACGTACTGAGCTCCGGTTATTATGATGCCTATTATCTACGGGCGCAAAAAGTTCGTACGCTCATCCGTCAGGACTTTCTCAACGCTTACCGCGAGGTCGATGCGCTGATTACGCCGACTTCGCCAATCCCCGCCTTCAAACTCGGCGAAAAATCCGCCGATCCGTTGGCCATGTATCTCTGCGATATTTATACAATCGGGGTAAATCTGGCCGGTCTCCCGGCCCTCAGTCTGCCTTGTGGCTTCACTACGAGCGGCCTGCCGATCGGTTTGCAGCTCATCGGCCAACCCTTCCGCGAGGCCGCTCTGCTCGCCACCGCCTTCACCTACGAACAGGCCCACGCCTGGCATACTCAATTTCCTTCCCTGTCATGAACTACGAAGCCGTCATCGGTCTGGAGGTTCACGTTCAGATCAAAACCCACTCCAAGGTTTTCACCCGGGTTGGCACCGGTTACGGCCACGAACCCAACACCCTGACCGATCCGGTCGTTTTGGCGCTTCCAGGTACGCTGCCAGTCATGAACAAGGCCGCTCTCGATGCCATCATCAAGGCCGGCCTCATGCTCGGGTGCGATATCGCGCCCTTATGCAAGTGGGACCGTAAACAATACTTTTACCCCGACTCCCCGAAAAACTATCAGATTTCTCAATATGATCAGCCAATCTGTATTGGCGGCTCCGTCGAAATTGAGCTCCCCGGGGCCGCCCGTAACGTGATGGGCGAACATAGAAAAATTCCCCTCACGCGCATTCATCTCGAAGAAGACGTGGGCAAACTTAACCACCACGCCACCGATTCACTCGTCGATTACAACCGCGCCGGCACTCCACTCATGGAGATTGTCTCCGATCCGGCCATGCACACCGCCGAGGAGGCCTTCGCCTACCTCACATCGATCCGAAATACCCTGATCTACGGTGGGATCTCCGATTGTGACATGGAGAAAGGTCAGCTGCGTTGCGACGCTAACATCTCCATTCGCCCGGTCGGGGACCCGAAATTGGGGACCAAGGTAGAGCTCAAGAATCTAAATTCTATCTCCTACGTGCGCGACGGAATCGCCCACGAAATCAAACGCCAACTCGCACTGGTCGCAGCAGGCGGAAAACTCATTCAAGAAACGCGCGACTACGACGGCGAAGCTGGCACCTCCCAATCGCTCCGCTCTAAGGAGATGGCGCACGATTACCGTTACTTTCCAGACCCCGATCTCATGCCCGTCCACGTAGACGCCGAGTGGAAAGAACAAATTCGGACTCAATGCCCCGAGCTGCCGTTCGATAAACAAAGGCGCCTGCTCTCCGACTACCAGATACCTTACACCATTGCCTCGGTCTTGATTGCCGAGCGCGAACTCAGCGATTTTTTCGAAGCCGCCGCCCGCCTCGCCGGGCCCGCTCGCGCCCAAGCCGTTGGTAATTGGATTACCAATGATCTGCTTCGTGAACTCGGCGCCGCTAAAATTCCACTCTCAAGTTCAAGGATATCGCCCGCCAGCCTAGCCGCTCTCGTTCAACTCATTGATGCGGGCACCTTGCTCAATGCCGCAGCCAAGGAAGTCTTCACCGCCATGTTTGCTACAGGCGAGTCACCCTCAGAAATCGTGGCCCGGCTTGGTTTGAGCGCTGCCCCCACCGATACAGCAGAACTAGAGACCTGGTGCCGCGAAGCGATCGCTTCTAATCCGAAGGCTCTGACGGAATTCAAGGCCGGCAAAGATAGCGCTATCAACGCCTTCAAGGGACCCATCATGAAAGCCGCAAAGGGGAAGGCTAATCCAAAGCTCGTGGATGAAGCCTTGCGCCGCTTGCTGGCAGTGACTTGAGCCCACCAAAAACCCGCCCGTGTTAGGGCGGGCTTAGCGCTTAAACGGTGCAGAGTTTGACCGCCGCTTTTAGCGAAGTAAGGGGGTCGCGCTTGGGAATAAATTCCTGAGCGACAAACCCCTTGAAGCCCGTGGCGGCAATCGCGCGCATGATCGGCGGGTAATATAATTCTTGCTGGTCGCCTGGCTCAAATTCGGCACGCCCGGGATTGCCTGCAGTGTGGTAGTGACCGAAGTAGCGATGGTTTTCCTGAATCGTGCGGATCACGTCACCCTCCATAATCTGCATATGATAGATGTCGTAGAGAAGCTTGAACCGCTCCGAACCCACACGCTTCACCAGCTCAACTCCCCACGCCGTGTGATCACACATGTAGTCTTTGTGGTTCACCTTGGAATTGAGTAGCTCCATCACGATGTTGACGCCGCGCTTCTCGGCCACACCCACGATCTGCTTTAGCCCAATCGCGCAATTTTCTAGACCCTGTTCGTCAGTGATTTTACCGAGCGTTTTATCATTACGATTGCCGGAAAAAACAATGACACTCGGAATCCCGGCATCTGCGCAGGCGTTAATACGCTCGATCATTGAAGGAACGTACTTGGCGTGATTTTCCAAGCGATTGAACCCGCTAGGAATACTCATCGTCCCGTTAGCCAGCGCACAGGTAAGGCCGTATTTTTGTACCGTTGGCCAATCTTTCGGATCAAGCAGCTCCACGGACTCTAGCCCAATCTCTTTCGCCGCTTTGGCGAAGTCCTCGAGTGAAATTTTGCTGTAACACCACTTGCAGACCGAATGGCGAATCGGGGTCAGACTCGAGGCAGTCCCGCTAGAAACGATGGGTTTTTCGTCGGCGGCTAGGGAAGGGCGGGTCAAGGCGGCGAGCGCCGCGGCGCCAGCAAACGAACGAAGCGCATCACGTCGGGATAGGGTGTGGGGCATAGCTAAGGACAGCGCTAGGCTGCCGCGCTTGGCAAGAGCGCAACGCCGCATTCAGCGTTCGCTCTCACCCCCCCGGCTTTCTTCCTCTAGCTGATTGCGCTCCAGTCGCGCGATACGCCTTTGCCTCTCCCTCAAAGAACGGCCGAGGCATCTTACGCGCGGTTTTTAACCGGGACCGTATTTTAACTCTAGCTCTTAGAGGATCCCAGGCAGCTCAGGTGCGCTCACCCGAACTAAATCCGAAGCGACCGACCGGCTCGCCGCCGGAGCCGTGCCAAAAAATTCTGCCATATGGCTGACGTGGGTGTAGCCGAGCTCGCGGAGTTTACTCTCCACGGCAACAAGAGCTGCATTCAACACCACTGCAGTGGCCGGATCGAGTTCGTTCACCGCTTTGGTTGCTTTACTCACGATATGATAGTGCGGGGCATCATCGAGCCGGAGCGAATACAGCGCCGTACCGTTGTGGAAATAAGTCCGACGCACGATTCCAATTTCCTCGAAAACTGCCATGCAGCGATAAACCGTAACCAAATCGCAGCCGCTCTTACCCAGGGTTTCATGAATCGTTTCGATGCTCTCGGGTTGGCTACTACGGAACATAGCAGCCAAAATGGTAAGCCGGGGTTGCGTGATGCGCAGATGAGCGGCTTTCAAGCGGGCCGTAGCGGTTGCCACGGCGCTCCTTGCGTCGGTTTTGGCCAAGGGAACGTTACTTTGGGAGGAGGTATTCATGGGCTGCTGGATAATGCATAGTCATGTATATGCATCTGCGACCAGTGCGGAGAACGCGTATTCGGATTGTTTGGCCACTTAATTGGACCATTTTAATGATTTTAAGCCGATTTTGGCTAATATGACGTGACCAGAAGATTGCACCCAACGCTCAGCTGTGCGTACTCTATCTGCTATCATGCAAGACTTGGAGTTCGAAGAAATCGTCACACTCATCTGCAAGGAAGATACCCGCTTTGACAAAAAGGCCTACGGGTTTGTGCGCCAAGGACTAGATCACACCGTCAAAGAGCTGCGTAAAAAAGAAACCTCTCGGGCCGAACGTTCGCGTCACGTCTCCGGACCAGAACTCTTGCAGGGCATCCGAGTTTACGCCCTAGAACAATATGGTCCGTTAACAAAGACCGTGTTAAACGCTTGGGGATTAAAACGTTGCCGTGATTTTGGCGACATCGTTTTCAGTCTCATTGAATACAACGTGTTCTCGAAGACTGATAATGACCGACCTGAAGATTTTTCCGATGTCTACACTTTTGAAGAGGCGTTCGTGCGACCATTCCAGCCAACGAAGCGGCGGATGGTGAGCACCGATTGATCCACCCAACATACACTTTAAGGTTGGCCGGAGCGTCATGATCAGACGTAGCCCCAATTCAGGCCTAACTTTTATCTCTATTTTTGATGTCAAAATCCAATTTCTCACTCGCCGCGGACCTTAAACTTTTGGCGCCGTTCTGGCGTGAGACGGTCGAGCGCACCGTGTTGCCCAATGGGGTGACCCTCATCCTTAAACCTGATCGTTCGGCGGCGCTGGCCTCCGTGCAGGTGTGGGTAAAAACCGGCAGTATCCACGAGGACGCTTATCTCGGCGCGGGACTTTCACACTACCTCGAGCACATGTTGTTCAAAGGTACGTCCCGGCGCGCAGGGCGGGAAATCTCGGCCGAGGTTCAAGCCCATGGTGGTTATATCAACGCTTACACGACCTTTGATCGCACGGTCTATTACATCGATCTGCCCAGCGAACACACCGGCGTTGCAATCGATTTACTGGCCGATGCGGTGTTGCATTCCACGTTGCCGGCCGACGAAGCCGCGAAGGAAAAAGACGTGATTCTGCGCGAAATCGCCATGACCAAAGATGATCCGGATAACCGACTTTGGGATGCGCTTTTCACCACGGCCTTCCGCGAGCATCCCTATCGTCAACCGATCATCGGTCACCAAGATGTGTTCTCGGCGGTCTCGCATGAGGATCTCCTCGCCTATTACCGCGCTCGTTACGTGCCCAATAATCTCGTCGTGATCATCGTCGGAGATATCGACATGGCGGCGACACGTTTGGCCGTGGAACAGCATTTCGGGGCCGCTCCTCGCGTGCGTTTGGCCCCTGTGCTAGTGCCCGAGGAGCCGCTCCAGCTCGCCGCTCGAGAATTTCATCGGAATGAAAACGTTGAACTCACTCGCGGTGCGCTTGCTTGGGCAATTCCAGGGCTCACGCACGCAGATGCGCCCATGCTCGACTTGCTCTCCACTGTGCTCGGTGGGGGCGACAGCTCGGTGCTGTGGCAAGAAATTCGAGAAAAGACGGGGTTGGTGCACTCGATCGACGCCTCCAGTTGGAATCCCGGTACGAGCGGACTTTTCTACATCGGCTTCACGGCCGACCCAGCTAAACGCCTTGCCGCCACCCGTGCGATCTCGGCCACCCTCGCACGCTGCGCGGTAAAAGGTTTCACCGCCTCACAGTTGCGCAAGGCCATGAGACAGGTCGTCGTCGGCGAAATTAATACGCGTAAAACGATGAGCGGGCAGGCCTCTCGGCTCGGTGCCGCTGAGGTTGTCGTCGGAGATATCGATTACAGCCGCGCCTATTTCGAGCGCTTACGTGCCGTAACCCCCGCCGACCTGAAGCGCGTGCTCAAGACTTACCTGCACGCTTCTCGGCTCACCTCCATTTCACTCAACCCCATCGAACCGGCACCCGCGGCAATCAGTCCGCCCCCCCCGCTCGCGTTGCGGCCGGATTTTACCGAATTCAGATTGCCTAACGGCGCCCGTTTGTTGCTCCAACCTGATGCGCATTTGCCGAATCTGCATCTGCGGCTTGTCGTCACCGGCGGGCCTTTGTTTGAAGTAGCCGGCCAACGCGGCTCGACTTCATTGCTCGCGACCCTGCTCACCAAAGACGCCGGCAAACGCACGGCCGCGCAAGTCGCACAATTTATCGAAGAAGTGGGCGGTTCGTTTTATCCCCTCTCTGGGAATAATAGTCTGGGGGTCGCCGCGGAGGTCTTGCCGCCTGATTTTGAACGCGCGCTGGCGGTCATCGCAGATGCCGTGCTCGCGCCAAAATTTAAGCCAGAGACCTTTAAGCTCGAACAGCAATCGCAGTTGGCGGGGCTCGCGCAGGATGCAGACGACGTGGTGACCGTTGCACGTAAGCTCACCCGGAGCAAATTTTTCGGCCAACACCCCCTTGCCCTCGATGCCAGTGGCGATGAAGCGGGCGTGAAAGCCCTGACTCCGGCCGCTCTGAGGTCGTTGCATCAGCGTTTGTTTGTCGGCCCCAACGTGGTCCTAGCGGTCGCAGGAGATTTCGATCCTAAGAAATTGGCCCCAAAATTGAAGGCCTTTTTGGCAAAGCTGCCGAAAGGCGCAGCGCCCTTAATTCCAGAGGCTCCAGCCTACGCCGCGTTGCCGGCGGAAGTCGGCGATTTCATCAAGCAACAGCCTCGTGAGCAGGCGGTCGTGCTGCAGGCTTTTCCAGGGCCTAAGGTCCATGCGCCAGATTATTATGTCGGCGAGGTGGCAGATGAACTTTTTAGCGGAATGGCTTCGCGATTGTTCGAGCGGGTACGCGAGGAAAAAGGTTTAGCGTATTTTGTGCGGTCTGGCCGTATTATTGGTTTGGATACGGGTATGTTTTACTTTTTTGCCGGTACCCAGCCGGGCAAGGAGGGCGAGGTGCTGGCGGAAATTGAGTTGGAGATCGCTCGCGTGCAGGCGGGCGGCATCGAGGCCGTAGAATTGCGGCGGTGTCAGGCGCGATTAAAGGCCGGACAACGCTCTGCCATGCAGACCAATGCATCGCGGGCCTTGCAGGCCAGTCTCAATGCGTTGCAGGGGCAGCCGATCAACGCGTGGAGAGATTACGACGCAAAGCTCGACGCGGTGACGATCTCGGATTTGGCGGCCTTTGCGCAGCGGTACTTTCAGAAAAACCAGCGCACTCAAGTCGTAGTTAGGCCCTGATATATTTGATCAGGGCCCTGAGGCCCCTTAGGGGGCCTCATAGACTTCGATCAAAAGCAGGCCCGTGGGCGAGGGGGGATTGGGGGCATTGGGCGGAGTGGCCGCTGCTGCGGTTTGGATGCTGTACCCGCCAGCGGTAAAGGCGCGGACCAAGGCAGCGTCGGCGCTGTTGTTTTTAAGGGCGAACGCGCCGACGGCAGGGAAAGCGGCAGTAAGGGAGGGGCCGCTACCGCCGGTACTCCAGTTGTTGTTACTGTCGAGCGTTTGGGCGGTGCTGGAAAGAATGGTGAGGGTAGGGTCGGGCAGAGTGCCGGGCACGCCCAGTTCGGCAAGGCCGGGGCCAACGCCGCGCACAATGAGCGTGCGGGCTTGGTCGCCGGCGATCGAAATGCCGGCGGTGATCAAGTCGCCGGGATTACTGAGGCGAGCCAGGGTCGCGAGGTTAGTCAGGCGAGTCGCGTTCTTGGAGACGTCATACACTTCGGCGATGACTTCACCCGTGGTGCCATTGATGCCGCGGAAAGTGGCGGTGTAGCCTCCGGCGGGCAGGTTAAGCAGGACGGCACAATCGGCGCTGCCGGCGGCGATGGCGAACGCGCCAACCGAAGCAGCCGCGGTGACGATATTGGCCGCATTGTTGGGGGCTTTGTCCCATCCCTCATTGGCGGCGAGAAGGGTATCGGCGTTGCCGGCAGGACGAATTTCAAGGCGGGGGGCCGCGAGCACGCCATTGATGCCGAAGGCGCTCAGGCCTGGGCCGACGCCACGGATTAGGAGGGTAGCCGGTTGCGTGCCCGTGAGGTTAAACCCGAAGGTGAGCGTGTCGCCGGCGGCCGCAAGTTTGAGGCGGGTGGAAAGGTTGGTGAGACGTCCTGCAGCGGGAGCAGGAGTACCGGCAACCCGGGCATTGAGCCATGCTAGGACACGGGCGTTGGCGTCAGCGAGGAAACCCTGTTCAGCGTAAGACACGTTGAGCTGAGCGGCGATGTCGGGGAGGCGCGATTTGTAAGTGGCCGGCACGGCCGCAGCCAAGGCGGTGTCAGTGGGGATAGATTTGACGTAGTTGTTGGTGTCGATGAGGCCGGCATTTTTGATGGCGTTCCAGATACTGGTCGCGTCGGCGGTGGTAAAAGCAGAGTTGGTCAGTCCAAGGGCGCGGAAGCGACCGGCGTGCACCGGGGCGGCGAGGTTGTTGATCACGTTTGTAGCCAGGCCGCGGCCGGCGAGTAGCGCGCTATTGTCGCGGGCGGCGGTGGCACCGCTGGCTTTGAGGGCGCTGTCGTTTTCGGCGAGAATAAATAACTCGGGGATAAGAGAGACGACGGCCTGAGTTTCGATGCCCGCGGCACAGTAAAGAATGGTCCCGCGGATCGGGCGGGCCGGGGTGGCGTTGGCGAGTAGATCGGCGAAGCGGACAGCCGTGTCGGCGCCGGCCGCAAGTCCAAGCAAGAAAACTGGGCGGGTCGCAGGGAGGATTCCCTCGGTTGCAAATTTATTAAGGGCGGCGATATGGTTCAGGGCGTCGGGGTTGGCCGCGAGACTGGCTCGGCCGTTCCAAGCCTGGGTGTTTCGGTTGACGCTGTTAAGCGCCGCTACCCCGTAGCCGGCCGTGACCAATTCACGAAGTAAAAGCGCGGATTCGGGTTGATTAAACCAATCAGAGGCTGCGCCACCACTGTCATGCATGAGAAATACTAGGCCGATCGCGGTATTGGGGATGTAATAAGAGAGCGTGGTGCTGACCGTGGTCGGCGTGGTGGAGCCTTGAGGCGTGAAGGGTTGGGGATTAAAGGCGTTCACGTTCACCGGCGTCCAAATGGGAGCGCTTTTGTAAGTGGCGCTCAGGGTCACCGGAGTGTTGGGCAGGGTGATCTGGGTGTGCGCGAGCAGCGGGATAATCGCTCCATTGCCGAAGACCGTCGTGTCGCCGGTCCAGCGATCAAAGACTTGGCCGTTAAGGGGTGTGGCCGCAAAGATGTCGACGCGGCTACCCCCTGGATAGGTGCCCCCGCCGTAGCCGCCATTGACTGTGAGCAATACGCTGGGCCCGCTGCCTTGGACGACGACGAAAGTGCGGACCGTCACGGGCAGTTGGAGGGCGGTGAAGTTAACCACGCAGGTGAGTTCTTTTACACCGGCATCGCCGGGCACGAAGGTGATCTGGTTTGTAGTGGCGCCTGCGCTGATACGAGCGGCGGAGCCGGTGATGCTCCAGCGAAACGTACGGTCTGCGTTTACCGCCGCGGGCAGCGTGGCCGTGCTCGTGGCGGTGGTCGCGGCAGCGGCGATGGCCGGAGTCGTGATGGTGCCGGCTTTGGCCGGGTCAACTACCGTGACGTCGGCGGTGGCGGTGAAGGCTTGGCTGCCGGTAACCGTGACGATGCAACTTAGCTTGATCGTGCCGCCTGTATCGGAAACGTAATTGATCGTGGCGCGAGTGAGGTCGGTATCGGTGAAACGGCCACCGTTGATCGACCAGAGGTACGTAGCGCTTGTTAAATTTACTCCCCCTCCGCCTCCCCCTCCGCCTCCTCCCGCGTTCGCAATAACGACGACGGCAGAGGATTCACTGCCCGCGAGCACCGCGGTCGGAGCCACAATCCTCGGGTCTGTGACCGCAGGTACGTTTCCGCCACCACCAGCACCGCCGCCGCCAGCGCCGCCTCCTGCTGCCGGGATCGTTACGGTGGTGCCGTTAGGTAAAGTAATCGTACCATCGGCGTTTATTTTTGCCGTGGAGCCGTTGGGTAGAGTCACGGTGCCGTCGTTATTAATTACGACGCGGCCCACGCCCGGGATATTGACCGCATTGCCGCCAGCTTGGGCGTGGAGGGAAAGACTGAGAGCGGGTAACAACAGACAAAACCCGAGTAGGCGGAAAAAATGGGCTAAACTCATATGTGCATAATGCTAGTTTTCTAGACGTAGTAATCGGGATCAGGTTACTCGGTCTAACAGCGTAAGATTAAAAACTGCGGTTTAGCCAAGAGGTGAGAGCGTCGTCGTCGAGAAGATTTTGGCCAAATTGGTAGTCGTGGGCGAGAAGTTGAGCGTAGCTGAGCTCGGAGAAGCGTCGGCAATGCAACAGGATGCGCGCACGTTGGCCGGGCGCACGCACCAGGCGGCCAAGGGCCTGGTTAACCTTGGCCATACCAGGAATTTGGTACACGCGCCGAAAGGCGGCCTCTCGCCCGAGGCCGGCATGTTCGGCTAAGCGCGCACGTTGGATCGCGTTGACCTCGGGCAGCGCTGGGCCGACCACCATGGCATGGCTCACGCGGCCGCCTAGCAGGTCGATGCTTTCAGCAAAACTGGAACCAAGAACCAAAAATAACGCATCGGTGAGCGCGAGAGATTCTTCGACCCAGGCAGTTTGGGCGGCGAGGTCAGTGAGGCGCGGTTGGAGTGCGATACGAAGTCCTGGGTGCGAGCGAGCGAGTTCGCGCGCAAGGGTTTCAGCGTACGCATAACTGGGGAAAAAAACCGCGATGCATCGCGCGGCGGCGGCGGCGTGCAGCGCGGCGATCGTCGCGGCGGTGGTACTGTGATGGCGGGTGCGCTCACGGAAAGAAGTGTCCACGCGCAGATCGTACGCGAGGTCGTAGGCCCCGACGCGCCAGGGGGTGTGAGCGCTCAGTGAGAGCAGAGCCGGAGGTTCATTCGGCGTATTGGATAAGCCAACGGCGTCGGCAAATGCGTCCGTGGGACTAAGCGTGGCACTCGCTAGGACGATTCCGCCGTAAGCCCGAAGGGTTTCACCGAGAGCATCGGCAGCGTCGAGACAGGTGAATGAAAGTTCGGCGGGCCGAGGCGACCACAGGAGTTTGCGCAGGAGCGGATTGGCGAGCCACTCGCTGAGAGCCGGTGTGCCCCAGAGTAGTTCGGCGAAATGGGGGCCAAGAGCGGCGGAATCGATCGGCTCTTGGGTAAGTGTCGCTACGAGGGTCGCTAGAGTATCAGCCACATCGGCCTCTAGCGCGGGATCGAGCCCATCGGCGGCAGGCAGCGCGGAGAGCAGCAGCGTCCAACTTTCCCAGGCACGAAGAAGGTTTTTGGACACCCGCAGGTGCTCTAATTCGGAGAGCAGCGCACGGGCATCGAGTGCGTTGACATGATGCGAATAAGCGTCGGCGACACGAGTGGGTAGGTTGTGCGCTTCGTCAACCAGTAGCAGCGTGCGCGCAGGATCGAAACCGGGTTGATTATAAAAAAGCGTCCGGTTGGAGGGCGCGAAGACGTAGTTGTAATCTCCAATCCAGACATCGTTGAAAGCGAGCGCTGCTCGAGTGATCTCGTAAGGACAGATGCGCGCGGCTTGGCCGGCGGCACGGAGGGTGGGTAGATCGCGGGCTTGGTTTTCGAGGAGGTAAAAACGGGCTAGTCCACTCGTAGACCAACGCGATTCGAGGTCAGCTAGGTACGCACATGAATCACGGTGGCAATGAAAGGTGTGATTGACGCAGTGTTCCGATTTGTTGCGCACGTGCCAAATCGTGACTGGCGTGGTCTCCGCGCTGGGCGCATGGCCGGAACCTATGTCCACGCTCGCGCAGGGAGTAACCATGGGAGTCATGGCAGCTAGGGTGCGCACGACCTGGAGTTGGCCAGTGGATTTACTGGTAAGGTAAAGGATGCGGTCGAAGTGCCCAGTGCGTAGTTGGCCAAGGGCGAACTCAAGCAGTACCCCGGTTTTGCCGAAACCGGTTGGGGCCTCGAAGAGCAGCGCCGGGTGGCTCTCGAAGGCGGCGGTGAGCTCCGCGGCGGTGCTTTCTTGACCCGGACGTGGCTTCGT
>Ga0136642_1000142_pt1 | contig 43818 bp, 67 predicted proteins | sample LowCatLa1302831Y_FD_115313 | JGI IMG/M metagenome (GOLD analysis project Ga0136642, IMG submission 115313) | Freshwater microbial communities from Lower Cathedral Lake, Yosemite National Park, California, USA - 13028-31Y | ecosystem: Environmental > Aquatic > Freshwater > Lake ... | reverse complement strand
GGAAATTGAGAGATTAATGTGAGGAGTGATGGGTTGTGGTGTGGGTTTGGTGGTTGGGTGTGGGGGTTGTGGGGGGGGGGGGGGGGGGGGGGGGGGGGGGGGGGGGGGGGGGGGGGGGGGGGGGGGGGGTAATGTAATGTGACATGTGGCATGTGTAATGTATGATACCTTTCTGGTACCAACTTCATGAACTCGTCGACAAAGTCGCTCGACACGCTGTGGAAGCGGTTGTACCTCTTGGACAGGTCGAAGATTGCGTTTCGTCTGTTCCCGCCGCCGAAGAACTCCGCTCCCTGTCGTTCGTCCTCCGATATAGCCCAGCATGCATCAGCAGGCTTATCGAGAGCAAGCTGGCGGATGTCATCGGGCACGGCCGCGCTTCCGGAAATAAAGTTACCTATAGAGATGCGACTCCCAAAAACGTAATGTTTTGTATTTTTATAAACCTACTATCACATGCACCGCTTGGTCAGCGTCGCGTTGCCCTGCAGCGCCTCGGCCAGCGCGGCGGCTCCGGCTTCTCCTATGTCGTTGCCGGACAGGGTAATCTGTTTCAGCGTCCTGTTGAAGCGCAGCGCCTTGGCGAGCGCGACAGCCCCCGCATCTCCGATCGAAGCGTGACTGACGATGAACTCGGTCAAGGAAGAGTTGGACTGCAGCATGTTGGCGAGCGCCACAGCTCCAGCGTCGCCAACCTTGTTGAAGCTGAGGACGATCGTCTCGAGCGTAGAGTTTCCATGCAGCGCCTCGGCCAGCTCCGTCACGCCGCACAGGTCGAAGCCGCAGTCGTATAGGTAGAGGCATCTGAGCGTAGAGTTTCCGCGCAGCGCCCACGCCAGAGCAGATGCCCCGGAGTTTCCGATCGGATTACCGGAGACGCTGATCCACTCCGGCTTCGCGGTTCCGCGCAGCGCATTCGCCAGCGCGGCTGCCCCGGCGTAACCAAGCCCTTTCTTCTCCAGATTCAATACTTTCTCACTCTGCACCGCGCAATTCACAAGCGCAATCTGTACGTCGGCGTGAGTCTCATGTCGGACGCGTTCATATGCAGCAGGCTCTAATTTAATTTGGTGAGTACAGCGAAGGCCTTCCATGAGTGACGAAGGAAAATAATGCCTCAACTGTTCACGCGTACATATCCGCCTTTACTTGTACAGACCCTTCCGCTTTAACAGCAACAGTCGGAACCGCGTCTTCCGTCTTCGTCTCCTTGTGCACAGGCTCGCCTTGTCCGTCTTCGGCTTCTTGTTCACAGGCTCGCCTCCTTTAGGCTGAACCAGTCTGGCGACTTTAACGGTGACGTCGATGTCAGGAATCGGCCTCTCGGAGACTTCGGCGAGAAAGACGACTCGATTCGTGGAGACGTCCATCCATTCCTTCACGTCCTTGGTCTCGATGCTGGCCACATCACTCTGCTTTTTCGCTGGCTTTGCGTAAATTTACTCATGGTGAGCGGCGAAGAAAATGGCGCTTTTGTCAAAAATAAAAATGTGATATACATAGACACTCTTTTATATCGACACCGAGTCTTCGTTGTGATAGTCTGTATGTTCACAAGCCGGCCTTAAGCCATTTGCATTTTCGTTGAAACATTTGCGTTGAAACATTTACGCACGGGACCTCCACACAACATGGCCAACCTGCAAATTCTGCACCATGCTCTGGTCGTGCGTATTTCTCGTAGCAAAGAGAGCTTGAGAATGAATCAAGCGAAAACAGCCGGTCTCAAGATTGCACTGATGGCCGCCTCTGCCAGGGTCGCAAATCTGACTCAGAAAATCAGGGAGAATGAGACCGAGGAGAAGCTGCTGAAGCATTACGTGGATTGGGACGAAGAATTGTTGGATGCGGCGTACTCTCAGATGAGCGTGGCTGAGACAACTGCGGTTGCGAAGGCTGCAGAGACCTCGAAGGCTGCAGAGACCTCGAAGGCTGCAGCGGCTTCGAAGGATGCAGCGGCTTTGAAGGCTTCAGAGACCTCGAAGGCTGCAGCGGCTTTGAAGGCTTCAGAGACCTCGAAGGCTGCAGCGGCTTCGAAGAATGCAGCGGCTTTGAAGGCTTCAGAGACCTCGAAGGCTGCAGCGGCTTTGAAGGCTTCAGAGACCTCGAAGGCTGCAGCGGCTTCGAAGGCTTCAGAGACCTCGAAGGCTGCAGCGGCTTCGAAGGCTTCTGCTGCTGCTGCTGCTGCTGCTGCTGCTGCTGCTGCTGCGTCTAAGCTGCAGAGCGACGAAGAGGAGGCAGAGGATGAGGCTGCTGCTGGGCTCCTCCTCGCTGGCGGCAACGCATGGAAAAAGCGTACTGCGGACGATTCGGGAACGAGTGGCGCTGCGGAAAAGCGCAGCCGGATTCCGAATCCCAAAGTGGCTGTCTATGCGGCTTCGGATGACGACGACGGCATACTCTGCATGCGCTGCGGGAAGAACAAACCTGGGAATGGAGAGACCTGCAGATGGAAACGCGGGCCCATGGGCAAGAACACGCTGTGCTGGGGCTGCGGTGTGAAATGGTCGAAGATCGACAGGCCTGCTGACTGGGAAATGCCGTTCAAAGACGATGACTGCTAAAGACGTAGTCGCTTCATGTGCACTTTTTTATTCCACCTCAATCTCATTCTTTTTGCGATACTGTTACCTACGGACTAGTAGTAACGTCAAAACGGGCAAATTGGGACACTTTGCGGGAAAACGGGTAAATCGACGTCATCAGGTGCCTATTTTTAAAAAAGGACGACGTGGCCATGTGCACGTGAATCAGGGTTTCCCGCTAATATTCACTTTTCGCCGTAAGTCCCACTGGCTGCTGCGCTGCACTCAATTTAGCAGCATGGCGAGAAATGACCCTTCCGGTGGTGATTGAGACACCCCCGAGCGGCGCGCCGCGAGCTTCCAGCGGCGCGCGGAGCGCGCCAGCTGCGCGGCAATAGTCTCGGGAGTCGGTTCGCGCCCGCCATTGGCCTGATCGAGCGCGATGCGGGCCCTCCAGGTCTCAATGAACTGAGGGGACACTGTGAAAGAATTGGCAAACGCCTGCGCGCGCCGCTCGGCCGCGACCGCCTTCTCAGCGGCCTTCCGCACCCGCTCCGCGCCTCTGGCGGCCTTCTCCGCCTCGGTGGCCGCCTTTGCGTTGCGTGCCGCATCGCGCTCGATAAAAACGTCATTGGCCGTAATGAGGCGCGCGTGCTGCGCGGGCTTGCTGGCGGGCGCCGGTGGCACGGGCGGCAGTAATGTAAAAACACTATATAAGCGAGCCGTCATCGATTTTGACTACATAGTATGTCGATCGCCCATTTCGGGCCTGCTGTGAATGAATACGATGGAGTGCGTCCGTCGCATTTTGTCGACGTCCATTTCTCGAATCCCGACAGAAAACACGAAAACGGCGTATATCTCTGTAAGAGCATCGACAAGCAGATGGACCACCGACGCGTAACCATTACATATTCGCTTATGCCCCGAAACCCCCGGGGTGCCGATGTGAACGTGAAGAACGTGTACGTGTCTGGGAATCTGATTCAATCTGTTGAATCAAGCACGGCGACCGTGGTTCCTGCGAGTTCCGTGGATGGTGTTTTGGATTGGATGGGTCGTATGGACAACAGTTTGTTTTATGACATATTAAACAAACTTTCTGTGCCTGGTATCGTTCGGGAATTGGAGCGCGGTAACTGGCAAGAAAGGAATACCAAACTCGGCAACGAAGTCCTCCGTAATATTCTCGAAAAGAAGAGTGAGTGTTTGGGCGGCAGATCTGCCGTCTTGTCAATCGCTCAGGCGCTCGTGAAATATATTGCAGACAAAACGATAAAGGTTAAAAACAACAAGAACATTACCATGATGAACGAAATTGTAGAAAACCGAGGCTCTATACCCGTGGACGTGTTCGGAGAGTGGAAGGAACGCTTCGAGTATGCATGTACAGAGAGTTTGAAGGATGACAAGCGAAATATCAAGATGGTGTTACAGACGGTAGAAGACATGCTCGCTGATGAACGCAACAAAAAAGAGTACATGCACGAATTCATTGCGACAGCGTGGTACGCAAGAAGCAAAGGCAGTTTGTCGTTTTTAAAATACGTCATCTCCAAGATTGGGGAAAAATACGGCATAGAGGCGCTCAAAACCGCTGCTGCGGATGCGTGGGACGAGTGCTGGGACACTAACTTGAAAAAGGGATATGGATACGGACACGACATCGAAGCGACCAACGTCATTCGCGAACTGGCTGGTAGGGAGTGGGTGTAGACAGCTATGACTGTTTATGCCGCCGAGCCGGGTTGTGTAGACGTACAATAACGAATACTGATAGTTACGACAGCCGGCGGAAATTGTTGCAGCCGGCACGCCGAAAGTGCGAGCAGCCCCACGAACCCCCATCTGTGCCACCTAACCCACTTCGAGTGCAACGGTTGAGGTGGAATACGACTTGTACGGCAGGAAGGCCCGGGGCAGCTGAATCTTGTGCTGCGCAACTTTCGACTTCGAGCGCCGTTTTTCCGCGGCGCGAGCCGCGCTTGCCCATGCGCGCGGTTGGCAGCAGTAGACTGATGAGTAGCGCGCCGAATGGAAGCGGTGCGACTAGTAACGCGCGGCGCGGGGCGCGGGGCGTGGCTTTGAAACGTACTTGGTTTATTTTTGGGTCCCCATTTCGACACAGTCCGCTTGCCCAAGTTGCTCAATACGCGCTCAAAGCAGCTTGCCGTGTAGCCCGCAACAAGGGGCTTCTAATGAACTGCTTGCTAGCTCGCGGGACGCCCTCAATACATATTGACGTTAGCGGATTAGCATCTGACCACCAGCGAACGGACGACCAGCGGACGACCAGCGGACGACCAGCGGACGACCAACAGACCACCAGCGGACTAGTAGCGGACTAGTAGCGGACGACCAGCGGACGACCAGCGGACGACCAGCGGACGACCAGCGGACGTGACCAGTACGTGACCAGTACGTGACCACCGGTCACTATCGGTAGATAACATTTTGTATTTAGTCATCGCACTAATTATAATCATGACACACTGCCCAATATCAGACTTGTAGCGGACTACTTCAGGTTTCACCAGCACGACGCAATCGCCCTCCGGACCACCGGACACGCCCTCTTCCGAAAAACTGCGCTGCGTTCAATGCACGCTCAGTACCTCCCGCAAAAAAATACTCTCATCATTTTCTCACGTCCACGCACCCTGCGTCACCATGCTTCCGTGCTCCTCTCCGCACACAAAGCAGTAAAAACAATTATTTTTACGCCTCTCGCGAACCCAGCAGGCGTTGCACATCACCGGCATGCAGGGCGGCCCAGGGCGCCACAGCGATGTACTGCGAACGTTGCAGTTGCCGCACGCCTTCGGCATTACGTTCGGGAAAAGCTCGGAGAGCTCCGAAGCCTCATCCTTCGTCGCCACACGCGTGCTTCCGTCCGCGTTAAGCTTGCACAACTGGTGTAATATAAGCATGTTGCTGTCTATTTGTGTTGTTATTTTTTTTTCCGTCCTTGCATGTAAAACTCTGGATGGTGACGCAGTGATGGTGGAACTACTACTGGATAGCACATCATAGTGCTAGGGTGGAACTACTACTGGATAGCACATCAGTGTGGCATAATTTGATAATAAACTCGATGGTCAAAACCCGGACGGTGTTTGTATAGATGGAGGACAGTGCCTTGCACTCAGGACAGAACGCCGGGCCGGGCCTGGCCGGGCTCATTTCCAAAACCCTTCTCACAAACAGCAACAATGTTCCAGAATTAAAATAGTTTTCTAAAACGACCACATCCCAGACGGACATTATTCGGGCAACGGCCAATATAGTGCACTCTTAATGACTTTGTTCGTATTCCTATTGCTGCGCCTCTGCTGGCTCGGTCTTGCTGCGGTTGTACTCCCTGATGACCCTGTACCAAGCGTACTTGCGGTCTTCCGGGTCGTTGGGGTGCGCGAAGCGCGTGGAAAATGGAATTCCGCCCCCGTTGTTGTTCTCCAGCAGCTCGTCCGACTGCTTCTTGAAGATGGCCTCCCACGCGTCATCGTCATCGTCTGTATTACAGCGGGGCGAACGTGAGAGCAGGAGGCAGGCGGCAGAGAGTATGTAATAAATGCACCACACGTACCGGAGGGACTGACGGGAACGTCGTCGCCGGGGATGGCCTCGATGTCTGAGATGGTTTGTCAGCCACGTCAGGTTTGTCAGCCACGCTCGATGAACGAACAAAGAGCAGCTGCTTATTTATTTCACTCACCAATCGATCCGCCACAGTGCATGTAGCTGTAGTACACGACCTGATCGCCTGATGAAGAGATCTAAAGTTAGGTATACATATTTGCAGGCATGCACGGGGTTGTTTTCGCACCAGTATTTTTTGTATGCTTCACCGCCTGCGCAGGAAAGCAAGAGAAGCTCAGATCATCGGAACAGCAAAGAGATGGGATGCGGGGGCGCGCGCACCGCCTTCTTGGCAGCGACTGGCTTGCCGCGCTTCTCCGCCTTCTTGGCAGCGACTGGCTTGCCGCGCTTCTCCGCCTTCTTGACAGCGACTGGCTTGCCGCGCTTCTCCGCCTTCTTGGCAGCGACTGGCTTGCCGCGCTTCTCCGCCTTGGAGGCGCTCGACTTGGCAATTTTCGGCGCCTTGCTGGCGCTCTTTTTCTTACCACCAGTGCGAACCATTTTTTTATTATAGCGAATCGACGCTGCGCAGCTGCTATATATGGCTGAAAACAGCTATGTATATGCAGACGTGGAAGCTGTTTCTGTGGGCGGCTGTCATGACCCTGAGTGCAGCACTCCCGGACCCCGTGTCTCTGATAGCATGCATTTCGAGCATCTTCATATTTTCTATCGTCCTGTAAAGCTTTTTCTCTCTTTTTGCAAGGTGAGGTTGTAGAAGAGGTCACAATCATGCCGTGGGTGTGCGTGGATGCCGGAATAGGCGCGGGCAAGAGCACGTTGCTGGACATGATCTCTGAAAGACTTCCCAAGATGGTTGTGCTGAAGGTACTGTTCATGCGCAGATTGTATTGCATCCCTTCCGTACATTACAACTGTGCTGCTGCGCAGGAGCCGGTGGGTGACGATTCGGGCCCCGGAGAGTGGGACCCGTTTCTGAGGGACATGTACGAGGGACTGCCCGGCTCGCACTTCACCTTCCAGAAGCGCGTGGTCCAGGCGCGCATATTACCATAAGTGTGATGAGATGATACAGATGCAGGCTTCAAACCTATCTTCCAAAGCAGGACCGGGCTCTATCAGATGAGGTGACACGCATTGGCACCTCGGACACCGAGTGGGGCATCCTCGAGCGGAGCCCCGAGATGCAGCGGCGGACCTTCACGCGTCTCGGCGCGCTGAGCGAATCAGAGGTGCAGGAAATTGACGCCATGTACGGCCAGGTGCGATCAGCATCCAACATTTTAAACAAAACGAATCATGTCCGTACTAAATATCGCCCCAACACAGGCGTTGTGGAAACCGGCGTGTATAGTCTATCTGAGAGTCGAGCCCGCCGAGTCGCACGCGCGCATGCAGTCTCGGGGCCGCGCGGCGGAACGGGGCGTGGACGTGGGCCTTCATGAAAAGCTGTTTGCGCTCCATGAGGCGGCAGTGTGCGAAATACACAATATCCCAGTGCACGTAGTGGAGGCCACGCGCGCCAACCCCGAGGATGTCTATCTGGAAGTGGAGCGCATCCTTCATAGACTATCAGAGACGACATGAATCTCATATTTTCATCTTTGCAGTTCGAAAGCCAGTCCCCTGCCCCCCAACGAACTGCACTCGCGGCCTACAGAAGCAGAATGCTGCTATGATGATGATTACGAATACCCCGATAAGTGATCCCACTCCTATCTGCACCTTATACTTTTTTATAAACGGAGTCTTTTTTGATGCTGTCGTCGAGTTTGACGGAGATGGCATCGGCGGAGGGAATGGAGTCGGCGAAGGCTGGGGCGATGTCGACGGATGAGGTGACGTCGAAGGAGTTGGCGAAGGCTGGGGCGATGCTGACGGAGGAGGTGACGTTGAAGGAGTCGGCGAAGGCTGGGGCGATGTCGACGGAGGAGGCGATATTTTCGACGGCGGCCGAGGTGGCAATACTTTCGGAGGGGGCGGAGACGCCTTTGGAGGGGGTGGCGATATCTTTGGCGGGGGTGGCGCGGACGGTGCGCCTGCTGGTGCTCCGGACGGTGCTCCCGACGGCGCTTCCGATGGCGCCGGGGCTGGTACCATCGGTGTTGGCGGAGGCGGCAACGCCGGGCTCGACGCTTTCGGCGGAGGCGTCTGCTGCTGAACGTCATACGTTACGGCAACCATGGGCATCCTGCCCGTCGGCTGCAGGGGGTTGCCGGTTCCATTCACCGCGGTGTTTATGACGCCGCTGAACGGGTTGTTAAAGAGTGGGAGAGTGCTGAAGCTCCAGCCAGTCAGGAGCTGCACGTTGCTGTCGGAGCCGAATACGGCCTGGGGCGCAAGCGCGGAGCGGTACGTCTGCGACGCATCTGCCGCGTACCGGCCTATGCGGTTGTCGCCGTAGCTGAAGATGTAGCACGTGCTGCTGCGGGCGATCGGAGGGCTGAAGTCGAAACGCACGCTGCATGTTTTTGCTGGGTCTGGGCAGTTCGGAGTCTGACTTCCTATGAACGTTCCAAACCACGACGGCCCGCTGAGATTTGGCGGCGCGGTGACGAGCTGGTCACACCACATCGATATGGTCTGGACCGTCGTGTTCGGCCAGCTGGGGTCGTGGTTTCCGTACGGTGATGCCAGGATAGTAAAGTTCATACTTGTTATCGTTGTGGTGGGGTTCAGCAGAGCGACTCCAAATGCGCATGCTTGGGTCGATGTAATGGGAGAACCGTTGCTCGGTACTGCAAGCGACACGCCTCCGTTGTTTGGGAAGTTGCCGCTTGATATTGTATACATTGGTATCGGAACTGGCGGCGGGGAGGTCATCCGGACTGGCGGCGGGGAGGTCATCTGGACTGGCGGCGGGGAGGTCATCCGGACTGGCGGCGGGGGCGGCGAGGGGAGCGCGTACGTCACAACCACAGCCGGCACTCTCCATTGGCTGGTGTCGCTGTTCATCATGCCTCCGAATGGGTCAGAGTATGGCGGGCCAGGTGAGAATGCAGATCCTGCGAGTATTTGGAAATTGCTGTCGCTCGAGTACACCCCACCTACTCTGAGGGTGCTCCCCGATACTGGAGAGTATCTGACTATTCGGTTGTCGCCGTGAGAAAAGACGTAGCACGATGAAGCGACGCCTGCTGAAACCTGGTACGATAGGGAGTCGAACGTGACTGTGCACGCAGCGGTCGCGGGGGTGCACTGTTGCTGCTTCATCGAAAGCGGGTTCCCCCATGCGCTCTTGGTTGCCGCAGTCGGGAATGGGGACGCTGACGTGCACCATAGTGAAATGCTCTGATTCGCTACTGCCAGCGCGTTGTCAGCTGGTACGTCGCTGTACGTGTGGTTTCCGTATGGGGTTGCCAGGATAGTAAACGTCATGCCCGTTATGGCCAGACCTGACGCGGACGAAATTCCGAACTGACATCCCTGTGTCGACGTCAGGGGGACTTGATAGAGTGGCGCGTTGGCGGATATTCCATTCGCATTTGTCGCAGTCAGAGATGCGGCTTCAGCAGATGATGTAAAAAGCACAACTGCTATCCATCTCCACATGGTACAAAGATTGAATAGATTGCGTATATAGGCGATAAGAAAACGACGAAATGACGTGCTCACTATCGGGGTGGCCACCCTTCTTTCAGCCATCGGTGACCAAAGGCGTGGCGTTCGAGGTGGAGTCTATTGCGTCTGGAATATCTCTCGGGTCCGTGGTTTTTCAGCTTTCGAGCCCGGGGACAGCTGACGCCCGCATTCAGCTGTGCACGGGCGGACCCACCGCATCGCCAGTGGGTTCGCTCGCCGCATCAGCTGCACAGAGGTGCTCAACGATTCCGGTCCCTGGTCGAAATGTCACCTTGGACCTCGGCCACCTACAGGTTCCGAACGGCCAGTTTGCGCAGCTCTACATACTCTCGCTCGGGAATAACCGCATCGTGCGGTACGCAGACACGACCTTCGCTGCTCCCGACCCGAGCGCGGCCACCCCGGGCGCCGTCGCAGTCGACGACGGCGCGCTGCGCATCCACTCGGGGTACATCTATAGCACCTTTAGCCCCACCAGTGGCATGGGGCGCATACCAGCCTCCACATTCGCGTACGACGCGCCCAGCTGCCCCGTTGGCAAAGTGCAGTTGGCCGGAAACAGCTGCCCGTCTATTGGTGTCAACGGACAGGTAATCTATTACACCATTATTATGTTGTCTTACTGATACTAATTGCATCATCCTCTTTAACAGATTATCGTGTCCAACGACGGGGGCGACGTGCACATATTCTCGCCCGACGGCATCACCTACTTCATGACAATGTCGACCAACCAGATTTTTGTTTCCAGCGACCCGTGTGCGTGGGATGGTCGGTCGACTATGCTCTACGACGACCCGACCGTGACCGACTTTTGGGCGCCGCAGCTCTTCTCGGTCGGCTCGAAGGTGTACGTCACAATCTCCTTGACTGACATTGCGTGCGGGAACGGCCCGCAGTGCCGGAGCGCGTACTACGCGGAGGTCCTGAGCCTGCCCACTGCGACCGCCCGCCTCGTGCACGGGCCCACGCTACGGTTCGCTGCCCCGGCGGGCTGCGCGTACGGCAACATCCCGAGTACCCCGCCCCGGGGCCAGTACCCGCCCCGCTACGACACGCACATAGGGCTCGACTCTGACGTGTTCGTGGACCCGGACACCGACACCGTATGGCTAGCGTACGCGAGCGACTTTAACGAGCAGGGCTGGCTCGAGTCTATAGGAATCGTCCAGCTCAACAAGGACTTATCAATAATGTGCAGACAGGACAACGCCCTCTTCCCTTTCACCAACGCCGCCGGGACGGCGGGCAAGATCGACAGCGACCCCATGATGACCAACTACTGCGATGCACTCCTAGGGTCTGGCAACAAGTGCCCCCCCTTTACGACGCGGGCGGTGGACAGCAGGAACGCGCAGGAAGGGCCGGCACTCATGCGCCGCAACGGCTGGCTCTACCTCTTCTACTCCGGAGCTAGCTGGAGTGGTGCGTTGTGTTGGCCACAAGCCTTGCTCGCCGCCGATGCCTCATCTAAAATCGAATTGCATTCTGCAGGGCCCGACTACAGCGTGTCCTTCATAGCAGCGAGGACCATGGCCGACCTGGGCACGCAGCCCGCCAGCGGCATCGTGTGCGTACCCGGCAGGCGCCTGTGCGGCAGGTTTGTCGTGTCTTATGACGTGAACGGCGTTCGCCAGGTCTTCGGTCACGGCAGGCCATTCCAGACCCCTGACGGCACATGGATGTTCGGGTTCCATCACGACGCAATCCCCTTGACACACAGAGATACCTACGTGGCTCCAATTACATTTGTGGATAGAAACGACTCGCTCGGAGACGTATGGATCATGCCCATATTTCCAGACGTGTCTTCTATGAGCCCCCGTATACGGGAAGGAAATCTCGTTCCGCCACCGCCTCCTCTTTCGCCGAGTCCGAGCCCGCCGTCACGTCCTCCGCCAAGACCACGGCCACCTCCACCTCCGAGTCTGCTGTCGAGCTCGCCACCGCCACCTCCACCTCCGAGTCTGCTGTCGAGCCCGCCACCGCCACCTCCACTTCTTCTGCTGTCGAGCCCGCCACCGCCACCTCCACTTCTTCTGCTGTCGAGCCCGCCACCGCCACCTCCACTTCTTCTGCTGTCGAGCCCGCCACCGCCACCTCCTTCATCGCCACCGATACTATACTCTCCGCCTTCATTGAAACTATATCCACCGCCGCTTATTTTGTCAAAACCGCCTGCCCCCGACATGTTGAAAGAAGTCGGAGTACCTGCGATAGTGGCCGCAGCCGTCGTGGCCGTGATCGTAGCCGCCATAGCGGCATTCTGCGTCTTCCGTACCGAAAGGAAGGTCCATGCCACGGTGCCACCGAAGAAACAACAGTTCATGGTTCTATGATGCAACGTTTTTATATGATACTTGTGCTCATAGACGGCGTGGAACACAATCGAGAGTGTCTGCAAAGACCGCTCTCGGAAGGATTGACGGGCGGTCGTAGTAAATATTCCAATTTTTCGCGTCGCATTTCTCCCATCACCCGGCGGGTTTACGGGCAGCTGTATTTAAGGACACGTGATTTCACGGATGAGTCGTACTTCATGTCACTACTTTTTCAAAATGCAGTTGTGGGCACATTCCCGTCGGACATGCTGCGGAATAATGTTGCCGCTCCCGATGAAGATTCCGCTGTGCGTAATCATGGCTACGTTTCAGAGATGAGGGGGACGAAACAGTGGACCCATTGGGAATCACGATTGGTAAGCTTTGTACCAATGGAAAACAATTGGGAAAAGAAGAGTCCCGAGGTATACGATATTCGAGACGGTAACAGAGACAACCTCCTCCACGTCGCAGTGTGGGTTTACGCGGCTATGCGAAGCGTCGATCTTTCTGGCGTGCAGTCCCGAGGTGCATTTAGAAAGAACGCGGCAAGGGGTGCTGCTGCTGTTCAACTATTATATCGTTGGTACGTTCCAAAAACGTGGATGGGGGTCGCGTTCCGTATTATAACTGGTTTTAGCATTACTGGGGGAATCTGGAGCACCAATTCATCTCTTTTGGAAGCGATGAGGAATAGCAAGAAAAATATGGTTGCACTCAGGCGGCTGATTTCCGAACCCAATAAATACAACGTGACGCCCGTGATGCTCGCCGCATCTATGGGTATTGAGGTTCTTAAAGATCTACTCGATGGAATGGATACTCTCCCACCTGGTACCCTCACTAGGGACAGGGACACGGTTTACGGAATGAATGCCGCAGAATTTGCGCTTGACCAGACCACTCGTGTTTTTTTGGAAAAGTGGGACCGTGTTGAGAACGGTACTCATTCTATACATTAAATGCTAAAAACTCGGAGTAAACTTCCGAATGTGACGGTATTGTGTGGTGCGTCACTCCACAAAAAGCGTGCCAGTAGAGTAAGCATCAGTAATGTTGGCTAACAATGGTGCACGCACCTGCAGTCCGTTCTCCGATGGTCGTGACGCCGCTTTATGGGGCTCGTAAGCGGCGGAGAGAGCGTCATCATCGACCATAACTACGATCCTGCAACGAGCCTCGGCTTGTTCAAGGATTGGGTCAAAGTTCCAGACGTGGATAGAATAAGGGGGATGATGGACGATGAAGCTTGTTCGTTTCGAAGAACTTGGACTATTTGCATAAACTTTAAATGCACTGGGACAAGATCCCTCTCGCAGCTTCGGGGGAATAGGGGATATTAATATCAACAATATGGATACGATGATGTTGTTCATTCAAATATCTTTCGGAACTTTTCGTCCACGTTCGTCTCTATGCGTTCAGCCGCTGATAGGTGTGCGACTCTCACCACGACGACGCGCCCGATGCGCAGCCGAAGGCGGTTCAGCGCCGACATTGTCGCAGGCCCGTCGGGCCCGCCGCGCGTGGCGATTGCCGCTGCCTTTAGCTTTCTCATCATGTGCGTCTCCTGCCGACTCAATACCACGTCGTACGAATCGATGGGATGGTTGAGCTTCTCCTGCATCGTCACAAGCCCCAACCTCCTATCAATCATGATACGCATGACATCGTAGGCCACCGACGCCTCCAGATGAGTGGCGTACACGCCGGCGTGCACGAGCTTATTCGCGTGCCTGTCCCATATAGACACCGAGAACCTCCCCGACGACGTCGGCTTGGAGACGCCGCGTACTTTCATTGCATATGTTCGTTATTTAATCATATACTAAATACTATTTAACAGTCCAAGTAGAAAAAGAGATGCAAAAACGCACGTTTGGCTTATTTCTGTCTCACGGGGGCTCAGCAGATTCCAACGGGATACACAAAGGAATATGAGTCCTCTTTCGACACGTCGAAGATGCAGTGCGAGGGATACACTGCCGAAACGCCAGACACAGACTCCATTCGGATTACATCACATTATCAGCGGCGCCGAAATTTTCAACATCACGTTGAATTACGGAACGTGAATACACTAAACTTGGATATGGTAACGCACCTGCCGCGAACCTGCCGCACCTGCCGCATATACTTAACATGCTATGCTATAATATATATATTATGTAATACATGAAATACATTATATAATTATAAATAATAACATGTGCACATGGCAGGGGAAGAGTGCTTTCGGGCCGCTTTCAGAAGTCAAGCTGATGCTGATTTCCCCGCTGATTCTATTTGACGACGAGTTGCGCCTGCGCTTGGTCAGCCGGCAGATGCGCAATCTGGTCGATTCCCAACTGTCCGAATTTATTTTCTCCGGACCGATGGCGTTCCGCGGCGACGACTCCCAGGCGTGCGCCGTTTTTTTAAACAAGCTGCCGATGCTGCGCACCCTCCGCGTCGCCGGCGCCTTCGATGGGGGAAAGGCGCGCGCTCTGGCAAACGTTTCGAGAATTATGCCGCTGGTGCGATGCTTGCACGCGCGCGAATGGAAGATCGACGGGAATTTTCGGACGCTGAACTTGCGCGAAGGGCTGCATCTGCGCCCCGCTGTTGTTATGGATCTGCATGAGTACCTGGATGGGGGCGAGGGGGATCTGGCTGCAAACGCGTTGCAGCTGCTTGGCGACGCGGAGCCCGAGCCGCTGGTCTCGTGTACTCTGGTCGTGGACCCGTGGATATCTGGTCCCGCCACTGAAGTGCGCGCCATGGCCATCTCTGAAAAACCGGTCCGTACCTTCCTGAAAGCGCTCGGCGCCGCGGCGACATCCGTGCGCGTGACGCTGGCAAACGAGACGGACGCCCTCGCGCTGTCTCTGGCGCCCGCCGGCTTCGCGCTGGGGCCGCGCTGCACGCACTTGGACGTGGGCTGCATTGCGGACTACGACTGGGGGAGAAGGCCCGTGGAGCACGCCGCGCTCGCGCGCGCGCTCTCCGGCTGTATTCCGAGCGTGCAGAGATTGCAGCTCGTCGTCAACACGCAGTCCGGGCAGCGGCTCCCGGTGGTGTACACCCAGGCGCTCCGCGCGCTGCCGGACCGCATGCGGTCGGTCACTCTGGAGTTTTTCGATACCAAAACCGACGAAGTCGGCATCAACGACGCCATCACTGCGGCGCTCGACGCTCTCCCTCGCGGTCTGGCAGCCGCCCGCCTGTCCATCTGCGAGGTCAACTTGCAGTGCTCCGTGCCGCCGACCATCGTACGCGAGCCGCTCATCCGCGCGCACGCCGCCGCCGGCACGCTCTGGGTCGGTGTTGCAATCAAAGCACTTCACACGCTGCGCGCCCTCATAGACACTGGCTGCAGAAACCTGTGTCTCTTTGCAGAGTTTGGAAGCCGCTGGGGGCCCGATTACCAGAAGTATCAAACGCTCTCCGCAGCTATTGCGTCAGCCGTCGAGCAGCCCAGCAATCTGCGCAGAGTAAAGATGGAAGTATGGGACCGCGGTGGCGGTGAAGTGCTGCTGGGGGCAAGACTGTTCGAGGCACCAGCGCGAGCGTGCGAAGGTCGCAGCATCGCGTTCGAGTGCAAGATAATGGAGAATCCTGTTGTGTAGAGTAAAGTATAAAAGAGAATAAGCGTCTCCATACGTACGTGAGCGTCTCTAAGAAAATGAGTCTCTTTGCGCTGTTCGGCCCCGAATCGGGATCACAGACTACTCGTTACGAGATGAAAGGCCGGCCATTCATTATCATGAACAAATATTTACCAGTCGTAACTGCTATTCTAGAAAGAAAGCCAGAAAACGTTCGTTCGTATGAAGGCGAAGAAACAGTTCGTGTTTCATCCAAAGCCCATGTATCAAGTGCCTGTGGACGCATGCGGCGCCGTGGCATCGGACGGGCCTCACATGGGCATCGAAGCATTCAGCGGTTTATACGCTCGCAATGAGGTTGCGTTCAATACGTTCGATCTTCCCGTTTAGCATAGCGATAGGCGATCCTGCTGAAAAGACCTTGCAGTTCTCGAGACGACGGCTTCTCCAGGTATCGTATTTCATTTCAGAATTTCCTCAACTCATCGGGTACTGATAGCCGGTGTGTGCCCCGCAAAGCAGGATGCTATGTCCATCGAAATATATCTAAAGCCGGGGTTTGAGGCTGATGTATTTACAGTGGCAAAATTGGCGAGCGCATTTTCAAAGATGAATGGCACGCTCGTGTTGTCGAGTCTGGTTGCCAGCAACACGACCGGTGCCCGAAACATACGCGGAGGCAGCTCGTGGCTTGTTCTGAAGAATTCCTCAGTCACCGGAGGAACTGCTGCATACATTCTGACGATGCAGGTGTGTGCATCTCGCAATTCCATGACTCGCATGCGTCCTATTCACACTGCTTTTTTCGCAGGGTACGTGCAACTCCACGGTTGCGCAGGCCCTCGACAGCTACATGCGTAAGTCCAACCTGTATAATTCGCTCGGAGGCGAGGTTGGATGCTGGCCGCCTCTACCCACGATCGCCCCAGCTCCGTCATCAAAACAGAAGGGCGTTATGCATCAAATGAAATACCAGATTATCATCGCTGTAGTTGTGGTAGTTTTTCTGGCAGCAGCAATAACATGTATAGTGCTGGTGTACAGAAGGAAGAGTGCCAAGGTGGTGCCCGAGGTGGCTGAAGTTGGTGTGCGATGGATGACACTGTAAAATGGCGAAGTTATCTGCTTTTACTATCAGGGTTACTTTGTCACGATAGTTGCTGACGAACTTCGTTGCTGACGTTCGCCTCGAACTCGTCACTTTCGAGCCCGACCCTCCGGAGATTTATAATGGAGACTCCGCAATGCGAGAAGCGCAAGGGGGAATCTACGGCGGAATCGCTTCCCAAGGTGCAGAAGACGACGGCCGTCATCGACGAGAAGACGGTGCGAAATTATTGTGTCTTTTTTATGTACGATGTATTCTTGACTCGACAACTGCGAGCGCAGTTTAACCAGCTCGTGGGGGAGTTCAACGCCGCCCCCCTCCACTGGGAGGACGCGAGCAACCTGGACGAGATTGCCTCCAAGATCATCCACTACGTGGCGCTGCTGCCGGAGTCCGGCACGTTTAAAAAGGAGAAGGGCATCACGTTGCTTTACAGAATTATGAAGTTCGGCAAGCTGTCGCTGGACGATTTAGCGGAGGAGCTGCGCGCGCTGCCGCTTTCCTCGGAGCAGACGAATGTTTTTCTGGTGGACTTCGGACGCATGCAGCTGTTGTCCTCCAGGGTGGCGGCAATGGTGCGCCTGTCTAGTTTCCTCTCGTGTGAGTGAACAAACAATGAGATGCGTTCTCCCTTCTGCAGGTTGTCAAGGACTTCGCCAATATTGCGCACGTCGTCAAGACCATGCTGGCCCACCCGGAAAGCGAGGCTGTGTCGAAGAACGCCTGCATGGCCATCTCGAACCTCGCTTCCGACAACGAGATCAACGTGAAGAAGGCGGTGGAGTGGGGCGCCCTGCCCGGCATAGTGGCTATCCTGAATACGCACAAGAACGAGCAGATCGTCTGCCTGGAAGGCATCGCAGCGCTCAGCTGCCTGCTGTACAAGGACCACGCCTACTCCAAGCAGGCTTCCGAGGCTGTCGTCGCCGTCATGTCCCTGCACCGGGACGACCCGCAGCTGGTGTCGGCGTGCTGCGGAGTCATCGACTCGCTGGCGGTGGCGGCGGTCCCCGGATCCGTGGAGGAGCTTGTCGCCGCTATGAAGGCATGCTCCTTGTACCAGAGCGCGGTGAAAAACTGCGCCAAGGCTCTCGTCACACTTACGACCAACAAGCCAGACTGCATCATCCGCGCGGCGCGCGCTGGAGTCTCGGAGGTGGCCGTCTCGGCCGCTAAGCACGCGGCCTCGCCCGAAGTCCTCGAGTTGTGCCTCTGCATTCTCTCCAGCGTGTGCATTTTCGAAGCCGAAAGTGCCCGCGCGGCAGGCGCGGCAGCGGCAGCCGTTGCTGCCATCCGGTCGCGTTTCACCTGTGAGGGCGTCGCGTGCGCCGCCCTGGAGGTCATCGACTACGTGCTGGTCCCCGGGGTCTACGACTCCGACGCGGTCGAGGTTTCCATCAGCACGCTGCGCAATCACCAGGACTCTTCGTCGGCAGTGTTTCGTGCGTGCACCCTTCTGGCCAACCTCGCCCGTAACAACTCTGAGAACGTCAAGAAAGCGAAGGAGTGCGGGGTTGAGGCCCTTCTCGCTGCCTCGATCCAGACACACAAGGACGACGAGGTTGTGGTTTCTGAGGCGCGCAGCGTGTGCGAAAAGATGGCCGTAGCGTGAGGAAGTGTTCAGTCCGCAACGCTAGTAGTACGTTTAGGCAGTATTGCCCTGTAGTCGAACTTCTGCTGCGTCTGTTCCTCGTAGTATTTTTTAGTGAGGCCCGCGCCATACGAAATAGCCTTTGCGTCGGTCACCACGCGCAGCCGCACGACTGCGCGTGCGAGCTCAGGTCCCGGCGGGCACAGCTCCCCGTGCCGGTTGCTCCAGAAAGCAACGGCCTGGAAGAACAGCAGAATGGCGGCACCGCACACCGGCTCGTCCCTCTGAAGACTCTCGCTCTGGTACTGGTGCGGGCGCAGCATCGCTGTTTCCTGTGGTAGTTTAAGGAAACGAACGAGGTGCTCGTCTACGTATGCACCTGGCCCGTCCTTACCCTCGGGGTCGAAGCGGACCAGACTATTGCTCTTGCGATCGAATAGCACCGAGTGGCCCATGTTTTCATGTTCGTTAAACCGTGTCAGAAGTAGTGGGATGCACGTGAATCTCCGGATACCCACATCCGGAGTTTTGGAAGTGAACTCGCGTTCTTTGCAGTCGAAGGTCACGACGTCGCAGCCGGCAACTTCCGCGTGCTGATTATCAATTCTGAACATCTCCGATGATATCATCGTTCTGTACACCTCCCACCAGATTTTTGTATCTGTCAACTTCGGGTCCTCGAGATTTACGGTTTGTCGACTCAGCGCCACAAAAGAGCTCATGTATCCGATGTGTGTCTTGCTATATAGTTTAATTGGTTTTCCCATTTTGCAATTAAGTCGAACTTCTGCTGCGTCTGTTCCTCGTTGAAGGAGACTCGTGCCTTGATGCGGACGTTACGATAGGTGTTCTGGACAGGGCAGATCTGGCCAGTGTGATCCAGACAGAGAGATGGAGATAGGTGTGGGTGGACAGGCCACCACAGGCCACTGACAGCCGAACGGGCCACTCACAAAGCCGCCGACCGCCGAAACCATATAAATAGATCACGGATGGACAGCGCTTCTCTATTCCATGCTGCGAGCAGCGAGGACGTGGGGCACGTCTCCGCAAAGATCGCTGCCGCGAAGATCGACGAGGGACGCGACCCTAACGGTCTGGATGAGCGGGGCACGAGCGTCTTGTCGAGTGCTGTGCAGTCCAGAGACATTCGCTTGGTCCAGCTCGTCCTCGCTGCCGGCGTCGACGTGGACCGCGTTGACGCTGACGGGGAGAATCTGTTGCTGTACGCGGTCCGTAAAAATGACATCGACGCTGTTCGCATTCTGGTCGCGGCGAACGCCAACGTGAACGTCGTCAAGGGACGCGCCATGGCGTACGGACTCGACGACACTCCGCTCATCCGTTCCCTCGTACCTGGCCACGCTGTGCGTTCCTACATGGAAATCGCTCGTATGCTCATTTCAGCGGGCGCTACGGTGGCAGAGAATCAAAGAATCACGCTGCTGGACACGATCATTATTGGTGAACCAGTGGTTACAATCCGAGAGGTGTTTGGCCTGCTGCATGTGAAGCGCGACGAGCTGGACGAACTGCTCGAGTGGTTCCACACCGAGGCATACGGCCCCGTGGACGAAGCACTGGAGGACATGAAGGACGAGTACAATCTGCTGGTTGAACTCGGTGCATCGAGGCGTAGCCTGAGCGCGCGCTAGACTGCTTAGCTAGTCCGAAGAAACAAATAAACGTTCGTTTTAGCGAAGACATGTCGTCCTCCTCAAAGCGCAGCAGTGTAGAATACTTCTTTGTCTTTTGTGGAATCTGAGTGGAAGGAATTCGAGAACGCCATCACCGGTGAGGGAAAGAACGTCATGTCGCTCTTCACGTGCGTTCCGCCTGCGATCGAGACAGTCTACACCCGCGCCGGCAACATCCTTTTGTCCGACAAGTTCCGCAACATCCTGTACGATTGCAAAGCTGAACACGGATCGCAACATAGTTTCCATCAAGTCGATACTTCCTGCGGTGACTGCGATATGGGACAATGCGCTCATCGAGAGGTGAAGATGAAGACCGAGGAGCCCAAGGAGGACGAGGAGGACGAGGAGGACGAGGCTGCTGACGAAAAGGACGAGGCTGCTGACGAGCCGGGTTTCACTTCCGTCAGCATGTCTGCTTCTATGCACGAAACGGGAAGCTCTTCCGCTTCTTCCTGCTCCATCTCCAACAGCATGCTCACCGGGCTGATGAAGTCCGTCAAGGACGCGTTCCGGTGCAACAAGCGCAAGCGTGACGAGTAGAGTTAGTTGGTTTTCCCATCCGGACCAGGTTCGCCGCACTCTATGTCATCGTCGTACTCTGGAACGCAGACGCAGCAAGCCAAGAATCCCAGCAGGTTCAAGCAGGATAGTGTGATCCATACGAACAAGATGAAAGCAGGAGATGCATTCGTGTATTCGACTAGTACAAAAACAAGCACTGTGATAGACGGTGCTGCGTATAAAACGAGTCTGACCATCGTATTATCCTACTTTATGGGCCTGTAATAGAGTTGGTATTGCGAGGCTGTATTTTCTCGGGGTCAAACTTCTTCTGCGTCTGCTCCTCGAAATAGCGTTTGGTGAGGCCTGCGCCGTATGACATGACCTTCGCGTCGCTCACCACACCCATCTGAACGATTGCAACTGCGAGATCCAGTGCTTCAGGGCAGCGCTCGCCGTACTGGTCACTACAGAGCGCAACGGCCTGGAAAAACTATAGTTTGTGTAATCGTCACTAATCTTTCCACCCGACTCTACGCGCGGCTAACGCTGAGTACGTAGCGGTTGTTGTACTTGCACATGACGCTGTACACGTTCCCGTCGAACACGACGTTGAGGATGCCGTTGAAGAAGGTCTGGTTGGTGTTTTCGCCGTTGCCGTTGTTTCGGTACTGCACTGTGAACATGGTGGCCTTGTCGATGGTGACGCCGTCGGGGAGGGCCCCGGCCGCGGCAATGCACGCGAGGTGGTCGAAGTTGAAGACCGGGCTTTTGGAATTCACCAGGTTCAGGCCCACCGCGCAGTACGGCCGCGGCAGCGTCTTCAGGTTTAGGCGCTTGCGCAGCTCCTTGCACAGCAGGCGGTTGGTGGCAGCGACCATGTTGCGTAGACCCTCCGGATGACTCGTCCTGCTCATAACGTAGGGGTTCTTGCGGACTGGCTTGCGGACCGGCTTTCGGACCGGCTTGCAGACGATGGGCACTTTGCGCGGCCTGCCGACCGGCCTGCCGACCGGCTTGGTCTCCGACGCCATGGCAGCCGAGACAGTCGCGAGCCAGTCGATGTTGGAGGCGGCCACCTGCGAGAGGTGTGGTGTGAGAAAATTGTCGTTTTGTGCTGTTGTGTGATGTGAGTCGCACCTGACGGGAAGCCGCGATTTCTAGACTGTCGGCTCGTTCCTTCTTCTCCTGCGGGAAATGAGTATGTTTAGCCTGCTTCGAAGAGTAGATGCACACACCGCTGTTCAAAAAAAACGCACCGCATCAGTCTCCGCGCGGTCCGCTCGGGCCTTGAGCGAGCGCTCAATCTGCTCGGAGAGCCCGCTCCGCTTCCTCTTTGGGAACCCCTGCGCAAACAGGTATGTATAAGTTTGTGTTGTGCGATGGTTGGGATCTCGAGAGCTTTCGCGCGGGTTACTCACCACCGGCGGCGAAAGCACGACGTCGGTGCGTGGCGCAGTGGCCGCTCCGAGACTCGGAGGCGCCAGAGCCTGTTTTTGTGCCCGACACAACATCAGCAGATTGCTCAGAGTCGGCCGCCAAACAAGTATGGGGCGCACCTCGCGAGCTCCCGAGGCGTTGTTTTCGGCGCGGGGTGCACTGCCCGTGGAGGCGGGCTTGCCGAAGTTCTTGGCGTGATTGGATGTGGCGCGAATGCTGGAAGCAGCGGCTACCGCCGCACTGCGCGTCGGTGGAGAAGAGTACTTATTATGAGAGGCGTGCATGTTCCTTATGACTTGTGTGGGTTTCTGACGCATGAGTATATGAGTATATTCACGATAGTTGTACCATGTCACTGTTCGGGGTACCAACCAATTCCCCAACGGCGCTCCAATTTTACATCGAGATCAAGCCAGCTTTGAAAAGACAAGGACAAGACGTTACTCTGACCACCGAGTACTTTACTGAAAAATTCACAGCGGATTTCACAACAACGAAAAGGAACAAGAGGGAAAAAGGTAAAGAGTTCCTTGTAGTGTTCAATGCAAAAAAAGTTTACATAGGCTTCAAAGAAGAATTTGAGTTGGTAGATGCAAAATATAAATATAAAGGCAAAGATGAGGCATGGGAAATGAAAGACCAAGTCGTCACATTTGATGATTGTGCCGTAGAAGCATCTCGGCAGTTCTATGATCGAAATAAAATAAGTGACATAACAAATATTTAAAAAAAAACAGCTAATTGTGTACAACAATGCGTAACAGCTCTCCAACATATCATGAGTTATACGGATTGTGTATATATTTTTTATTCGACGCATACGAAAAACTCGACGCATACGCGCACGGATAGCTGCCTCAGCGATGGAACTGCGACCAGTCTGACCACGCGGGAAGTCTGGCTTCTCCGAGCGCGTCATACCCGACGTCGTACTCTTCCTCGTCGGCAGAATCGGCGTACGTCGGCACGGTGACATTGCCGCAGGCGAATGACACCGCTGACCAATCGATTGGTTGCAAGCTGGGCAAAAACGATCGTCACCGACATCTACGTCGCCGTCGACTACCCATCCGCTCCGACCGAGGGGAGGGAACCAGGGCGTCATAATGTAAGATTCGATAGCATAGACTCCACGACACTATCGACCGAACGCTCCTTGGACCACGTCAGTCCGATTCCTTCGTCTCCGACAAACGCGCGTATGACCTCCTCCTGGCAGCAGACGTCCCCTGCTCGGTTGTAACATATGATCGCCGACCTCTTTTGAAACCACCAGCGCGCGCAGTTTCCTCCCCTGAACGAAAAACCCGGCAGAGCCGACCGCTCCGGAGTTCCGGCTGGAGGAAGACCGCTCTGCGTCCACAGCACCACCCTGCGGGTTTTTTGAATACACACACTGAAAATATATAATAAGGCGGCTCTGGATGCAATACGGTTCACCGCCGCGCCTGTATTCTTCGGTCCGGTAGACATCGTATGTTATGCCATCTGCGATCCATGGAATGAAGAGCGTGTACGAGACTTCCTTCTTTTCTGGGTCTATAATGAGCGACATGTCTTTTCGAATTTTGAGAAACCGGTGAATTTTTAGGTAAAAGTGCACGAGAGTTAATGGAGAAAGTTTTATGTGTTTCCGCCGGGGTTGCGGTTGTGATAGGGGTGATAGGGGTTTATGCGGTTGTGATAGGGGTTTATGTGTTTCGATTCCCGGGGGAGGTCGCGGCGTCATGCGCGTTCGCAGTGCTCGCATATGTAGTAGCGTTCAGTTCGTACGCAAATATCTACAAAAAGAGAAAGTGACATCACGTGTCAACGTATCCACCAACATATCCCAAGTTTACCCACGGACCAGACCCCGTTGGATTGATGAGATTGATTGCCGGCGAACCGATGAGGACGCTCTGAATGGCCGGCGGCAGCGGCGGCCGAGGCGGCGTGGGAGGAGGTTTCGGCGGAGGTGAAGGAGAAGGCGGTGGCGGGGAGGGTGAAGGGGGCGGCGGCGACGGGGGGGAGGTGGCGGCGGCGGAGTTGGTGGTGGCGGAGGAGAAGGAAGCGGAGGGGGAGGTGGCGACGGAGTCGGAGGCGGTGGAGGCGAAGGAAGTGGTGGAGGTGGCATAGGCAACGGCGGAGGCGGCGGAGGTATCATTGTACAAGCACATATATGTGAATAATAAGCAGGATAAGTAGCGAGAAAATAACCAGTGGGTCGGTGCGTACATGCAGTAGAGCCCGGGTGCCGCATTGTACAGATTCGAATGGCGGTCCGGATGAAAGAGTATGGGAGTATGGGATGGCACGCAGTCGTGCACGTTGAGGTGCCATCCCAGACGAAGGATACCCAGCTGTTTCCGGCAAAGTTATAAATGGTGCCGGCTAACGTTATTGCGCACCTTCACCGAACAGTTTTGGGCAGGCGATAGGATCACGCCGGAGGGAACTCGATAAGGTGACATCGGAAGATCCAGCGATTGCGTCCTGTGGATTATACCCACAGGAGCGTACGGCGCATGCCGTCGTTGACCACCGCGACGGGCAGGTTCATGTACCCGGGAACACTCTGCGTCACAGCGCACCAAGGGTTGTTGGCAGGCGGGCTCGTCCCCGAAGACGCCGTCGACAACGTGAAGAGAGACAGGGATGGCTGGGGCTGGGGTGCATGGGGTAAAAGTACAAAACGCGCATTGCACAACGAGTGTCGCGACTGCGAGACGCAGACACAACATGGCTTATATAACACGAAGGACTTTGCTTTCAAAGATAATGGAACACCATACTGTCTTTGCAGCACGGAGATCGGCAACGTCCAACTACATTATATGCGTGGTTATTATGTCTTGCATGAAGACGGGCACATACGTCGTCCATGACGTTGCTCCCGAAGAGGACGAGGACCACGTGTTCACTTCGCACGGGCCGCCCGTCGCGTGCATCCGAGACTTCACCTACGTTCCTGGGGACCGAGTGCTCGCTGTCTTCCCGGACACCACCACCTTCTATGGCGCATCCGTTGTCGGAAGGACTCCGAATAGGAACGAGTACAAGGTTATGTTTGACGGAGAAGTATCAACACTATGCGTTCAGTCGCGCCACATGATGCCGGAACGATAGTGCGAGTCAAGCATAGTATCGTTGTATAGAAGAACCGGCGCTTCTTCGGCTAACTGAGGCCCAGCCCTTTTTCTATTTGCAATTCTGCGCCGCCTGCGCTCCTTCTTGACGTGCTGCATGTAGTCGAGAAACCCCAATCCCGCGACGGGCGCCAACACGACGTGGTAGTCCTCGTCCTCGAAATTCAGCGGGTGCGAGCACTTCGTCTCCTCGTCGAGCTTCATCCGAGCAGCGTCGTACGCCCGGGCCGCCTCAGTCTCCATCGCATAGGCCCCAAGGTAAAACTGCTTCCCTTTTCTCGTGGCTCCGGCTATGTGGGCGCACCAGATGTGCGCCTCGTACTTCTTCGTGTGCCTATGCCACGTGACACCCTTGAACGACGACCTCATGTTTTCTTTTCATACAATGTGACGCGTTTTTTTCTCTGGCAAAAGCAAGTTGTTTGTGATAAACTACTTTGCAAACTTAGATATGCACTCTCGTTCGCTCTGTTATCGGATCATCAAGATTAACGAAGCTCTGGAGCGTGGTGCTCACACCAGCGTTGTAAACTTTAAAGTCTTCATACGGACCATTCGGCGCATGTTAGAACCAGAAACAGAAACGACACCATCGAACCTTCCGGTGCTCGCAGAAGGAGTGCACGTGGGCGCTCCGCCTGAAGTACAATTAGTCGTGAAACGTATACTATACATGGCTTTCTCTCCATTTTCCTCAAGGAAGTACGGTAGAGGCGACTTCATGGCAACAATCGTTCTTAAAGGCGACTTAAAAGTCGTGGCGAGAGACGGCCATGTGTGGTTCGCTCCCCTCATTCGAGGGAGCATCCTACTCGATGTCCCCGTGCTCGCCCCCGAGACGTACACGCAGCACTGGGGCCAGACGGCGGTCATGCCTGAATTCTTCTGGAAGCGCATAGAGATGCTGGTCCTCGTCGGCCCGCACGGCTCCCTGCACATGACGAGAAGGTTGCCCGCCTGGAGGAGATTATAAAGACCGACCTTGCGGATATAAAAGATCAGCTTGCTCGCGTTGTAGAGCGTTCGAGATAATAAAGCTCCTAAGAAACAACAATGTAATTTTTGTCACACTTTCTTCTCCTCCCCCTAATAAAATGTGCGACTCTCATGCGAGAAATGTACATATACCTTCTTCGAGAGTGCTGAATGTGTTCCCGCGCTTCGGAGAGGAGAGATTCCCGCTCTCTCTAGCTTGCTCGAGAGCCGATGTGGGGCTCGTCGCCGAGCTTCTGGCTGGCGGGGAGGACCCGAACGAGAAGACCGAGTTCGGCAACACCCCCTTGCACAAAGCCGCCAGGTCGGGGAACGCCCCCTGCGTGGAGGCCCTCCTCGCTGCCGGTGCTCACTGGAACGCCAGGTATGCATATTTATTTTAAACAAACAAACATAGCATACACAGACTAACATACCGCTTCGGCTGCTCAGGAACGAAGACGGCGACCTGCCCATAGTAGAGTCGATCATCCGGTGCCACACAGCGTGCACCCGCTCGCTTCTCGCGGCAGCCTCCGGTGCTGGGCCCCACGACCAAAAGCTCTGGAGAGCCGCCGAAGAGCTGCAGAACATGGTCAAAGAAACCAAATGCCGTCAGCTCGTGCTGTTAGCCAGTGTGGCTTCTTCCATCGCAAAGCTGCGGAAAGTGCCATCGCCTCGCCCTGCTCCTCCGGCAAGCTATCCTCCACCGCCCCCTGCTCCTCCGGCAAGCTATCCTCCACCGCTCCCTGCTCCTCCGGCACGCTATTCGCCACCACTCGCTTCTCCTCCGGCACACTATTCGCCACCACTCGCTGCTCCTCCGGCACGCTATTCGCCACCGCTCCCTGCTCCTCCGGCAAGCTATCCTCCACCGCTCCCTGCTCCTCCGGCAAGCTATCCTCCACCGCTCCCTGCTCCTCCGGCACGCTATTCGCCACCACTCGCTGCTCAGCTTGCACGCTATTCGCCACTACTCGCTGCTCCTCCGGCACGCTATTCGCCACCGCTCGCTGCTCCTCCGGCACGCTATTCGCCACCGCTCGCTGCTCCTCCGGCACGAGAGCCGCCACCGCTCACGGCGCCGCCACCTCTCTCTCTGGCTCGGGAGCATCTGACGCTCTACACGACGTACCAGCCTCCGGAGCTGAGGCTGCTGCGAGCTGAGCAGTTGTGCGAGCATCTGAAGGCGCGCATCAGCTACTACGAGAAGAAGGAGGATGAGCGCCTCTGCGCCGTGTGCATGGTGAACGAGCGGACGATGGCCATGGTCCCGTGCGGCCACACCTTCTGCGGCGAGTGCATCGCGGGCATGATGGCCGTGGAGTGCCCCACCTGCCGGATGAGCAACGTGCAACCTATCCGCATTTATGGGGTGTAGGCATGTATCGTAAAACCGTGTGCTCTGTTTATTTAAAGCATACATCTTTTCATCGAAAAGCATGAGTGTCGGTCTGCGATCCATCATCTTGAACCGGAGGTTCATAATCACAGAGGCAAAGAGCAAGGATGCTGGAGACTTTATTGCAACGGTAGACATACCGGCTGACGAGCCTGAAGAGCTGAAGAACCTCCAGCTTCTGCTGTTATTCGACAACAGCGCGAAGGTTTCAGAGCACGTGGCCGCCGTCGTGGCAGACCGCAAGGAGCACTACTCGCTGGCTTTCACGGGGGATGAGCGCGATAGGTTCAGCAGCCCAGCGGAGCAGAATCTGATAGGTGCACTATCTACCGTGGCGCCGAGGGCCACTTTCCGGATAACGCACGCTGGCGCCATGGAGCTCGGGTTCAGGGTGACCACCCACACGGTCAAGCGGTTCGTCGAGGCTGACCCGGAGGGCATGAAGCAATGCAAGAACATGATGCTCGATGTCTACACCAAACGCTCGCCATTCGGTTCAGTATAAACGTAAGAAATGTGCACAGAAAGCATGAGTTTTGTAGTTAGAGTTTCCCTTGACGCAGAAGTCTTCGAAGTGCAGTCCACCGAAGAAACGACGTTAGGCAACCTCAAGAATAATTTTATAAAAAGAAGCGGCAAGCTCGGCCCCGGGACGCTGACTTCAGACCTGAAAGCATGGACGTCCGGAGGCACTCCTATGGTCGATGATGGTCTGAGTCTCGCGGACTATAATATGCAAAGCGATAGCCAAATCGTCTTTGGGTTTGACTATCCAGAAGATGTACGGGGTCGTCTCATTGAATCGTAGTTACAACTCGCCTCGCCCCCCCCCCGACGAGATGGCCCGTACCAAGCAGACTGCGCGCAAGAGCACCGGTGGAAAGGCGCCCCGCCACATGCTCGCCACAAAGGCATCGCGCAAGACATACCCTGCCATCGGAGGGTGCGCGCGCGCTGTGACCTTGCGCCCTTGTGCGTTCCGAGCTTGACTTACTCACGTTACGCAGCGTGAAGAAGCCCCACCGCTACCGTCCTGGCACCGTCGCACTGCGCGAGATTCGCAAGTACCAAAAGTCCACGGAGCTGCTCATCCGCAAGCTGCCCTTCCAGCGCCTGGTTCGCGAAATTGCGCAGGTGATATTCTTCCCGCGTCCGAAGCTCTTTTTTATTGTTTATTGTTTTTATTTTTTTTTATTTACCCCCCCACCCATCAGGATTACAAGCAGGACCTGCGCTTCCAGTCCATGGCCATCCTAGCCCTGCAGGAGGCGTCCGAAGCCTACCTCGTGGGCCTCTTCGAGGACACGAACCTTTGCGCCATCCACGCCAAGCGCGTGACCATCATGCCTAAAGACATGCAGTTGGCTCGAAGAATCCGGGGAGAGCGTGCATAAGCAGCTTACATATTCAAAGATCTCATCTTTTTGTCGGTGACACTTTTCGGCCGACCCGCCTCCGGATACATGTAGTATAGAAGCATAACGAACATGAAGAAAAATGTGAGTGCCAAAAAAATGGACAGGACAATCACAGCGGTGCTGTCCTGTCCAGTTCTAGCGATAACCTCAGCGGCGCTCGACATGTTTATCTGAACCGAGCCGCAGTGAGTCATTATGCCGTCTGCCTTCATTGCATGTGAGTGGGTATGTTCCAGTCTCCGCCTTGGCTGTCCCCGCGCACGGTCGGTACCGGGCCGAGCGCCCATATGAGATCTCGTTCGCACTAATCTTGGTACCTTTCTGAAGGTTGCGTACAAACTCAAACTCTTGTACTCCATGTGATGTCGTTGATCCGAGTAACTCTCGACGTACCACCCTTCGGGATATATGTCTCTACGGTGCGTAATATCGGTACACTGTCGTTGGCGCCGAGCGTGAAGACCGAGGACACACACAATATAAGTCGACACATTTGCACTCACACCCCCATGGAAACTGTGAACGTCGAAAAGCGCCAAGGCGAAGCCTTGGAGGCTCAGGTCTCCAAGCTGCAGAAGACAGACGAGCCCGACGCCCCGACCGAGCAGCAGATGGTGCGAAAAATAAAATATATTGTTTTTTTTATGTTGTCTTGTTGTATTGAATCGACGTCTGCGAGCGCAGTTCGAGAAAGCTGTGAACGATTACAACAACGGCTACCACGAGGACTGGGAGAAAGCGGACAATCTGGGGGCGGCCTCCCTCATCATCCACCGGCGTCTGACGCGTCCGAGAAGGAGCGGGGGATCTCGGCGCTCTACCAGATTTTGCAGTACGACGCGAAAGTGACTGAGCATGAGCTCCTGCAGAAGCTGCGCGAGCTTCCGCTCTCTCAGGAGTGTATGGACAATTTCATGATTGACTTTGGCACCATGAAGTTCCTCTCCCCCTCGGTGGCTGCGCTGGTGCGCCTGCCCTGAGCTTTTTTGCGTTAGTTGTGTATGTCCTCAACGGTCGGCCCTCCTCTCCGTAGGTCGTGAAGGCACGTCACCGACATCAGGCACGTCACTCGGATCATGCTGGCCCACCCAAGCAGCATGATTGTGCCGGAGAACGCATGCAAGGCCTCCGGAAACGAAAAAGGCAAGTTGGAGGCGATCTACGCCAGAGCCATGGACGGCATCGTGACCATCCTGGATATCCACAAGTATCATCCGAGCATCTGCATGGAAGGCGTCACTACGCTCGGCTGCCTGCTCGACTCTAGCCGTGTCTCATGCTTTCTCTCTCAAGCTGTGCTAATCAAGCAGCTGGCTGCCGAGGCCGTCGTCGCCGTCATGGCCTTGCACAAGTACGATCCGAAGCTGGTGTCGGAGTGCTGCAACGTCATCGGCTTGCTGGCCATTGGCGTCCCCAGGGCCGTGGAGGCGCTCGTCACCGCAATGAAATATAACAAAGCTTACAAGTTTGTTGTGGAGAACTCCGCCAAGGCCCTCGTCAAGCTGACATCGAAGGAGGACTGCACGATCCGCGCGGTGGCTGCTGGGGTCTCCCTGGAGGCCGTGACGGCGGCGAATGACCCGGCCTCGCCCGAGGCTCTCGAGCTGTTCCTCCGCCTGCTCGCCAACGTGTCCAAGGAGTCAACCGTCGGAGCCACGAGCGCCCGCAGCGTGGGCGCGCTGCAGACAGCCATCTTCGCCGTGCGGTCGCGCCTCCGCTCCGAGGGCGTGGCCAGCGCCGGCCTGGAGGTCATCAACAACCTGCTGGTTCCCGAGGTCGACGCCTGCAAAGCTATTGCGGTTTGCGCCTTCACGATGCGCAATTACCAGAGCTCTGTCCAGGCGGTGTACCGTGCCTGCGTCCTGCTCAACAGACTCACGGTCAACGTCCTCGAGAACTGCTCAACCGCGATGGAAAACGATGTGCCGAAGCTGCTCTTCGCCGCAATCGAGACGCACAAGGATGCGAAGGATCTGGTGGCCGAGGCACGCCAAGTGTGCGGAAACTTGGCGGTAGAGAACAACCGAACAACCTGTTTTCGTGAAGAGGCTATGAGGTCTTCAATTAGTTTTTATTGAAACGGTACCACGTATTAATCAGCCATGTTTATGTCCGAGTATGCAGCCATGTCGAGGTCCACGTACTTGGTGCGGAACGCCTCGTCGGTCGCCACGGCTTCAAACTCATCCATTCGGAACTCCTCGTCGTCTACAAAGACCACCACCTTGAACCCCTCCCACGAAAAGAAGCACAGAAGCACGCCTGGCATCTCGAGGGCGGTCTTTATGCCCCCTATGAATTCGTTCTTGTTCTGCACCGTGTAGTGCCTGCCCTTGAACACCAGCGCCCGGGTGCACTTATCCTCAAGGAGGCGCCCGATGTCCGGCTTGCGGCTGGCTATGGAGCCAACGTGGTGGTGCGCGCGCTCGCCGAGCAGGTGCCGCACGCGCTTTGCAAATGCGCTCTCGTAATCCACGCGGTGCTGCGGTGCCGGGCGGGGACGCCTCTCTGGCGGTGCGCGCTCACCATCCTCGAAGCGCCTCGCGCGATGGTCAACCTCCTCCTCCTCCCGGAAACGCTTGCCCCGCAGTGACTTTTCCAGCCTCTCAATTATCGCATCCTTTGCCGCACACTCCTGTCATCGATGCCGGCAATTCGATTTGAATGCGAGGCAATTCAATATCATGTATTATCATCTCTATCATCATTTAATGCACCTGACACGATAATCTCATGCTGATTGCCCGGTCGCATCCCGCCGGCATTGACCCGTCCAGCATGTCAATCATGCGCATTGCGCAGGTCTCGTTCTTGTAGACCACGCGCATGTTCCCGTCGTGACCCTCGTGATATGATATGATATCGTTGCCAAACTGGCGGTACACGTCATTATCGCCGAGCCTGCTCCGCGGCCAGCCCGCCACCGTCACCGTCGTCGCCATCTGTCTCCAATCTCCCCACGCTCAAATACGCGGAGAGCGTTTTATTGCACGATGACAACCTACGCACTATATAGTGTGACGGAGTGCTACTACAGGTGCCATGCAGGACGAAGACGACCGCGAGCCCGACACCGACGCCGAAGCCGCGCTCGTCGAGTGCGCGCACGCCGCCCGCACGCACGACTTCCACTGGACCGCTGGCGAGCTGCGGCAGCTCTACGGCCGCAGCGCCGGCGCCGACTTCCGCGAGAAGCTCGCGCAGCCCCCCTTCGACATGCTCAGCGACTACCAGGTGGGGTTGGGGGCATGCTGCGGGGGCATGCTGCCCCCCATAGCCCCGCATGTGTCTAACAGTGGGGTTGGGGGCATGCTGCCCCCCATAGCCCCCTGCCAGTGGGGTTGGGGGCATGCTGCGGGGCATGCTGCCCCCCATAGCCGTCTAACAACCTCGGTGCCCCCAGGTCGCGCGCGTCCGCGCCTGGCAGCACACCCAACAGCACTCTCTCTCCACGAAGCTCCGCCTAGCTGCCGAGTACGCCGCCACCGGCGACTGGGAGCCGGACCCGGAGGCCGAGTGCCTCCGAAACATTGCCATTCGCGCCGGGTACGATACGGTGTACGCATACTATCATCTGGTAAGCTTTATCTTAGATGATTGCCACGCAGGATCACATCGGAGGTCAGGATCTCGGCGCTCGAAATCTGCTGCAAGTGGACCGGGCAGGTGACGAACCAAAATCAGTCTACATGCGAGCAGCCTCGTGTGCTATTTCACCAGCCTCGTGTGCTATAACCAGAATGCTCAAGCGGAACCGCCAACATTGCAGGGAGTTCAGGCGCTCAAGCTGCTCACGAAGAAGAGGCCGGCGTACGCGGACGTGTACGTGGCCTTCGAGGCCGAGGCCGCGCGGCTCCGGGGGGACTTTGTGTAGAAAGTATATAGCAGGCTGGTTTTTTAATATGATGCTCGTGATTCTTTTACTTTCTTCTCTTCTTACGGTGGCAGACGCTATATATGGCGACTTTCTATATACCGGTCGTGGTGACCCTAATTGTGCAGCAAACTTTGTAAACTACCAAAATGAGGCAGACTTCAAAACGGGTAGCACACGTCCGTCGGACCACATCTACGTGTCTTCGCTGCGCAGCTCTCCCAGCCTGCCTCATGTAATAAGCATTTCTTCCAGTAAGTATTACTTCGCAGACAACAGGCCGTGCTACTCTGGACGCCTCAAACGGCTCACGCAGAATAATGTCATTGTGCAGAACGGAAACCGGTTCAGTAATAATGAGACTTCGTACTACGGTTATGCAGCGTCCGCATATGGTCCGCACCTTATTTTGACTATGAATGACACGACAAAAATATGCTACTGCAGCGACGATTCGCCTCAGTTCGCCGGCGAGTGGCCAGGCTACGCCGGGGTCTCCTACGCCGTTGACGGGAACAAAGAGGAGCACTCGACCGAGACGCTGCCGCAGAGGGAGTCGAACGCTCTCGGCGCCATAGAGGTTGGCTTCCTCGATCGCATCTGGCCGCAGACCATCTTCAAAGGATTTTACGTACGATACCACGATTTGGACTTGTACAACAACGCCAGAGACCCGAACAATAACCAGATTCTGACAGAGTGGGACGTGCCCGACTTCTTCGCGTGCACCAGCCGCAACAAATACATTTTCATCAGTCCCAGCACGTCCCCGATTGCGGAAAGAATAGCTTGCGTGGGTTTAGGCAGTTTTACAGTGCCCTCGGCAATCTTCCCGTGCAAGGACAAGCAGGGGTCCACCTCGATGTCCAGCGTGAACGTCGGGAGCGCGTACTGCTTCGGGGACCTCCAGCTCGCCGCCACCTTCGCCATCCCATCGCTGCCAGTCCCCGACATGCAGAACTTTCTGTGCAAAAGTAACACGTGCATGACGGACAAGTCGAGGCTAAACTCGTCGTTCATCGCATTCAACGGGCTCTACGCCGCAAACACCCCCTACAACGCCCTATGTGCAGAGTCATGGATATACAAAGTCAGCACACAATCGGATACTGGCCTCAGCACATATCAAGATACCCCCACCTCCTCCCCCCAGATATTTACTGTCTCGCCGCCGCCGCTGGACACCATACACACGCGCGTCCTCTTTTCGTGTCGGTACGAAGTCGACGCTCGAAAAACGCATTTGACACCGCTTGCGGACCTGGAAGCCAAGATAAACGCGCACATTTACAGCGTCATTGTGCACGGAGATAGAAAGGTTGGGGACATTCTATCGTTCAAGGATTCGATCTACCCAATCTCCGGGTCGTTTGACACAATCACGTACCGCTTCTACTCGACCGACCGGCCGACCTTCTCCACTGACGAGACGTACTCGCTGAAACCGTCGGATGCGATGTGCACCTCGCTCTCAGAGTGCATGAAGATGATGCCCATGCGCAACAACACCATCGATGCAAACAGATACAACTCCGCTATGGTCATGGTCCTTCTCGGATACAGGAGACCATACAGCCCTCCGTCGCCGGCGCCGCCGCCCCGGCCCCCGTTGCCGCCGCCGCCGAGGCCCAGGCCGCCGCCCGCCGGGACGCCCTGCTCCATCGACTGCCCGCCCCCTTACCCGCCCGCGCCCAATCCCAGCCCCCCGCCACCCGCCGCGCCGCCCGCCCCGGTCGCCCCGCCCAACCCGCCCCCGAGGCCGCCCAAGCCGCCCAGCTTCCCCGGCTTTCCCGCAGCGCCCCCCGGCTCGGTCGAGGGCTTCGTCATGGCGCTCACCGTCGACCGGAACCGCCCCTCCGCAAAGGCGGCCCTATCGCTCCCGGTGCACCAGAGGTTCGTCGCGCACGCCTGCGACCCCGACTCTGGCTCGTACTGCAACTGCAGCGCCGTGACGCTCGTGGCATACCTGCCCGGTAATGTTGCCGACCAGTCGTGGACACTCCCGTGCGGCCCGTGCCCCGCCAGCGTTGCCATGACCAATCCCGCTGGCCGCGCCTGGACAAACGTAAGAGTCATGGCGCCAGGGAATTGCATGGCGCGCATCGTGTTCACCAACACGACGCGCGTCGTCGTTGCCGCCAAGCCCCTGGAGCCCGCCAGAATAATAGGAACCCCGCTGCATGTCACGCTCATCGTCGCCGCATTCGGCATGCCCATCACGCTCTTAATAGTGCTCGCATGCTGCTACCGAAGAGAAGACAACGGAGGCAGCTCGTCAGGAAGCAAAGGAGCACGACTTCTCGTATTGTAGTTACATTATTTTCGGCACAGTAGCCTCCAGCCAAAACTCCGGTGTCTTATCCGAATCCATTCGGATGGTCACCCCGCCATCCACCGTCGTCAGCACCGCGCGCGTGCCGTGGTAGCTGCTCTTGCACATCCCCAGGGGGCAATTCGTGCCTCCGATCTCCAGCCTCTTCCCGCCAGAGAGAAGCCGGAATGTGGCGCGCGTAGAATTCGAGGTAGACGTTCGAATGGAAAGTGAGCTCAAAGGCAGCGAGCACGTGCCCGTGCTGCCTGTAATTTCTACGGACCCCATGGCTCTTTTAAATCACTTCACGAATGAAACGTTCGTTATTACTCTATACTATTCGCATGCGCCTATCTACATCACTATCGCGGAGCCGTCGCAAAAGAGGCACAGAGGATCGGATACAGGTTCATCGCAACGCAGCCCTTGAGGAAATTACTCGAAGAAAACTTCAGGTTCCGCGTAGCGTCGCTGCAATTGGCGGACGACGTAATTGGAATCCGCTATTGGTATAGGGATCTGAGCCTAACTCCAGACGTTTTTAAGTTAAGGGTGATTACAGCTATCCTCTGCGAGCTGCGGGAATATATATAAGTGTGTTTCCAAAGCACAAACCACAAATCAAGTCTCTGGTCCCCCCATTATGGTACGAAAGGAAAAAACCTTCCCTACTCGACTGCGCACGAATTGCGCACGAACCTACCCGACTGCGACCTTCCCTACTCGACTGCGCACGAACCTACCCGACTTGCCCACGATTGCAAAGCTACCTGTTTGTCGTCTCTGCTGAATCGACTCTGTGCACTCGCAGGCCTATTTCGGAATAGAAGGTGACGCTAAAATACGTCAGGACACACCACAAGTCACTCGTGCACAGTCACGTCGTCGTGCAAGTCACTCGTGCAGACATCTGATTTGTATTTGTTTTGTGTCGCAGGCTCTGGCCGCTCGGAGGCTGTCGAAATGAGGTGAGAACCGACTGAGCACGCGCTAACGTTGTTCATTGTATTTGTTTACTGCTTTTGGCGCCTGTGGTGATGAGCACAACACAATTTTCCCCTGACCCGCAGAGACGACGATGACGCCGCAAACATCCTCGTCAACCTCGCTGCAGGCGAGGACCGCCTGGTCCTGCTGCAGAAGCAGCTCGACGCCCATAACGAGGCTGCTGAGGCCCACCGGCAGGATCTCAACGCCGCAGCCAGGGACGTCCGCCACGACCAGGCCGTGCTGGACGCTTCTCTCCGCAAGAGGAACACGGCCTCGATGGCCATGCGCAGGTCCCTGTCTGCAGCGGCCGCTCTGCAGGCGGAGATTTCGAACATCACGCAGGCAGCTGCCGCGCCCCCCGCCGCCTCCACGCGCCTCAGCCGCTCCAGAACGGCAGCGGCTCACCAGCCTCTCGCTCTTCGTGGGTCTGCTGCCGCCGCTGCCCCCGCTGCCGCTGCGCCTCTCGCTACCCGCGGGGCTGCTGCCGATTCCGATTCCGCCGCCGCTGCGGCCGCCGACTCCATCGTTCTCCCTCGGAAGCGCGGCCGCCCGCCGAAGCGCGACACGCAGCAGCAGGTTGGCGCTGCCAGCGGCGGCATGCAGCAGCAGGTTGGCGCTGCCAGCGGCGGCATGCAGCAGCAGGCAGAGGGTTCCGACGCGGAAGACGTGCGGAAGCCGCGGAAGCTCAACCAAGATGCGGCGCACTTCCCAGACCTCACTGGCAAGCGGTGCTCCATGCCGCACTGCCCCCACCCCAACGCCACTTCTTTCAACTGGAAATCCAGGGGCCACTACCGCTGGGACAAGATCGACAACCCGCACTTCCCGCAGCTGGGCCCCCACGTGTGCGAGCAGTGCAAGAGGTACGCCGTCGGGAGGGACTCGAACGGCAAGTACAAGACCTCCCTCCTGCATACCTCGCACCAGCTGCGCATCCGGGAGCAGACCCCCATCTGGGGGTACGGCAGGGAGTAGATGGGAATTGTACGAAAGAGTAGTTCAGCCGTGGGCGGTACGGCAGGGAGTAGATAGGAATTGTACGAAAGATTAGTACAGCTTTTTTAGATTGCGGGTGGTGCAAGAGGCAGCTATGGCGATTCATTTGGTCTGGCCTCTGGTTGTAAAGTATCTCGAAGACACCGCCCGCATCTATAAGACTGCTGTAATGAACTAGACCATCTCGTTTATCTCGCGGCCCCACAGCTGCTGCATCGCAGGGGGGCTTTGGCGGCAGCAGTACGACTTTGCGAGCTCGCTGCGTTCAATCTCTCGTCCAGTCCTTACCAGACTTGAGATTGCGTTCTGCTACGACCTCCTATCGACACTTGACTGACAAAGCAGGTTCGTAAATACTCATACGTAACCTCTCATCCCCAACAACATGTATGCCGCAGTTGGATTTATGGTCGCTTCTCTCCTCGGCGCTTCGCAGACGGCGCTCTTCTATGTGCGTCTGCGTTGCATACCAAAAACCTAAAAAAAAACGAATCTGAACTGCGAACCTGTGCTCGCGCAGGTCCCGGCCAACAGTCACGGCATACTGCACTCCTACTACGGGATCGACAAGGAGCCCATCGTCCCCGGGCAGCTCAACTGGAAGTTGCCCATCAGCTCAGTGTATAACCTGGTGACCGTCAACGACACGGACTACAAGCGCGAGCTCACCTGCAAGACGGGCGACTACGGCTACGTCACCTTCCCCGTCATGGCTGTGGACAACGCCATCGTCGGCAACTTTGCCGACATCTACGTCACCTACGTGATGCCGAAGGACCCCAGGGAGCGCAGGACGGACGACTTCCAGCCCGAAGAGAAGCTCATCTTCAAGCACATGCCCCAGATCCTCAACAAGTTCTGCCAGACCATGACCACCACGCAGGCGCGTGTAACATCCATCTCAGCCAAGAAAAAAGCTCGAGACCTCAGCGGTCCGGCACCGCTCCGCAGGCTCTCCAGCTCCAGACCTGGGACGGCATCCTGGAGGAGTTTCGGCAAGAGCTGCAGTCGCGCGTCGCAACCGGCGTCCGCATCGATGCCGTTCGGATAATAGAACCTCCTCATATCACACCCAACATGGCCGTGTCCGACTGCGAAAAACCGTGGGGTATCATCAAGTCATCCATCACCAAGATTGGCTATCGCATAGTTGCTCGCATGGGCTGATAATGCGGGAACCTGACATACATATCGTGCGGGTTTCCCTTTACGGGGTTTCCCTTTACGGGGTTTCCTTAACTACTTCACACTATAGTTAAGTGAAGACTTTCCTTTCATAAAAGTCTTCACCTCTTCCACGAAACAAATGTCTGGACGCGGAAAAGGTGGTAAGGGCCTCGGCAAGGGCGGCGCGAAGCGTCATCGCAAGTTCCTCAACGACACCATCCAGGCGAGGCGCCGCGTGCCCAATCACACTTACAGCGCTCCAGCCCCGCTGGGCCCGCCATGTGCTTAGCTACGAGTCACCTGCCGCCCCTATTACCGAGCGGCTGCGATTTCATTGTGTCTTTTTTTATTTACATCAGGGCGTCACGAAGCCCGCCATTCGACGCCTGGCTCGCCGCGGCGGCGTCAAGCGAATGTCTGGCCTCATTTACGAGGAGACACGCGGGGTGCTCAAGGTGTTCCTCGAGCAGGTCATCCGTGACGCCGTGGCCTACACCGAGCACGCACGCCGCAAGACCGTCACAGCCTTTGACGTAGTATACTCTCTGAAGCGCAACGGGCGGACGCTCTACGGCTTCGCGGGCTGTGCTTAGAACAAACGTCGTTTCATCGTTTATAAGCCTACTCCCTCAGAAGGCCTGCGTCTCTGCGTCGGTGGTGAACAGCTCATAGCAAACAGCCTCGCCTGCAGCGTCGCCCTCCGCCTCGCCTGCAGCGTCGCCATCCGCCTCGCCCTCCGCCTCGCCCTCCGCCTCGCCTGCAGCGTCGCCCTCCGCCTCGCCCTCCGCCTCCTTGGTGGCCTCTGCAGCAGCTTTGTTGCGCAGCTCGTTGGTCATCATCTTGAGTGACTTCATCTCCTTGTTGTGCTTGACGTAGACCGACTCGATCGTCCCGCCATTGACGTCATTGACCCACTCTGCCAGAGCATCGTTCACGGACGCCGCAAAAGCTTCCTTCGAAACCTTGTCATCTGCCCAGAAGACACAAAACTATTTTTAATTGCAGGCAAAGAGGCACTCGAAGTCGGCCTTGCGCTTTCTAAGTGTGCGCACCGCCGCGTCTCTTGTTCGCAGGCTTGTAGGAATCGCTCAGCTTCTCCAACGTGTCATCGAACTTCTCGATGACGCGTTCCATCTCAACCAAGCACCTGCCGAGGTTGGCGAACAGCTCCTTCCTCGCCTCCTTCGTAATCCCTGCGGACACACCACCCTTTCAGCAAGACTGTAACCACCAGCCCCGCGGTGTGCGCCCAGCACGCACCGGCGCTCTCGTCCTCCGCCAGCCTCTTGCGCGACTCCATAGAGGAAGCGTGCTACGATGTGTGCTAGTATGCTAGTATGCTAGTATACGATGTATGCTAGTATGCTTCCCCTCGGAAACTATTATACCAGACTATTATTTGTGATAGTAGCCACCTCAGTTTACTCCTATCAATAACGGGCTACCTCTCACTACGGACTATCTCACTACCATCACTGCCATCGATAACCAACGCACTGCTATCGATAACCAACTACCAACTATAATCACTGCACTGCTATCGATAACCAACTACCAACTATGATCACTGCACTATTATCAATAACAAACTACCAAACACCAACTATGATCACTGCCTATTATCGATAACAAACTACCAACTATGATCACTGCCTATTATCAATAACAAACTACCAACTATGATCACTGCTATTGATAACCAGCTACCAGCCGGTTGGTTATATTCAGATAGTGGCTGGTAGTGCGGCGACGGGCGCGGGCTGGAGTTGGGGAGAAGGAACCCGGTGACCGCAGAATTGTTGGTGACCGCAGAATCGTTGGTGACCGCAGAATTGTTGGTGACCGCAGAATCGTTGGTGACCGCAGAATCGTTGGTGACCGCAGAATCGTTGGTGACCGAAGAATTGTTGGTGACCGCAGAATCGTTGGTGACCGCAGAATTATTGGTGACCGAAGAATTGTTGGTGACCGCAGAATTATTGGTGTCCGAAGAATCGTTGGTGACCGCAGAATCGTTGGTGACCGAAGAATCGTTGGTGACCGAAGAATTGTTGGTGACCGCAGAATCGTTGGTGACCGCAGAATCGTTGGTGACCGAAGAATTATTGGTGACCGCAGAATCGTTGGTGACCGAAGAATCGTTGGTGACCGAAGAATTGTGGGTTTGACGGACAGAACGACTCCCAGAGGCTTAAAATGACTGTTTATCCTAGAGCGGAGTTACAAAAGGCGTTATCCTGTTCAGATTGACCTCTAGAAGCTGTTTCCAGAGCTCTAGAGACCTCTGGAAGTGTCGAGTGTTGTGTTTTACAAGTCAGAGTCTGTCTGGTATTGTGGTGGCGCGCATCTACTGTCATTGCTATTGTGGTGGTGGCGCAGCCCTCCTACTGGCTGTGTACTGGCCCTTCGCATCCGCGGCCCCCTACGCCGCCTCCGCCGGCCCCTCCGCGGCCCCCTCGGCGGCCCCCTGCGCCGCCTCCGCGGCCCCCTCCGCGGCCCCCTCCGCGGCCCCCTCCGCGGCCCCCTGCGCCGCCGCGGCCGCCTCCGCCTTCTTCTTCAGCTCGTTGAAGAACGGCTCGCGGATCTTGGTCAGGCTCACCATCTTGCCGTCGCGCTTCACGAAGATGCTGTCCCAGCCGCTGATGCGCAGCAGCCCGCCGTCCTTGCTCTTGCCCTTGAAGGCCATGGCGAAGGCGGACGGGCTCGCAAACTCGTGGCCCACTGTGAAGTCGCACTCGGCGCAGTTTTCGCGCAGCTCGATCTTCGTCAGCTTGAAGTTGCCGTTGTCCAGCAGCTCGGCCTCGGAGAAGCGGGCCGTCGGGGAGTCCCCCTTGCCAGTGCCGGTGATCAGGGCGTACGCGGTCTCGCCCGCCTGCAGGTCCTCCCGGTCGATCAGCGCCTTCGTCGTGATCTTCATGCACTCGTTGTAGTTGGTCCGCCGCGCCTTGGAGCTCGAGACCACCTCCTTCTCCGCGTCGCCGTCAAACTCCGAGCGCCTGCGCCTGCTGCCGGAGGCCTTGCCGCCGGGGGTCCCCGTCACCGGGTTCAGGTGCGCCTGCAGGTTCGCCCTGGCCTCCTTCAGGGCCAGCATGTAGGGCTCGTCGTCGGCCTCGTCCTCGTTGAGCGCCGCAGCGAGCGCCACCCTGGCCGCCTCCACCTTGCCCTGCAGCTCCGCCTCCACCTCACCGTGCTTGCTCTTGCGCAGCTTGTCCCGCGCGCTCGACAGCGCCCTCTTCAGGTCCTGTACCGTCTCCCCGTCGTCCTTCAGCCGCTCCCTGAACGCCTTGCACGCCAGCTCGGCGTTCTTCAGCCGCTGCCGGTTCGCCTTGATCTTCTCCTGAGCAGAGGCCAGAGTGCTCTCCAGGGTGGCGACGGATTCCTCCAGCTGCTGCTGCGACTGCGGCTGCGGCTGCGGCGGCGGGCTGTACGGCACCATGGCCAGCTGGCTGCCCGACGCCTGCGGCTTGGCGATGTCGGCAGCCACCGCGTCCGCCAGCCGGTCGGCCGCCGGGAGGGCAGCGTCCAGGGCGGCGCGCAGGGCCACCAGCGCTTCGCCGGTTTCGCCGGTTTCGGCGCTGCTGCTCCCGACGAAAATCACGGCCAGCGAGCAGGCGCGGATGGCGGAGATGGCCATCAGGCTGCCCTTGACCAGCGTGGGGGTGCCCTCGCTCTCGCTGTAGTTCAACAGGCCGATGGCGGTCCGGACGGTGCCGCGGCTGTGCTCGACCAGTTCGTAATCGTTGCACATCTCGTCGGACAGCGAGCGCAGCACGGCAGTGGAGCAGTCGTTCACCGCCCCCAGCATGTCCATGCAGTTGTTCAGCTGCGCCTTGACCTCGCCATGGGAGAAGTAGCCGACGGACAGCTCAGAGATGGCCTGGAGCGCCGCCTGGTCCCCCATCTTCTCGATGTCGAACGCAGCGTCGATCGCCTTGAAGACCTCCGTGGCGGCCAGCTCCGCGGCGCCCGGCTGCAGGGCGGTTGCCATCTCCTCGTCCACCACCTCCTGGTCGGAGGGCAGCTGCGGGGCGGAGGGCAGCTCCTGGGAGGGCAGCTGCGGGGCGGGCAGCTGCGGGACGGGCAGCTGCGGGGCAAGCGGCTGCGAGGCGGGCAGCTGCGGGGCTGGCAGCTCCTGGGAGGGCAGCTGCGGGGCCAGGTTGGCCAGGCTGGGGGCCAGGCTGGGGGCCAGGACGGGGGCCAGGTTGGCCAGGCTGGGGGCCAGGACGGGGGCCAGGACGGGGACCAGGATGGTGCTGTTGTCTGTGCAGATTAAGAGTGTGTGAGTAGAAAATAAATAAATAAAAATAAAAATAAATAAAAATAAATAAATAAATAAAGCACCTTTCGGGGAGCTCTCTCCCTCCGTCATGTCAGCGGCGCCGTCGGGCTCGTTCATGAACGTGTCTGCTGGGAGAGAGGCAGGGACCTCAGATGGTAGGGATCTCTGGAGAGTGGTATAACAAAGTGGAAAGCTCACCCTGCTTGGAAGGCGACCCGCCGGGCGCCTCGGGGGCCTTGGAGGCCTCCGGGGACTTGTTGGCGCTGGAGAGGCCTGCGCATCGCGGCCAAACAAAACAGTTATTTTCGAGGTTAAGTGAAAACTGGGGCGGGAGGGCTGCATCTGCGCACCTTTCGCCTTGTTCTTTCCGGCGCGCGCGGCCTTACGGGTGTCGGCGGACAGGGGCGCTGCGCGGGCGAGATGTGTCAGACACAACACAACATCGACATCTGACCTCAGAGCACCGTCTTCGCACCTCTGCCCTTCTTCTTGTCGCCGGAGACCTCCCCCTCCCCTTTCTTGGCGTCGGTGAGCGCGGCTGCAAGGCTGCGGCGGGTCACGGGCACTGCGATGGCCAGATTGTAAGACACAATAAAATCTCTGGAAGGCGCACAATACGGCCGCAGACGCTCTCATACGCACCCTTGATGTTCTTATGCTTGCCAGCGCCGCTCGGAAGGCTGCGGCGGGCCACGGGCACTGCGATGGCCAGATTGTAAGACACAATAAAATCTCTGGAAGGCGCACAATACGGCCGCAGATGCTCTCATACGCACCCTTGGTCTTGTTATGCTTGCCAGCGCCGCTCGGGGCTGCACTGCGGCCGCGCGGAGTGACCTGCGAAGCAAAGCGCAAATACATAAAAAACTCAGATGAGCGCTGCTGGGGCGCCGCAGCTGGTGGATTCGGGGGCTCACCTTGCCGGGCGTTACGCCCTTCGGCAGCTGAGCAACCTTGGCGCCCTTCTTCTGCACGGGCTCCTCCACCGCCGCGGCGTGGCTACGGGTGGTGCCGCGCGTCTTGGCCGCAGCAGCACCTGAGGCAGCGGCCGCGGCGCCAGCGGGGCTCTTTCTGTTCACAGCGGCTTTCATCGTTATATGTAAAAGGTTTGGGGGGAGAGGAGGAGAAAAGTGACAACTGGTCTGCAATTTTCGTCCGGGCCAAATTTGTCCCGGCTTTTTCAGGCTTTTGCAGGTTTGCCGGTCCCAAGTGCCGCCATAGCTATGCAAGCTTCCCAAGTGCCGCCATAGCTATGCAAGCTTCCCAAGTGCCGCCATAGCTATGCAAGCTTCCCAAGTGCCGCCATAGCTATGCAAGCTTCCCAAG
>Ga0136642_1000141_pt1 | contig 43836 bp, 38 predicted proteins | sample LowCatLa1302831Y_FD_115313 | JGI IMG/M metagenome (GOLD analysis project Ga0136642, IMG submission 115313) | Freshwater microbial communities from Lower Cathedral Lake, Yosemite National Park, California, USA - 13028-31Y | ecosystem: Environmental > Aquatic > Freshwater > Lake ... | reverse complement strand
TTGCATGGATCGGTAAAAATGGTGGTCTGTGCACAGAATCTGCTTATCCTTATGTTTCGGGAACTACGAAAACTGGCGGCACGTGTCAAACCTCATGCAACCCGTCGCAGTTGCGATAGAGGCCGACCAGCGCGAATTCCAACTGTACAAATCGGGCGTCTTCACCTGAACGTGTGGTACGAATTTGGATCATGGTGTTTTGGTCACGGGATACGGAAGCATGAGTGGATCGGATTACTATATTGTAAAGAATTCGTGGGGGACGAGTTGGGGGCAAGGAGGATATATTTTATTAGGCCGCGGCTTGAATCCGGATACGGGTGTCGAATATAACAAGGGGAATGGGCAATGTGGCGTATTGATGGAAGCCAGTTATCCAGTACTCTAAATAGGAAAATATCTCATCATACTATATTATTCATTGTAATACACGATATAGTATTATGTCAAGTGCGTTCAATTCAGTCGTTGATTACAATACGAATAAATATGATAATTTGATTATTGGTGCCAAGACGAATGATTTAGGGGGGAATAGTGCCGACTATGGTTCCAAAGCCGTGGGTGGAATGAGGAAAAAGAATAAAAAAGGTGCCAAGAAAACCGGAAAAAATAACAAAAAAGGTACCAAGAAAACAGGCACCAAGAAACGCCGATTTTTCTTTTTTTAACCAACCATAGTTCTCTACATTATACGAGATTGTTGATCAAACATCCCATCATCTTCGGTTTGTCGCTTAGATCACCGGATAAACCACATTTTTTTGGTTCAAATACCGCCTTCCATTCAGTCGCCGCACCCTGATATCGAATACTCGTTGATGCCTGTATCCGATAATTACATTTCCGATAAAATGTCTTTCGTTTTCGCCACTGATTTTGGAAAATCTCATGTGAATCAATGACATCTACAATGATAGGATTTTCATGCCGAACGCGCAAAATACGTCCCACAGATTGGGTAATATCGGTTTTGGGGGTTGCCATGACCAAGATAGAGAGTGTTTTTATATCAAGCGCTTCCGCCGCCATCGCATAGGTTGCCAAGACGATTCGTTTGGTTTCTGTATCTTGGAGAGCAGTCTGTTTCATTCCGCCGACATAATATCCTACTGGAGCAATGTTCTTGTGAACAATGGCGTCGTGTAAATAGGTGAGGAGTGATCGATTATGACATAAGACCATGATTTGTCCGGTCTGTAATGACGAGTCTTGATCTTGGTCCTGATCGCGATCGCGATCACTGATTTCCTTGACCAAATCACCAAGAATACGAAGAATGAAATCGGACCGCGGTCCAAACTCGCACAATTTGCTAATCATGGTACTATATTTCGGATTCCCGCGGAAATCATATTCGCAGTCGTTAAACTCTCCATCGGTCGAAACGTATTCAATACCCCGCACACAAACAGGATCATCACTCTTGCGAGTTTCGCTATAAATCTTGTCGCCAATAAACATATAGAGCACTTTTGTCAGGCCATCTTTGCGCTCCACTGTCGCCGAAATACCCAACATACATGGCGTCGTAATACGCAAAAGCGCCTTGGAAAACTGTTCGCTCCCGATGCGATGCACTTCGTCGATAATGGTGAGACCAAATGAATCGTAGTTGAAATCACGATCATAGAGCGTTTGTAACATACCAATGACGACGTCTTTTCCTTCTATATCGCACACTTGGCCCTGGATACGACCGATCTTGGCAGACGGGATAAATTCTTGGGCGCGCTCAATCCACTGGTTCATCAGAAATTCTTTGTGAACAATGATGAGGGTCTTTTTTTGTAGGAGGGTGATGATTTTGAGACCCATTACAGTATTGTGCGTGACGGTAAAATCGCCCAATACAAATCGCCGGTTCCCATCTATTTCGAAACCATAGTAGTCGTCTATGCCTAATTTTTCGACAGTGATATCATACAATAGATTCAATCTCTTGTAACCGATGTCGTCAAAACGATAATATTGCGACGGAATCTCTCTAATGGAAATATAGGCAGAACTCCCAAAATGAATATAGTCATCTTCTTGGGTTGTGTCAAACCCTAATGATCGGATTAGAAAGAGAAGTTGGTTTATAATATTCTTGGAAATCGGTCCAAAACAAATGCTGTTGCATGTGTGAACATCAAATGCATTTACATAGGTGTCTACAATACCAGCCAACATAGATAGTCTATCTGATCGGTTTAAATATAGATATTTTTCGGAAAATGATTTTGCGTTGGATACTTCAAACCGTCCATAGTAATAAGGATGTGTATCAATTTCACTTAATGCATGACCAGTGAACTCGATGGGAACGCGATATCCAAAGAGACGATTCTTTTCCGGATGAGATAGATAATCTTGGACAGTAATATCGTATAGTTGGTGGCTAACACAATGTTTCAAAGATAATATATGACTTTCATTCACGATATAGGTATCGCTTATTTTATACATGGTTTCTTGGCCTCGCGCCAAAGATAAAATGGTTCTTTGCGTAGAATCATCACCCATGATGCGTTCGCCTAGTTGGATGTCTTGGACAAGCTTGATTGTACCATCATACATCAGTATTGGCGTATCTTTTCCCAAACACTTGCCGCGTCCACATGGAACCTCGAGTATACCACCACCAGCTGGTTCACCCATGGTTGCCGAAACGTGTTTCATATAAACATCAATAATATTGTCTTGGTAATCGCGCAAAGGTTTGACAAATTCTACATCGATTGGATCTCCCTGATCAAGAATATCGGACGCGGGTGGTTCGCCGTAGCGCGCAATTCCGTAAAATCTTGGTAGATAGATCTTTTTCTCATTTTCGCGATAGACCGGATATGGACCGGATGCATCGTCTAGTCCACCAGCTGCTGCGTATTGGGGTCCTTGTGTAATCGGTTTGACAAACAATTCTTTGTAAAGTATTTCCAAATCCCCCTTTTCCAAGACGGATTTTGGAATCGTATATCCTTTTTTGCCGATACGTGATGCTAGACGCACCGTTTCTTTATATTCATTGGTAGGGACATATGGCATAGGTGCTGGTCCTGCTGCAGTAGCAGCAACGGCCTTTACCTTTGGCTTAAAAAACCGGGGTTTCATCTTTTCTTGTTAGTGTAAGTATAGTATCCATTGATTACTATATATTACACAATCAATTTTACGTAAAAAAATGCAGCTTGAGAAAGCGTACACTTTTCTTTTCATTTGTTAGTTAAATAGATGTTATTACATGATGACATAGATATTGAAAAGGAAATGATGAAATACACCGTATGTTTTTTATGGCAAGTTATGATTTATCGGTTACGGTAGCTATCGCCGTCGGAAAGGCATGACATGTTGTCATCTTCGTCCTCTTCTTCCGCGTCGGCCCAACACTTGTAAACCTTGACCTGCTTCATGGGTGTTTGGGCAATCATTTGGCTCAACGATTGCTTTGTGAGAGTCATGGTGCCCGTCACAGTGACACATGGTCCGCTCGCGAAACAAGTCGTCTTCTTGCCAACACCGAGAAGAGCACTCAAGTATCGGGTTGCTTCGCGTGAGGACTCGATTGCCTTTGCGGCGGCCTCGGCCTCCTTTGCTTCTTGTGCCTTGGCTGCCTTCTTGGCCTGCTTCTTGCTGATGCGCAAAGTATCGACTTCGTCATCACTGTCGTCGAGAGCAGCAAAGAGACCGCCCGTCTTTGGTCGCGCGGTGGACGCACTGGCAGTCTTGCTCTGTTTCTTCTCTTCCATTGCACGAATTCTTGCCACGCGTTCCATGAATGCCTCGTTGCGTAGGCGCGCGGCTTCCTCGTTGGCACCCTTGCAGTGCGAAGCCGTGTGGCCGAGGTCGCCGCACTTGAGACACTGGGTGCTCTTGAGGACGGGGCAGACAACGGGGCTCTTTGGGTCAGCGCTTTGGCGAAGAGCGTGATTCGTGGGCAATCCTAGGTTGCGGCAGTGGGCGCAAGGAGGAGCGACGGACTTGCGCTGAGCATTGTTGTTGCGGTACATATTGCTGAGTGCGGGTAACTGTTATTGGTTGCTTGCTTGGTAGTTGATTATCTTATTTTCTCGCTGAGAATATCATACATTCATATGAAAAAAAGCAATTCAATTTTTTGGAAATAGTACTGAACTGAAGAAAATGATTCTCTGTAAAAAAGTATGATTACATATCATATAGGAAATACTTGATTATAAGGATGTCGTCCATTCAAACCATGTTAAAATCCCTTACAGTCCTCGAAATGATGTTGATTGTTGTCTTGGTTGTTTATATCATATTGCCCATCCGAACACCCGCATTTTTGAGGGGCGTGATTGATTCTCCTTTAGGCATGCTCGTCCTTTTCTGTATCACGGTCTATTTGTTCCTCTATGCAAATCCAGTTTTAGCCATTTTGTATATTTTCGTCGCATATGAATTGTTGCGTCGTAGTTCCACCGTTGCGGCTGGGCGTTCCGCTTATATACAATACACACCTAGCCAAGAACGCCGCGATGCTGAAATGGTCGCCATGAACCCTCCTCAACAAAGAAGTTTGGAAGAGGACGTGGTTGCACAAATGGCACCGATTGGCAAGAGTCCCATGGGATTCTATTCGGATAGTACGTACAAACCCGTTTCCGACAAAACGTTTGGTGCATCAATGGTTTAGTTTAGATCATCCATTATTTAGCCGGTCCACATAATACAATGATTTATCTTCATCATTGTATTATTCTATTTTGAAAGCATTATTTGTAACTCTATGATATAGTAAATCCATCTTTGCATTATTATTGTCATGATTCCTATTTTACCGATTCGCCAAGATATAAACAATGGAACTCTTTCATTTTTGCGCGCCATGCCCCAAAAAGATAGTACTTCAGATGGAGATAGCTCGTTTGCCATGGCGCGTCGCGAATATAGTAAGATGGTGTTGCCCACAATGAATCAATCGCAAAATTTGCAAAAGAAATGGATCGGTGGTAATCGCGATGCATCGCACGTCACTGCGAATAATCGCATCTTTGAAACATCTGTCTCGACACTCAATGCTGGTAAAAAGCCTCTTTCCTTTACGACGACAAAAGATACAAACACGGCTAGACAGGCTTTGAACCGTGTTCGCGCCGGAGGCGCGATTGTCCCTTCCAAAGTAACCGGAAATACCAAGATTCTATGAAGATGTCGTTTCGGCAGGCGTTTCTGCAGGTGTTTCTGCAGGTGTTTCTGCAGGTGTTTCTGCAGGTGTTTCTGCAGGTGTTTCTGCAGGTGTTTCGGCAGGCGTTTCTGCAGGCGTTTCTGCAGGCGTTTCTGCAGGTGTTTCTGCAGGTGTTTCTGCAGGCGTTTCTGCAGGTGTTTCTGCAGGTGTTTCTGCAGGTGTTTCTGCAGGTGTTTCTGCAGGTGTTTCTGCAGGTGTTATAATATTTTCACTGTTGACCCAATTGAAAAAGTTGGCATGTTCAAAGACATTAACCGAAAAATATTGCATACTCTGTCCAACAATAGCATGATCATCCAGTGCGGATTCGTTGACGGATCCATCCATATGATTCATCTCTCCGTAAATAACTGCCAAGCGGTTCAACATGTCAATATATTTGTATGACGAAGTCCAAATATAGTCACTATTCGCCTCTGTGTCCACCATGGCCAAAGACGTTTCCGTTCTTTTATCAATAATGGGCAAGGTTTGGGAAAAAGTGGTTGCACAATCGCAGTAAAGAGCATCGCCATAACCCATGATTCCCTGTGTCAAAACGTCGGTTTTTGCGGCAATATTCTTTAGCACGGTCCCGGCTGACAAATTCCATGCAATATTTTGCCATTCGGCAAGCGATATATTGACTAAAATGGTCTCGTCGCACGTAATGAGAATCGGGACATCGGGTTCAAAAGAACGTAGTGTTGAATAAAACTCTTGCAATGATTGCCAGTCGGCTTCGCCAGCAACCGTACAAACTACATTGGGTTTTGTATTTAGCAAGGGATTGATGAAAACGGGAGGTAACGTTGGTTCGAGTGCTTCTGTGATGGTTGGGTCAACTGGATCTATTTCTATAATAGAGATATTGATATTATCTTCTTCATACATTGTCTTATATTGAAACTGTGATTTACTTCTCTTATATAGATACGTTCATATTTTTTACAGCGTAAAAATAAAATATATAGATTTAGTAACTAGGAACTATTAACATACCCTAAAAATGCGCGAATATTTAGTCGAATTTCTTGGGACCACCTTTTTTGTCTATGTTATCTTGGCCACGGGGAATCCTTTAGCCATTGGTGCAGCGCTTGCTCTAGTCATCCTATTGACACAGAGCATTTCTCGCGGTTATTTGAATCCCGCTATATCTATTGTCATGGCGTCATCGGGTGTCATTAGCACATCCGAGTTGATTCCTTATTGCATTGCCCAAATCCTGGGTGCGTTGGTTGCATTGGAGGTCTACAAACGATATCGAATGTAGGCAGGAAAAAATAAATAATGCAAATGACATATTATATTATATAGTGGTATATCATATAATATGAGTCAAGAACTTCACGGTATATTACATTCGAGAGGAGGATTTATTACTCGTTCAAAACGCTCGGGTCCAACCAAGGTTGGAAAAAGACGAACGGCTGTAAATTATAAAAAACGGGGGCACAAGAAAACGCAAAAACGGAGATTCTTTGGAATGGGTCTTTTTGGAGGTGGTCCAAAAAAAAGAGAAAGATCTGCATCGGCTAGTTCTAATAGTTCAGCGAAAGAAAGACATGATCGTAAACGTCGCGCTGTTAGTGGTGCATATAATGCAATATACGGAAATCCTCAAGAAATAGAACATAGTCTAACGCCACCATCGCGCAGTCCATCACCACTGACACCTCCATCGCCTATTAGAGTTCATAGAGATAATTACTCCGTTTTTTTTTACAAATATTGCAAAAAACACCATATTGTCACCGAAGATCAATTTGATGTACAAAATAATCTTGAAAAAATAAAAAAAGCATATGATAAATATGTGATAGACGGAATATTACCTTGATAAAGTTGCATCATTTAGCATTTAGCATTTAGCATATATTATATAATATATAATATATAATACTTCACACATTCAGATGCAAAAACGTGGGCGTGCAACTCGTTCAAAGAAAGGTGGTCGCAAGCGGTCCAATAATCAAAAGACACAAAAAAATGGTGGTACGCATTTAAATAAACGACCAATTCACGGTAATCCACGCACTCCTACATTAGAAAAAAAATCAACAAGTACATCTCGATATAATAGTGTTATTTCAAATCCACTACATCAGGATTTGACTAGATTGATTAACGAATTGGCAAGACAAAACATACAAGAACATGTAGACGTACCCCCTCTGCCACCTATGAAACAGGAATCACGTGTACCCCCTCCAATTGCAAACGACAAACATTTTTTACAATTTTCAAAATCAATATTGGATACAATGTATCATAAAAATTTTACAGATGATGATATCAAAAAATTTCATATGAGACACCAAAGATCATTTAAAACAAATGTAAAATATTTCGAAAAATTTACAGGGTTTGCATTGGATTATTTAAATGATGCTAAAATGCATGCACATATACAAGATGCACGAGAACGAAGCCTACTTTCATCTCAACGCTTGAATAATGTAGACGACAAAAAATTTAAGAGCCTTGTTGGCAATTTTTTATTAAATACGGGTCTTATACTAAGATTACATGAAATTAGAGAGAAATACAATAAAGCCGGAAGACCTAGATTATTCTAATACAAAACACGATATAATATAAATAAACCCACTGCGGCAACCGATCCAAAATAAAATTGGGTCACGGGATCTTGGCTAATGACAAGTCGACTTCCTATTTTCGGCTGTCTCGCATCAACCTTGCGATTTTTCATCGTATTGCTCCATATAAACTGTTGGTCTAATTCATGAACCGATTCGGATTGGAAAGGTCCATAGTTTGCTTTCATACTATTGCGTTATGTTATAGTATAGTATGAAATAAAAATGCGAAATGGTACAAAACAACATAAAGATTAGTCACCAGTAATACATTATATAGATAGGCGGTCTTTGATATACTCAGTATGTGTGGCATTCTTGCGCTCCTAAATAACGATTCTCATATCCCCAAAGAATTCATTGCAGAACAATTCGAAAAGGGGAAGAAGCGGGGGCCGGAACACTCGGCCCTATGTGCCGTTGGAATCAAGGCCGTGTTTGGATTTCATCGATTGGCCATCAATGGTCTCAATGCCATTTCGAATCAACCCATTACGGTCGGCGATATTACCTTGATTTGCAACGGCGAGATCTACAATTATCGCGAGCTGTATAAAATGATGGAGATGGTGCCGGGCGATGTCATGACGGGGTCGGATTGCGAAGTCATTATTTACATGTACAAGCGCTACGGCATCGAACAAACCTTGCGTATGCTTGACGGTGTCTTTGCTTTTGCCCTCATTGACAATAACATGTCAAAGGATGCCAAAATGTATATTGCGCGTGATCCTTTTGGTGTGCGACCCTTGTATTTCTTGACACCAGTGGTGGATGAGCAAGCGGCTGTTTCTTCGATACCAACGCCTCCCCCCGGTCCGGCTAAGCGCGGGCGCAAGCCCAAGAATCCTGTGAACAGTGTTAGCGCTAGTACCAGCGTAGGTGCTCTGACAAACTCACATACAGTGACATCGATACAACATGTAAAACCCCGCATTTATGGTTTCGCATCGGAAGCCAAAGTATTGGTCCCCTTTGTCACGCACTACCCCGGACTCTGTCAAACCGTCAATCATTTCCCACCAGGATCGTATATGGAGCTCACGCAAGAGTTCAAGGTGTCCCCCACGTGGGCCATTACAGGGCAGCACAAATACCATATCGAGCCCGCGTTTTCGCGAACCATCGACACGGTTGATCTCCCCCTCATTATCAATCACATCAAACAGCAGTTTATTGCGGCGATTTTCAAGCGATGTCAGGTGACGAGCCGACCGATCGCCTGTCTCTTGTCGGGTGGGCTCGACAGCAGTATTGTTGCAGCACTTGTGGCCGAGTATCACAACCGTGCGGGACAGCATTCTCTCGAAACCTATTCGATCGGTATGGAGGGGTCGGAAGACTTGAAATATGCGCGCATGGTGGCCAAACACATTGACAGCAATCATACAGAAATCATCGTGACAGAGGAGGAATATATCTATTGCGTCCCGCTCGTTATCCGAGCGATTGAGAGTTATGATACGACGACGGTGCGGGCGTCTATTGGCAACTGGCTTCTCGGAAAATATATTAGCGAACATAGTCAGGCCAAGGTCATTTTCAACGGCGACGGTGCTGATGAATTGGCAGGAGGGTATCTTTATATGAATGAGGCGCCCGATGCGATCGAGTTTGACAAGGAATGCCGGCGTCTGCTGCGCGATATACACATGTATGATGTTCTGCGTTCGGATAAATCGATTTCGAGCCATGGCTTGGAGCCGCGCACGCCCTTTTTGGATCGCGCGATGGTACAGCACTACATGTCGATTTCACCCGAGCTCCGATTCCATGCGAAAAACGAATTCCCCGAGAAGTATCTATGGCGCCTGGCGTTTGCAGAGGAGTCGTCTGTGAATGAAGACGGCAAGGCGCTGTTACCAGCGGACATTATTTGGCGGCGCAAGGAGGCCTTTAGTGACGGGGTGACGGGCCAGGCGCGGTCACTCTATCAGATTTTGGGCGAACATGCGGAGAAGAATACGGGATTCAAGACGGACGAGACGTCGACGGCCGAACAAAAGTGGTACAAGTCGATTTTTGACGAGGCCTATCCTGGCATGTCGCATTTGGTGCCGTATTATTGGATGCCGAAATATATTGCGGCCAAGGATGCGAGCGCGCGGACTCTGTCGACCTATAAATCCGATTTGCACGATCTGACGAAACAAATTCCGGAGAGCGAATTGGCCGAGTACGAGGCAGAGAAAAGGGCGGCACAAGCGGCCAAACTGGCTGCTACGCTAGCACAAACGCCAGTACAGGTACAAGCGCATGGAATAAAGTAAGAGAAACTATACAATATTATTTTTATTATATAGTTTTTGTGGCGGTCATTATCGTTGTCTTCTTTGAGATTTCGATTTGTTTCGATGACGTTGGATCTTCTTTTTGTGCGTTCTCGGTTTCCTCTTTTTGTGCGTCTTTCTTTGATTACGCATTTTTCCTCCTTGTTTAACAATACGTGCCAACGTCGCATTGAGCATTCTAGCCATTTTCATGCGGTAACCTTCTTTCGATTCCAATAGTTTTTTTATATCGGCATTATTACTCGCATTATACGGCATCAATCCTTCGTTATTTAACACATCCATCTTAGCACCGTTATCTAACAATAACATTGCTAACTCCACATTGCATTTAACGCAAGCAATATGAAGAGGCGTATCTCCTTTATAGTCCTGTACATTTACATCAGCTCTTGATGCGATAAGGCTTTTTACACGATCAATATCTACGTTATCACATGCTTCAATCAAATCGGACATCTAACAGTTTGCTAAATAGATGAACGTATACTATTATCATAGATTTTATTTACTCGTTTAATTTACATGAAAAATTGAATTGATTTTCCACCATCAAACAAATGCAACACGCACCATCAAACAAATGCAACACGCACCATCAAATATTGATCAAACCGCCTACTATTTCCTACGCCCTCTACCACAATACATAGTACAATGAACATAAATGAACCTGAAGATGAAGTCCACGTCGGCAACCATATCGGTCTCTATGAACTTTCTGTTATGATTAATAAACGCGCATGGTATCTCGACGAAGAAGACGGAGATTTCGAAGAGGCCGAGCGCGAATATTTACAAGCAAGTGATTTGAACAACAACTACGCCATGATGAATTTGGCGATTTTGTATGAAAAAAACGATGGAGACTATGAAACCATTGTCCTATGGTATAAAAAGGCGATTCAAAGCGGACAGTGTATGATTTCCATGTATAATTTGGCCGACTATTACAAACAAATGGGCGAAACCGATAATATGCTCGACTATTTTCAGATGGCCGTCGATCACGGCGACGTTGACTCGATGCGCGAACTCGCTCTTCATTATTACAATCTAGGTAATCATGAAGAATTCCGGCACTATTATATGATGGCATTGCGTCATCCCAAATTTAGTTTGTACAAAGGCATTCAACTATTCAATCCGTTTGTGCTGGTCAAGCTCATGCAAACCATCATACTCGATCCCCTTCATGATCACGAGTTCAAAGAAAAGATGACGGCACATCTCGCGTCGATTCATACAACCTACAAACCCCTCATCATATATAATAATAAAATCGCACTCTTTCAGCGACTGAATCACGTTGTCGAATGTGGTGTCTGTTACGAAACGCGGCTCAATATCGATTTGGCCTGCGCTCATTGCGTTTGTACCGAATGCTATACCATGCTCCACAAAAAACCGTGCCCCTTTTGCCGACTGTAGGCAGGTTTGCAGTAGATGTTTCATTGACGTATATTTTTATTTCATTAAAATGCGCTGGAAAAAGAAAACACATCGTCATCTACCGTCTTGTTGGCCAACGCATACTCTGCATTGGTGCGTTCGAAAAAGTTGACCTTGCTCTCCATACTGATCAATTCCATAAAATCAAAGGGATTCGCCGAATTGTAGATTTTGTCATAGCCCAACTGGACGCACAGGCGGTCCGCGACAAACTCGATATATTGTGTCATCAATTTCGCATTCATGCCAATCATTCTACAGGGGATGGCATCGACGATAAACTCCTTTTCGATTTCAACGGCGTCTTTGATAATCTCATAAATACGCGCCTTGCTCAAGCGGCGCTCCAACTTGTTATAAAGCAAAATGGCGAATTCGGTATGAAGCGCCTCGTCACGCGAAATCAATTCGTTCGAAAATGTGAGCCCGGGCATCAGACCGCGTTTCTTGATCCAATAAATCGATGCAAATGCGCTGCTGAAAAAGATGCCCTCGACCGCCGCAAATGCAACCAATCGCGCTGCAAACGACGAGCGATTGTCTGTAATCCATTTCTTGGCCCAATCGGCCTTTTTAGCAATACAGGGGAAATTCTGCACGGCCTCTAGCAATTGCGTTTTTTCAGCGGCGTCTTTGATATACGTGTCGATCAATAGACTGTACATTTCTCCGTGGATATTTTCCATGGCAATTTGGAAACCGTAAAAGGCGCGGGCTTCGCTCGCTTGAATATCGCCCATGAATCGCGTTGCTAGATTCTCCGTAACAATTCCATCCGATGCGGCGAAAAAGGCGAGGACCATTTTGATAAAGTTTTGTTCATCCGCGGTACATTTGGCCCAGTCGCCCAAGTCCTGAGCTAGCGAGACCTCTTCTGCCACCCAAAAACTCGAGACGGCTTTTTTATACATGTCCCAAATGTCTTTGTGAACAATGGGGAACATTACGTAGCGGTTATCATCAGGACGCAAGAGAGGCTCGACGAATTTTGTGGTCTCTGTTGATGTCATGACAAAGTGCTAAATAATATACTCCGGATATATTTATGTCGTTTTGCGGATGTCTATGTCTTTGCCGTTTTTTTTACAAATAAAATATAGGGAATATATAGAGAAAATGGCTGCATTTGTAGAAATGAATGAAATTTTGTTTACAATTGGACGTATGAATCCGCCCACGCCCGGGCACTTGGAATTAATGAGAACTATGATCATACATGCAATTTCAAACCATGTCCCGCGTATCGATATCATTCTTTCACATAGCGTTGGTGATTCGAAAAATCCTCTCGATTGTAATACGAAATATGGATATCTTGTGGAAGAAAAAATGATAGAACGACTCCGAGAACAAATGATTGCATCGGTAGTAGGAAATGCAGAAATGCAAGAAAAAATCGCAAATCTTCATATTGTTGTTAGGTGTATGACTCCAGGGCGCTCACCCGTATTGGCTGCTGTAGATGATATGGTAAATGAAAATATTGGAACTAGAGGATTAACTGAAAATATAGTGGCGCGCATTATGGTGGGTGCAGATCGAGATTTTACAAAGATGATGAAACCCTATTTGGCAAAACACGAACCACCCATTTTGTTTGAACAAATCTCTGTTCCACGTGACAATATGGAAGAGTATGCAAATATGACCATGGAAGAGTTGGAGTCTATTGACGAAATCCCAGTTCAGTCTATTTCCGCATCGTTTGTTCGAAACGTGGTCCTAGCTGAAAAATATACATTGTTTTCACGATTATATGCCAATTTTTTATCCCAGGATGCTATTCTTGAAATGTATAGTACGTTATTTGATGTTCTTACAGAATCAATGCTTGTTAAAAAACCAAAGGCAACGCCTGCAAAAGCTGCAAAAACTGTAAAAGTTACAAAATCGATGCTTATTGCCAAAACAAAATCGACCAAAAAAGCACCTAGTAAAAAAGGTACAACTGTATCAGCAAAAGGAGGTCGTGGTCGTAGACTTGGTCGTCGTCGAAAAACCTACAAAAAATATAAAAAGCCCTTATATTAGGCAGCAATGATTGATCTTTGTCAATATCGCAACATTGCAGGTGCGCCAGGTACAGGAATCCATGCGTACCGTTTATTCAATGTATCCATGGTGGATGTCATTGGTACAGCTCTCATGGCTGTACTCTTTTCCTATTTTTTCAACATTTCCATTTTCATATCTTTAGCCATTTTCTTCGGCGCAGGCATTGTGGCTCATCGCCTTTTTTGTGTCCGCACCACATTTGATAAGATTCTTTTTCCTGACGGCTAATCCTTGTCATTATCATTATCATGATCCGTTTTTTCTGAACGAAAAAAGTCCCCCAGTAATATAGTTAGATCTTATCGGTGATCTCACTAGTATTCGGCGAATTCATGGAGTTTGAAGACATGCTAGACGTGGGTGCCACAACAAACAAGGTGGTCGGGAAATTGTCCAAGCGCAAGGTCGGCGTGTTAACAAAAGCGTCCATCAATGAAGTGGTCGACGCACAGCCGTCAGCTGCAGCAGTAGCAGCTGGATTGACCGAAGGCAAACGCCGTGGCCGAAAACCTCGTAAACAAAACGAAAAAGAAATCATGCACGAATACATGTCCGAACAAGAAAAACACTCTGCTCCCACCACCGCCGCCGGTATCCGCAAATATTATGAGAATTATCAGCACATGTCTCACAATGAACGCGAACAATTCGACCAAAAATTTACCAAGCCCAAAACCAATAGCCAAGAAATCTACAACTCCATGCTCCGCGCCAAATCCAAAAAAATCATTCTAGCGACGGGACCTGCAGGGACGGGAAAAACCCTATTTGCAACCGAATTCGGCGTGCGTTATTATTTGATGGGAACGTATGAAAAACTCATCTTTACTCGGCCCTCAGTTTCGGTCGACGAAGAATTGGGATTCTTGCCGGGGACCATGGAAGAGAAAATGGCGCCTTGGGTCCGTCCTATTTACGACGTCCTGTATCAATTCATGAGTCCAAAAGAAGTCCAATATTTGATGGAGGAAAAGGTGATTGAAATTGCGCCCTTGGGATATATGCGCGGTCGCACATTCAAAAACTGCTGGATCGTCGCCGATGAGATGCAAAACTCGACCGTTTCACAGATGAAAATGTTGCTCACGCGTTTGGGCGAAAATAGTCGCCTCGTTATTACGGGCGATTTAGAACAATTCGACCGGCCGAATCAAATGAACGGCTTGGAAGACTTTTTGGGGAAGTTTAGGGGAAAACGGTCGTCTAGTATTGGCAGTTTTGAATTTGATCGCTCCGATATTCAGCGCGAAGAGGTGGTCAAAGAAATACTGGATATTTATGGTGGTGACGTTCCTGAATACTATGCCAACGATGGTGAGGGCGATGGTGATGGTGAGGGCGATGGTGATGTCGATCCATCTACTAATTCAGAGTATTTGTAAAATTGAAATAATCTATGTACTATCTTCGTGGATATATTACATAGAAGGGCGATTTATCGCGTGCAATGATAGAATCGATTGCTATACAAATGTATTACATGGTTTATCATTCAAATCGAATTCGCCTGTTCACTTCTGCATTTACACAACAGCAGTGGTTCCATATAAAGGAAATGAATCTGAGTAAAACCTACGCATCTTATTCAGAGTCGGAATCGGAATCGGAATCGGACGATGACGAAGACGATGATACGTGGACAAATCGGCTATTTCATAAGAGGATGATGAAGCGTCGGCAAAGACATTTCACCAGTCAAAACAAACGAATAGGCGTTTCATTCGACCGTTGAACATTTGGCATGGCTCGTGCAAAAAAAGTATCGCAATAGTATAAAGTATTACCTATTTTACGATAAATAATGCCTCCATTCAGCTTCAAAAAATTCATGTCCACTACCGCGGATTATCGCGACATTTTGCACAATCGCGCCATCCTCTATATCATCTTTTTCATTGCCCTCATCAATGTCTTTGTCTTGACAACCATGGGCGATTGGACCTACGTCAGCATCTTTTTCTTGGTCGGATTTCTAACATCCTTTTTTAGCAAAAATATGGTGGTCATCCTCTTTTTCGCCATTACTGTGACGAACATTTTGAAATACGGTTCGGCCGCCGGTGTAAGTCACGGTTCTTTGGAAGGGTTTGATCAAGGGTCCGATACTTCTGCACCTGCAGTCGATGCATCAGGAAATGATAATGATGCTAGGACCACTGCTGGCGCAGATACCGAATCCTCTGTTCCTTCTTCAAAAGAAGATATTGAAGCCCAAAAAGAACTCATGACCCTTCAAAAAGATTTACTCGAAAAGATCAAAGGAATGGAGCCTTTTATTGATAAAATGACAACCCTAAAGGAAAAAATGACAACCAAAAAGGAAGGGTTGCATCGTAAATAGTAATATGAAGGGTGTACACCGATAAAGATTTAAGTCCGCACCCTATAGGTGCGTTTTAACTCATTTATCGGCAACGTTGCCCTTGAAGACATAACAGCCTTTGGCGGTTTACAATCTTCAAGGGTGTAAAAAGCAAATATCTTGATAATATAGCCGGTTGATTGTCAACTATAGTATGACGACATACTCTTTGGAAAATCCATTCCACGATTTTACCAAAGTTCAGCTACTATTTTCCATTATTTTAGGCGTCTTGGTAATCATCTCTATTTTGGATGTGGTATGGAAAATAGTTGGCCCAAAACCTTCCTATAAAGAAGGAATGGATTATATACCCTTACCTGACAATGAAATTGGCAAGGCCGTAGTTCGCGGTATTAACGACGCAATAGATGGGATTGCTGGAAAAATCATCAAATTTGGATTAGAACTAAAAGGAGCAATTGACGACATGGCTGAAGGTGTAGACCTGGGAGTCAATACATTTGGACGGGTAGCCGAGTGTGGGTTTTCAAAGACCATTACATATATACCATGTTCTCTATTTTACATAGCACATTCAATGATGCTTTCCATGTATAGCATGGTTGTAGTATCGCCGGTTAACATACTAAAACTATTAAGCAATAGTTCAATTGATTTAACACGTAAGATAAACACAATTGATGAAGCTGCTGAATATTTAAAAAATAAATATCCTTCAGCTATGGGTGCTATATGTTTTAAATGTACAAAAAAGCCTATAATCGATGCTGCATCTTTCATGAAATGTACTACCGATGCAAAAGGTATCGTTCAATACGGAAAATGTTTTTTAAATACTGATTTAGATGGGTCGACAGTTATTCCACAGTCGCGCGTTAACAACTCAAAAACACTTACCAAAGTAGCAAATGGATACAACGAGGCAAATGATATGACACGACGTGGATGGCAAAGGTTTGGAAATGCCTTCACTGGTGGTTAACAGAATGAATATTATAATGCGTTATAATAGAGTAGGCGAAGGACAGTTTCACCAAAAATATGCCGAGAGGACATTTACATTCTTTCAAAGGTGGGGCGGGACCTGCACCATCATCCACAGTTGGTAAAAAATGTATACCAGGATTGTTTTGTATTGAGAATATGACCCTTTTTTTATTAATCGTCATGTTTATTTTGATTGCGTATCTGTATTATGTCCACTTTGTGAAACCCGTCGATCAACGTTTATATGTGGTAAATAATGGCGTATCTTTAGCCAAAACCGTCGATCCTGGTATGCGGGATGCTTTGTCAGATCCTTATTTTCCGCCGGTAAAATACGGCGATGCATTATTAGCGCCTATGTATTATCCTGACTCCCCATATGGTCTTGGTCCAGGTCTTGGTCTGAGCCGATCTTACAGTAGTGGCGGCGATATTCGCGGACCGATTCTGATGCCCGGCGTAGGCGCCATTCCTACACGCACATTTTCAACCGAATATAGTCAGGTCGGAATTTTAACGCGTGAGCAAGGTCGCGATGCCAAATTTGATTCTGATAAACTCATTTTGCCTTTGATGGGGCGACAAGTGGATACCGGTCGATCCAAATGGCAATATTATTCCATCTCCAATTCGGGCAATTTAAATACGAAACTGCCTATTCGAATTCGGGGTAAAAATTGTTCGGGCGAATATGGATGCGATGAAGTGAGCGATGGCGACGAAGTTTATGTGCAGGGATATAATGATGTATTTCGCGCCACTGTATACGAAACAGGGTCTTTTGCTTATCGTCCATATTAGTGTAAAGAATACTGATGTCTTTTTGATAAGAACAAGGAACAAGGTGTAGGTTTTTGCTTGTTGTCAAAATAAGTAAAAACAAATCGTTCTATATGATAAATAGTGTTTAGTATTTCGATGGCTAATGCTAATAATGGTATAACTACAAAACCGCTTGCTGGTTGGAGTCTTATTATGATAAATGCTCTACGCGATATTCAATATAAACATACTGTTGTACAGATAGTTGAACGGTCAAGAGATACTATACAAGAAATTTTGAAACAATTCAAGATTCAAAACGATGATGAAATGATTGATTCAACGGTTGCTTCAACGGTTGCTTCAACAATTGCTTCCGTTGTTGCTTCGTCGAGTGAATCGCCTTTGCCAGTAGAAGAAAGAGAATTCCCGGTTGAGGAAACAAACATGGTAGATGACTCTGATGTAATTGGGGCAATTGTATCCGCCCTTGTTGCTTCTACTACGCAATACCAAGGTCAAGAAGAAGAAGAAAAAAAGGTTGAGACACAAGTAATTAAGAAGGATGATGATATTGCACCAATTGTATCAAGTGCAGTTCTTGCGGCTTTGCAAGAACAAGAAAAAGAAGAAAAAGAGACAGAAGTAATTAAGAAGGATGATGATATTGCACCAATTGTATCCGCAGCAATTCTTGCTGCTTTGCGAGGTCAAGAAAAAGAAGAAAAAGAAGAGGAAGAGGAAGAGGAGACGCAAGCTGATAAACATGATGATGCTAGTGCAATTGCAACTGCTGCTCTTGTTGCTTCTTTGCAAGGTCAAGAAGAAAAGAAAGAAGAAGAGACGCAAGCTGATATACATGATGATACTAGTGCAATTGCATCAACTGCTGCTCTTGTTGCTTCTTTGCAAGGACAAGAAAAAGAAGAAAGGAAGCCGCTAGCATATGAAGGCGATGATACTATTGGTGCAAGCGTTGTAGCTGCAGTGATTGCTGCTACTTCAGACGCACACGATGATAAGAAGCCGAAGGAAGCAGAAGCAGTTGATTCAACTGGTGAAATAATTGCAAGTTTAGCTGCAAGTTTAGGTACCATTTCTCAAGATAAACCAAAGAAGGAAGATTCATTTGATTCAACCATTGCTTCCGCTATTGCATCTGCCATTCTTGCTGTAACAACGGCAATCAAGAAAGGTGAATCTAAAGAAAAAGAAGAAGAGACGAAGGAAGATACCCTAGAAGCCATAAAAAACATACATCCTACGTTTTTAATTACCCAAAAGTTTGCAAAGGAAAAAAATAATGTAGAAAAAATAGACAAGAGAATACAATATAACAAAGAGTCTAATAAATTTGAAAAAATATAATGCAGTAAAATAGTATTACCCAGGATAATTATATTTCATTATTATAAATGGCAAGCTTTGTTAAAACAAACTATAATAAAACATTTGTAATCGATGTTAATACTATAGCAGGCAAATTAACTAAAGCAAATACTTCAATATTTAAAGCAGGGTCAGGGTCAGGTCCATTTAGTATAAATCTAAAAACTAAGACAACTGGATTTTTTACTACATATAACCGTGATGGATCTATTAGTAATACATTCGATGCTACAAAAATTACAATGTGCAAATCACTCCCTAATCATACATCAATTGTTACTTCAGACGGTGAATTGATCATCACTTGTGTCAATACAGATGCCACACAATCTCCACAAACCATTTATATATGTTATTCTATGATTTCGTCAAATGTTCTCATGAACAATGATTTGACTAATTTATTATCTGCTTCGCCTGTTCCTAGCTATATGAACGTATCTACCTTTTTACCTACATCAGATAATGGATTTTATTCCGATGCAACAAATCAGGTATTTCTTTCAACCATTCCGATTGTTATTGGAAATGGTTCTATTAATTCTTTCAGTTTTAATCCAATTACAGACAATTCTATCTTGAATACCACCAAAGTTTTAAATTCAATATTATATCCTCCGCCCAGTACTGGCAGTACCCCAGTGACAAGTGGTGCTAGTGTAGGCAATAATAATTCAAACAGTGTATTGATCGACACAAATACCTTTATTTGCGATACTTCCGATATTAAAGATCCTTCGGCCAATTCAATTTATCAGACCACGACTGCCTATATTAACCAAAAATCTACCAATGAAACGCTGAGAGCCCTTATTTTTTTTGTTTTTTTCATCATCACTGCTGTCTCATGCTACGCGATTGTTCCCATTTTTTATCAAAAAATGATTGCTTATTTATTAAAGGGTACGGATGCTCCCGGAGAAACTAATATAAAGAAAAAACGGCTTGATTTTGTTCGCGGCTTTGACACGGTTTTTTCCGCCATTTTTATTGTGCTGATTCTTATACTTCTTCCTCTTGGATTATTTGGTGAAAGTCTTCCGAATCATCAGGGGATGGATCTTATGAAAATAACCATTGCCGGATTTTCGTTATTGCTCATCTATATTTTTTCTTATATTGCCATCCAACTGAATAAATTTAATATAAATTGGCCCGAAAAAGACATGGATTTTACAGATGATGAAGATCTGAAATTAATTGAGGGCACCGGTGTATGTATTTCAGAAGTATTTAACCGCATTCAACGAAAAATTGAAAAAAGCGATTAAACCAATGAACATTTGAAATGGGACAAACCGCCTATGGCGGTTTGCCTTTCAATTGATTTATCGGCAACGTTGCCCTTTCACATCGTGTGGGACGCTCTAAAAGCGTCCCATTATAAATGTTCAAGGGTGTAAATACGGTGGGTCATAGAATAAACACTAATATTATATCTCATAAATATATAATATTATTATGTTTGCAGCATTAGCATCTGATTCAGATTCAGAATCTGAATCTCAGGTTGCAAAAAAAAAGGAAAGTGCTGCCAAGAAGAAGGAAAGGGCTAAGACAAAAGCAGCCATAAATGCAACTACAAGAACTCTTGCACTCATTCAAAAAACACCAGCTGCAAATGTACCTCCTCTGCCACCATCTGCGCAAGCAATGGTTGCAACTGCACCGGCAACAAAAGTCGCACCGATTGATTTAGGAATGTTTGGAACAACCAAGCAAAAACAAGGTAAAACAAAAAAAATGCAAAAGGAAGATGTGAAACTAGTGTTGGAAAAAACAAAGAATGCACCCATCATCGGAAGTTTTTTTCTTAAAAATAGACGCAAAACGTTGAAAAAACGTAATGAGATATGTGGAGAATTTGGATATTGTTTTGCAGTTGGTGCGATTGAAACGGATTCAATCAACATTGCTTTTCAACATGCAACCTTCAAATATTTGAAAAATCGAAAGCGTATTGGTAGTGATTCTGATAATGGATATGTAAATGAGTTGCGATATCAAAGAGGACCATTCCATTCGTTTGCAATTTTAAAGTCCACACGAGATAAAAGAGCCGACAATTTGATGTATGAATATTGGGTAGGATTATGCATAAATCAATTTAATCGCAGATTTTCATGTTTTGTTGAAACATATGGGTTATTTACATCAAACCTTTCGCAGCCGGATACAGAACGATTATTGCGTAAACCCACTGCGAATCCTTTATATGATCAAGAATACATGTTATTGCCATCAGGCAAAAATGAGATGACAGCAATTATATCAAAACAACCATTGGATTGGAATATTGCATGTCAACATGGTGAGAAACTTCATCTATTGATTCAACAAATACCTACTAAAAGGCCTATATCATTTCCGATTGATGATTTGTTTGAGGTAAAACGTATAAAAGACCCCAATTATAAAAAGTTTATTCAATCCATCTTAGAGGACGATCTCATTTTTTTACTATATCAAGTCTACAAACCTCTTTCGGTTTTAGCAGAAAGGGAAGAATTTACACATTATGATTTACATACGAAAAATGTAATGATATATTGCCCGGATAAAACAAAGTACATTCACTATCGATACGTTTTACCTGATAAAAATATCGTTGAATTTTGGTCCCCATTTATTGTAAAAATTATTGATTATGGTTCTTGTTATGCAAATGATGGAGTTGGAAATACATCCAGTGATATAGCAACATTATTAGAAGATGAGCGAACATATCCTAGCTGTAAATATAGAGGTATTAGAGGATTTTGTTTTTTCCCTACACGAAGAAGTTATTCTTTAAAATATTCAAATATATTCAATAAAAGTCACGACTTAAGGTTAGCTAATTATTTTAAAGACGTTTACCATAGACCAAGCCAAGTAGTATCTGCCGAGGGAAGTAGTGCTAGTGCTAGTGCTAGTGCTAGTGCTAGTGCAGCTGCACAACCTTTACCGCAAATCCATAGAGAATTATTGAGCGAATTATTGAAGAAAGTAGTCTATGGTAAGTATCCACGTGATATGGAAATACCTCAACCTCCCCCTAAATCTATAGCAAATTATTTAGAAGAATATGAAAAATATAATGATTCATTAAGGAATATGACATATATGGGAACCGCGGACCAGGATAGTCGACCAGGTAGTGGAAAAATCTACAATGTCATTGATATGGCAAATGAATTAGAAGTGTTGATTCGGCGTCCTGACATTCAAGAAATGAATCGAACCAAGTATGCTGGGTTTCTAAAAAGGGGTAAATTAACTACCTTTTGCACTGAATCTTCTCGACCCAGCATATATGTGCACGGCAATAGCGTCTCGCCTGGTCGAAAATCAGCATCTAGTTCAGGAACGGCCAAGCTAAAAGCATCTGCCGTCTGACGGTTGGAAGGTGCTACTCGACAATAATTCGAGTCCAGTCCATGGGGAATAAATCTCGTGTATCTGATTGACCGCTTAACCACGGTCCAAACCACACACTTGGATAATATACACGTTTTTCGGTGGTGGCGCGATTCAAATATGCACCCCACCAGCTAAATGTACTATTTGCGATAATATGGTGGTCGCAACATGTCATCAGAATCATCTGTTGCCAATCGGCCAATGTATGATTCGCTCTTTGGAATGTGAATTGGGGACATTGTTTTTGCAAATACTGGACCGTTATTTCTACATTGTCTCGATCCGTTTCTTCGCAAAAATAGAGAACGATTGATGATGATGATGATGATGATGATGATGGTGATGATGATGATGATGATGATGATTGGTCTATCTTTTCCAAAGATTGCGCGAAATCGTTCAAACATGCCTCGTAATAGGAATCGGGTAATACGTTGTGATATTGCTGTATAGGCACATAGTCGCCTCTCCGAAAATGCATCGAAATCACGGTTGTTTCTCTTGTTGGTCGAATCCGGAGCATCTCTTCTCGCATCATGGTTTCGCGATGCTTATATACATTGAGTCGTTTACATATATCATCTGTGCGATGTTCAAAATATTTGGGGCTTTGGAAATAACCCGACAACATTTGAATCTGTGCCGTGTCTCGTTTTCTTGGTAAAGGGACATGATGAAATGTCGTTTCGACAACCGTTTCCATTACGTCCGGTCTTTGTAATACATCGGCGTTGTTGTATAAAAATGGTTGCAACGACGATAAAAATGTCGTCCAATAGGTTTGTCGTTGGGTGCATCCCCCTCCTCCCAGCGTTTCCTTGTTTTCAAACCATGACTCGGCGTCTTGGTCCATGGCATGGGCCATGGTTGTAAAAATACAAAACAATTGATTTCCCAAGCCCCCGCGTAAATCGCACGTGATTGCCGACTTCATATTCATTGTATTCATGAATATCCTACTTTATTTAGATTCTTTCTCTATAGTACAATAAATGTAGTATAGTACTCTATAGACGAATATGTTCTCTGCTTTTTCATCTGTATTTAATCCATCAAATGCTTTTCGTAATTTCACATATAGTCCATCAAATAAAACGCATAAAAAACGACCGGAATCGGTGAGTGAAAAACGTAGTCCATTGATAATGGCTACAAATCCTTTGATGCCCCAGTTGAATCGCACAAAACAAAAGAAAGTAGTGGCTACTATTGTAGAAACAGAGCCTACATCGGTAGAGGTTTCGGCAATTCTAAGACGTCATAGAAAAACATCGCGTGTTCATAACAAGGTAGCAAAACAATTGGAGAAATTATGCCCACAATCGGGGTTCTGTCTCGCATTAGGGGCTCAGCAAATAAACCGTATCAATGATTTTTTCACAAAATATGCTACATTCAAGTACCTTAGCAAAATAAACAGACTCGGTGTTTCTTCCAACAATGGAGCCGTATTTGAATATGTATATAAACGCGCTTCCTATGATGCCTTTTGTATATTCAAAATGTCAATGGGAAATAGGAAAGATTTACTTGGTAAACAAATCGAATATATGTCTGACAATCTAATGTATGAATATTGGGTAGGTCAGTTTGTCAACAAACATGTTGACCAATTTCCATGCTTTGTCGAAACCTATGGACTATATAAATTTTCAGGTAGATCAGATAACGATAGAGAGAAAAAATATACATTAGTATTAAACAATGGCGTGTACAGAGGAAATCTCCTTGGAGATTTTATGACCCGATTGAAAAGGCACCATCTTTTTACTATGATAAGCGATCAACCATTATCTTGGGACGATGCATGTTTATATTCCAAATATTTGGCTCTTCTTACACAACATATTCCAATAACACATTCAATCCCTGCAAATACCTTGATTAGTACAAACAGTAAAACCCTTGATTATGCAAATCACGTATTGTCAAATGACTTTTTATATATTTTATACCAACTCTATATGCCTCTTTCTGTACTTGCCGAGGTATTCACGCACTATGATTTACATACTGGTAACGTATTACTATATAAGCCTCATGCAAATAAATACGTTGAATATAACTATCACTATGCCGATGGTACGATTGTTTCATTTCTGTCCCCTTTTATTGTAAAGATCATTGATTATGGTCGTTGTTATGTCAAGAACGGAGAGGGTAATACATCAATGGAAGTGTATCAGAAACTTTGTTCAATAAAGGATAGTCCTAATTGTAATACAAATGCGCGCTATTTATGTGGCGATAACAAAGGATTTGAATTCATGGATATGAGAGAGTTAAGAATAAAAAGTACTACGAAAAACATTAGCCAAGATTTGAAATTCGCAAATTACTTTAGAACAAGATATAATGCACTCTATGCAGGGGAAGAAAACGGGGGTGTTCATTTAAAAAAATGTTGCGAAATTATAAACAAAATTGTATATGGTAAAGGGGTTGATTCTCAAGATAGTCAATATGGAACTGTAGAAGATACAGACAGAGATTTTACTTCTCAAATCAAAAATGTATCTGCTATGCACGACGCGTTAAAAGAGACATTACTTGATGAAGAAATTATTGCAGCAAATAACGAACAATATGAAAAAGAGGGCTGGTCTAAATTGGGGACATTGACCGTGTATTGCAACGATCCGACACGACCCATGACATACGTACCTGTATAATCATTCCATTACAAATGCTTTCCATGTACTTTGTAATACAACTATTATCTCTATATAAAGTATCCTTTCCTTCATTTCAGTAGTGGGGTAGATGAATCTTCCGCCTAGACCTTCACTGTCAGAAGCAGTTATAAGAGCAGCAGCAGGAGCAGGAGCAGAAGCAGAAGGAGAACAAGTCAATAAACTCAATATTGAGCCTCTTACACAGGTACTACCAAAGGTACCATCACAAGTACGAACGCATTCCTCGTCAAAAACCAAAAAGGCCGCCACTCAGATTCAACGTTTTCTAACCACCGCCACCAATAAAAGCAAGAAAACCAAAAAGGCCGCCACTCAGATTCAACGTTTTCTAACCACATCCCATAAACACAACATTTCCCAAAAAGTCGGACGTATGCTGAATGCCGTATGTGCTTCGTCCGGATTTTGTCTAGCCATTGGTTCGAAAGAGGTTTCCATTGTCAACCATTATTTCAAAGAGTTTCGAACATTCGAATTTCTGCGTGATATACAACGTATTGGTATTGAATCGCAAAATGGATTTGTCAATCTGCTACATTATCAGCGCAATCGATATAATGCCTATGCTGTAAAAATCATTGATTATGGTGAATGTTATGTAAGTGATGGTCCGCAGAACAATTCTAATGAAATTGCCAAGAAATTGTGTGATGAACGAGCCAATCCTGATTGCAATGAATGGATCAGTTGTGGATGGGGAAAAGGGTTTAAGAAATTTTCCAAGACCAGTGCTTCGCGTCGTTTTTCAAATATTAGAAATATAAGTCACGATTTACGGTTTGCTAATTTGTGCAGCAAATTTTTTGTTCCTGCATCAATACACGGTTATGCCGTGGATGAATTATTAAAAAAAGTCGTATATGGTATGGGTATAATGAATAAAGATAAAACAATGGGTACGATAGAACAATCAAGTGGGTATCCGGAAAAGATCAAATCTGTTATGGATATGGCGCGCTCGTTGGAAGATCTAATTCAATCTGAACCATTGTCTCGCGTCAATACAGAGAAGTATGCCCAAAAGAGAAACATGGGTACCTTGACCATGTATTGTAATGGCACTGAAACACCGATGAAATGGAAACCAAATTAGCGGCGGAGGTGGGGTGTGGGGTTGTATCTTTGTAAAAGACGGTTTATTTACAAAGATATGAGGTTACTTTAGTGATGGGCGATTAGAATCCACGGCGCACGGCCATGAGCGGCACGTAGGATGCATTATGTTGATCTCCGCCATTGCTTAAATCATTGTAGTTTCGGTTAATCGCCTGTTGCTTTTTAAACGTAACATAGTCCGACGAATCCGCGACGAATTTGGTATTGCACGTCGACGCCGGCACTCCAGTGCCGTCTGTATTGGTCCAAAGAGATCCAATATTGCCTTTATATCCCGGCTTGGTCGCATTCACCTGATTCGATCCACCCGAGTTGTATTGCACGCGGCCCAAGAAATCGCCACTATTGTTGACTGCACGAAAAGGGGTAGTAACGCGATTTTTTCCATTCACTTGACCTCGTGCATAATTGGTGTTCCATCCATCGCGCAAGACGCGGCGTGTCATGGTGCTCTCACTATCGCGACTGTTTGTAAGAGTTTGTGCGGGCGAGTACCCTCGGTAAGGGCCTCCTCCTAAATTCGAACCTGATAAATCTGCCATGATTGTTTTCTACTACAACTATATAGTATTACAATAGATATATATTTCTTTCTTTGAAGATGGCTGAATCCAAAGAAAATGCATTGGTTGCATATGATCCCGATTGTCTCCGCAAACGGTCCAATTGGGGGAAATCGGGCAAACGTTATCGTTTTGATACCCCTGAATTCGATCCCGCCGCTTTCTTGGAAACGATGCGATCACAATCCCCGAAATTGTATTCTCTTCTTACCAAGATTGATTTATTAGATGCGCGGGATATGGCAAAAGATGGGCGCCGCTATAAACATTTCATCTTTTCCGATGTTCGGGCCAATTCTGCTGGTGCGAAAATGTTGGCCAGTGCACTCATTGCACGCGGATGGACCCTGGGGTACAAAGCAGCCCGTTTAGCCGAAGGCAAGGATAAGGCTGATGACAAAAAACCCAAGAAAAAGAAATACGGTAAAATCGAGCTTCTCAGCGCAGATACCTTGCACAAAACCCGTTATGAAAACTTTTATCTCTTGGCATCTACGGGGGTCTATGACCAGCCCATTAGTGTAGCCACAAAAAAGTCCATTTTACAAAGATTCAATTCGCGTCCGGATAACGTCCACGGCGAACAAGCCCGGATCATTGTCATGGACAGCGGTTTCAAAGAGGGCATTGACCTCTTTGACATTCGCTATGTACACATCTTTGAACCCTCGGTTACGGCGGCCGATCAACAGCAAATCATCGGTCGCGGGACGCGATTATGTGGACAAAAAGGGCTAAAGTTTCATCCTACCCTTGGATGGCCTCTCTATGTATTCATCTATGATGTTGCCATTCCGGAAGAGTTGCGCGGCATTTTTCTCGACCAAGCAACCTTGTTCGACGCCTATTTGCGGGCTATGAACATGGACGTTCGTCTCTATCGGTTTGCCAATGATTTAGAAAAGGTTATTGCCTTGGGTGCCGTGGATTATGATCTCAATCGAAATATTCATTTGTTTCAATCGGGAACAGCAAAAGGAACTGCAAAAGGAAAGGGTGAAGGATCTGATGGTAATCGGGATCGTCGCATGACGATTGGTGGTGCAAAAACGCGCGTCGTGAGATTAGCTGATGGCTCGACAAAAACCTTTATCATTCATGATGAAATACCACCGCTCGTTGTCGAGGGTGTGACCCAACGACTTGGGCACGCCGAAATGCGCAACATGATCAAACGCAATTTTTCAGAATATGCATGGGCCGAGGTCAAGATGGAAAATGGATGTGCCATATCAGATGCGGATTCTGTCCCCGATTTTGCAAAGAAGATTGGACAGCTTGCTGGACCGTCAACAAACAATGTGATCCAGTTTACGCCCACGCAGAATTTCGTCCGACACTATTTTACGCCCCAATGCGCCGTCAAGGGCATGCTTCTTTGGCACGGCGTCGGCACCGGAAAAACGTGCAGTGCCATTGCCACTGCCACCACGTCTTTCGAGCCCCAAGGATATACCATCCTATGGGTCACGCGCACGACACTGAAAAACGACATTTGGAAAAACATGTTCGATCAGGTGTGCAATGCACAATTCCAACAGAAAATGGCGGAATCAGGCTACGTTTTGCCGACAGATCCCAAGGCGCGCATGCGCGCTTTATCCAAAGCTTGGCGCATTCGTCCCATGTCTTATAAACAATTCAGCAATTTGGTTTCGAAACAAAATCAAATGTACAAAACACTCGTCAAAATCAACGGCGAAGCCGATCCCTTGCGAAAAACTTTGCTCGTCATTGATGAAGCGCATAAACTCTATGGCGGTGGCGATTTGTCTTCTTTGGAACGCCCCGATATGGATGCGCTGCACCAGTCCATCATGCATTCGTATCGCGTATCGGGTCGCGATTCAGTTCGACTGTTGCTCATGACAGCCACACCGATTACACAAACTCCGATGGAAATTATACAATTGCTCAATCTTTGTAAACCGGCGGATGCACAAATACCCTATGAGTTTGATGCCTTTTCCCAAGATTATTTAAATGATGTGGGTGGATTTACTGTGGAAGGTCGCCGACAATTCTTGGACAATATTGCTGGATATATCAGCTATTTGAATCGCGAAAAGGATGCCCGCCAATTTGCACAAATTTCGATCGAACGTATCGAGTCTACTCTTGTACGCAATGTGGCCGAGGTTGAGCGCTTTGATAAACGATTGGCTCGCGAAACCTTGGGAAAAGAAGTTGTTGCTTTGAAAAACAAGGTATTGGAAGAAACGGCCAAGATAGATGCCGATTTATTGGACGTTGATTCCGGTCGTTTCGCCTTTTTGAAGTCGACATGTGATGAGGTCGAACCTGCGCCCCTAAAAAAGGCGTGTATCAAGGTGGCAAATTGGAACATTCGCGAGCTCGTTTCCGAAATCAAGGTACATACCAAGAAATTGCGCGAAGATATCAAGGTGATTCGTGGGGAAGTGAAAAACAAGAATCTCTTTCGCCGAGAAACGTTGAAACGAATTTCCGATACCTTGGCAGCAGAGCCCGTCGAATATGCCAAATTCCAAGAATCTATTTATTACCAATTGAAATCGAAATGCGCCAATCGCGTCAAGGGGACTGGTGTCGGTGACGAGGCTTTTGCCATGCACCCCCAAGTCCAAGAATTGACGGAACAATTGGCCACATATGATGACCGTATTGCCCGACTCAATGGCGATTTGGATGGCGAAATGGCCGTTCACAAGGCCCGCGTTGCCCAAATCCGTACCATGATGCGGTCGGGTCAGCTCAATGACTTGGAAAAAAGTACATTGAAATTATCTTTGAAAGATATTCGCAAAACGGCCAAGAAAACCAAGCGCGATCTCATGAAAATCGTTTCAGGAGAAACCAAGACGCTCAATACATCGCGAAAAGAGGTCGCTAAACGGCGCAAGAAAGTCTATGCTCGTTTGCGCAAAACGCTGAAAACGGCTTTGAAAGAAGAGGCGGCCAAAGAGAAGGAAGAAGCCCGTGTCGCCAAGAAATTGCGCAAAACACTGCGCAAGGAGGGTCGCATCCGCGAAGAAATGAAAAACGAACTCTTGGTAGATCTTGTCGGAAAATATGAAAAGAAAATCGTGCGCGAAGTCGAAGATGGTCGTCTCGGCGTTTTGGCCAAGGCTGCCGCCAAAGCGGAAGAAAAAGAACTCAAAGCCGAGGTCAAGGCGGAATTGAAGAAAATGAAGGCCGAGGTCAAGGCGGATGCTCGAGAGAAAAAAGCACGGGAAAAAGCTGTGGTCAAGGCGCAAGAAAAGGAGAAAAAAGCAGAGGAAAAGGCGCTGGCAAAGCGCGAGCGCGAAACGCGCAGGGCTCAAGAAAAGGAAGCAAAAAAGGCCGCCAAAATTGCCGCTAGAAAAACCAAAAAAAATCTTGGATAAATGTAAACCTTTGATTATTCTTTTTCCATTCTTTGTCCATTCTTTGCCCATTCTTTTTATGAGCACCGAACCCGAAAACACCATGGAAATGGTGAACCGGTCAACAAACCCTGTGTTAGACTCAAATGATCCAGTGCCCCCCGTCCAAAGTTTTGTTGACAGGATTACTTTAGAAACCTTGATGAATCGTACCAATTATGGGAAATATTTGTCAAAAATCGATCCGAAACGCCACGCTGAACACCAAGACTTTTTGACCAAACTGCGTAAATACAAAACGAAAATCTTGGAAAAGACGGAAACAATGATGAACAAACCCAAGACAATGTACACAAACGAAGTTCACGAAACGTTTACGACCTATATGAAAACCTTGATACGGTTTTTGGAGGTGGAAGAACAGAATCGTACGGGTGATTCAGATGACGACATGTTGTTTGGATAAATCATGTATGTATTTTATTTACAGTTGTAAATAAAATATCACAGTATTACTTTATACAACATATGAAACATGGCAAGGTTTCCAAGAGACGCAGTGGTCGTAAAACACACCGTAATTTGACAAAGAGAGGGGGAGCGGGATGGTCGCCATTTCAGAAACCGAGTGCTGAAGAAAAATTTAGACCTGAAATGGATCGGGAAGTAGCCCGTATTGGAGATTTACTCAAGTCTCAATCTATAGAATATAAACATAGAGTTGTAGATGAAGATAAAGCACGAACAAATCTTGCTACTGCAGAAAAAAATACATTAACGAGTAAAGCAACCCTCGATGCGACGATTAGTATTTTTTATAAAACCCGTTCACTAAGACATGGAGAATATGATGAAAAAATACAAAAACACCTTGCTGCAGAAAGTATTCTCAAAGCTAATTTTACAAAATTAAATTTACATACATTATTAATTGTAACGAGTTGTGTTATGTTTAATGTACATGTTGTAGGTGATCCAAAAGTAGTTTTGTATCGCGAAGAATTGTTAACACTCATTGAAAGATTAGAAGATATATTTAAAAAACATTGTAGAATATTAAATGATTATTTTGGTACTGATATATTTAATGAAAATATGGAACTAACAAATATAACACAAACAGATGGGCCTACAATTAAACAAGATAGACCTGAAAACACTAATAATACAACAGTATTGAAAAGTAAAATACAGGAAGAATTTTCCCAAAATGGTGTCATTGAAACCGAATTACAAAAAACCGTGAAAATAGCTGATCAAGAATCGCAAGTTGAAGAATCTTCAAATTCAAATATTCCAGTATTAACCAATGCGCCTATTCCGAATAATGAAATTTCTAGATTAATGGATGAAGTATCACAACAAATGACTACTATGGAACTCATGATACCAACTAGTCTGTCGCCCAAATTATTTATTTTTAGTACCGATATAAACTTTTTCTTACGTTTTGTTATATTTTTATCTAAGTTTATTAATAAACTAAAAGAAAAAATTGAACTTATTGCCCAAGCTGATGCTAATGGTGTTATTATTATTCAACAATCTAGAGTTGTATTGGCAAAATCTAAAATGTGGCACGAGTTAAAAGGACTTATTACTGCTCCATATAATATTGTAAAATACATTTCGGAAAGAGGAAGTGCAGCAGTGAATCCATATGCTGGCGGTGGATTCATGGATAGGGCAAAACGTTTCGGTCAATCGGCTGTTGATACAGCAAAAACGCTTCCGGGTAGAGCTTTAGATCGTGGATACCTAGGACTTTATCAATTTGCACAATTTTTTTCAAAAGCAGATGAGTCAGTGAAACAAAAATATTCATTTCTTCTTTATTATAATACATTTTTAACAATGTATGACGACAATTCATTTATAAATAGAGAATTAAGTACTAATAGTACAACTACATTAAGTTATTTATACGATTTAACAGCTATTCCATATCGATACACTAATAAAAATCCAATATTTGGCAGTTTTTTTATGATTTTAACTGCTGCAGTTCAAATAGTTTTTTGGGGACAATTTGTTTGTCCACCTCTAGCAATAGCAGCTGAACCTATGATGATAGCACAGAAAACAGTTGGTCTTGTATTACTACCATTTATTGATGAACCCAAACAGGCAATTTTTAAAGAAGTACAAATAGAAGAAAGAAATAACGCAATAAAAACACATAATATGAACAATAAATTAATTAACGAGATTTCAGACAAATATGTAGATTTGCTCCAAAAAATACTTAAAGATTCATTCAATTTTAAACTTTCAGAAAAAACAGCAACCTCTCCGATTGACCAAGCTACAACTACTGAACAAGTGGGTGATACGATGCCAGTCAATGATGCTCCTAATATTGAACAAGCGGGTAATCCTGATAAGAATGGTTATTCTGCTGCTCCTCGAGTTCTTGGTCAGGGTGGAAGAAAACGTACGCGTAAAATACGTCGTCAATATAAGAAATAAATTCACATATACATTCCATTTCGCGATATAATTTCTTATAATAATATAACTTGACTGTTATTTCATTATAAAATGAATTATACATTGGGCGGAAAACGCCATCGCAGACGTACCAAGAAATATAGAAAAAACCATCGTGTAGTCAAGCCTACCAATAAACATCCCATGAGAGTGCCGACGAACCTGAATTGCAGTCCCGTCGCACGACGCAGTCGCGTTTCCGATGCGTCATGTTACCCACCCGACGCTTTGGAAAAAATCAAACATGCCTATAACATGGGTCACGGAAAAGAGGATCAAATTGTGGCGACGGATCCGTTGGCCATATTAAATAATTTGCGTAGTCGTTTGGTCCAGTGTAAAAAAGAGGATTGTTGGTTGCGCGAGATCAAGGACCCCACGCTCCGCAAAAACTTGGACGAAATGGTCTTTGCACCTGACCAGCCGGAGAACTGGAAAAAGAATCCCAATGAATGGCTGTCGAATTATGATATATTGCACGTCTTGCGACAATATGAGAAAGCATATCGGAATTTCAAATTGATTGGTCCGACGCCGATTGATTTTGATGCGCGTCCCGAGAAGGATTCGCCGCAATGTGTGTGGCAAGATTTGTGCGGGATTTCTTTGGAAACCTTGTACAAGGCGGGGAAGCGGAAAATTGGCGTGGTCTTCAATTTAGACAAACACGACGAACCTGGATCTCACTGGACCTCGCTCTTTATCGATATGGATGAAGCCGTCCTTTTTTATTTTGATAGCGCGGCGAATCGGACGCCGAGCGAGGTGAAAGTCTTGGTAGAACGGCTCAAATATCAGGGCAAAACGATGACTCCGTCCATTTCATTTCGCTATGTTGAAAATTTCCCGAAAATGCACCAGCGGTCCAATACGGAATGCGGGATGTATTCGCTCTTTTTCATTATTACCATGTTGACGGGTGGGGAAAACCGAGGTGCTAGTGCTAGCGTAGGCGCTGGTGCAGGTCAGGGTGCTGGTGCTAACGCCAGTGTCGGTTCCAGTGTCGGTTCCAGTGTCGGTTCCAGTGCTAACGCCAGTGCTAACGCTGGTCCGAATGAATTGCCCAAAGAGTTGACCGATTTGCATGGCGGTATTCAGCAAGGCATGTCGATGGACCAACGTATCGAACTCTTTACCAAGAAACGCATACCGGATAAATTTGTGGAAGCATTTCGATATACGTATTATAATACGTAATTCATGAATGTAAAAAATATCATACTAGTATAAAGTTGGATTTATACTAGTCATAGAATAGGTATGGAGAAGAACCTTATCAAAAAAATTCGTAATCGTAGAAAGGTGAAATCACTTGGAAAAACAAAGAAGGTGGGTCGCGGTGATCGACTTGTTGCCAAGATGAATCGTACATTGAAGCGATACAGAGGGGGTGATGATAGTGATTATAATTATAATAAAAAGGGATTTCTTTCTACAGGTCGGTTTTCGAATAATCCAAATCCGGTTACAATGGGAATTGGTCAGACTCCACGAATGTTAAGCAAACTTTCTAGAAAAGCTACTAATAGGCTCGGTTTAACATCAAAATTTAATGATGGTCAGTATAACAAAGACGTTTTGGCAATTGATCCTACCCTAGAAAAAACGTTGAAAGCCAAATTATATGAGTATGCCTATCAATATAGAGATCTTTTGATTCGGAAATATGAAAATCAAAAAAACGCCGAGAATGCCGTAAAATCTAGGGCTGATTATTTAAAGAATATATACCGGGGTATTTTTAAAAACAATAAACAGGGGTTCTTTGAATATCAACACAAATTTGATGATGCTTCATATAAAACGATAAAAGAAGAATTAAACAAATATTTGAATGAAAAAAAGGAAAAAATTATAGATGCAACAAAAGAAATAGATAAAATTAAATTGCTGAGTGGACAACCAGGTCTTTCTAAAGCAGAACAAGCCTTGACTATTTTACAACGCGATCTTGGTAGAATTGAGAAAGAAATCGAGGGACTTGACGAATCGCGAAAAAAATATATTGACGAGTGTACATCAATTGATCAGGGTATAAAAGAATTTCAGACGGAGTTTCTTGAATGGGCAAAGGGTCTATCCACGGATCAACCTGTAACTCTTGAACAAGATGCGCTAAAGACACTTGAAGCCCAAATTGTGGCGGCTTATATATTAACTCAGAAAAATGGCGTATCATTGATCGATCAGGTTACCGAAAAATTAGACAAGTTCGCAAAGGAAGGCACTGAATCTTCTGCTGACAAAGTAAAAAATGAAAAGGAATTGCCAAAAAAAAAGGCCGCGTTGGCAAAGATGGTAGAAGAACAACAAACAATTGAGAAAAGGAAAAAAGATTTCGGAACACGTCAAACTGAATTGAAAAATGCTAGTAAAAAAGAAGGCACTGAATATGCCAATACAAAAATATTATTGGAAGAAATTGAAAAGGATTTGGCAAAAATAAATGCAGGAATTGATGCATTACAAAAAGAGATTTCAGGGTCGGCGACCGATATCAAAAGCCATGGTGATACGACGGATAGAAATGAAGTGTCGATTCAATTACTCAAGAATTATACGTCAACAAAAAAACGTGCTGATAAAGAACTAGAAAATAATAAAACAAAACAGGGGAGCAAACTGGTGTTTGTCTTGCAATTATTATCACGCAACAAAACGTTACTTGAAGCTAATAGCGCGCCCTCTTCGTTTTTTTCAAAAAGATTGTATCCCATTTGGATGGATAGTATGGATGTGTTGCGTAAAATTGTATTTAGTACCTTTAGTACAACAGAGAACGATGATTCTTCGACTCCTGCTATTATAGGAGCAGTTCTAGCGGCAATTTCTTCGGAACAAGTAGATGGACAAATTGACCATGATGACAAGGAACAAGAAGCAGTAGTACCAGCAGAAGCACAAGCACAAGCAGCAAATAACGGCGATGCTACATGTACAATTTCACCTATTTCCATTCCTGATCAAGATATAGGCGCTTTTTCACCGTCCAAAGAAAAACGTTATTTGATTATATTTAAAGAAGGTAGTAATACATTTCTTGGAATAACAGAAACAATTGAGAACAGTAAAGTATCCGTAATTGCAAAAGTCGTGACAAGTGAAACACAATACATAGAGCAGCACGATTATTCCGCACAGAAAAATAATATTCTTTCTGACTATAAAGATGCAGATGCTAACCCTCTAAGAATTAGATGTAAAATTACAGAAATGGTCACATTATTAGAGAATCGTACTATTGATACGAAAGCCATATCATACTTTATTGAATTAAAGACACCTGTCAGTAAAAACAAACCAGTGGTAAATACACAACCCAAAAAAAAAGCAGAAGAGTTAAAAAAACAAGCAGCAAAGTTAAAAGCCGAGTACAAAGAAAACAGTATGAATATCGTAAAAGAATGGTTTCTAATGATAGAAACGGTATATGCAAGCGTTCTTCCTGAACGAAAAGAGATAGTAGATTTGTACATCAGAACAAATAATACTATGCATTTAACGTTGAGCATTCCCAATGATAGTGTTGATAAAGACGGTTTGTTACAACAATTACAAGAAGATTTCATCAAAGTCATCAAAGGGGAACGAACAAATGATGATTCGTGCTATACTTTGGGACCGGGTAAAGAAAAAGTAAAACGACCCATGGACCCCACATCCAAAGAATACAAGGTCGATGTCGATTTTTTTAAGCGCCAGTTTTACGAGTTGGATCCTGAGCCCGGGCTACCTATCATAGATGGAATGACAAAAAAAACCAAGAAAATCATTCCAACAGACGACGATCCTCCCTTTTATCATGTTCATTCAAAAATGGTAAAAAAAGGAAAGAAATATCGCGGTAGATCCGCCTTTTTTGCGCACATGTTGGATGATTTCAAAACTGCAGAAATGAGTTTATGGTTTTTGCGACATCCTGAACACAAAGAAGAAATAGCAGCAACGCGTGAAACAGTGAATGTTGTTTCTGAAGACGATACTAAAGCAATTAATAAGCAACATTCAGATGAAATCAACAAGTTTACAAACATGCAAGAATTGAAAAATGAATCATTCACTACCAAAATGGCTGAAGAGTAAAAAGAGTTCGAGCGAGAACGTCCTGATAGTGATTTAGAGGCGGAAAAATAAATAATACACAACAACCCACTAACTAATATAGATAATAATGTATATAGCTTATTATCTATCGAGTTTTCAATGTCCCTCTATATACATGCAGAAAATCAAGCAATATTATGGCAAATCTTACAAACTGTCCCCGCATTGCAAACGTTTCAGTGTTCCGATAAACCGGCTTGGTTCCGTTCCATTGTATCGAAATTTTATGAGGTCAATCAGTTTAAATCATTCAGTTCTGCGGAATTGCAACAAATAAATCGTGATACGATTGCCTATATGGTTCGCGAACTGAATCAGGCTACTGTTGCGAATGCTAGCACGACTGTTAGTACGAGTGCTAATACACCTGGTACTCCTACAGCAGTCGAACCCATGCACCCTACCGAGAATCTTCATTCCTATTCTTTTACAAACTCCTTTTTACCAGGAACGAGTGCTTTTGAATCGACCGATGTTGCCATCCATGACAATGGTGCCACCATTCCAAAGATGGGCGTCCATCCCAAGACGGTGACGCGAAATTATTTATCTCAGCAAAAACAAACCGCCGTCAATGAACGATTCACACAGCGTCAGCAGGAATATGACACAATGATCAAGGGCGTTGCGCCGAAACCGATTGATTTTCGGCAACCCATAACTTCTATGGACGATGGGATTCTCGAAAATATAAGCGATCTCGTTCAGAAATATAGGCAAGAACGCGATCTTTTGAGTGAACCTCCGTCTACGCCGCCTATTACTACATTGTCGCCAACATTGCCCTCAGTGCAGACTAGACCCGCGAAAACAGTTGCACAAATCGATACACCCATGATTCGTCACTCGATAAGTCGTAGTACTGTGACAGAACCTCTCGTCAATGAACTTGTCGATGTCACGGATCTTGATCTCATGGAAATATCGACCCATAAAAATGTGCGGTGGTCCGAAACCCTCGAAGAAACGCATACGATCATTGAGACACCTGTGGATGATACTTCTGCCACCTTATTCGAAACTGCTGCAGTCGAACCATTTTCGATTCAAGTGCAAGCCTTGCGCCAAGAATTGAAACAGTTTATGGATGAAATGAAACAAATGTTGTCTTCGAATCCTGTTGCTGCCAATGTTTCTACGATTACTGATACATCCGCTCTACCTGATCTAGCGGAGGCCAAACATTGCGATCAAGTGGTTCACCATGAATCGATTGAATACTAATGTCTCATAATCTAATCAAAAAAATGAGTTGCTTTTTTGATTACATGTGTATTGCATAAAAAGCTCCCCCCACCCCTGTTAACAAGTTACCATGACCTCCGTTCTACCCAGCGTTCTTGTCTCTGACATTGTTGCCCGCGCAAACGATTTCGATGGGCGAAGCGCCGTTCTTGTACAAATCGATCCCTATACAGAAAAACAAACCATTCATTTGAATTCGCACAAGATCGCTACCCTCTTTGCAGCCACATTGTCTGCCGTCGAGACGATTCATAAACATAAGCGCATTACCGATCTATGTACTATTGCAGACAGGCTTGTAGAGGCGGATCGTCAATATGATCCCCGTACGGATCGCGATCTCATCGAGCAGGAAGACGCCGAAACCGTTGCCTACCTTTGGGCCAACCATGCATACAGCTACGCGCCCATGCCAATGACTCTAGAAGAGCGTTTCTATGAACAAATCCACGCCATTGCTACAGAACTGGCGATGTTTTCCAATACCATCCGCACGCAGTACATGGTATGCATCGTTAGCCGGATGTATTCGGAGATTCCGTATTTGTCTTTCGCCCTATGGCTCTTTATCGAGCTCTACTTTGATCCCGCGTCTTCGCCCGAACTGATGGCCTTTTCCAACCGAATATTGGAGGCGCACCGATTCACCGTCGATTTCTATATTCCCATCCAAGGATCGCCGGATAGGAGCGCGTGCGAAGAGATTTCGGTCTATGGTGTGGCCAATTCCATGCGCAAATTGCGGCGATTGGGGACGCGTTTTTCCGATTTTGTCTACAACTACTATTTGGATATAGACACAGTTCCGATTTGGACCAGCATATGGTGCCCATGTCCGTGCAAAAAGTGCCACGATTCGTGGTCGGTCTTGCATAAACAATTGCATCCTACATGCGGACACTTGTGCTGTGCCAAGCTGCCCGATCCCTTTGTTATGCTCACCGTGGATGGTAAAGAAAAACAGTGTATTACGGCGGAACGATTGGAGATGTATCGTAGGGCATTTTACGCGCTTCCTCGCAATAGCGGGTTGATTTCGGAAGAAGATGATGATAAAGAAAACTGATTATGATTTGATATACTAGGTTTTGCATTGTATTTGTAACTAACGATATAACTAATTATAACTAACCAACCCTTTTTTACTTTCGATTCCACTGTTCGATCGAAATTGAGCCATCTACATTTTCTTTGTATAGGGAATAGACTACGCTTGTTGGTGGGAGATAGAGATTGTATACACGTAGTGAAATTGTATCATTCATTTCAATTGCACATTCAAAGTGTTCAGGTAGCGTGTGTTCATAATGGAATGTATAATAGCGCGGCCGAGTGCATATGTTTGTTTTTCTCAGAATCTCATATCGCTCATCGTATTTGTGTATGATATTGATATACTGGCCGTTCTTGTATCGGATGTTTCCGTAATAGTCTAGGATATGATGAACTATATCTAGCGGGAGCGCTGTAATAAGTACTGGCGCAAGTGATTGTTTCATGAGTATATAGAGGTATCTATATATTATTGGCGGAGGTAGTATGTGTACCCTTTTGTCTGTGGTAGGTCCCTTATTTTTTTCTCAGAAAATAGACCTCAGTTTTTGAAAATGGACATTTTTGAAATGTCCAAAATGAAAAACACCCTTGGAAAACTTGAGAAAAAATCAGTTGTGACTGAGATGCAGTAAATACGAAAATTTTGAATCATGGTACCGCTGCATAAATTTTCCGATCTTTTTTGGCGTTTTTTTCGATCCGAAAAAGTCCGAAAAAACGCCGAAATCTTGCTTTTGTGAGTAGAATATATATAGATATATTTTTGGTAGTCAACCGATATATGCTTTGTTCCAAAAACGGCGCTTTTTATGTCCGAACGTTTCGGACCGTAAAAAACGCCAAAAAGATTCCGAGTCGTATCGAGTAGGGTACCTATAGATTTCTCTGTAAATTAGTAATGATACAGTCATATGTACCTTTTTGTCTGTGGTAGTCACTGGATTTTTTCTGAGAAAGTAGGAGGCAATTTTTGAAAATGGACATTTTTGAAAATGTCCAAAAATGAAAACAGGCCGGAGAATCTTGGCAAAAAATCTGTTGTTACCATCTCAGGCTAAATTCCAAAATAATCATTATTTGAATGACTGCATAAAATTTCGGTGGAAAAATCATACACAAAATCGTTCGAAAAAGTAGAACGATTCTATCGCGAAAATTTCCACGATACCATATATGGTTACAAATCGTAGATTTTGATATGAAAAATCGCCACTCGCGACCACGGGCTTTGTTACATGGTTAGAATCATTCTATACATGGGTTTTCCACATGTGTACACTGCAATGCATATATCATGTGTACTATAAAATAATACTCGCGGCTGCGCCGCTCGTGTAACATTTTTAGAACCGGTTTTCCCACATTTTTCCACAACACCATATATGGTTTCATTTACTTCATATAAATCAGATTTTATAAAATTATGCAGTAAACCATTGTATAATGTACCTTTTTGACCGTGGTAGACATTGGATTTTTTCTCAGAAAGTAGACGTCAGTTTTCAAAAATGGACATTTTTAAAAATGTCCAAAAAGAAAAACACCCTCCAAAAACTTGAGAAAAAATCAGTTGTTACCATCTCAGGCTAAATTCCAAAATAATCATGCAATCTCTCACTGCATAATTTTTCAAATCTTTTTCGGCGTTTTTTTTGGTCCGAAAAGGTACGAAAAGGTCCGAAAAAACGCCTAAATCTTGCTTTTACGAGTGGAATATTATTTTGTATATAGTGTGAATCACATACGATACATGGTCTCATTCCAAATAGGTGTTTTTCGGTCCGAACTTTTAGAACGAAACGCGCCGAAAAAATTCACAATACGGTTATCGAGTGATGTTTTTTGTATAGTTACCTAAAAATGAATATATGCAGTTAGGTACAATGAATTAGTACCCTTTTGTCTGTGGTAGTCACTGGATTTTTTCTGAGAAAGTAGACGTCAGTTTTCAAAAATGGACATTTTTAAAAATGTCCAAAAATGAAAACAGGCCGGAGAATCTTGGCAAAAAATCAGTTGTGACTGGAATGCACTAAATACGAAAATAATGATTCATATCATGACTGCATAATTTTTCGGTGGAAAATGTGCGACCAAACTGGTTCTATTTTTATAGAACTTTTTATTGTATATTTTTCCACGAAATATAACAACATCATATATGATGCCATGTATAAATTTTCGAGTCGAAAAAAATGCACTCGTATGCAAGAAAAACGCTTCACGTATAGAACTAAATTATCCATACATTTTCCACATCCGATAATGTAACATCATATATCATGTGTGTACAATCTAATCTATCGCGGCTTCGCCGCTCGATAACATATTTTTCATGCATTTCATGCATTTCATCGCGTTGTTTTCCACAACACCATATAGGATCTCATATAGTTTATAAACACTAGTATTTGATAGATTATGCAGTCACTATTGTATAAATGTACCTTTTTGTCTGTGGTAGACATTGGATTTTTTCTTAGAAAGTAGACGTCAGTTTTCAAAAATGGACATTTTTAAAAATGTCCAAAAATGAAAACAGGCCGGAGAATCTTGACAAAAAATCAGTTGTCACTGGAATGCAGTAAATACGAAAATAATCATTCATGTAATGACTGCATAATTTTTCTGTGGAAAAATCACACATAAAAAAGTTCTAAAATATAGAACCATATTATCGCCAGGTTTTCACATGCATATACTCTTACCATATATGATAACAATGTCAAATAATCACTTACATACATTTTGACTCGTATGCATGTTTTTGTTGTACATATTAGAACTTTTAATACCTCATTTTCCACATAACATACTATAACACCATATATGCAGTCAATACTATATATATCATCAATCTAACTTCATACATATATAGAACCCATTCAACTCCTAAAATTCACAACACCAATATAGGAGTGAAACCCCTGTAGAATCAACTATATATCCACTTTTTATGTGATAATCGCGTACGATGTATCACCCCTCAACAAACAATGCCGTGGAAATTTAGGAGGAATTTCGGTTCTAAGTATATAGAATGGATTCATCTCTCGAAATTCCACCAAACCTTTATTGTGAATCATGTAATGTAAAATGCAGTCGGATCCGTGATTTTATGCAACATATTTCTACCCGTAAACATATACTTAGAACCGGTCAAACCATTAATTTTCCCACACCCTTTAAATGTGAATTATGTGATACAGTATGCAGGTCAATCCGTGATTTAAACAAACATAATTTAACTCGTAGACATATTTATAGAACCGAAAATCCTACCGAAATTTCACCAACCTATTCATGTAGTAAATGTAAGAAGGTGTACAAAGCAAAGAATAGTTTATGGTATCACACAAAAAGATGTACAGTCATTCCGCAATATAATATTACGATAGAACCGGTACAAGAAGACCCAGTTGAACCATGCGAAAAAACGAATGAACTGATTCCGAATGAACTGATTCCATTTGATAATACGTGCGATGTAAATCTCGAATCAGAAACCGACGAGGATATCAACGCCCAAATCATCCACCTCTTGAAATACGTCTTGAGGAAAAACGAGGAGCTTTCTAACCAAGTCACCAACGTGAAAAAGGATGTCATGAACCATCTCGATATTGTCGCCAATACACTGCAGCCATCCAATGTTACGAATAACAACAACAATACCCAATTCAATATGAACTTTTTCCTTAATGAACAGTGCAAAGATGCAGTCAATGTAAGCGACTTTATCGAATCACTCGAACTCAATTTCGCTGATTTACAAACCGTCGCAGAAAAGGGATTTATTCTTGGTAATTACGAAATCATCAAGGATAAATTTAGCGAGCTGGGGATTTATCGAAGACCCATTCACTGTTCCGACCTGAAACGCGAAACGGTCTATGTCCGCGAAAACAACGAGTGGCAAAAAGAGGCGTCGGACCACCCCCTCTTGAAAAAACTCATTGTTTATGTCGCCCATCGTGTCAGCCAACAATGTACGGCATGGCACCATGAAAACCCCGACTTTATGCAGAGCCAGGAGAAGAAAGATCTCAGTTTGTTGTTTATGAATAGCTCATTTGGCGTGAATGGAAAATCGGATAGTGATAACAAGGCAAAGATTGCCAAGAATGTCTTGGAATTTGTCGAAATTGATAAACGGCGATTAAAATAAAGGTATAGTATAAAGAATACTTGTTTATGTCAGACAAATCGAAGACAAAGAAAAAGTATAAATCTCTACCAAAAACGGTATTTGATGTTGCAGATGTATTAGGGAACCAACAAATACCGGAACTCGGATCGTTTCGAATGACGAATCAAACAATAATGGGAACGAAGGAATTTGAAAGACTAAAAAATCTTTATTTTTCGGATCCTACCAAGATGAATATAGAAACGTTAAAACGAGAATCAGATAAATTATACACATCAATGACGCGTGAAGAATTAAGTAATCGATTTAAATATTTAAATATAGATGGTACTTTTCCTACAGAATTATTATTAAGTGTTAATAATGATACGCCTCTTGCACGTGGATTTTATATTTTTTGGTGTAGGGGAGGCGATATATACAAACCGACAAACCTAATGGATAATTTTTTTAATGTTAACATTGCTAGATTTATAACATGGAAAAAGAAATATAATCGACCCTTTTTTGAGAATGTATATACTGCATTAACTATGCCACTACCACCATCACCACCTTCACCACCTTCACTACCACCACCACTACCACCTCTACCAACATCGGCCGGCGGAAGATCCAAGAGAGTCAGA
>Ga0136642_1000140_pt1 | contig 43947 bp, 40 predicted proteins | sample LowCatLa1302831Y_FD_115313 | JGI IMG/M metagenome (GOLD analysis project Ga0136642, IMG submission 115313) | Freshwater microbial communities from Lower Cathedral Lake, Yosemite National Park, California, USA - 13028-31Y | ecosystem: Environmental > Aquatic > Freshwater > Lake ... | reverse complement strand
TCTACAAGCGGCCCGGTTGCATCGACCCCTTCGCGATCACCATCTGCAAATCCGGTTGCATCGACCGTTTCGTTACCTTCGGCAATCCCGGTTGTCGCATCGATCCCTTCGCGATCACCATCTTCAATCCCGGTTGTCGCATCGTCTGTTTCGTTACCTTCGGCAAACCCGGTTGTCGCATCGACCCCATCACGATCACCATTTGCAAACTCTGTTGTGGCTTTGAACCCATCTCGAGCACCGCCATATGCAAATCCTGTTGTTGCTTCAACAAGTGCACCTGTTCCTCCACCTGTGTCGACAGTGGAGACTCCGCCATTGCAAGAGAGGCACTTTGTGCCATTCGGATCAGATGACAACCCCACTGTATTAATCAATAGCAAAACAAATATGATTGCCATGTGCAATCAAACGAGTCCATTTTGGACAAAAGATGATAAAGTAGCAATGACATTTACTGGAGTAAGTTATACACAGGTTGATGACTCAAAAGACAACTCAATCGATATCAATATTCCTTGTAGTGGTGTAAAAATAGACAGGGGGGATTACATCGATTTTCGGACTGATTTGCAGAAAACTATGCCTCCTGCTCCAAAAGGGTATGAATATGTTACAATCGATAAAGATAAATATATTGCATCATACAATGCTTATGCTGCTTCTAAAGGAACCACTGTTGATCCTTATGAATATGAGGACATCAAGAATTCCACAGATTTCATTAACAATCAGTACGAGAGAGATATTCAAGCCTATAATCAAAATGAATGTACTAAGAATCAGACCGATACATGCAAAAACATTAAGAATTCTCTAGCAATGATTGTAGGCAAAAATGATATCCCAGCTGTTTCACAGAAAGGCAAACAAACAGAAAGCAGAATCTATTGCGCTTTTGTATCAGATGATGATCCAGTTGTCTTAATGAATCAACAAACCAAATTTATCGTACTAGGCTTTTATGATAAAGATGGTTTGCCTTATAAAATAGGCGATACATATTCTGGAACATGTTCAACATATGGAGGTGGCCAGTTTTCACTAGATGGACCTTACGATACAAACATTCGAGTAACAGGAACAAATATTTTAGGTTCAAGTCATCCGGAGATTCGTTCTGATTTGCAACAAGACATGCCACCAGCACCAAAAGGATTTCAATATATGAAATTTGATAAGGAGAGATTTTTCAAAAAAACGATGGAAGATAAGGCTTCTCGACCTTATCCAGGTGGTTGGAATGCGTTTAATAATGAAGTTTCCACGCATAGTCTTATTTCTGCCGTTGCCAATTATCAATTCCTAAATTGTTCTGATTCGAATTGCCTAACAAATCCAAAATCAGAATACAGTACATATGTGAATTCATTTGTACCAATTAATTCACCCGCACCCACAGTGTCTTCTATCCCTGTTGCAGCTTCCCCCGCAATTCAATCATTATCATTTTCGCCTCAAACATGGTCTTCCCAAGTATATAAATGGGCGACTGCGAAGCAGGCGGCACAAGTGGCTCAAGCGGCTATCGTTACCCAATCAACGACAACACTACCTGTTATGGCACCTGTTGCCGCACCTGCATCCGCACCCGTCGCAAAAACAGCAGATGACTCAAGCACATTCTATATGATATTGTTAGGAATCGTCGTGCTGTTGTTGTTCATGATGATTATATTTGTAACGCGACGTCAGTCAGCTGCGACAGCGTCTGTGTATACCGCACCCACTCCTGTCTACGGTGGTGGAAAAATGAAGTTTTAGCGGCCGTTATTCGTATATAGTGTATGTGTCGCCGAAATGTGTTTTCTTGAACTCGCGCATGTCTCGCGTCTTCGAACTCGTGTTACATTGAGCGCAGATGGGGCGCAGGTTTTCCAAGTTTGTGGGACCTCCGTTGGCCTCGGCTACGACGTGACCACAATGGAATGTGAAAGGCGTAATGTCGTGCGTGTTGCAAACAGGGCATTTGCACTTACCCCTCTCTTCGCCGATGTAAGTGTTCCAGACGGCTGCGCGAAGAGAGGCTGGGATCGGTGTCTTTCGTTGTTTGCGCTGTGGTTTCGGCTGATGTTCATCGCGGCTCTCATCATATGTGTCATGATTGTGACAATTCGGGCATTGGCATTTGGCCTGGTCTTTTTGATGCTCCAGTGTGTCCACAGTCGAACATGAGAAACAATTCCACATGGTAGCAGAGGTTATTAATGATAGTATGTGGTTTTTATTTAAGTAGACGGTGTCGAGATGCCTTCCGACTGGAGCTTGGTCATGATCTGGATCGCTTCGGCACGCTCCTCTTCGAGTTCGAGGCGGGTGGCGTCCATCAGAGCTTGGGACCGGGTGTCGATGGTCATCTCGACGATCGTGTACTTGCCAGGTTCTGTGCAGCGCACAGGGAACGAGTAACAGAGGTCCCTAATGCCGTAGGTGCCGTCTGACATGACTCCCATTGAGACGATCTTGTCACTGACGGGGGTCACGATCCAATCGCGTAGGTGGTCCTTGATGGCATTTGCGGCGCTCATCGCGCTCGAGAGCTTGCGGGCTTCGATGATCGCAGCTCCTCGTTTTTGTACAGTCGTCACGAACGCATTATCCAGATAATCGTCGTCGAGAAGCTCGCGAACAGGGACGCCAAAGATGCTGGCGTGATTGACGTCGGGGTACTGAGTAGACGAGTGGTTTCCCCAGATGATGACGCCGCTCACGCTGTCGACGGCGCAATCGGCCTTGAGTGCGATCTGTGACACAGCCCGGTTCTGGTCCAGGCGCGTGAGGCAGGTGAAGTTTTGGCGCGGGATGCTGGGGGCGTACATGGAGGCGATGAGGCAGTTGGTGTTGGCGGGGTTCGCGACGACGAGGACCTTGCAATCTCGCGAGGCGTACTTCTCGAGAGCCTCTCCGTGCTCCTTGAAGATCATCGTGTTTTTGGCGATGAGCTCCTTGCGTTCCATGCCGGCTTTGCGAGGGAATCCGCCGAGGAGGATTGCGACGTCGGTGCCGGCGAAGGCTACGCTGACATCCGTCGTGCACACGAGTTTGTTGACCAGATAATAGGCTCCGTCTTCGATCTCCATACGCACCCCTTCGAGCGTCGCAGCAGCAAAGGGAACATCAAGAAGACGGAGGTCGACGCGTGTGTCTGCACCAAATACGGTCCCGTTACAGATAAGCGGGATGAGGGAGTAGGCGATCTGGCCTGCGGCTCCAGTGACGGTCACGGTGAGAGGCATGTTTTGAAATATGACGGCATAATAGATTTAAGTGAGTTTAGAGGAATAAGAATTATATTTAATTATAGAAAATGGCATGTGTCAATGCGTATTGTCCACCTGATAATGCACAACGTCTGAACACGCGATTATCTCAATTAGATCAGGTTCATGATGGACTTCACGTTAAAACAAAACTCAACTTCAGTAGACTTGCACAAATGGGTATAGGTTTTGGAGAGTTTATCAACCGCGATGGAAAATTTGTTGCACCTGCAAAAGATAACTTATTTCTAGATATTTCTGCTCGTTTTACTAGTCTTGGTGGAACCACACTTAAAATGGCAAGGACAGACATAAATTTGAAAAATACCCTTACAGGATTAGGTCTTCCTACAACTTACGAGGACAATGTAAGAGTTCCTTTTACTGAGAAATGTGATTCAGATACTAATTTCAAACAATGCAACAATGCTGGATCGTATATAGATCCAGGAAAAAGACAGTATTTTTCATTATCGCTAAGTGCAATAACAAATTGGATTAAAGAAGATGATGTCACTATACAGTACATTGCATATAATAATGTTGTAGATGTTTATTTCAAAATCAAGGAGGTTACAAAGAATACTTTTATGTACACTTTTAAAGATAATGCAATTCAATGTAATTTTAATTTAAAAGTCACATGGTCATCTACTGACATACAAAGTGTCGATGTATTTAAGTGCGGGAACAATGTCAAGAATAAGATCATTAACGCTTTAACCAACACTGATATAATTAAACTACTGTTAAAAGCGAAACTCTCAGGAGATCTCATACAAGCTGTTGAGAATGATAATGGTATTCTAGGTACGACAGATACCTATCTTGTAAAACGGTGCCAGCTTTTGGGAAAAACCTGTTTGCAAAAAGTGTTCCAACGAGATGATGAAGAATATGGTGGTGAAGAGGGTGGTGATGAAGACGAGGAAAAGGCAACTATAACAGGATATGAGTTACATTATCCACCATTAGATCCTGCAAAGCTTATTCATGCGATGTATAGTAACGTTATCGATAAGAACTTGAAAGTTATAGCGATATATAATCAAATACCTGATCATTTCAAAATAAAGAATCGTTCAGGTGATTTAAGCATTACTAAAACTCAGACTCTTGCTAATTACTTCAAAACTTTAATTGCAAACATAGGAATGATAAATACAAAGTTGGAAACGTTAAGACTTGCGGCAAATAGTGTACAGAATATAAAACAAGAAAAGTTGACAAAACTGCAAAATGATTTACGTTTAGCTGAACAAACCCCACTGTTGTTTATGATAGAAGAAACTAAATATATGCTTGATCCATTGGCAAACAAGAATATTAACGAAATCTTTAAAAGAATCAATAATGTCTTTAGAACAAAATGTGATTTATTCGATGCGCCACTTTATCGAATTCTTGATATGTCACAAATACATTTACAACCCAAAACCAAAACCAAAAGACAGCGGGAGACCTTTGAGCCATCAAAACGGCGAGTGTCAAACGACACAGTTTCTGAAACTGATCAAAACAACAAAGAACCAACGGCAAAAATAAGCGCGCGCGAAGAAAACGCTGTGAACAATGTTTTTAATAGTACAACTCCAGAACAAAAGCCAGAAGCTAATGGTTTAATTATGCAGTTAATTAAACTATATTGGGGAATAGATGTAGCTGGTAATAACGAGGATAGCGTAACTATCATCAAAGAATGCCAAAGAATGTATAACTTTGCGATAAATTGTTGGAACGATGTTGAGGATTTTGATCAGTTTGGGATTATACAAATAGGTGGAGCCCCACCTGATGAAACACATATTATCAGTCTCACACTGTTTTTAATCTATGTGTTCGATTTGATAGGAGTCTGCATCTATGATAAGATACTTGTAAATAATTGGTTAGTCGTGTATCAAGACAATGATGACATATATGCTATTCAAAAAGGAATATACTCAGAAACGATAGATTTTTTGGGGAGTAAAATAAACACCATGTATGATGCAGTATCTAAAAAAGTAGGCGATAATGATTATGATAATGATTGCAGGCCGCCTACTGGAGAGGATGGATATGAATACACAAGTGATTGGTGCAAGCAGCACATTGATTATTTGCAAAAAGCCATGAATACATTGACATCTCAGGAACAATTTAATACAGTAGCGGAAATGCAGCTACCTCCTGAGTTACAAAAAATGCTCACGCTTGGTCCAAGTCGAGGAAGTCCAGGAAGTCCAGGAAGTCCAGCTGCGAGTGCCGGTGGTGGAACGTCAATCGGAGGATCAATCCTATCAAAGTTTGGCAAGCTATCCCTCAAGGTTCCTAAGAATACTAAAGCTATTGTACTCTAGCATTTTTGTTGGATGTGGTATTACCCCGGCATCATCTCCAACTTAAAGCCTTCATCCAGGTTGATCAGGCTGATGATGTTCTTATCGATTTCGCAGACGTTGTTCTGCGTGTTCGACTTGATGATGTCAAGTACTTCTTTGTGCACGGTGTTCTTTTGCGCGTTGGTGAGCGAGTCGTAGATGCGCGTATACAGGTTCGTGAACGTGTCGACGAGTCTGTGCGCGTCGGCGTCTCCAGGCTCGGGAATGTCATCATAGTCTGGGTCAGTAGGGTTGCATAAAATCTGCGCGTCGCACTTGCCCTTGACAAACGGCTTGACGTCGAAGCACGCCAGGAACCGATAATAGGCCTCCAAGCACTCCTCCTGCTCTCGTTTTTGCGGAATCGACACTGGGCTGTGGATTTTCCGGATAAGGTACACCTCATACGACTCTAGGTAGCAGCTGGCGATGGTGGAAATCAGGTAGTTCATGCCTGCGTTGACGAGCATCTCCTCCCACGTCTCAGCCGCGTTGTATACGCGGATACGTTTGCGCTTCGAGTCATAAATGAAATTCAGGTGCTCGATGAACTCGTCACGATGAACTCCTCGAAGAGCATTCGTCAGAGTGTCAATGATTTGCATGAAATCTTGGTGCTGCAACGAGAAACCGTATTTGAACGAGTCCTTTTCGAGCTTCTTGACCGTGTGCTTGTACTCATCTTCGACCTTGGTTTCAAAGTCGACGATCTCTAGCTGCTTGTAATGGGCAAGTTTGGTGATCTTATCGACATAATCCATGTTGGCGACAAAGTTGTTCATCGTGTTATAAGTGTTGATGGTTTGGTTCATGATTTTGACTTCGTCAGGAATGTGATAGATGCGGCTATCCATGACGATGGCTTTGATGTCGTCGGTTAACTCCAAGTTTTTCACAACCGCAGGACACTTTCGCTTTGCTGTGTAAAGATGATAGAACATATCGCATCGGCGATCCGTCTTGTAACTGCATCTTGGACACGTATAAGGAACTTTCTGATTTTTTGGCATGATATTTATTATGCAAGAAGAAAATAACATCCCGCAAACATCCGCACTCACTATTTTCCGCAGACATCATGCAAAAATCCGACATTATCACAAAGTACCATTTTCCGCAACTATCATACTAACATCTACAATTATCCGCAGACATCCGGGATAATATAGACGACTTCTAAAAAACACAACATCATAATAGGTAATAATAAAAGTTTCATAACCGTTGTTATCGTAATAAAGTCCCTTAAACCCCCCGACAAATTTTTTCGATCAACAATCTTTAGACATGATAAATGCGATTGCGAATAATGCTATTTTTAATCTCTTCAGTTAACTCCATGTCTCGCACTACTCCTGGACAAATACGCTTTGCAGTAAACAAGTGATATACCATGTCGCATCGGCGATCAGAGTTGTAATTGCACCTTGGACAAGTATAAGGCACTTGCTTCTTCTTACCACCCTTCTTTTTAGGCGTTTCTTCATTTGCATGGACTACGTTAAAATATTTCTCCTGAAACTCGTAGAGGTTGTCAGTCCCCATCGACAAGTTACAGCTTGCACATATAGGAAGAAGATTGTCAACATTCGTCATACCACCTTTCGCTTCCGCAATCACATGACCGCAGTGAAACTCAAACGCTGAAATATCATTAATGTTGCAGCATAAACACTTGCGCTTTCCAACGTACTCACCGACACATTTGTTCCATACGGCGATTCGTAAGTTCTTCGGGATAGGTTTTTTGAGCTTCGTTTTTTTGCACAGGCTCCATCTTTGTTCGTATTATAAACTACACATAACAATGTGCGTTTTCTTTTTAAGTACGCTTTCATGATCAAAGACTCGATAGAAACAATCTCTCCTAATCTAAATGGACCAGTTGATCAGTCGCCTCGTGCACCCGGCTCTTCCCCAAGCCATTCGTGCCACTTACTTCCGTGCCGGGATGCTGTTGTTATTGTTGGGCGTTGTCATCGCCACAGCTCTTATCTTCCACTCTGAAACAGGCTTCCAACGGATCGAAGGCTTTTCTGGAGACGAAATGATCGTACCTGCCAGATTGCACTACATTACCGTCGCCACGAAACCGCACCCTGTCCTCGATGTGCTTCAAAAGGTCGTCGCTTCCAAGGGCGATGCCGTGACCGTGCTGGGTATGGACGAGGACCGCGACATCGGTTGGAACGCAGCCGACGACAAGCGGGGACACTTCGGCGTCAAGCTCCGCGAAGTCTATAATTTCGTGAACAACACGGCTCTCAATGCGGACGACATCGTACTCTTCAGCGACGCCTATGACGTCTACTACTGCGGCGACCAAGACACGATCGTCAAACGATTCCTGGAGTTCCGGAAGCCCATTGTCTTCGGTGCCGAGCGCTATTGCTGGCCCGATGAAGACGCTTCTGCGAAGTATCTCGCAGCAGACCACAAATCATATTTCCCGTACCTCAATAGCGGCCTCTTCATCGGCCGCGTCGGCGCCCTGCGCGAATGCATGCGCGATTATTCCTACGACGACGCCGAGGACGACCAGCGGTTCTGGACCACGCGCTATTTGAATCATCCCGAGACTATCGCCCTCGACCACGACAACAAGATCTTCCTCAACTGCGCGGGCATCGACAAGGCTGAGATGAAGGTCACTGGCGACCAGGTCACGTTCCGCGGCGCCAAGCCTCAACTGGTGCATTCCAACAGCGGTGACAAATCCTATCTGGACCCGCTTCTTGCGGCTGCAGCGAAATCGATTTAAGCGCATCGTACAAGTCAAGTCGTAATGTTCGACAACGTTGCTACTGTTATGTTCGTGAGCGCCATCCTCGGCGCAGGGCATATCACGCTTCTCCGCTTTTCGTTTATGAAAGAACGGTTCCGACACCCACCAGAAATCGCCAACCGCATCACCTGCTCCACAGTGCAAGTGGTCGTGATAAGTATGAGCACATATAATCTTATCGACGCCTATAAAAATGATACGAAAGATCTCATCAGCCCAAATACCATTGCCGCAGCAAACGGTTTGGCTGCGATGTTCCTCTATGACACGGTGTTCATGCTCTCGTCACCAAGAGGACGACGCCAACACCTCATGTTTGCCCATCATGTCCTTGCTGTGATCCTGTTATACATGAGTTATTCCCCGGGAATCGGTTCGAATCAGATGAACAATTTCGTTCTCTTGACGCTCGAGACCGCAAGCCCGCTTATCAACGCTATGAAGATCAGCGACGAACTCGCGCCAGGAGCGCTTGTCACTCACCACATCCATATGTGGACGCAGGTCATGTATTTCCTGACGCGAATCGTCATGCTGCCGATGTGGATGGTCGACTTTTATACGATGAAATACAGCGGCTCGGTAAGCCATGTTTTGACGCTCTTTGCACTGCTCTGTTTGTGGGGACAAAGCATTAAGTGGTTTGTGATGCTGCTCAAACCCAAGCGCGTTTAGACCGAGTCTCTCATAAGTCGCGAGAACCAGTCTATGCTCACGGCGTATATCGCCGCTAGCACTGTATATGTGGGCACCCACATGATGTAGGGGTAATTGACGGCCTCAAGCAAATGCAGTGCCAGTACTAACGGAAACCCGTATATTCTGCACCCAAAGTACAAGAACAACAGGATTCCGTGATTCACAATGTAGACCGTACTCGTTTTTCCACAGGCCTCTTTGAAAAGCCGCCGCATATTTAGAAAAGGGTTTGTGATTTCTCCCAGGATGGGGAAGAGCATGTTGAACCACAACGCCGTGAAGCCATAATGTAGGTTGATTTGCAAGAGACACATGCAGCCGATGTGATGTGCGATGAACGTTGTGTACTTGAGCCCAAATGTTAAAAGGTAGATCATGTCATAGACAAAATATCCTTGGAGCATTTGGTAATGCACGAAGGTCTTGGCAGTTGCTAGCTCGACACTATCGAGGAAGAGCAGCTCTTTGATCATGGATTGAACGAGCCATAGCTGGAATAACGTGGCGGTCACAGCATTGCTCCACTCGTATTTGCATCGGAACGGCAGGCGCGCATAGTAGGGAATGATGTTCAACGCGGAAAAAAGGGTCGTGTGCCCTAGGGTACAGTAGAATAGTATGTCTTGAGTTGCAGCGGCCAGCATTTGTGCGGTGTTTGATTTACAAATACCATATGTCGTATTGTCTTTATATAAATGTTTCGATGACTGGTTCGGCAGGTTCTTGTAAAAATGATGCTGCTGCCGCTAATACGGCGACAACTATAGCCATAATGCTGAAGAAGCTATACGCAGTTGGGGCACTACGGACTTCAATGATAGCATCGTTATCACAGAGGTGGCAGTTGGAAGATGTTTTAGAGTTTGTGCGTCGTCGGCCAAAGCCCATTCGTCGTGTAACGTTCGCCATGTGTTGTTTTTTGGGATCATCATGATAGCGGGCTTTTCAATTTTTCGAAGCATGTGCTTAAGAGCACGATTGTGGTTTGTCTTTCGGCGGGTAGTTTACCTCGATCGGCGCGCCGCTGTAGGTAAAGTATTCTCCCATGGGAAAAACGGGGTCGTTGCTGGTCTTGGCGCCGGGAGCGTCGTAGCAAGTGAAGCCCTCGACGGCGTTGCCGCATGTAAAATCACCTGATGCGCTGTAGCCACATTTTGCGTAGTCTTTGTTCACAGGAGTGGTTTTGGGTACAACGTATGACATTGTTAGCTATTTTAGTATAGAGAGATAAATCTTAGGGGTCTGGCGCCCCATAAAACCCTGAGCAAGATACCTATATACAGGGTTTTAGGGGGCGAAGCCCCCTAATTCGACATACTCATTGTGAGGAATCAGATGCAAATCCTTTATTTTTTGAATCATTTGCTCAACTGTATCTGCGTCTAAGCACATTGCCTCAATCGTCGCCGGAGAGACCTTGGAATCAGTGGGGTATATTTGGGCGAAAGTCACGCGCTCTTTGTCCGTCATCGGCGCCACATAATGCTCGATCATCGCGATAGCCTCTTCGCATTGCATGTAGTTCATATGAATTTTCATATTGATGCGCCCAGGACGGATCAGCGCGGGGTCCAACATTTCCGGATGATTTGACGTCATGACCATAATGCGACCAGGTGTATCTACAACTCCGTCCAAGACGTTGAGGACGCCGGCCAGGTTCAGTTCGTCATTGCCGATGGCAGACCTGCCCTTCTTTGCAACATTTTGCGTCCCTTTTGCCACAACGTCGGTCGCCGACGATCGCTTTTTGACGACATCCGAAGCCACATCGATGTCTTCGATGACATAGATGACCTTGGAGAAATCGACGCGAGCAATCATATAATCACCCGGGCAACTGTTGTTGTAGGCTAGCTCGTTACTGAACATGAGTTGCATCAGCTGGCTGTTGGTCTTGATGGCGCTCAAAGGGATAGAAACGATGCTGCGGTTGGTATAGTTTGCGAGGGCTTTGATGAAAGAAGTCTTGCCAGTCCCGGGTTCGCCGTGCAAAAGGAAGCCGAGTTTGTAGGGGTAGCCCGCGATTTTGAATTTACCCGTCTTTTCTTGAAATGCATCGACTAGACGCAGGAGTGCCGTTTTCTCTGGATAGAAGAGCATATCAAATGTCTTGGTATTCGACAAGACATAGCGGTCCATGAGCATAAACTTCCTGGTATGGCTATCTGATTTGTCTTCGCTGAAGCCCGGTGCAAACATGTAGCGTTTCTTGTCGAAACTGGATGAGGTGTCTAGGAAAGCCAAATAGTCGTTGTAGATTGTTCGCAGCAGGGCATCTATGTGTTCCGAAGTTAGCGTGCATTCGATTTTATAGATGACGTCGATGTATTTCGCAGTCGAGCTAGAGGATGAATCGTTGACCACGACTTTGATTCGCGTACAAGGATCTACTGGCATCCACTCTCCTCGAGGAGCTTTCATAATCAGTGAATGACTATGCACATCCACTGTCACATCAGCCGATTGTGATTTGGTCGCCCAATAAGAGGCTTTTTTGGTCATGTACAGATCGATTGCCTTCTGGAGTTTTCCGGCCATATGGTCTTGGCCATCCAAGACTCCGCGATCCCCGAATGCATAGGAGAATGTGATGTTTCGATGGATGACATCTTTGACTGGAAAGATCTTGGTCAAAATGCGTTTCCATATGTCTTTGACCGTATACTTCAGATTTACCCACACTTCGCTGTCCATAACTACGGGAAGCATGAAGCACAGTAATACGTCGAAGAGGAAGTTTCCCGTAGTGAGTTTATTCAAAAGACCCATCTTGGTCATATTGATCGCGTCCGTCATTTGTTGTGATTGCACAAATGATGGCTGAAAAACGATGAGCGGGTCAAATTTTTAAGCGCTTTATCTCTTACCAATGTCCTTCCAAGAACTCGTTGTACCAGGCAACGGTGCGCTCGAGGCCCTCTTCGAAAGGTACGCGACTTTCCCACCCGAGCGCTCTGAGCTTGTCGTCGCTGATATAGTAGCGCTTGTCGTTGAACTTGCGGTCTTCGACGAATTCCATCCAGTCTTCTGGGTTTGCACCAGGCTTGATGTGACCGATCAGGGCGATGGCGACATTACGAACAGATACCTCAATCGGCGATCCAATGTTGTAGATCTCGCCGATCAGACCACGCATCATGATAGTCTCCACCGCTCGCGCCACATCGTCGACGTGGATGAAAGCCCTTAAGTTGGTACCGTCGCCATGGAGCGTGCATTTTTGGTTTTCTTTGAGCAGGTGGATGAATCGCGGAATCACCTTTTCGATGTATTGTCGGGGGCCATACACGTTGTTGCCACGGGTAATCACTAGAGGCAGCTTGTGCGAGTAATAGTAGGACGTGGCGATGAGCTCGGCGGCGGCCTTGGAAGCCGCGTAGGGGTTCGTCGGACACAACACGGACGTTTCTGTCTTCCGTTTCTCGCCGCCATCGATCTGTGACTCGCCATACACTTCGTCAGTGCTGATGTGGACAAAGCGCTTGAGGCGCCCATAGAGACGTGCGCATTCGAGCAAGATATGGGTTCCGAGAACGTTATCGTACGTATAGTCGAGCGAGCGCTCGAAGCTGTTGTCCACGTGAGACTGCGCCGCAAAATGAACGATGCAATCGACGCTATGTTCGGTGAGGATATGTGCGATGAGGTCCTTATCTTGGATGTTGCCCTTGACAAACAGATAGTTCGGCTTCGGAGCGACGTTTTTGAGACTTGAGCAGTAATTCAGACAATCGATGTTGATGAACCGCGTTTCAGGGTATCGTTCGAGCATGTAATTCAGGAAGTTGGACCCTATGAAACCACATCCCCCAGTGACCAGGACGTTGTTGTAGTTCATTGTTTTTATTTTAAATATTCGGAGATAAAGATACGCGGCGAATCTAACACGTTCGAACCGCTTTTAGAAACGCTACTGCATACCGCGCAAACAGCGCCGTCATCCCCGCAATCATGATCCGTTGATGCCACTCCCCCACATAGTGCTTTTTGACGTAAGATGTGATCAGGAAAGGAAACATGATTAGACGTAGCATTTGCAGGCTGATCGAATTCACAGACACGAGCGAGTGCAGGCACGACCCCGATGGAAGTACTCGTATGAGCGCCCGATGGGGCTCGCAGATCTCCGCGAGGAAATAGGCCGAGTTGGCGAAATACGGGGAGTAATGATAGCGACGCCGGATGAAGATCAACAAGAGAGACAAGACACTATGGGCAAATGCATTGGGTGTTTTGGTTTTGCCGTACAAAAGCGCATACAGAGCAAACCCAGATATCCACAACTCGATGTCTCGTGTCCATGCATGCACGCGCGTGTCATACGAATAGAAGAAGCAATATACCAGATTATGAAAAGCCTGGGTGAATACATGGCTATGGTGGGCAAGACGAGCTAGCCGATACATAATCAATACATATTTTTAAAACAGTTGCACGTCAAAATAACTGGCGCCTTCGGTCTGTCGATAAATAATATACTCTCAATAAAATGAACGAGAAGACCATCGTCCACCTTATTCATATGCTCTTCTCAGGGCCCCTACTCCTTTATGTAGCTTTGGCTCAGCCCAAGAACCGTTATGTGTACTGGTTGCTGATGGCGCTCGCGGCCACGATTTGCGTCAAGTTCGCTTACACGGCCTTCACGACCAAACTTAGCGAACGACATGTGTGGTTCGCGATCCATGGGATTCTATTTGCGTCGCTGCTCTTTTATGTAGGCTGGATGGGCGCAGATACACCACATGTAGGCTATTCGCTGCTCTTGGCGGTCGGCATCGCCGCCATCGGGTATCACACGGTTCGTCTCGTTCAAGAAAATTGGTAAGGTCATATAAACAGAATGCCAGTGTATATATGAAAATGAAACCGATTATAGTATCACGGATCATCACTGCTTGGATGGGTATCATGACCGCGCTGATGATCGCTATCGCCAAAGAAGACACGGCCGATTCTTTCTATCGATTCGGTCCGCATCCAGACCTGATCATCTTGGGATATACGATTGACACGGCATCGAAGTATGCCCTCGTCATTTTCTATGCGCTCGTGAACACGGTCGTTCGCAACCTGAACCACAACGTAATAACACCGTGGATCACCCTCAACATCCAGGATACGTCGGCGAGCGCTGATGTCGCTCTTCTGGAGAGTCGAAACCAAGTGCCTCTTCCCTTGCCGTTGCCGACGTCGTTGAACAAGGCTCATGCATACGAGATCTCTGTCGCAAGCACCTTGTATTCTTGGTTCGATTGGCTCATCTATATCCATATGCTCATGGCACAGGTTGACATGGTGATCATCGAAATGGGGGCGGACGTACTCGCCACGAGCGCTATTACCTATTGGTATTTAGAAAAGTCGGGCAAAAATGCCCAAAAAGGGTACGTTTCTATCGATATGGGGGATGCTCAGGACACTTTCAGTGGCATCACCTCTCATGACGCTCACTTCGTTCGTCAGCACCCCCAGTTCCGCTACAACCTTCATCCCCAATCTAGTGGGTATAACCCTCAGTTCATCTAAATGGGGATGTAGTCCAGGACAATAAAATATCACGATCAATATAATGAGCGATGACCTCTTGGTTACGCCGAAAGGTCGCAAAGTGCCTCCGGAGCTCGAAGCCCCAGTCGACCTTGTCCTTTTAGACATCGCCGAATTCCTGCGCCCGTGGTTTCATGGAGTGGGCTTCACGCCCAACGGCATCACCGTGCTGTCTGGTATCCTCCAATTTATGGGAGTGTGGATGCTTTACCGCGGCAACTACCTATGGGCCGCGGCGCTCTACTTAATCGGCTACATGTTCGACGACATGGACGGGTATTACGCCCGCTATTACGACATGACCACCCAATTCGGAGACATGCTGGATCACGTGAAAGATATCATGGCCCATGCTGCACTGCTCGCTGTCGCGCTGCTGTCTCCGTCTTTCCCGGTCCTATGGAAAGTCGCTTTCGTGATTTCGTCCGTTGTGTTGCAAGCGACGTCTCTGATGTGGATGAGTTGTCAGGAAGTCTACTATGACAAACGTGACGAGGGGCCGACGTTTCATTTAATCAAGGGCCTATGTACCCCAAATAATGCAGTGCCGACGATGAAACGCCTGCGCTGGTTCGGCACTGGCACACTCATGCTGAATGTTGCCGTCTTCATCGCAGCTTTGCATGTGTTGATGCCCACCTCAAAATAAACCGCCCATTAGAAGCAAGGGTACTTAACAAATATGCCCAATTATATTAAATGGAATACGGATGCGCGCGTAGCGGGGAGCCTAATACGCGAGAGTTCGAGCTATCATGTACCTTGCGCGGCAATAGCATTTCATACTGGCACGATGTCCCTCTCATTGCCGATGCTGAAAAGGATCTCTACAACATGGTCGTCGAAGTTCCCAAGGGTACGACAGCCAAAATGGAGGTGATGACTGACGATACCATCACACCCATTCGCCAAGATGTCAAAAAGGGAAAACTGCGTCATTACCCTACGCCGATGCCCTGGAACTACGGGATGTTCCCGCGGACATGGGAAAACCCGAATCACGAGAACGTGATCGAGGGCGTTGACGGATGGAGAGGCGATATGGAGGAGTTCGCGCCAGCAGAGAAATTCTGCGGCGACGGAGATCCCCTCGATGTCATAGAGATTGGCGGACAGCCTCTGGAGATGGGCGGTGTATATTCCGTGAAACCGCTAGGTGTCTTTGCCATGATCGACGATGGGGAGCTCGATTGGAAGGTCATCGCTGTTCGCGCCGATTGCACTTGGCTCAACGATATCGATGACGTCAAGCGCGTGATGCCTGGGGAGCTGCGCCGGATCCGCGAATGGTTCCGTGATTACAAGATTCCCGCTGGCAAGCCGCCTGCGCGGTTCGGGTACGCAGGTCAGGCCCTCGACAAGGAACAGGCGATGTCGGTAATCGAAGAGACGCATTGGTTTTACCTCAAACGGTAGAAGCACCTGAGAAAAAGGACTAGGGGTCCTACCTAGCACCATGTGATTCGTTTTTTGCCCTGAGCCTGCAAGTAACAGTTGGCCGTTTCAAAGTGATCGCAACCGACAAAGGTCTTGCGTGACAACGGTGAAGGGTGCGACCACGTCAGCACCATGTTGACCGATTCGTTGATCAGATGCCTGTAGGACTGCGCGTGATTCCCCCATAACATAAAGACGACGCCGGTGCTCTCTTCCCCGAGACGTTTCATGAAGTGGTGCATGAACGAGGACCAGATCTTGGCATGAGACCCGCTGAGACCTTCTTGCACTGTGAGAGCCGTGTTCAGTAGCAGAACGCCCTGGGTCGCCCAATCGGCGAGGTCCGTGGCCGTACGCTTGACGCCGTAGGCGCGCTCGAGCTCTTTGAAGACGTTGCGCAGCGAGGGCGGCATCTTGCAGCCGTTCGGAACGCTGAACGCGAGGCCATTGGCTTCTCCGGCGTGAATATAGGGGTCCTGGCCCAAGATGACGACGCGGAGATCTTGTTTTGGAAAATGCTTGAACGCGGCGAAGCGGTCTGCCTCGGATGGGAATATCTCGAGACTAGGATAGCGTTCCTTTGCAACACTCAGCATGTGTTCAGGAATGGGAGGGAGCTCCCAACTGGCTAAGTTGTCGTCTGCCATTAGAGGTTTGGGTGACCATCGCGTGTCTCAAATTTTATAGAGAAGTGAGTGTCAAAGATATGACGAATAATTATGTTTATATAACTAAAAATGCCAGCCAAACGATTAGCACTGAGACCCAAAAAATCAGGCGGTGCCAAAGCAAAAGCCCTTCCTAAAGCACCCCACGCTGCGATTAAACGAGCGAAGCGTGCGCTTCAGAAATGGCACTTGAATATGGAGGCTTCCAAAGCAGACGCATTGAAAGAGGAGGCTGAACTAGAGATCGCCAACGCGGATGCCAACTGTGGGGACAGGAAGTACTGGCGTCAGGAGATATTGATTAACTCGAATCATCTCTTCTCTGAATCTGTAGGGAATTCATCCTGGTACTGCAAGACATTTCGAGTCGTGCAATGGAGTTTCACCAAGATGCCAGATTGGGCTCAGAATGGTGAGGATGAGCCGAATTCCGGGGTGATCATTGAAGGAAAGCCATATGTTCCGGCACCCCCTTCTCAGCCGCGTTAGAGTCTCTTTTTTATAAAATTATCTCGACTTTAAATCCTCAAAATATACAATATGTATCATGTTAAATATCATACATGTTATACAAAATATTAAAACATTTTAAACATGATCAAGTATCCCGACTTTGATGCTCAATTGTATAAATCGATAAATACAGATCTGATGAATATGTCGGATGAAGAGGCGACACAGCACTATATTCTCTATGGTGCGGAAGAAGGTCGCATCTACAAATTTGATTTGCCATCAGGGTTTGATGCTAACATATACAAAATATTGAACGTAGACTTGCAAAACATGTCAGACATAGAAGCTATGGGGCACTACAGTGCAGCTGGTGCAAAAGAGGGGCGTAGGTGGAAAGACGACTACTTTGACAAAAAAGTCTTTTGCGATTTGAATGGTTATAATTTAGACGACCCCGATCTTTATAATAAATACGTGAGCGACATACGACAGGACAAGAATGCAGTTTTCGAAGGAATCATTAAAAAGTATGAGCCAAAATACGTATTTTTAGTGAACCACGACAAGTCGACTTATGGTGCAAATCATTATTTATATTTCCTCTATCAATCATTACAGAATCGTTATCCTCAGCTAACGTTCAAACTATTGGAAATAGAGTATCAAGAGGAATTGAAATCAAAATACAATATTACTAAAGAGGAGGTATTTGAATACTACAATGATCCAACGATGTTATACAAGCTCGTGCAGAGATTTAAGCCTCTTCAAATATATCTCAACTCGTGTAACTTGAGCATGTGCGAAATCATTAAGTTTGCTCCTCGACAAAACATTATCCTTCATTCGCACGAGATATATGAGCATTATTTGCTAGCAACGAAGTTAGTACCAGATTATGTAGTTTCAGAAAGGATTGCTCAACAGTATCTAGATAATGGTCATTTCACAAAGCCGAAAGTGCAACCTCCTGCTTTGACAGACATAGAGGGGATCTTTCAATTGAGCAAAGAGCCTATCACAAATCCGATCACAAATTCTTACGGGACCATTGATTTAAATCGCATAACCATTGGAATGTGCGGGCAATTAAGTGACCGTAAAAACTTCAAGTTGTTTGCAGACATCGCAAAGGTATTTCCTCAGCACAACTTCTTATGGATTGGTGGAAAAGCGAGTGAAGCCATGTGTTTCAATGAGTGCAACAATGTGTATCATGTACCATTGACTAGCAATCCGTACAAATATTATTCACAAATCCTAGATTACTTTGTGCTCTTCTCTAAAATCGATCCGTGCCCATTTGTAGTACTTGAAAACATATTGCTCGAAACTAGAATCATTGCATTCAAAGACAACATTTACACCGATCACAAACACGAATTGACACGTGAGTTTTATTTTGAAGAGCCAACTGCTATTAGCTTCCAAAGTTGCAAAAAGGCGATCAATGCTATCGTCAATGGGAAAAAAAGGGATCAGCGATCGGGGAATGGTCTTAAATATATCGAGACATATTTCAAAGATCCAGAAGAAGTGTATCGTATTATGGATCTGATATCAAAATAAACTCAGTTCTAGCTGCTATACCTTGTATTGACGACCTTCTTTCCAACCATAGTTTTCGTAATGTTGTTTAGCTTCATCATCTGTGACATGAGCTAAATCCCAATAATTAATGGCTTTGTATAGGGTTGCGTCAAAGTCATCAGGGAGTGGTCGATTTCCTAGGTCTATAATTCTTAAGGGAATTGTCTTTGTGGACACTCGATTGTGCACGATGTTTTCCAAATGTTCAGAAGAGGGAATGCCATTCAAAGCAAATTCGTTTGCATATAACTTTGCCACTTTTGTGCGATGCGCATTGAAAGCATCTTTGTCAAAAGAGATCCGAGACAATAGAGACGCTGCGCTCTTGTCTTCAATGGACATAAAATCTTCGACATCGATGAATGGAATGCGAAGCGTCTTGCACAATCCTCGTGTCCTAGAATCGTGGCATATGTTCACACAGACATTTTCATTAATGATATTGACTAAACATCCATGAATTCGTGGGCCGATTCCCAAGTTGAAATCATCGATGTATGCAAGCCAGTCTTGGAGCTTGAAAAAGATCCTGAATGTATCACGGAGCTCGTCATGTGTAAAATAGGGATCGATTGAAAGAGGGATGTCTTGACAGAGGATCGTTTTGAGAACAAGAGCTTTTTCGTCTTGAAGGATAAAGGGAGCATTTTCTTTTTTTGACAACCTGATTAAGTCTTCTACAAAGTTAGGCTTATTTAAGAACTGAAAAGACAAGTTTGCTTTGATTTCCGAAGGGTGGTCTAATAAGTGCCGCCATTTGCTGTCAATCACATCACCAAGTTGGTGATTGCTGTTCAAGAGAATCGATGGGCAACCTGCTACAATTGCATTGTGGATGTCAAGATGTTCCAAAATGCGTTTTGTGTTATCGTCGCGAACGAAAATGTGATGGCACTTTTGTGAGAGCGTTGTTAGCATCTCGATCAGAGTAGGGGATAAGCTACGATAAGGGTCTTCGAAGCACGTTTCATATGATTCTTGACTTCCAAGGCCGAATGCCATGAATTTGCAATTGTATTTTTTTAACACATCTAGTATATCTCTTTTGAATGATATTTCTTGTTCTGGTGTATATAGTGAATGATAACCAATAATATTGGCAAAAGGCATAATAATTAAATCAAAGTAATCTTCAGCCTGATTCTTCACCATTTCTATCTGAGAATCTTGGCTCACAAATGTTAATACTGTGTTGTAAAACATGAGGTTGCCAGTATTAGTGCCTACATTTTGGAATGATTCTTCGATTGTGTGTTTGTCTTTTATTTCAATGTTGTGATTTAGCATATGTTGCAGATGTATGATTCCTATTTTACATACCATCAACCGTATTGTTTTTTATTGTTCTATTATATTTTATTACGATATACACAGAAGTAAAATGGGTATAAGAAAAAAGGAAAGCTATGCTAGAAAAGCTAGCCATTCATTTTCAAATTGTGCCACCCCACGGTTTCTCCAGCGTCAAACATGGCACGGTCGTCGTGATAGAGGTTGGTATGCTTGGCTGTAATCCCGAAGGATTCCAGGGTAAGACCCACGTTCAAGTCTTCGAATTTAATTCTGTGAGGGTCCATGTTTTCACCCACTATCTTGGCGGCGTTCGCTCCCAAGTAGTACATGGGGCCGCAGCAATAACGGATTGCAGGCGCTTCTGTCGGGGTTTTGTAGTCGGGATTCTCATATTTCTGGATGCCGTGCGAAGAGGCTCCTTCGATGACCCATGTAAATCCTTCGTAGCTGTCTGCATGGAGCTCGGGGCGTTGCAAGTATTCGTGGAGCTTTTCCACATTCACAGAGACGTCGTCGTCTGTCTTGATGATGAATTTTGGTGAAAATAACCGCATGAGTGCACGAATTGCAAACTTGGTCTTATGGCAGAGTCCATCGTAGTTGTCTGGGCATCCTAAATACAGAATGTGTGTGGCCTCATCATATCTGTACTCCCCTTCGGGCATGGACGGGTCCCCTATCGTAAATACATAGGGAATGCCACAAGGCTCCAACCAGGATGAACGCAATTTATCCCATCGCTGTTGGTATTTTCGGCAAGTAAATAGCAATATCATATATGGTATGTATTTTAATACAACATAACAAAAAACATACACCACCATATATGTGTACCAAACACTGTGTTGCATTACTAGGTTTTACCTTGTTTCAAATAATTTATATCACAAGTTCGATCTTCTTTTTCAACACCTCGAGCGGCAAGACGCCGTCTTCCAAGATCAGCTCGTGGAACGCCTTCTCCGCTCCTTGGCCATGGACTGCCAGATACTTGTTGCGCAGCTCCATGAACACTCGGCGTCCCAAGCTGTAGCAAAGGGCTTGGCCCGGGATGCAGACGTAGCGCTCGAGCTCCTCTTCGATTTCAGTCCGGGACATCGGCAGATGCTTGCGCATGTAGGTGAGGGCTTTATTCCATGACCAGCCGTACCAATGGATCCCCGTGTCGACGACCAGGCGCACGGCGCGCAGCATCTCGTACGAGAGCTTGCCGAAGATCTCTTCAAGTGAATGACTGTAGTCTCCGAGGCCCTCTGCATAATGGGCAATCCCTTCTACATAAGCTGTCCCGTCGATGCCATAGATCATATGGGTCGGGACCCGCTTCTCGACCATATACTCATATTGGTAATGATGGAATCCCTCATGTAGGCTGAGCGCATACATCGAGTACTTGGGATTTCCATGGACATCACCGGTGTTTACGAAAAAAGTGCCTCGATAGCTCTTTGATGAGGGCATATAGAAAGCCGCTGCAGATGTGTCTTGCATGTCCTCGGGTACCTTTTTGAGGGCGTAGTTCGTGTGGAGCTTGTAATTGAAATGGTCCGCCCACGTAGCCTCGACGCGTTTGCGCACTTGGTCATAGGCGTTCATGAGACCAGTCTTTATGTAGTGGGTCTCGTCGTTCACCACTTTCCGATAAAAGCCGCTCAGGGTCTTTGTTTTTGTGAACCCCATGCGGGACTTAAGTTCGTGGAACCCGCGTTCGATGCGCGCGACTTCTTCGAGTCCGTATGCATGTACCTCTTCAGGGGATATGTCGAGCGTCGTCTGATCTTTGACGAGGTACTTGTACATGCGTTTGCCCACTTTTCCCATGTGGCAGTATCCGAGGGTCTTGCGACAGGCCGGTAAATAGTCGTCGCGGACAAAGGCCTTCATCTTCGCCACGACTTCCTCTAGACCTGGAAGCACTGTGTCGATCTCGTTCATCGACCGCAACATCCTTTTACAGATGCGTCGAGGGATGGTGATGCCTTTTGCGATTCCTTTGCGCATCAAACCCATAGCCGATTCTAGGATCGGGACGTAGTCAGCGCGTCGGGATCTGTTCGCTTCCGGTGTCGAGCGTTTGTAGAGCTCCTTGTCTACAAAGTGCAAATCGAGCACGATGTTTTCGAAGGAGGTCGTCGTAATGAGATCTAGCGGATACTTATCCCCTTCTATCTCCATGTTCAGCTTCCATATCAACACCGCATCTTGTATAGAACATGCCGACGGACCCTTGGCTTTAACAGCCTTTGCATAGCGCTTGATGAGGGCGCTGTAGGCGTCGTTGTATTCGTCGCCCAGCGAGTTTTCAAAGTGGTCGTCGCGCGTCTTGTCGCCCATATAATACGCCAAGCTTGGGGTCATCGCCACGAAGTCTTTGAAAAACGACTCGTATACACATGGCCGCGGGGGCATCTTATAAATAAGGTGGAAAATTTTGAAAGCGAGGCAATGATGAGTCGTTAGAACCAACCAATGGCAACAGCAGCAGCTCACCGTATTCCCTATGACATTATCCGTGAAATCATCGGCTTTGTCCCCGATATTGAGGTCCGGCGAGCGTTCGGTGTGATCGGCAAGATCAAGCAAGACTCTAACAGCTACATGAAGTACGTGATCCGAAAGCCGACGGAGCAATGGCACGCGGGCACGCCAGCGCGTTTCGATCGCTACCTATTGCCAAATCGGTGTATACTGGGAATACGAGGCAGGAAGCCTGTAGCTGATGACACGATAGACATCTCAGTTCATGTCGACGATACTAAAGTGACCTACTGCTTCTATATGTTCAGGCTGCGGCTTAAAAAAGAGTCAGAAGAAAACATTGTGACTGGGGTGACCTACAACGGTGTAGAGTATGTAGGGGAATACATGCATTACAAGCATGTGCTGTGTTAGCCATCAGCTTGGCCATTTTAATAAACGATATGTGAATTGGTTTTAAGTGGCCGCCGTCTTCGTCTTTTTCCAGCAATACAACACGATATTGAATTGACTGATCAGATTAAAGAGTATATTATGAATAATCGTATCTATCGAGTTCCAGTTGAAATTTTGCCGTGTCCCCATGGAAAGAAGAAGAAGGCTACTATATCTAAATCTCTACGCATTGCTGTATGGGATACATATTGCGGCATAGAAAAAGGAGTTTGTAAGTGTTATTGTTGTGAAACAATGGATATCCGCCAAATGGACTTTGTATGTGGGCATGTGGTTGCAGAAGCGAGCGGTGGTCCTACAACACTTCATAATTTGCGCCCTATATGCACAGGATGCAATCAAGACATGCAAACAACAAATCTATACGAATTCAAAAAACGATTCATAAAAAACATACAGTCTTTGAGCACAATATCAGTGGGCACGAGATCCGTACCTATCAAACATGATCGTGCTAAGAAATTCATCTTTGAGATTGACACTATAAAAAAATTAGTCATTTAACAACTCACCGGAATGTTAAGCTTTGTTCTTTCGAAGACAAAGTGAAATCTTACTATGACTGTTATATAACTCATATGAAAAATGATGCTGTACAATCTTATGATCACGTATTGAGTCAAACCGATTTCATGTTAATTATTGACAATTTGACAAAACCTCAGCAAACTGAACAGCTAAACATTTTATATGATGAAAGACACAAAAGAATTCATATATTTAGTAAACAGTGGTACGAATACCCTGTTATGCATGGCATTAAATTGTTGATAGAAATAATTGTAGAGAACTATTTAGATGTATATGAGATCTTTCTCATTCGTAAATTGGCAATGTCAAGTACTAACACAGTAAATTCAAATATATATACAAAATGTCTAGAGGAATATTATTGCTTTATTAGTTGTTTCGATTATATTGAACCATGTTGTACTCGCATGATATTTAATGGAGAAGATGGCAGTTTAATTGATAAGCGTTTTACAAATATGTACACTGAAATTCAAAAAAAGGTTACAAATTATCAGCGCAAACTGAAGCAGAATGAATTACTACAGATCTTGAAATCAAATTCTCAGGCTAACTTAGAAAAGTTGGACAAGGATATCATGAATACTGTCAATGTCTCCTAAACATAGACTCACTAAAACACAACTTCTAACAAAGACCCCCTCCTCCTTTTGAATTTCTAAAAAATTTTAGGGGGGGGGGTTAGAAGATTCTTAGATTTTTTATTACGATGATTTTAGATTGATGATAATTTGTATTACGTTGAATGGTGTTATTTTAGAAATATTAGTAAAAGAGGCGACTGTAGAAAAGCGGAAGTTTCTGCAGAAAAGGGGAAGTTTTTGCAACAAACCGGTTTTGAAGACTATCCACAATTAATTGCAAATTATCGGATATTTTTGAATGTGTTGTACAAACCTATTTAAAGTTTTTCTTTTTAATAAAGGACAAATCATGCCTCGTGAATTTTATACATGTCCACGATGTGGCTACAGAGTGAATCATAAGAGTTCTATGCGTCAACATCTATATCGCAATAAAAATCTTTGCCCAGGATCTTTAAATGATATTGTTTTGACAGACGATATCAAAGAGAAAATAATGATAAATCGCATCTATCATATCAAAGATGAAGTCAAAGTTATGAATCAGACAATCAATAACTTCAACACTATGAATAATTATGTTGCTGGGATGGATGCAGTCGAAAAGATTATGAAATTGGCGAACTATAAACAACTTGAGTTAGTGGACTTTGAGACACGCGTTGAAGATGAATTTAGGCGTAACGTGCGTAAACTAGAAAACGATGGTTTTAAAAAAGGTTTTTCATTAAAACATAGCGATTTCATGGACATTATCGACACTCTCACCAAAGCCATACCAGGTAATCGCCGTGAAGACTTTATTGAGCATATAAATTTCATATATGATGCGAAAAAGAAGCGTATACGGGTTTACAATGCGAGTGAAACATGGGAAGACTATTTGGTTAGCGCTGGACTGAATTACTTGATTGCTGTTATTGCTGGATCATATCTAGAGTCGTATGAGGTGTATCTGATTCGAAAAATGACATCAACAAATAATGTGCTTCAGAATACAGAATTGAGAAAATGCATTGAAGATTACTATTACTTTTTATCGTGTTTTGAAATACAGCCTTATGTGAAAGGAAAATACGATGCTCAGGCATTACACAATAAAGATTCTCCTGAATACGATGAAGAGCCTGAGAGTAATGATACTGATGCACATGTTATCGTGGACAGATACAGCAAAATATATGCTGATATATATGATAACATTACAAATGCTCAAAAGCGACAGATGCAAAAAGAAGTGTTAGACATTATCAAATCGAATTCACAAAACAACGTATCTGAAATTGACAAGGACATTATCGGCTTGATTAATATCGATGCAGGCTTTAAGCTCCAAGTAATGGAAGCTTGAAAAACTTTGCAACATATTATATATCCAGTACGGCAGATGTAAAATTGGCACGCCCCTTCTTGCCAATACAACTGGCTCGTTTTTTAGGAGTGGGTGGTCTCCCACCTCTTTGCAAGAACTTGATAGAGTCGATCATGGGCAATATTTGTAGTAGTTGGTGCGCCTCTGTGATCGACTTATCTTCGACCCAGTCACGAAGTAAAAGGTGAATCTTCTGTATATCATGAATATCAAGAATGTGGGCAAAATCCCCAATCATTTTGTTAACAAAATACTTGAGCTCTTTACAGAGCTGCAAAACATTCTTCTTACCAACACTCGAGTCTTCGAGGTCCATCAATTTCGTGCACAAACCATTCACTGGCAAAATGACATCTGTCAAAGGATAGTGTATCATCGCCTTCTTTGTCTGTTTCACAAGAACATTGTCTAAGTGCAAATCCCCGTGAATAAATTGACATGCTAAAAACCCTTCTATTGCCGTCAAGATGACCTGTTTTATACATGACCGCATAGCATCAATTGTCGTTGTCCGCCAATCATAATTCTTCAAACTCGGTGCGTTTACGTAGTCCATGACTAACACCTGAGTATTATTTCCAGGACCATTACACACTGTATGTTGATCAGTGATGATGCGAGTCAAGGTGTCGTTGCAAGTAAAATAGCAATAATATTTGAGAATTCCAGGGATCTTGAGGGATGCTAGCTGTTGATAGATGTCCCATTCGTTGTGCAACGTTTGAGTATCATTTGCCACTTTTACAACTACCCTTCTTCGATTTTCAAAGATGCCTTCTAGAATTTTTTTGTGTGGCATGCGTAGTGCTTTATGATCGGGGATGATTTGTAGTGCAGCAATGTGATCTAACCATCCGGATGTAGTAGGGGATTCTGAAGTGATTGCTTTGCAATTTATCACAAACTTAGATCCTGACGAAGACGTATCTTCAGAATGACTCAAATGAGAAGGATGTTTTTCCATATTTGACATGTGGATATATTTAATTTGTTCTTAAACATACACCCGCTCGATCTCCTGGAAATGCATTCCATTAAACGGCGTCGCGAGCACAAGTGTATACGCCCCCATCCTGGCGAAGGAGATCCATTCACCGATCTCGAGATCCGGTAGCCGCGCCGCCTTGCAGATCACGTCACTGCCGTCGCAGGTCGCACCGTAGATGATCGTGTCGTAGGATGTCTTTGCATACCTCTTGGGCCCTACCGCCGCCGGCACCGGCTTCATGTACTCGTGCGCGACATCGGCAAAGCACCCGTAGATCCCGTCGTGAATCCAGTATTCGCGCCGGTCGCAACGGACTCGCTTGCCAATGATCCGCGCATAATGTGTGCAGACCGTCTCGGCGAAATAGCGCCCTGGCTCCGCAATGATCTGGGGGCGAATTCTGAAGCTCTTCGCAATAGTCTCGTGAATCGCATCGACAATATCTTGACGCAAGGGCGAGCTGAAGCCGCCACCGATGTCCAAGATCCTGGGCTGAAATCCTTCTTCTCGAGCGAGTTCAAAGAGCTTCGCCGCTTGTGTAATGGCATACTCATACGCAACTGCATTCGAGCATCCCGAGCCTACATGAAAACTGACTCCAACGACGGAGAGGCTTTTCTCCCTAGCAGCGCTCAATAAGTCAAGCCACTCGTATTCTTCTGCCCCAAACTTGTCCCCGAAAGGGATGATTGCCTCCGGGTCTCCGCACTTAATCCGGAGCAACAGCTCGCTACCGGCATGATTCTCGGCTATCTTGGCGATCTCGTACACGTTGTCTGCGACGACCATGTTGACGTTTTTGGAATGCGCATAGCTCAAGTCTGATGGAAGCTTGCACGTGTTGGCGTAGACGATGCGCGACGGCGACACGCCCATACTCAGAACGTCGAGCAACTCTTTCCCCGAAGCGCAGTCGAAGCCAGCACCGAGACGCGCGAGTTCCTCGATGATGCGAGGGTCTGGGTTACACTTCACGGCGTAGTACGGTTTTATGAATGGAAAGGTCTCCACCCACCGTTCGTAAAGGTCCCGGATATGATCCATATCAAAAAGCATGACTGCATTACGCGGGCTGCGCGTAACCAGGTTCTCAATGATGGTGCTCGAATAGCTCCCCTCCAGCGTGGTTTTATACAATGCTGGAGAAAAAATGTTGAGCTTCTGTGATTTACACAGCGGGGTTATTTTTAAGTCTTTTGAAACTATAAAGAGAAAGGGGGTTTCATGGAATCTTCTCCAGCGTTTGATACAGTGATCGTAGGCGCCGGCATCGCCGGTCTCTATGCAGCGTACACGATCCTCAAGCGCTCACCTACAGCACGCGTCGTTGTCTTGGAGAAAAGCCCTCACATCGGTGGTCGCGTTGGCGTGTCTCGCTTCGCTGGCATCGACGTATTGACTGGAGCCGGCGTAGGGCGCAAAGGCCGCGATATTGTCTTGGAGACGTTGTTGCGCGAACTCGGAATCGAGTATGCGACCCATAAAGTCGAGAGCTCTTACGCATCCTACATCGACATGTCCCCCGACACCATCGATCGCAGCCTACGTATTTTGCGCAAAGCCTTCCTCGATGACCCCAAAACATCGCGTAAGAAGACGTTTCGTCGGTTTGCAATCGATGTACTGGGCTCTGCAGAATACGCCCGTTTCGTCACAGCCACTGGGTACACCGACTTTGACAACATGGATGTTCATGACGCCCTTTATGATTATCATTTTCAGTACACGCAACCTGGATGGCAGGCGATGTACATCCCTTGGAAGCAGCTCATTCGAGCCCTCGTAGAGAAAATAGGACGTCGGCGAATTAGGACCCGCGTCAATGTGACGTCGATAGTTCCTGGTAGAGTGCGTAGCGCCGAAGGTCGTGTCTATCTCGCGAATACCATCGTATGTGCGACAACAGCTGAGAGCTTGCGGAGGTTTTTCCCCCGAAACATGTTGTACCGTCAAATTCACGGGCAACCCTTTATGCGGACCTATGTCAAGTTTTCCAAGGACACGGCGGCACTCGTCCAAAGTCGTATAACGAAGACGCTGATTGTTGGAGAACCATTGGCAAAGATCATCCCTATACGTCCTGATAAGGGGATTTACATGCTCGCTTATGCGGATAACGACATGGCCTTGGCCCTCCGTAAGCGCGGAGACGACACTGACTATTACGCTCGCGAAGCGGAGAAAGCTGTCGGCCTGCCGACTCAGAGTCTCACCATCAGCAAGATCCAGACCCATTTCTGGGATACCGGAACGCACTATTACGATCCATTGCCTTGTCAATATGCAGATCGCAAAGCGTTCATTCGTGAAGCCCAGCGCCCATCTCAAGGAATCATCGTCGTCGGAGAGGCGGTCAGTGTACAACAAGGATGGGTTGAAGGAGCTCTGGAGAGCGTTCACACCATGAATTTATCTTTAGTTTAATAAATGGCACAGCCAGGATATATATCAAAATCTTTACGTGCCCCTGATTTAAAACCATGTGCGGATGGTACAACGCCTCAAGCTGACGGAACTTGTCAAAATCAAACATGTCGTATTGAAAATCGAAACTGTAGATTGGTGGGTGGATGGTGGGGTTGGACTGAATGTGATAAAGTCAACGTATGTCAAAACAACGTAGTAACGACACAAGAACAACGTTTTACTTGCAACGACAATGAAACACTGTTGAACGGAAAATGTTATGCGAGTTGCAAGGATTGGACGTATGATGATCCAACTGGGGTCTACTGCATACCTATGACTCAGGCGAAGAGTCCTGTTTCTGCGCCACCGTCTGGATATTTTTCAAAGTCTTTGCGGACTCCTAATTTAACTGCATGTCCTACAGGTTCAACGCCCCAATCCGATGGGACTTGTCAAACAGCTAAAACATGTCGCATTGAAGATCGTAACTGTAGATGGGTACCGGGTGGATGGTTTGGATGGGGTGGTCGGTATGAATGTGATAAAGTCAACGTATGTCAAGACAACGTAGTAAAGACACAAGATCAGAGATTCGCATGCAACTCGAACGAAACATTGTTAAATGGACAATGTTATGCGAGTTGCCAGAGTTCTGCTTACGATGATCCGTCTGGTATGTATTGCATTCCGAAGGCTGCACCCGCGAAGAGTCCTGCATATGCACCTGCGAAGAGTCCTGTAGCTGCACCCGCAATGAGTCCTGCAGCTGCACCTGCAAAGAGCCCGGCATCTGCACCCGCGAAGAGTCCTGTAGCTGCATCCGCAATGAGTCCTGCAGCTGCACCTGCGAAGAGTCCTGCATCTGCACCTGCAAAGAGTCCTGTAGCTGCACCTGCAAAGAGTCCTGTAGCTGCACCCGCAATGAGCCCTGTAGCTGCACCCGCAATGAGTCCTGCAGCTGCACCCGCAATGAGTCCTGCTTCTGCTAACCCTGTACAAGTGTACTCATCTTATTCATTTACACCTAGTGCCACAGCTCCAGTCTACTCTCCTACAGCATCTGTCACTACGCCTTCGCAAAACAAATCTGTACCTCCAGCTCCCATTTCGACTGCTGCATCATCAGTTCCAGTACCTTATTCCGTTGATTACCAAGTCTATGGTCAAATCTACCCGACTGCATCGGCGCCACCGAATGCCGCTTATTACGTCGATGTGCGTCAAGCGGACATGGTCTAAAATATCGTGTGCATAGCCTGAATACGAAAAGAAAAATATTTCATATATAAAATGGCGAAACAGCCGCCAGCATCTCGTCATTATGTTTGTCGCGATGATGAGATGTTAGTTGGAGATAAATGTTTCAAAAAATGCAAGCCTGGATATTATGCTAGCTCAGATGGCAAAGTATGCCTGCCTATTCCTACACCGGTAGCTGCTACAAAACACTATGTATGTCGTAATGACGAAACGTTAATAGGAGACAAGTGCTACCAGCAATGCAAATCCGGGTATCACGCTAGTGTGGATGGAACTGTTTGCATTCCTGATAGGACTAACACGGTGTGGTGGCCAACACCTGCGATGGCACCAGCAAGTGCTCCCACGGTGGCACCAGTGGCCAGGACAAATGTGCCTGCACAAGTAGCCAGGGCTAACGCAGTAATGGCTAATTATCCTGCACAACTGGCCGTGGCTAACTCTACAGCACAGGTGGCTAGGAATAGCACTGCATCACAAGCGGCGGTCAGAGCTGACACAGTTATGCCCCCTTCTGCTGCGACTCCATCTGCAATGACCCCTTCACTGATGAGACCAAGCTATGCATCAAGCGAATGGAATTCTGCATCATCTGTGTCAACAGATGGGCAAAAAACGCAATGGGCGTCGAGAAGAGATGCTACTTCAAACAACCAGTGGCGTGCGATGATACCAATGCACGTGAATCCCGAGAGTCAACCCAACGTAGGGGACAATAATACGCATGATGATGCTATACCGCAGATGCCACACCACACCGCAAATGGGATTCAATATCACACGATGGACGCGGCTGCGGCCGCAGCTACTGTGCAAAAAAGAAGAAAAACCCCCAACCAATGGCATCGCACGTGGGAAGACGAGGTCGGACCCGATCCAACACTGCTTTCTTCACCGGGCTTCGAAGTCCCGATGCCTTTGGCTGATTCATACTCTATGAGCGGCATTCCTTTGTATTACTCGGGAGTCGGTGCGGAAGGCGTAAGCTCGTTGCCCAACCCGATGTGTCAAATGTGGCGAGACGACGTGTAGCCGCTAGGTCGCTCGGAAGCGCAGCATGGCCTTCCGTGTCTCCTCCGGGACATTAACATGGTTCTCGACAATGAGCTCGTCACACTCGAGCTCCGTCGGCCGCTGGAGTTTTGAGTAGAAGATATTGAATGCGACCTCTGGGATATGCACCTCTCCGCGCGTCATTTCACAGCGGTATTCGTCGAGCTCCAGCGCCGCCTTCTTCGGGATGTCCACAAACAATATCGTCGTCGTGTATCCGCGACTCTTTGCGGCCTCGATCCACACCCTACGTGTGGCTTCTTGTGGATTCGTGTTGTCGACGACGATCGACTGACCAGATGCTAGCGCATCATCAAAGATCTTCTTCATCTTCGCATCTGTTTTCTGCATGTCTCGATTCACGAGTACATATCCTTCAAAGCCTCGAGATATAGAACTCTTTCCCGAAGCCGCAGGTCCCACGAGCACGACGAGATGTTTGCCTTCATGCCTCTTGTATTTTTTCGCCGGACTGGCCACGATCCCTTCGAGCGGGTGCGCCCCCAGCTCAAGCACTCCTCCGGGAAGGCCGAAATACGGATTGGCCCAATGGAAATCGATGCCGACGTTGCTCGCAAAGAGGGCGTCAGTCTTCATATCGCCGACGTAGAAAGACTCGCCCTTGTCGACGCCTCCCGACACGACCTCCCACAACCCAGTATGCGGCTTGCGGTAGAACTCGTTGGCGTGACCGGCGATAAATACGAGCGGCAACTTGAGATCATCGACGAGGGCAAGCGCCTTGTTCTCGACATCCTTGGCCGACATCTTTTTCTGGTTGGTGATGATGACTACATCATGGGTCTGATACACCTCGGCGAGCTTCTCTTTCACACCGACGCGCCATTTCCAATCGTCGGGACCCTTGGGAAACTTGGCTCCGCTCTTGGTCTCAATGAGGGTGCCGTCCATATCATACGCAGCGATGCGACCTTTTTTATAGGCGCTCATCTCGAAGGCCATGACGGTGTAGTCAGCTGTGCTCGCAAAGGTGAACGGCGCTAAGACTGCCGCGGGTTTGGTGTCTCGCGCTGACTCAGCCTTGGGCTTCTTTTCAGTCTTTGCTTTTGGCCCAGCACTTAGCTTTGCCTTGGGCTCAGCTTTCGCCTTCTTCTCAGACTTCGCCTGCGGCTCAGACTTGGATTTTTTCTCGGGCTTAACCGCATCAGCCTCGAGCGGTGGGGCTTCTTGAGCAGCAGCCTTCTTGAGCAAACGTTTGCCGATGGCTCCGTCTTTCTTCACACACCTCCCTGACTCCGGGTTCAAGATCATGTTTTCGGGACACGAAGACATGGTTTTTGTTTAATATCAAGGTAGATTTAAATGATTTAGGCAGGTCAAATTTTCCTCAAAAAACATATGTATACTATGCAAACCATTATGGCCACAAGGATGATGACGTGGAAAGATATCCAACAAAAAGCTCAAGGACTCATGGTCGACCCTATCTACAGGGACAAAGACACACAAGTTCTCTATGATGAGAATCGTGATCTAGTCAAAGCCAAGTACGCACGCTACTCCGACTACATCAAAATTCATGTGCTCAAGTGGTCCCCTATCGAGACGCCAGAAGGATTGCTGGAAGCCCGCCGAACGCGCGGGAGTTACATCAAACGCCTCACGATCAATGCGTTTCCGTACTACTTGGAGCCAGGCATCACACACCTGATCTTTTGGTCTGTCAAGCCTCTCACCCAGGCTGAAATGCACAAAGCTATCCGGTGCAAGGCGTTTCATGACATAGAGGAGCCTGCCGTCGCAGACTCTGAGAAAGATATAGACAACCACGCCTACGAGGCCTTTGTCAATCGCGTAGAGCACCAGTCCATTCTAGATCTGTGGCACGCCCATGTTTTTGTTAGGCGGCGTTTTTAACTGTTTTAACTGATGAATTCGTTAAATTCGTTAAATTCGTTAAATTCGTTAAAAATACCATTACTGGACACACATTAATATAAGGTATCTACATGAAACAATTACTATTAATGGTAGCGAAACGAAAATGGCGAACACGTCAACATTTTTGAGCGATATGTCAACATTTTCTTACGACATGTCAACATTTTCTGACGACACGTCAACATTTTTTGCGCGACACGTCAACATTTTCTGGCGACACGTCAACATTTTCTGACGACAGGCCCTCCAGTAGGGGCCCTCGCGCATCTTTTCTTTCTTTTAAGTAGTAGGGCTGATGCGCCTCGACATACATATCAAGTACCTCGATCAGATCGTCAAGCAAATCCCAGTGTCGGCTACGCAGTACAAAGCATTCAAGCAGGGCATCCAATACCCCGATCTCCCCTGTGGCAAATACGAGGTCAGCTCTGCGAAGTCGTCTCCGAGTGTGACTCTCAAGACCCGTGACATCTGCAGCTGGCTCAACTACGTGGTCCACAGCACCGGCGAGTCTGCGTTTAATGAGATCCATACATCGCACATCGGCCACAATGCCATCGTGCATGCGATGACGCCCTATGTGCACAAGACGGTCGAAGAGATCCAGACATCGATTCTCGAGTTGATCGAGCTCTTCTTCTACCTCGCCGTGTTTGGAGAAAGCAGCCCTGCGACTCCGTTGGCTCCAGCACCAGACCCTTTCTGGATCGGCGTCGTGCTCCATACGCTCATGGACGCGTGTTCCCCGGCTCATGTCATCCGCAAGTTGATGCTCGGCACGGAAAAATCCAATATCACCCGCAAATTGCTCGAGTACGCCAACAACGAGGCGCAGGTGCTGCCTCAAGACGAGGTGATCGACCGCCTGACGGTGGACCTGCCTTTCCAAAAAGAGCGCCTCGAGGACATCGACAATGCCGAGATTTATCATTATTATCTGATCATGAAGCACCAGGCCATCTATATGAACAAGCTGAACTCGATGAAGCGTAAGCCGTCGCGTCGTTTGCGCCCTGACGATATGTACGCGATCATCGATTTCCAGAACTTTGCCAAGCAGTCGACGCTCTTCCACGTCCTCAGGGACAGCAAGAGCCAGGTGGAGCGCTTCTCTACCGAGACGATTCTCGTAGAGGCGTGCACGTTCGTCGTGCAGCTTTACATTGACACCATCCGCTCTCGTAGCTTGCCTCCTAAGCGATTCAAGGCCACCCTGAAGAAGCTCACATCGACTCTGAAGGCGGGTGTGCTACGGGTTCACCCGGCCTTTGCGCACCTGATTTCTGGCATGCACTTGGACGCATCGGCATTACGATAGGCCGCTAATTTTTCTTTTTTCCCAGCCTTTCGAAAAAATTGAAATCTAGGATGCACCCTTGGATTCTTCAAGAAATCACAGAAGCCAACAACTACAACTCACGCAAAAATGACCGCCGCCAACATGCCCCAGCTCATCCAGTTCGGCTATTTCGAGCCCTCGATGCTCGAGACAAGCACCGATGTGAACGTGCCGATGGTGTTCGAGTCTGAGGAATGGACGCCTATCCCCGGCGTCTACTCGCCGCCGAAGTCTGTCCCTGGGGTCTACTACACATCTGTTTCCACCGAGGGCCACACCGACCGCTCTCTCCGCCGCGCTATTGGCAAGGACGGCTGCGTCTGGAAGGCGATCAGCTATAAGACGGGCGCTCTCTACATCTGGAACAACAACGAGGAGAAGACCATCGAGGTCTGGGGTCCTCTGGAGACCATTGCCGCGGCCGCCTCGCGCGTCAGGTGCCGACTGGACCTGATCTTGGACCAGGTGCAGGCCGAAGAGGCTGCGGCTGCGGCACAGGCAGGCGAGACGGATTAAAAACAAAAATACAAAAAAATGTGGAGAAGCCGTGTAGCAGAAATGCTATGCGCCTTTTCCCATGTTTTATGTGAATTTTTGAAAAAATTGAAATGACCCTTGAAGATTTAAAGGATCCCCAAAGAAATAAAAGAAACGATGTCGGCCCCCATTGACAATTTCATCAAGCTCCCTGAGGCTCAAGAGCAGGTGCAAGAGCAGCAGCAGTCACCTAAGACGAAGAAGGAGGATTTGCTCACGCAAAAGCAGACTCCTGCGACTGTCAAGAACGCGATGCTGGAGCGCATCGAGGCGATGGACCCTGAGGCGGTCAACCAGGAGGCGTGGATGAAGCAGTGGATGGAGAACTTGAAGGCGATGTAGGAAAGAACCCAGTGACAACACGGAGTTGCTTGTTACACAAGGCAGCGATTCCAAGAGATGGAATCGGAGTTTTGTCTTGTGTTTTTTCAGGCAGGGGGGTGGTATTGACAGGTGGGGATTGAATATAGGTTTTAGGATCATCCTGTTTCAAACTTACACAGATTCTGTTTTTGAAACAAGAAGAATCAGTCAACGCATTGACCAATTGATACTGTTTTGTATTTGAAATGGTTTTGGGTCTATTAGGAGTACCTTTTGTTATAACATAGTTTTTATTGATTGTATGAATCAGTGCATAGATAAACTGTCGACGCCGCTCGTCCTTGTGCAACTTATCGAACCGCGACCCGATGATCATCGTTTCTAATGTATATACGATACGCTCGAGAGAAGAGATAGGCACGGGTTTAGACAACCCAACTTGCCAGTCAGCAATATAATCATTTTCATAGTTGAGATTGGTTTGCGGTTCTGGCATGACCACGTCCAAGAAGGAGAACATTTGCGTTGTATCTTTTCCATTCAGGATGATATCCACCTTCATATCCAAGCTGAACAGTGCCACCCCGTGGAAGACGGTCGGGTCCGAATACCGGAATTGGTAAGACACGGGATAGGTTTGATCAGTAGTAGCAGCAGGCGTAATAGAAGCGCCAGGAATTTGATCGGGCATTGTGAAAGGTGCAGGTGCAGTTGCAGGCAATGTAACATTGATGCTTTTTGGCAACTGTCTCATAAACACCTCCATCATCCCCGCAATATTGTTTTTGATCGCTTGTTTTTGATCGATCGCCTCAGGCCCGTAATAGATCGTCAAATCGTAATCGTCGATCGGACTCGTGCTCGATATATCGAATAAAGCCGCGACTGCTCCGCCGCCTAGAGCGGCTCGAGCGCCCATCGAGTTCAAAGCATCATCCAGCTCTATAATGAACTGGAACAAATACGGCTGCAGCTGCCAGTACAAGGCATTTTGTAAATTGTCGATGCACCCGGTCGCCTTGTTCAGGCACAGCTTCACAGTGCTATCGCGCATGGTGTCGGTCCATAATTCAGACTGCTTAATATCAGTCGCAATCTGGCTATAAATGTCTTTGAAACCTGGAGTACTGTTTTCCAACGAGTCCGTCACCAACTTGCGCTCGATGTCTTTGTTGAATGGAATCGCATCAAGCCGCGCGTGCATGGCGAGCAGCCCTTTGAGGGTGAGGTAGGAATCTTTTGTATACCATTGCAATCCAACAGCAGGCACAGAGCTCTTGAATATCGTGATCTTGATAAACGTCCAGTTATACCACAACACTTCTACAGACGTCGGCTTCAGCTTAATTGAAAATCCGGTTTCCTGCTTTTTCTTTATGACTTCTACTTCTAGCGTTTTGTCAATGACCAACACATACCCTCCTGGGATCTTCAACTTGACAGGACTTTTTCCTTTCACGGTCAGCGTCCGTTTGATCGTGCGCCCTTCGCACTCGAGTTCGCCTTGGACGACGTCAAAAGGACCTTTAATCCTGGCAAACTCACCTGACAGAATAACACACGAGCCGTTTTGCACAGGGAATTTCTTCCCACCGTCTAATTTAAAGTAGCAATCCGGAGGGAATAGCACCTCTAATGCCTTGAATAATTCTACATTGATTTTGGGTGTATTATTAAATACGTAAAGCTCGAGGCAGCTCTTTTTCCGAGTGAAAAGCTCCCCGTCTCCAGCGAGTTTTTTCCAATTCAATCCAAAACCAGGATTCTGAATGGCATAAACCCCGCCGATGAGCACAGTTCCTACGGCATTAACAGCCCCCATGATTTTTGGGACCCAATTTTCCAAACAAGGCTCAATAATCGCCCGCGATGCTAGATCGTATTGCAGATACGTTGCGAGGTTGTAAACGGGCTCGCCCTGTTTGGGTTTCTGATTCAATTCTTCGAGATACTGCTCATGAGCGTTATCGAGGTCTTGTAATTTATTCAAATCCACATCCACTTCAACATTGTCTACTTTGACTTTAACTCCTCCACGCTGTGCAGTACGCGCTGCTCCGCCACTAGTTCGGAGCTCGTATTTGCCAATGTCTGCAGCAATATCCGTATAAAACGCGCCATCAGTTCTAGGGAGAGTCTTCTTTTCATTTATGTTCCTCTTTTGTGTTGCCTCTACTTCTGCATCAATTCCTGGTTCTTCATACTCTACACCTGGAATCTCAACTAATTTGTCCTCTAAAATAGGTGTCATGTTCAACATTATGCCGCTAGACCATCCTGCTTTGTCGCAATACTTCCACTCGGCCTCCATAACATACATCCATTCTCGTAGCCAGGGTGCATCAAAACTGTCATAGGGAATCAGGTGAGCAATGTTTGCAATGTCCGTAATCTTATCGCCGATCTCGTAATCTGATGCAGAGCGCATCCTAGATGGAGGGATACATGCAAGCTCTGTTTGATCATCGTCAATTGGAAAATGATTTATGTTGACCAAAGTGGAGACTGGTTTATCAAGAGTGCGTTTATCAAGAGTGCGTGGTGGCTCATTAAGCGGCTTTCCAACGTTTTCAACAGCACTTAGGTCGTCGAGACGAGGAACTTGTCTTTCTAACTCTGAGACTCCACCCACTTTCTTCTTTGAAGATTTCCCTCCCTTGACACCACCAAGACCTAAACTACCGAAAATCAACGTTTTGCATTCTTCTAAAAGACTAGTTTGAATGTAGCTATTGAAATCCTTATCAAACAACTCGCTATACTCTGACAGCCGCGCCCGAATCTCGTAGAGCAAAATCCCGATGCCATACTGGTCCGCTTTTTTGAGTGATTCTTTCTTCTTAACGTCATTCGAATCGCAAAACTGCTTGAAAACCCCTCCCGCCTCAAACGGATTCTGGTAAAATATCTCCGTCACTGGCCCCAACAACCCTTCCATGAAACCCGTAACCATCTTCAGCTTCATCTCGGTTTGGATCAATACATCGGGCACGTTCAGCGACAAGAGGAGGAAGAGCGGATGTGCGTGAAGGGCGTTGCTTTGGTAGATGGTAATGACGTCGGATTTGTTATTCAGACTGGCGGCCGCATCTAACGCGCGAAGATTCAACGTCGCACTCATTTCGTAGTCGTGGAGTTTGATATCCACGCCGCCGTCTGGTTTTTTACGAATCAAGAAGTTACCCAACTGGATGTCCCCGTGAATGTACATCACGCGATCAGGTTGTTCCGTTCCAAATGCAGTTGTCATAGCCTTCAAATAGTCCACAACATTGGTTTTGAAATAGTTCAGTTTGTATTGCGAATTGTAAATGGCATCCACCAACAAATAAAACTTCGACCCGAGGTCCCCTTCGTATATCCCAAAAGGTCCTATGCTGTTCTTAGGTGGTGTGGGTTGTGACGGTTCTATCGTTTTTGACAAATACTGAGTCAAGTTTCCTATTCCACTTATCGCGATGAATGTAGCCAGCGTATAGGGGCTCAAATTATCAGACACCTTCCACACAGAGTTCCCTTGGATTTTCATAGTGTTACCGCTGGATCTTGCGTTAATGTCCCGCGGTGTATTTGCAGGGGTAGTGCTCATGGCCGAACCGCTAGGTGTTTGCGACCCCAAAATGTTTTGCGCAATCGCTTTGACGTTAATGATTTTAAATCCGGCGTCAAACGCCCCGCTTTCGACGATGCCTGGATAGCCGTATGCGTTGAAATAAGTCGCAACCGCGCCCCAAGGATCTGTTACTTCTGGACAGCACATGATACACATTTGCACCATGGGAACGATCACATGCATGAGGACAAACAGGTCTGGGATCCTTTCAGTTTGCGACTGGAACATAACACGGATCTCTTCAAATAGCGCCGCGATGGAGAACAAATCTGAATGCAAAAAACTTACAAGGTCTCCTTGTTCCGAGGCTTCGTTGCTTTCTAAGCGCCTCATGACTTCGTCGATGTACGCAAACCCGCCTTTTCCCATAGCTGTCACTCCCCATCCAAACTCGTCGAACCGTTTGTAGAGGTCTGCAATGCTCCGGCTCAGCTCCGGCTTGTTTGAGATTTTGCTTCTCACGTAGGTGGTATATTGTTCGCGAGTTAATCCAGGATTTTTGTAGCGGAGAATCCAAGGGCTGATTGTATAAGAAATCGAGGGGATATCCAGTGTTATTTTGCTTTCTTCAAAAGTGACATCAGTATAACCTTCCAAATCTCCAATCAAAATGGTGCTAGTATTCTTTTCAACAAGAAAATTGCCCATGTTGATGTCGCCTAGCAATTGTCTGGATGGCGCACTCGAGCTCACTTGAGACGTGGCAAATGTTTTGCCAATTTCGATTAGACGCTTCAATACAGCAATCAATCGTGTTGTTTTCGGATCAGTTTCAATAGACTCCGACCCCCAAGCCTGTTTACTTACATTATCTGTTTCTGATAAATACCTATTCAAATCTTGACTACATTCCGTCAATCCTGTAATGAGGATTTTATCATATTTAGTTTGAAAATCAGCGGTTAACACAAGCGGCGTGGGGTCTTGCAACTGGAATGTGTCATCTGTGGGTTTCGAGACTTCAGCACCAGCATAGGTTGTCATCGATTTGAAAGGTTCAATGAAAATGCCAAGGTTCAATGTCCGATTTTTTTTTAAGACTGTTAATTTGTTAACTTGATTGTTATTGGTGGGAGACTTATATACCACTCCATAAGTCCCGTATCCGAGAATCATGCCTGCAGTAGTGATATTTGCCCCACCCCGCATCATCGGCCTACGCATCGCCCCTAAAATCCGCGCCGCTTTGGCCTCAGACGGGTCCTCATTGTAAGCCCGTAGACGCCCACACAAGCGCTTCGGCAGCACCCGCTCCTCTTCGATGACGTCCATCGTACGCGAATACACGCGCAGACCTTTCTCCAACCGTGCGCGGACATTTTCCACAAGCCGTGCTCGGCGTCTCTCACTCAACCCGATGGTAACGAAGAGGGTGTGTGAGTCCCTCATTTCTAAATTATAATATATAATTCATGGGAAAAACAATCTGTTAAATGAATTTACTTACGCGTGGCACGTCCCCCATCGGAAAATCATGAACAGAACCAGGTAGATCAGCCCAAAGAAGTAGGCGAACATCGCGTAGATCACCTTGAGAGGGACCTCGATGCCTTGAGCCGTGTTGCACGTCCAGGACAAGTAAGCTGCGTAGACACCGATGCAGATGCCGACCACCATGTAAAGAGGCGAAATGGCGACGTCGTCATCCTCGTCCTCATAGACCAATGCGATCTCTTTGTGGTGCCCTGTCTTGCTCGCGTTTAGCATCAAGGGCGAAGCCATGCCTGGCAACGGGGCCTTCGTCTTCGCAGGATCGACTGGCGCGGCGGTCTCGGCGAGGTTGTTGCTCACGAAGGTCTCGATCGTCTTGGCGGCAAGAATGATATCCATTTTATTTTCACGTGATATTTTTTATCCTATGTTCTTGGCAGATCTAATTCACAAAAATTTGTCGAATACCTAATATGTATTCAATTTATAATAAATGGACGGTGCAGGTCTCGTCTTAAATGCGCGTATCCAAAAGAAACAACAACGACGAGCTCGTAGACTGAAGACGATAAAGGCACGCTTTCACGACAAAGGTTGGCGAACGCGTTTCATCGAAGATCATGTGGAAGCCCATGTTGCAGATGATCTAGACCAGCAGCAAGAAACCGTCGTGATAGAATCGCTGGCAAAATCGTGGGTACCCGAGATTGTCGAGGATGCTGAGCTTGCTGACATAGAAGCCGACACTGCACTGTTATATGAGGCGGGTTTCAAACGTCGAACAGCTCGCAAATTAGCTGCAGTGATCTCTCCGCTGTATAACAAATCTTATACGCGCAGACAGCTGATTGACATTGCGATCGAGTTTGCACTCGGGACCTATGATAAAGTACTCGTCGGCGGACAGACATATTTGTTCGAGTCTATTCCAGAAGAGTCGTGGACTCCGAACGCCCTATTCAAATACGTCTACAATGTTCCCGAGCTGGATCGCCTGGAGACTGTCTCAAGTCCCTGTCCAGGAACGCAGGCAAACTCTCTCTTCTACCACGCCACGAATTACAGGAGTGCAAGCCACATTGCGCAACATGGTGTAGCTCACCTAAAAGGACGCCCATGTCTCGATTTCGGAATTCAACCGTCGTTCTATATGACCCCGGATCTTCAGACGGCGATTGAATGGTGTCGTGATAATACCTCGCGATGGAAAGGTGAAGCATGTATCTTAGTATTCAGCATCCCTCTAGAAGATTCACGAAAAGCTCTCAATAGCAAAGTTTTTCAGCAAGCGACATCAGAATGGGTAGACCTCGTGACATCCTCTCGCAGATGCATCGAAAATACGAATGATCTCGATATGTTTGATACGGTGTATGGTCCCATGGCTGCAAACGTACGGTCAATTAGAAAGGGGCGTAACGCATGTCCTCATAGCACACCGAAATATCAGTGGGCCTCTAAGTCGAATTTGGGGGACATGTATCTTCGTCATTGCTTTGCAGGGGCTATATTTGTGAAGGCTGCACCGGCTAGGGCTGTACCGTAATGCGATATTGGGCAGTGATATTCGTAGAAGTTCCATAAGCTCCCAAGAGCAATCTGAAGCCGGTCGTATTGAAGGGCGTGCTGGCTCCACCTCTATACCAACTCGAAACGCCTGTAAAGCGACTGCCATAACTGTTCGATTCCACATAGGTTCCATCCACTTGACCTACATAAAACCCTTGCACCCAATTGCTGCTACCCAATAAAGTTGCTGGCATGAAGAATTTGATACTACACGTCCAGTAATAGACATTGTAGCCAGTATACGCACTGAACATCATCCAAGGCCCTCTTTGAGTAGCGTTATCAAATGCAGTCCCTGCAATAGTGTTGTAATAGTATCTGTATATGGTGTTTTGACCCACATTTGCACTAGTGGCTGTGCAGTAAGTCCCCGACGTACCATCGTATGGATCCAACATAAGTCCTGCGAATGATGCAGGCGCAGGTCCCCAGAAATCGATTGTCACCATCGAATTGCATAATGGCGGCAACGGAATCGGGATAGTCCGGTCGTAGAAGAGTTTTTCTCCATGGGCCGGGACTGTAAAGTAATTTGTCGTGAAGGCCATCGAACCCGCGCCATAAATGTATGGCACTAAGAGAGTTCCTAGAGAAATGCCTGGACCCACAACGGTGCGTTGAGCCAGGCCGTTGTTCATGACTGTCGTGCTCAGCGTGTTTTCGACCGCATACGGTCGGAACTCGTAAGGTGTTGTCACCGTGCCTTTTTCCAGTTGCACTCCCGTCAGGAGCAGCGAGTTGCCCAAGTTCCCCAAGAAGGCGTTGGATTGGCCGAAGAGCTGGGTGTTCGCAGCCGTGTACAGAACTGTGCCATTCCAGACGGTCGCCGCATTACCCGATGCCGCTGCTACATTGGCACTCGAGTAATTCGACCCGGCACCCAAGCATACGGCCAAGTTCAGACCCGTTGTATTGTCTTGGGCCCAGGTCCCGGCCACGTCACCGGGAATCGTGAAACCGACCCTGGTCCATGTATTCACCGGAAGCGCAGGTGTCTGGTACAGCACGGATCGCGGCGTCAGATAGGGTGTCAGCGTCGTTGTCGATGCGTTGTTGTTGTACAGCTGCAGGACCTGAGCGGGGGTGAGAACGCGATTATAGATACGCACATCGTCGTAGATACCATTGACGCCACATCCTTGCCCACTTGCTGCAGGTGTTTGACCTAGATATAAACCCCCTGATGTGTTGGCAAAAGTACCCGATGCTGGTACGCTGCCCAGATACACCCCGTTGATATAAGCAGTGGTATTGACGCCATCGCTGGTCTGAGCTAGGTGGACCCATGTATTCGGGACCGCTAGTGTTTTGGTGATAAACGCGTTTTGTCCTCCAGACGACATATAGGTATTGAACGTGTATCCCATGCCACCTGCTCCTGAATCTGTATTGATGAAGCAATACAATCCACCACCCGCACTGCCGTTTTTGCCGTACATAAATACCACTGCATACGTTGGTGCCGATAGTGAGGCAGGTCCAGTATAATAGAACCACATCGCTAAAGTGAAACCCGTTGTATTTTGTATCGTGCATCCAATCTGCGCATAGGATGTCGCCAAGGTGTTTGCAGACATGCTGTTACCCGTAATAGCGAGCGCATAGGACCCGACTTTGGCGGTAGAGCTGAACGCCACACCACTTCCTGTCGGCACAAACCCGATGCCGTTGCCGGAGGCGTCGTTGTAGTTGTTCTCGAAAGGGAACCATGCGCTCAGCCCCGGGCTGTTATTCAGGGCCAGTGTCAGCGCCTGGGCGTTGCTGCTCGTCACGCTCGCATTCTTGATCCACGCGCTCACGGTCGCCGGCTGCGCAGCGCTCGTCCCCCAGGCGAGGTCGGCGATGTTCTGCCCTTCGATCGGCTGCTGGTACAAGACGTAGCCAGCATTGTTACCCGAGTAATAGAGACCGACTATTTGCACGGGGTTGAGAGCGACGCTGTAGATGCGTAAGTCGTCGATGAGGCCTTGGTATGCATTGTAGTTATTGTCTCCACG
>Ga0136642_1000139_pt1 | contig 44291 bp, 35 predicted proteins | sample LowCatLa1302831Y_FD_115313 | JGI IMG/M metagenome (GOLD analysis project Ga0136642, IMG submission 115313) | Freshwater microbial communities from Lower Cathedral Lake, Yosemite National Park, California, USA - 13028-31Y | ecosystem: Environmental > Aquatic > Freshwater > Lake ... | reverse complement strand
GCAAACTGCTAAAGCACCAGCTGCCATGGTTGCACGCTTCAATGATGTTCCACGCTTGGGTACGTATTTTGGTGAGGGTGATCGCAATGGTCCGCTTGAAGCAATAAGTGTTTTGCACGAGCAACTTGATGCGAGTGAAAATAGTTTGGCAGAAGTACGTGATTGGCTCAATATTCTGGGGGATAAAGCAACAGTGGAGCCATATAACTGGTCAGTTCAAACAATGATCGGTGGAAGCTCAGAAGAAATCAATAAGTGCACAAATGATTCAAAGGCACTCGCCGGAATCGTCTCAACGAATGCAACTATGTATTCACCAGGTGCGCCAAGTTTTAATAAGGAAACCCAGTCACTTGATTACAAAGTTGTGTCCCCGCACTTTGGACATAATGGAGATGTATTACTTGGCACCTATGACTTGGTAATGAGTTCCGCAGTGGCGCGTTGTATTTATAACTTCAGCAAGGCCCCAATCAAAGCGACGATTTCGATTGTGAGCTCGGATGGAAATACTCGCGTTGCGACAACTACCATCACAGAAAAAGATGGTTTCTTACACCTTGGCGCATACGGTTTTGAATATTCTTCGCCAACAATTCAAGTGACGTTGAAGCAGGATCCAATAAAAGAGGAAGCAAAGCCCGCAGAAGTTGCGCCAGTAAGAAATTCTGCAAAGAGAACTATTACGTGTTCCCTAGGTAAGACAACCAAAAAGATAATTGCACTCAAGCCTGTTTGTCCTAAGGGCTACAAACTCAAGAAGTAGTTCTTAGTTTGCAGGACTTACTGTCGACATGTTGAAATCTTTGATCACCATGGCCGGTGCTGCGCAGCGATCAAAGTAATCTGCCCATTCTCGCAACTGTGTTATCTCGGTTGCTCCAACATGAGCGATTCTTGAAAGAATCGCAATAGGGGATTCGTTCCAGCGGAAGTTATTAACTGCGCCAACTACTTCACCATCCTTCACGCGATAAACACCATCGCGAGTTAGGCCAGTAAGAAGAAGTGAACTTGGATCGACTTCTCGGATGTACCACATTGTTGTTAGCAGCAGGCCATCATCGACTTTCTTGACCAGATCATCCATCGTTCCTGATGCACCATCAACGTTGACAATGAGATTATCGCCAACTGGCGTATAAGGAAGCGAGGTAATTTTTGCTGATGATTGTGTTTGTGCAAGCGAACTAAGTTTTCCGCCCTTAATGAAATCATTTCGTTTCAAGCTCTGACCATTATCAAATACTGAACTCAGTGCACTACTTGCCGCACTTGCAACAAAGGGTGTTGATTCCAGGCCTTTATAAACACTATCGGAGTAGATGTGAAGCGGTAGCGAAGTTAAAAGATCACCGATTCGTGTACCTCCACCCTTTTTACTAAAGGCAGAGCGACCCTCAAAGGCATCACGCGCACCTGCACTCCAGAGCATGTAAAGAACTAAGTCGCCCACTGCATTTGCTGGTAAAACAGTGTCATATTTTCCAGCAGGAATCTCGATTTTATTTGCTTGCCATTGCAAACGCTGGCGAATCTTTGCATCCACGGATGCAATGGATACATTGGAGAAATCTCTCGTTGCAACGCCTTCAAATGTTGAACGTGTTCGATTGTGAGATTTTCCAGTCATCTCTACACGCCCTGCTGGTTGGTCATAGCGTGCGCGGATTCCACCTTGAGAACCAACCCACGTGGTTTTATGTGTGTGTTCTGCATAACCAAAGAGTTCGATGCCATCGGTAACGGAGCCCTTGAACATATCGCCAAGGTCAGGTGCAACCTTTGCAAATACATCAGGACCCGTTGGATTATGTGCATCGCTCCAGTTACCACTTGAAACATTTTTAGCAATCACGGCTGCATCATCGGCTGCTCCTGCAGAGCGGGCAGATGCAATTGCTACTTGGAGAACTGCTTCAACTTGATCTGCAGCTATGTCAGTTCGAGTCACCGAACCAGCAGACATGCCACCATCGACTGCAACAAATGCAATGACAGTAACGCTGCGTTGAAGAATTACACCGTTGGTGGTGAGAGTGCTATTTGCCCAGCGCAGATTTGCTTGGCTGGTTTCTGTAACTATGACAATGCATTCATCGCAGGTGGCAGCAGAAGTGATTCGGTCGATTAGCTCTTGTGCAGAAATCATTCTCCAGCCTCCTCTACTGTGTTGAGAACATTTACTTTTTCAAAGATCGCAGCAGGACATCCATGACTAACTGGTGCGACTTGTCCGGGTTGGCCTTTGCCACAATTGAAAGCGCCACCTAATACATAGGTTGAAGGTCCGCCAATAACTTTCATGGAGCGCCAAAAGTCAGTCGTTGTTGCTTGATAGGCCATATCTTTTACTTGGCCAACAATTTTTCCATTCTTTACCCTATGAAATTGTTGTCCAGTGAATTGGAAGTTATAGCGTTGCATATCGATAGACCAGGATTTATCTCCACGAATATATATTCCATCTTCCATCGAAGAAATCATTGCCTCAAGTGTTGGACCCTGTGGATCTGGTTGCAACGAAACATTTGGCATGCGCTGAATGGGGACGTGCGATGGTGAATCAGCAAATGCACATCCAAAGCTGCGCTCCTGATTTACACGTGCTGCAATACGACGATCTGTTTGATAGCCAACGAGCACACCATCTTTGATAATGTCCCATCGTTGGGCGGCAACACCTTCATCATCCCAGCCAACAGTGCTCAAACCATGTTCGGTATTGCGATCACCGGTGACATGCATTTTTGCTGATCCATATTGTAATTTATTGAGATTATCCACTGTTGCAAATGAAGTTCCTGCATAGTTTGCTTCATAACCAATTGCACGATCGAGTTCTGTCGCATGACCAATAGATTCATGAATGGTTAGAAATAGATTTGAAGGATGAATAAGTAAGTCATAATTCCCAGGTATTACAGAAGGCGCGGCTACTTTTTCGGCAAGCAGAGTTGGAAGCTCATCTATTTCTGAGTCCCAGTCGTAAACATCGTTGCGCATCCATTCCCAACCAAAACCTGCAGGTTGAGCCAAAGTTCGCATTGATTCAAATCCATTGTCACCAACTGAAATACCTTCGATTTGAGTCTGGGTACGTACTCTTTGTTGCGTTGTACTTGAACCAAAAGAATCTGCATAGTGCTTTTGTTCTTTGACATACATTGTGTACGCACTTGCGTGATTGACAGATTTTGATGCTAATAATTTATTACTCAAAGATGCAAGACGATCTAATTTTTCAGAATCCGAAACCTCAAAGGGATCAATTTCGTAATTTGAAACCCATTGCCTCTTGGCATAAATGGGTTCAGGTGCAAGTGCTACTTCTTCAGTGGCAAGAGGTTTACTTGTTTTAGCCATGGCTACTGCAATTGCTGCTAATTCTTGTCCTTTAGCAACAGAGATAACTGGAGAAGATGCAAAGCCCCAAGCACCATTGACGATTACGCGAACTCCAAGGCCTACAACGGAGTCATCAGTTTGTGATTCTGGCTTGGCATCGCGCAATTGCAAATATCCAGTTCTAGTTTTTTCAATGCGAACATCCACATGGGAGGCACCTAAAGATTTTGCTGAATCAATCGCGGCATTGGATGTGGTTTCTAGTGGAAGTGCCAAAAAATCAGCATTTACGCTCGTATGTTTCCTCATGCGAAAACCCTAGTTCAACATCGAGTCAGAAGTGAATGAACCTCTCAATCCACGCACTTTGTAGGGCTACTCCTAGGCTCTTTACGCCTAGAGGCGGCCCGTTCATAGGGCGTTTTCACCCCTTACTTATTGCAAACGATTGGCGACATAGTGCAGACTCGCGGATAATAATAATAAAAAGGGCTCTATGGAGTGGTCGACTCTCTATTGCGCTCTTCTCACCCTCGAGGAGGAACTATGAAGAAATGGAACCGCAGCGCGAAAGCAGCGCTCGCTGTTGCAGCATCGACTGGGCTTGTCTTTGGTGCAATGTCGCCGGCAAGTGCAGCTACACGTACAAGTGTTGTAATTGTTGAAAGTAACTCTTTTACTTCACTCAACCCAAACACTTCTGGCCAGAACTTGGTTATGAATACAGATATCGCTTATATGACAAGCATGGGTTTCTACTACTACAACAATGAACCATCAATTATCCCCAATACCGCATTTGGTACATACAAAGTAATTAGTCAAAAGCCTTTCAAAGTCCAATATAAGGTCAATAAGGGCATTGTTTGGTCAGATGGAACACCAATCGATGGAGTTGATTTACTTTTGTCTCACGTAACTAGCTCAAGTGCATATTCAATCGCTGCGGGTCTTGGAGATCCTGCAGATACGAAGGCTCCTGCAGCATTTGATTCCTTGGGATATAACGGTACATATGACCAAAACATCGTGGGAGAACCAGTTCTCACAAGTGATCGCATGGGCGTAACCGTTACTTACAAGGCCGCAATTCCTGACTGGGTCCTTTCATCACCAGGTGCATTCCCTGCGCACACATTGGTTGAACTTGCAGCCGGCGAAAAGAAGCTGGGCTCAGGTCCTCACAATTTAGCTGCAAAAAATAAATTCCTCACCGCATTCAAGACAAAAGATACAAAAACCTTGAAAGCAATGGGAAAAATTTGGAGCAGCGGGTACAACATTGATGCCGTTGATGCGAAGACAAACCCACTTCTACTTGTAAACAATGGTGCTTACCTTGTTTCAAGTGCTGTCAAAGCACAACGTGTGACATTGACATTGAACCCAAAGTACAACTCTGGTCCAAAGACTCATGGAATTGAAAAAATTATTCTCAATACCATTTCTGATGGAACTGCAGCAGTTCAAGCTTTGGCAAATCACGAAGTTGATGTTTATGCAGGACAAGCAACCGCTGACGGCCTTGCTGCACTCAATAAGATTTCTGGAATTCAAGTAATCAATGCGCTATCAGCTTCTTGGGAAGGTGTTTATCTTCGCAGTGGTGATGGTCCAGGAGAAATTGATCATTACACCGGAGTTTTTGCAAACGGCTCAACAGCTGCGTCAAAAGCTCAGGCAACAGATATTCGTCGAGCATTCTTGATGGCATTCCCTCGAGATGAAATCGTAGAGAAAGTCTGGAAGCCATTGTCAGCTAAGTCTGGTCCGATGGACAGCATTGACTACTTCGCCTCATTCCCAAATTACAAGAAGATGGTCGCAAACAATGGAAGCAGTCGCTACACAGCTGGCACACAAGCTAGCCGTACTACTGATGCGTTGAAGTTAGTACAAAAGTACTACCCAACAACATCTGCAAGCGCTCCAAACGTAAAGATCAAAATCTTGTGGGGATCACCTTCAAATGCACGACGTATTTCAGAGGCTGCAATTATTAAGGCAGGCCTTGCAAAAGCAGGTTTTGATGCTGATCTAACTCCAGAAGTGAAGTGGGTATCACTACTTCCTTCCAATAAGTACGATGCATACTTCTGTGGCAACGGACTTAGCGGAGTATTCCAAGCTGGTCTAACTGGTGGTTGGAACTCAGGAGCAGATCAATACTCTGGTTATAACAACCCAGCAGTTGATGCAGCAGTGAAGAAATTGCAGGCTACTGTGCTAACTGATGATGAAATTTATGCCCAATATTTGATCGTTGAGAAGAATGTTTATGACGATGCAATGTCAGTAAACATCACTCAGTGGCCAGCAGTTACTGCTGTTTCACAAGATCTCAAGGGTATAGATCCTTCACCAATCCTTCCTGAAACAGTGTGGAATTTCTGGGAGTGGCACTACTAAAGATTATTCTTTAGTGGTCTGACCAGTTATGGTCGGTAAATAGTTATAGCAATAGTGGTGCCTTGAGAAAGTTAGGCACCACTATTGTTGTGACATCTATGATTTGTAAGAACTTTAGAAAGGAGAAGTGATGATTACTTATATTTTGCGCCGTCTAGGCACGCTTGTCGTCATTCTCCTCGGTTCAAGTTTCATCCTTTTCAATTTAGCTGCAATTTCAAATGACCCTATCGGCGAACTTCGATTGAGTCGCGCGCCAAATGCGAAAGAATTAATTTTGGTAACTACTCGCGAATTGCGTCTGGATTTGCCTCCGCCATTGCGCTATTTCATGTGGCTCAAAAATGTGCTGGGAACATTAGTAGGACATGGAAATTTAGGCGTGACTCGGACACATGAGTCAGTAGCTTCTGCCCTAGGTGCTGCCATTCCAACAACTCTTCGATTGGTTTCGGCGGCAACATTTATTGCCATTATTTTAGGTATAACTATCGGAATAGTTACCGCTTTGCGACAGTACAGTCAATTTGATTACATTATGACTTTTTTTGCATTTTTATTGTTTTCCCTTCCAATATTTTGGGTTGCTGTTTTATTGAAGCAATTTCTTGCAATTCAATTTAATAATTTTCTCGGAGATCCAAAAATAACTCCTTTGTGGCTGAGCGGAATAGGACTTGTCTCTGGATTTTTATGGGCCTCAATTAGCGGAGGCACACGAAAAAGATTTTGGTCAGTATTCGTGGGGGTTGGTATTGCAAGTGCCGCAATAATCGTCACGATTGTAAAATCACATTGGCTTATGAACCCAGGTCTAGGACCATTTGGAATCGCTATATTCGGTGTAGGGATTGCATTTGGAATAACACACCTCTCAGTTGGTTTGAGTGATAAAAAAGCATTAAAGGCATCTTTATTTATGGTTGTGATTGGCCTCATTGCCTATTACCCATCCCAAATTGCATTTAAAAATGATCACAAAGCAATTATTTTTCCATTCATGGTTTTACTTACTTTCCTAGTAGCCATAGGCGCCACATTCATATTTAGTAAAATTGATAGAGGACCACTTTTTAGAACCACGTTGCTAACCGCAATCATGATTAGTGCGGTGACAATATTGGATAAGTTGATGCACACCTGGAAGCCGTATTTCGAGAGTGATGCAATCAATGGGCGTCCTGTGCCAACTATTGGGCAATCCAATAGCTTGCTTGAACCAGGAAATTACTGGCTCACAACGCTAGATATTTTGATGCATTTAGTTCTTCCTACCATGGCACTTACTGCAATTTCTTTCGCAGGGTATATTCGATATTCGCGTGGCACGCTCTTGGAAGTGCTCAATCAAGATTACATACGAACAGCTCGTGCAAAGGGATTGACGGAAAGAACTGTGATTATGCGCCATGCTTTTAGAAACACGCTGATACCGTTGACGACAATAATTGTTGTCGATATTGCAAGTATTGTCGGTGGAGCAATTATTACGGAGCATGTATTTGGTTGGAATGGCATGGGTACTCTTTTCAATAATGCACTCAATAACTTTGATTTGAATTTGTTAATGGGCGTTTTCTTAGTTACAGCGTCTTTAGCTGTTTTAGCAAATTTAGTTGCCGATTTACTTTATTCTGCCCTAGATCCAAGAATTCGTGTGGGTAGTCAATGATGTTTTCGCTAAGAAATAAAACTAAGGGCGCCGAAATATTGCAACAAGGTGACATTCTCAATAAAGAAACTGAAGGCTTGAGTCAGTCACAAATTGTTATTCAAAGATTTTTTAGGCATAAAGCTGCCATGATTGCGTTAGCAGTTTTGCTGGTAATTATTATTTTTGTTTTTTCAGTATTCGATATGCAATTTTTATTTTTCCACTACCACGGTTGGTGGAAGTACACGATTTCCGATATGCCTGATCTGGCTTTCAAAGAGTGCCCTAATAACACTGTTGGATGTCCAACTCTGAATCTGCGTCCACATTTCTTGGGTGGCTCAGGTTTACGATTTGGGGACCATCCTTTTGGCCAAGACGATGTTGGACATGACTACTTTGCATTAGTAATTCGAGGCGCGCAACGCTCACTTCTCGTAACGGTAATTATCGGACTCGTTGGTGGAACTATTGGAACAGTCATCGGGGCTATTTCAGGTTTCTATCGCGGATGGATCGATGCAGTCTTGATGCGCTTCACAGATTTTATTATCACAATTCCAACAATCATTATCGGTGCTGTTATTGGTGCTCACTTTGGAAATCTCGGTGTGTCATTCTTGGCGCTCTATCTAGGCTTATTTGCATGGACTGGTTTGTCCAGACTCGTGAGAGGTGAGTTTCTGACTCTTCGCGAACGAGAATTTGTTGATGCCGCCCGTGTCGCAGGAGCAACGAATAGAAGAATAATATTCAAGCATATTCTACCTAATGCCGTTGGTGTCATTATTGTGTCCGTAACTTTGTTGATGTCAGGGGCAATTCTTTTAGAAACAGCTTTGAGTTACCTTGGATTCGGTGTTGTTGCACCAGATGTCTCGTTAGGTTTGTTGATCAGTCGTTATCAGGATGCATTTAGTACACGCCCCTGGCTCTTTTGGTATCCGGGATTTTTTATCGTGACAATTGCACTTTGTATCAACTTTGTTGGCGACGGGTTGCGTGATGCCTTTGACCCTCGTCAAAGAAGAAAAATTTCACGCAAGGAACGCAATGCAACCCTGAAATCGAGGGCTAAGAATGATTAATAGTTACTGCGATGCAGATAATAAAATTAGTACACACAAAAATAAAGGGTATGCGAGCAAAAGTTTTATGAAATTCGATTCCTTCAATATTGGAGTTCCTAAAGTCTTGCCAATAGCGTCGAGCAATATCAACGGCGACACCAGAATGAGTGCGCGGGGATTCACCGGGTCTCATCATGGAAGCGTCATTAATTTTCATTCCTCTGATTTCGCTGGGATGAATACTCCGAGCGTGGTATCGGCCAGGGGCTGGAGCAGCCCAAGCATAAAAATGTTTGCCCAAATAAAGAATGGACATGGAGTATTTGCCTTCGACTTCTTCAACATCATTCCAGCCAAAACTCACAGTGGTGAATGGGTTATGCAAGGTCAAGCCTTCAGCAAAAAAGATTACCTTTGGTCTGATGAATATGGCGTAAGCAATTTGAGAAGCGAGAAGACTCCAAAAAATAGTCTGAAGAATTGCTATGCCGCGCTCGTACATAAAACTTTGGATGATGAGAACCAGAGAAGTAATAAAAATAATCGCACCGCTGGCAATGGCGCTACGGGGGCGAAAAGTTTCACGAGTGCTCATTCGGCAATCTTCTCACGGCAACGATTTAGTGCGCGAGAAATGGTGGTGGCATGAGCGATCCAGTGTTGAAAGTAAAAGATTTCACCGTTGAATTTTGGGTTGATGGTGTGTGGTATCCCGCTGCCCGAAATATGAACTTCGAACTTGAGGCCGGCAAAGTACTTGCCATTGTTGGCGAATCGGGTTCGGGGAAATCAACTACCGCACTTGGTCTTATGAGCCTTTTAGCTTCTAATGCCAAGATGTCAGGAAGTATCGAAGTCAAAGGTAAAGAAATGTTAGGCGCCGCAGCTAAGACGCTTCAAAAATATAGAGGTCGCGAAGTTGCATACATATTCCAAGAGCCAATGACCGCTCTGAACCCTGTCTATACAATTGGTTTTCAGATTGTTGAAACACTGCGCAATCACTTTGAGATGGGACCCAAAGAGGCGCACGAGCGCGCCGTAGAACTTATTCGCATGGTTGATATTCCTGATCCTGAAAAATCAATTAATAAGTATCCCCACCAACTCTCGGGTGGACAGCGCCAACGCGCCATGATTGCCCAAGCACTTGCATGCGATCCAGGTCTTCTTATCGCAGATGAACCAACCACAGCACTCGATGTAACCGTTCAAGCAGAAATTTTGGACTTGATGCGTGGATTGAAAGACAAACTCAATTCAGCGATTTTATTGATTACTCACGACATGGGCGTTGTTGCCGATATGGCTGATGAAATTCTGGTCATGAAAGATGGTCTTACTGTTGAACACGGCAGCGCTGATCAGATTTTTAATCGCCCTCAGCATCCTTACACACAAGAACTTTTAGGAGCCGTGCCAAAGCTAGGCTCTTCGACAAAGAGAGTTCTTGAAATTTTGGATAAGCAACCTGTTCTCAAAGTTGAAAATGTCACCATTGAATATCCAAAGCGTGGGCGTATCCCAGCATTTGTAGCTGTGAAAAATTTCAATCTCGAAATTTATCGCGGAGAAATTGTTGGCCTTGTTGGAGAATCCGGTTCAGGAAAAACAACAGTCGGCCGAGCATCCATTGGCCTTTTGCCGATCAAAGAAGGAAAGATTGAAGTAGTCGGTAAAGACATCAGTCATGCAACGAATAAAGAATTATTTGCAATACGTCGCCACACAGGAATTGTTTTTCAAGACCCTGCCAGCTCACTCAATCCTCGACTTCCAATCGGAGAAAGTATTGGCGAACCAATTTTCTTGGCCGGCTTAGCAAAGGGTGCCGAATTGGCTCATAAGGTTGAAGATTTATTGGATCAAGTAGAACTTCCTCGGAGTTATCGCAACCGTTATCCACACGAGTTATCGGGCGGTCAGCGCCAACGTGTAGGTATTGCTAGAGCGCTTGCACTGACCCCAGATCTTTTGATTGCCGATGAACCAACTTCGGCACTCGATGTATCGGTACAGGCGCGCTTCCTTGATTTATTGCAAGAGTTACAAGGCAAACTCAATTTCGCATGTCTATTTATTAGTCATGATTTAGCGGTTGTAGATATTTTGGCGCACCGAATTGCAGTGATGCAAAATGGAGAACTAGTTGAAGTTGGCGATCGCGATCAGATTTTACAAAATGCGACCAATGCCTATACACGCCGATTGATTTCCGCGGTGCCCGTGCCAGATCCTGCAGAACAACGCATTCGCCGTGAAGCTCGCCTTGCTGCAAAAAACTAAAGTACCCACTGGCTCACTGTGAACGCGTAACTCTACCCACATGATATTCACAGGATGGAATCGACCTTAAAGAAGATATCGAGTCTATTGTCGAGGGGTGTCGATATCACTCATAAGAAAATCAAAAAATAAGTCCTTGTATATAGCGGTATTGATGATCTGTTATTTGTTGGTTGGATTTTCAATTTCTCCAGCGTCGGCAATCGTACCATCACAAATTTCATTTCTGAGCTCAGAAAATATTAGATCTGTAGTTTCAGGAAGTATCCTAAAAGTTTATTTGAATGTTTTTCATCCCATGGAAAAAATTAGTTTTAAGGTCAATTTTGCTAGCTCTGACACAACTACCGTAATTACAGATGCAGTAAAAATGGATGTACCACCCAATAGTGGTTTTCACTTTTCATTAGTGTCGGGTGCGCTCTTGAGCGAATCAGTCTTAGCGAAACCGATAAAAGAAATTACGGATTCGAATGGGAAGATGCTGGTCCAGGTCTACCCTGCACCAGCAGATTTCCCTCTGATTAGTTTTTCGGGTGATACAACGCTGATAAGTAAGTCAGATATTCTCTCGACTCCGGTGGTTGCAAATGGAACCTATGCCATCGACTCAAATGGGAAAAATATAAAGTTTTTCATAAAATCCCCTAGCAATCTCATCGGTTTTAGAAAAATTACCGATGCGCCCTTGACTCCAGGTTTTGGTGGCGTTCCAGAATACGCATATTTAGAGCAGCAAGATTTCGGAGTGACTGCAACTTCCCCCGGTGTGTGGCGCCTGCTGGATTCAAATTTTCGCAATGTTCAAAGAATCAATGATGTTAAAACAAAATATGGAACATCGCTGCCTGAAGGACATGCAATCACAGTGTCAAAAGCTGGAAATCCGGTCGTGATATCGACGATCACGAGAATTGTTGATAGCACCTGGCTCAAACGAGGCTACAAACTCCCAATTTTGGATTGCATTATTTCTGAAGTCCATAGTGGAATTGCAATCAAGCAATTTAGTTTCTGGGATTGGGCGGTAGCAAATAAGAACGTGAGCGAGCCGCTCATAGACAAAATGCGATTGTTCAATGATCCTCAAAGCGCTTCATCATCTATTGATGTATGCCATGTAAATTCGATGCAATTTCATAAGGCCACTAATGACTATTTGATTAGTTTGAGAAGCCCATCAATTTTGATAATTTTGGACTCAAATCTTCAGAAGGTGAAGGAAGTAATAGAGACAGATAATTCACTTCAACACTTTGCTCGATATTATTCAAATACAGAGATAACGGCCTTAGGTAATTTTACTTTTGACAAAGTTTCACAATTTTTAGATTTCAAGTTATCAAATGGCAAATGGCAACTCAAGGAAATCCCATTCCCTGTTCACATTCCATTTTGCGGTAACACTCAATACCTCGATAGCACCCATATATGGCTTGGCGGAGGCTGCGGTCCATTTTCACCTGGAGTATTAGGAGCCATTTTTAAAGTTACAAATAGCACGATGGTTCAGGTGGGCACCATGAATATGAAGGATTTCAATTACTCCTATAGAGCCGATATCGTCGCAAAATAGAATGCAAACTAATCGCTAGCTTGTCCCGAACGGTGCTTGTAGCGCCCTAAGAAGTCAGCTTTCATATCGGCAAAATTTCCATCTAGAAGCGCCTGTCGCATCTGATCAACGAGTCGCACAATAAAGCGTTCGTTATGAATAGTTGCCAGGGTTGCTGCAAGGATTTCTTTACCGCGAAATAAATGGTTGATATAGGCCCGCGTGTAGTGCGCACATGTATAACAGTCGCATTCGTCATCAATAGGGTTGAAATCGCGCTTATATGCCCCGTTAGAGGCGTTAAAACGCCCTTCCATCGTATACACAGCGCTTGTTCGTGCAATTCGCGATGCGAGAACGCAATCGAATGTATCAATTCCATTTTCAACACCAACAAAGAGATCTTCTGGGGCGCCAATTCCTAATAAGTGCTTTGGCTTATTTTCTGGCAAGACTTCATTGACCCAACTGACAATAGTTCCAAGGGATTGTTTATCGAGAGCTCCACCAATACCAAAGCCGTCAAATGAAATTCCCGACGATTGCAACCCACCCATATCGGCTGCGGCTTTTCTGCGAAGGTCTTCATATTGAGCGCCTTGGATGACACCAAAAAGGGCTTGGTATGGCTTACCTGCGCGAAGCTCGGTCTGGTTTTTATGTTCATCGAGGCAACGAATAGCCCATGCGTAGGTACGATCAAGTGCGAGCTCTTGATATTTGCGAGTGTTATGAAGTGTGGTGCATTCATCGAATGCAAAAATAATATCGGCGCCTATTTGATGTTGAACCTGCATCGAAACTTCTGGAGTAAAGCGATGCATGGAGCCATCGAGGTGTGATTTGAAAGTTACGCCTTCATCATCGACGTGCGCCAATCGCTCTTTATTATCTGCGATGACATCATCAGCGCGGAATGTATCGGCATCCATTGCCAAAACTTTTTTGAATCCAACACCGAGGGAGAGAACTTGGAAGCCACCACTATCTGTAATTGTTGGGCCATTCCAATTCATAAATTGTGAAAGCCCGCCAGCTTCATCCAGGACATCAGGACCTGGCTGTAAGTAAAGGTGATAGGCATTAGCGAGAAGTGCTTGCGATCCAAGATCGCGCATTGATTCTGGTAAGACAGATTTTACGGTTGCTTTTGTACCCACTGGAATGAAGGCAGGGGTTTGGATATCACCATGAGGAGTTGAAATGGTGCCAACTCGGGCCAGTGAATTTTCTTGCGAATGTTTTATCTCAAATGAGAAACCATTACTCATTGTGAAATTACCAAATTGCTACTCGCTCTGATTCATCCAGCCAGAGTGCATCGGTTTTAGTGAGACCAAAAGTCTCGTAGAAAGGAGTGAAGTTAGAAACAATGGCATTACAACGAAATTCAGCAGGGGAGTGAGGGTCGGTTGCAATGCGACGGCGCAATTCTTCTGGGCGAACTTTGCCGCGCCAGATTTGGGCCCATGATAAAAAGAAGCGTTCATCACCGGTGAGGCCATCAATGATTGGCGCATCTTTGCCACCCAATGAAATCTTGTATGCCTTATAGGCAATTGTGATTCCACCTAAGTCACCAATATTTTCGCCCACAGTGAGCGCCCCATTGACGGTGATGTCAGGGGTTTCTTGCGGGCGTAAAGAGTTGTATTGGGCAATGAGGGCATTGGAGCGCTTTTCAAATTCAGTGCGATCGCTATCGTTCCACCAGTCGAGCATATTTCCATCGCCATCATATTTAGAGCCCTGATCATCAAAGCCATGGCCAATTTCATGGCCAATAACGCCGCCAATACCGCCATAGTTCACGGCATCATCGGCGCTCAGACCGAAAAATGGTGGCTGCAAAATAGCTGCGGGAAAAACAATCTCATTCATGCCAGGGTTGTAATAGGCATTGACTGTTTGAGGGGTCATGTACCACTCGGCGCGATCAACTGGTGCGCCAATTTTTGCTAATTCGAAATCGCGTTGGAAATGCGTAACACGGGTGAGGTTGCCCATCAAATCGTTAGGTGTAATGACAAGACTAGAAAAATCACGCCATTTATCTGGGTATCCAATTTTGGGAGCGAACTTGCGGAGCTTTTCAAGTGCCTTGACCTTTGTCTGCGCGCTCATCCAATCCAGACCTTCGATACTGACGCGGTATGCCTCAATCAAATTAGCAACGAGTTCTTGCATTCGCGCTTTTGCAGCAGGTGGGAAATGTTTTTCAACATAGACCTTTCCTACTGCTTCACCGAGGGAGCCTTCAACGAGTGAGACTGCGCGCTTCCAGCGCTCGCGAAGTTCAGGAGTACCAGAGAGTGTGGTGCCATAGAAAGCAAAATTTTGCTCTACTAGCGCTTGATTGAGGTAGGGGGCTGATCCCGAAATGAGTTGCCAGCAGAGCCAGTCAACCCATGAGTCGCGATCAAATTCGGCAATCATTTTTCCAAGGGCGCTAAAAAATGAAGGTTCCCGGACAACCACAGTTTCAAAAGCGCGAACTGGAATTTCGCCCGCCTTCAAATAAAGATCCCAATCAAAGCCCACCGAGATGGCTTTGAGCTGTGCCAACGAATGTTTGTTATATGTCAGGGTTGCATCGCGCTCTTTGACTTGATCCCAATGGGCGCTCGCAATCTGGGTTTCAAGTGCCAAGATTTTCTGAGCCTTATCACGACCGCCAGCGATGCCAACGAGAGCGAACATCTGTGCAACGTGTTCGAGAAATGCATCGCGAATGGGTGCATATTGTTCTTCGCGATAGTAGGACTCATCCGGAAGTGAAATTCCACTTTGCCCCAAGTAGACAATGTTGGTTGTTGAATCCATTGCATCGGTATAAATGCCGGCACCAAAAACTCCACCGAGACCACCAATTTCTAATCGAGACATTGTGGCAATGAATTGCGATGCATCAGTAATTGCATTGATTGCGGCGAGGTCATCGCTGAGAACTGAAGTCCCTAATTTTTCGATGGAATCTGTATCCATAAAAGATCGGTACAGATCTCCGATTTGTTGAGCTTCACCAGAACCTGTTGCACTTTCAATGATTTCTCGAACATGGGCTTCTGACTGATCGCGAAGGGCATAGAAGGCGCCATCGGAGGAACGGTCTGCTGGAATTTGGGCCTCGCGTAACCACGTTCCGTTGTAATGGCGATAGAGGTCATCTTGGATTCGAACCGAGGTATCAATATGGGCTGAATCTAAACCGCTCTGCGAAGAACTCATGTGAGGCATCCTTTTAAAGTAGTTGAAGATTCAACAAGTAAGGCTAGAATCTTCCTATGGCGCAGCGCAAGATTACAACCTCGGCTCCGAAGTGGCTTACCCCAGCAGAAATGAAAGCCTGGCGCCGATATATCGTGGCCAGCCGCCGTTTATTGGAAGCCCTTGATGCCGACCTGGAAGCTCATGATTTATCCATGCCTGATTACGAAATTCTGGCCCAGCTCAGCGATGCCCCAGATCGTCGCATGCGCATGAGTGAATTAGCCGATATTGCGATGCTCTCACGGTCAAGGCTTTCTCATCGCATGAAGGTGATGGAAAAAGCTGGATGGGTAAAGCGAGAACCATGCCCCATTGATAAGCGCGGTTATTTTGCAGTCATGACACCCAAGGGATGGAGAGCAATTGTTGCTGCAGCTCCAGATCATGTTGAAAGTGTGCGCAATAGATTTGTAGATTTACTATCGAAGCAAGATCAAATTGCAATCGCAACTATTTTCGAAAAAGTTGAAGAGGGACTTCGTACAAATCCACTTGATGAAAAATAAAATGTAGATATAAAAAAAGCCCGCCACATAAAGTGGCGGGCTTTTTTATTTAATATATTACTTAGCTGCTGCCTTCTTGCGGCGCTTCTTTGGAGCAGCTGCTGGAGCTGCTGCCTTCTTGCGGCGCTTCTTTGGAGCAGCTGACTTAGCTGCTGCCTTCTTGCGGCGCTTCTTTGGAGCAGCCTTCTTAGCTGCTGCCTTCTTGCGACGCTTTGGAGCTGCCTTCTTAGCTGCTGCCTTCTTGCGACGCTTTGGAGCTGCCTTCTTAGCTGCTGCCTTCTTGCGACGCTTTGGAGCTGCCTTCTTAGCTGCTGCCTTCTTACGACGCTTTGGTGCTGCTGCCTTTACGGCTGCCTTCTTACGACGCTTTGGAGCTGCTGATTTAGCAGCTGCCTTCTTGCGCTTCTTTGGAGCTGCTTTTTTTGCTGCGGCCACGTACTTCTCCTATCGGAATGGTTCGGATCCGTCACCCAAACCTGTTCGTGGATAAGCGTGACACTAAATTGCAAAAAATGCCAACATTTTGGAGAAATAAATTGAGTGCGTGTCGCATATTTATTTTTATATTTTTTTGTGCATTTTCGAAAAAAAATTACTTGTTAGTAAATTAATTTAGATTATTTTGATTTTTTTCCCGCAAAATTCGTTTAGCAACAGCAAATTCATTGGTTTGAACGTCGTATTTTCGAAATTTCGGCATCAAAATGACCAAAATGAGGACTGCAATGACGCATAAAACCCCACCGAAAGTTACCGAGAAGGTCAAGCTAGTAACTGCGGCCATGGAAGCTGCGCGCATCTGTCCTGCCATTGGTCCAATTGAGTAAGAAAGTAATTCGATACCCGCAAGTCGTCCGCGAAAATCGTCGGGTATGGATTGATTCCACATCGCACTTCGAAAGAGTGCACTGACCATGTCTGATGCCCCGGCCAAAACTAAAAATATGAGAACGAGAACCAATGAATTCGAAATTCCAGCCAGGGATATTGCAACGCCCCAACCGAGAGCGGCAATCATGATGGCTCGACCATGGTATCGATAATGTTTTGTCCATCCACTAGTCAGGGTCACTAGAACTGATCCGACAGTTCCGGCGGCATACAACATTCCTAGTGCCCATGGTGTGCCAAGTTGGTCAGCCCAGAACGGAATGAGCGCAGTTGGCATTGCGAAAAACATTGCAGCGAGATCAATGAGATAAGAACCTAGAATATCTTTGCGATTGAATGCATATCGCACACCCTCTAATAAGCCTGCCAGAGATGGCTTTTTTGCTTCATGTGAAGGAGGAATATTTCTAACTCGGCTTAAGAATGCAAGTGATAATAAGAATGTAAAAACATCGACCATGTATCCAACAGGAATCGAATATGTCGAGATAATAATTCCGCCAACAGAAGGTCCGATGATGACTCCAACTTGCCAACGCAGACTCATCAAGGCACTAGCGGCCGGAAGATCGTGGTAATCAACTAATTGAGGAAGTGCGGCATCGGCACTGGGACGCTGTAAACCATTGACCGCGGCAAAGAGTCCGATGACGCAGTAGATAAGAAGCAGATGCGGCTTGGGAAGTAGGGCGTTGACGAGAAGCGTTGATGTCAAAATCAATGCCAGTGCCTCTGTTGCCCAGACCATCTTTTTTCGATCAACGGCGTCAGCTAGGACTCCACCGTAGAGTCCAAAAATAATAAGGGGCAGGATTTCAACGAGGCCGCTAATTCCCACTGCAACATAGGAATGGGTCAATTCTTTTATTTGAAAGGGAACTGCGACATAGGTGATCATCGATCCCATGTTGGTAACGAGACCTGAAGCCCAAAGATTGCGAAAATCTCGATACTTTCGCAGTGGTGCTACATCAATTGTGAACTTTTTCAATGAAAAGTCTGCTCTTCTCCAGGAAATGTGCCGCTGCGGACATCGTTTGAATACTCTGTCGTTGCTGCGAGCATTTCTGCCCGCAAATTTCGGTATGCCTTGGCAAGTTTAGGGGGATTTTTCGTAATTCCCATCAAATCCGTCCATACCAATACCTGTGCATCGCACCCATTGCCTGCGCCAATTCCAATCGTTGGAATGGAAAGAGCATTAGTAATTTTTTGTGCTAATTCACCAGGGATAAGTTCTAGAACGATGGCAAAAGCACCCGCTTTTTCTAGAGCTAATGCGGCCTCAAGAATTGAATCTCCATCGGTGCGGCCCTGGACTCGATACCCACCTAATTGGTGCAGGGCCTGAGGAGTCAGGCCGAGGTGGCCCATCACGGGAATTCCACTTGCGACTAGTTTTTCAACGGTAGCAATATGGGCACCTTCTAGTTTTACTCCCATCGCCCCAGCCTCTTTAAAAAAGCGAGTCGATGTTGCAAGTGCCTGCTCCGGCGAGCTTTCATAGGAACCAAAGGGGAGATCTGCAATAACCAGGGCCCGATGTGAACCGCGAACAACTGCACGAGTAAGTGGAATCATTTCATCGAGAGTAACTGCGATTGTATTTTCGCCACCGAGGAAATTATTTCCAGCACTATCTCCAACGAGTAGCACGGGTATGCCGGCCTCATCAAAAATCTGCGCCGTCATCGATTCATAGGAAGTCAGCATCGCCCATTTTTCGCCAAGTTTTTTTGCAGTCGCGAGATCAAGGATGGTGACACGGCGATGCGTAGCTCCGCCATAGAGGGATTCCATAATGTCCTTTCGGCCTCGAAGCTTCAAAGTGAAGTCCCCGGGAGTTATGTAGGTACATCGCCAAGGGTACCCCCGTTACACTTGAAATATGAAGTTGCGTGTAGCGCTGGCGCAGATCAACCCCACCGTGGGCGATCTTGCTGGCAATAGCGCGCTCATTCGTGCCAACCTGATTGAGGCTAAAAAAGCTGGTGCACATGTCATTGTTTTTCCCGAAATGATTGTGACTGGCTATCCCGTTGAAGATTTAGCGACTCGACCATCTTTTCAATCTGCCAGTATCGAGGCCATAAATTCTTTGGCAACCCACATCGCAACTGATGGATGTGGCGAGCTAGTTGCAGTTGTTGGATACCTCGATAGAAATAATGGAGCACCACAAAATGCGATCGCCATTATTCATGGGGGCGAAATAAAGGCTCGCTATTCAAAACGCCACCTCCCTAACTACGGTGTCTTTGATGAATTCCGAAATTTTATATCTGGTGAAGGAACTCTTGTTGCCCGAGTTCATGGAATCGATATTGGTTTTGCAATTTGTGAAGATATTTGGCAAGACGCTGGAATGCTCGCCGACTTGGGTCAACGCACCCCTGGCTTAGTTCTCGTTCCTAATGGCTCACCTTTTGAACGCAAGAAATATGACCTCAGATTATCGCTCGTGCAAAAACGTGCCCTCGAAATTGGCGCTCCATTTGCCTACGTCAATATGACGGGCGGTCAAGACGATCTTGTTTTTGATGGCGACACAATCGTGGTCGATGCATCAGGAAAATTATTGGCGCGCGCCGCCCAATTTGATGACCAATTATTAGTTCTCGATATTGACGCGAAGGGAGCAACGAGTAAGCCCGATGTTGTCATAAGTGAAAATGAAGCAGCGATCACTTCACCAATACCCAACCTGATTGCACCAGAAATTTCTGAAGTTGAACAGATATGGAAAGCACTCGTTTTAGGGCTGCGCGATTATGTAGAAAAGAATGGTTTCCGCTCTGTTGTACTTGGCTTATCGGGTGGCATTGATTCAGCTCTCGTTGGAGCGATTGCAGTTGATGCACTGGGCGCCATGCGCGTCAATGGGGTTGCAATGCCGAGTAAATATTCTTCTGATCATTCAATAGATGATGCCCAAGCTTTTGCAACAAATACCGGAATTCATTTTCGGAGAGTTCCTATTTCACCCATGGTTGATTCCTTTATGGCTAACCTGACATTGAAAGGTTTAGCTGAAGAAAATTTGCAGGCCCGAGTCCGTGGAACAACCTTGATGGGTATTTCAAATCAAGAGGGCCATTTAGTTTTGGCGACTGGCAATAAGAGCGAACTCGCTGTGGGGTATTCAACTTTGTATGGGGATGCGGTGGGTGGTTTTGCTCCCATCAAAGATATTTATAAAACAGATGTATGGGCATTGGCTCGCTGGCGCAATGCCCAAGCAAGGGCTGCTGGTGAGATAGCACCAATTCCAGAGCGCTCCATTACAAAAGAGCCAAGTGCGGAATTGCGCCCAGATCAAAAAGATTCTGATTCATTGCCCGATTATGAACTGCTCGACAAAGTCTTGATGCGCTACGTCGATGGCGATGAGGGTTTTGACGCACTTATTGCGGCAGGTTTTGAGAGCGCATTGGTAACAAGAGTGATCGGCCTCGTTGATAAAGCTGAATATAAGAGGCGCCAATATCCACCTGGAGCCAAAGTCTCCGCGCGTGCTTTCGGAAAAGATCGCCGCTTGCCTATGACTTCACGCTGGCAGGAAGAGTAAGCGCCCTTTTCGTAACACAGCCGTAACTCGGCATTGGCACAATGGCGCTCATGTCAATCGAAAATTCAGATCACATGAGCAAGCAAGAAGAATTCGTTCTTCGCACATTAGAAGAGCGCAATATTCGATTCGTTCGTTTGTGGTTTACCGATGTTTTGGGCTTTCTCAAATCTGTGGCGATTGCACCTGCTGAATTAGAAAGTGCATTTAGTGAAGGTATTGGTTTCGATGGATCTGCAATCGAAGGATTCGCTCGCACATCTGAATCAGATATGTTGGCTAAACCTGATCCAACAACATTTTCAGTATTGCCGTGGCGCACCGAAGCCCCTGGAGCTGCGCGAATGTTCTGCGACATCACGATGCCCGATGGCACACCATCGCCATCTGATCCGCGCAACGTTCTACGTCGCACACTCAATAAGGCAGCAGAGATGGGTTACACCTGTTACACGCATCCAGAGATTGAATTCTTTTTATTCAATGAAAAACCTGAAATTGGAAAATCACCTGTTCCTGTAGATCAAGGTGGATATTTCGATCACACGCCAGCAGTTGTGGGACATGATTTTCGCCGGCAGGCAATTACGATGTTGGAAGCCATGGGAATTAGCGTTGAATTTAGTCATCACGAAGGTGCACCTGGACAACAAGAAATTGATTTGCGATATGCCGACGCTCTTAGCACTGCCGATAACATCATGACTTTTAGACATGTCATCAAAGAGGTTGCACTTGAGCAAGGGTTCTACGCATCCTTTATGCCAAAACCATTTACCGAACATCCCGGTAGCGGAATGCATACGCACGTATCGCTTTTTAAAGGTGAAGAAAATGCTTTCTATGACCCCAATGCAGAATTCAATCTCTCCGCAACTGGTCGATCATTTATTGCGGGCATCTTGAAGCATGCACCTGAAATCACAGCTATTACCAATCAGTGGGTCAATTCATATAAGCGCTTGCATGGCGGAGGAGAAGCGCCAGCATTTGTAAATTGGGGTCCCAGTGATCGTGGCGCGCTGGTTCGCGTTCCTATGTATAAACCAAAGAAAGAAAACTCAACCCGAATCGAATTACGTTCCCCAGATTCTGCATGTAATCCATATCTTGCATATGCAGTGATGTTGGCCGCTGGCCTTGCAGGAGTTGAAGGTAAATACGAACTTACAAATTCGGCGGAGCCAGATTCTTTGCCGGCAAATCTCAATGAAGCCATTGCGTCAATGGAGAAGAGCGCCCTTGTTCGAGAGACACTCGGTGAGCATGTATTTGAGTATGTATTGCGAAATAAGCGCGCAGAATGGCAGGACTATCGCCGCCAGGTAAGTGCCTATGAATTGGATCGGTATTTGCCAGTTTTGTAATCAATAAAGGGTTACTCTTTTTATATGACGAAAGAGACCAACCCTCAAAATATTCGAAATTACAACCTCATTGCAGGCTTTTTTCATCTTGCTCAAATGATTGTGGTTCTCGTTCTTGCAAATGATTTTTCACTTCCAATAGTTGCCCGATATATGGCAGGACCTCCAGGAAGTACTTTTGTTTCAGAGCCAATTACTTTGATGAAAACCCCAGTGGGACTCACTGTTGCAATTTTTCTGGGGCTCTCCGCTTTCTTCCATTTTTTAGTTGCCAGCCCAAAATATTTTCCACGCTATAGCCTTGGCTTAGCATCTCACCGAAATTATTTCCGATGGGTTGAATATTCAATTAGTTCCTCGGTCATGATTGTCTTGATTGCTCAAATTTGCGGAATCACTGATGTAGCCGCAATTGTTGCAATTTTTGGCGTGAATGCATCCATGATTCTCTTTGGATGGTTGCAGGAAAAGTATGAAGAGCCAGGCAATGGCGGATGGTTGCCATTTATATTTGGATGTATTGCAGGGATAGTTCCTTGGATTGCCCTTGTTTTTTACATTTTTGCAATCGGTGGCCCTGGTAATACGAAAGCCCCAGCTTTTGTCTATGGAATCTTTATCTCACTATTTATTCTCTTCAATACATTCGCGGTAGTTCAGTTCCTGCAATATAAGAAAGTAGGAAAATGGGCGCAGTATTTGCGGGGAGAGAAGACTTACATAACGCTCTCACTTGTGGCTAAATCTGCTCTCGCTTGGCAGATATTTGCCTCCACCTTGATTCAATAGCGCCATTCGCGCTACTCTTTTCACCTTATGAAGCTCCGCGAACTCCTCCTTATCCGCCGTAGCGAGGCCTAATTACCGGTCTCCTCGCTGCGGAGTTTGGTGTTGCCGGTTAACACTTTCGGCCAACCAAACAATGAGGAGTTAGAAAAATGAATTTTCCACAACAACAACCTTCAGTCATGAAGGCGCATAGATATTCGTCCTTTATCCCAGTTGATCTTGTAGATCGCACGTGGCCCACTAAAAAGATGACCAAAGCACCTCAGTGGTGTTCGGTGGATCTTCGCGATGGCAATCAAGCACTCATCGATCCAATGGACACACCTCGCAAGTTGGCGATGTTTAAGTTGCTCGTTGCAATGGGTTACAAAGAAATTGAAGTTGGTTTTCCAAGTGCGAGCCAGACGGATTTCGATTTCGTACGCAAAATTATTGAAGAGAATTTGATTCCAGACGATGTCATCATTCAAGTTCTCACACAAGCACGCGACCCTCTTATTCGTCGAACTTATGAATCAATCAAGGGCGCCAAGCAGGTCATTGTCCACCTTTATAACTCCACATCTACATTGCAACGTCGCGTTGTTTTTGGTCAAGATAAAGAAGGCATCAAGAAGATTGCTACAGATGGTGCCCAACTGTGCTTAGACCTTGTTGCAACAGTTCCAGAAACAAAAATCTCATTTGAGTATTCACCAGAATCATTTACGGGCACCGAACTCGAATATGCAGTTGAGGTTTGTAATGCTGTGAATGCAATATGGAAGCCAACTCCACAGTGGAAGACAATTATGAATCTTCCTGCCACCGTTGAAATGGCAACACCAAATATCTATGCTGATTCAATTGAATGGATGTCGCGTAATCTCAATAATCGTGACAGTGTCATTATTTCATTGCACCCTCACAACGATCGTGGCACAGGTGTTGCTGCAGCAGAACTTGGTTATTTAGCTGGGGCGGATCGCATTGAAGGAACACTCTTTGGCAACGGTGAGCGCACGGGAAATGTCTGCCTAGTGACACTTGGTATGAACTTAGTAAGTCATGGAATTGATCCGATGATTGATTTTTCAAATATCGATGAAATTCGCAGAACTGTTGAATATGCAAATCAATTACGAGTACCAGAGCGTCACCCATATGGCGGCGACCTTGTATTTACTGCATTTTCTGGTTCGCATCAAGATGCAATCAAAAAAGGTTTTGATCACCTTGAAGCTGATGCAAAAGCTGCGGGTAAGGCGGTAGAAGAATTTACTTGGGCTGTTCCATATCTTCCAATCGATCCAAAAGATATTGGGCGCTCATATGAAGCTGTCATTCGCGTGAACTCGCAATCAGGTAAGGGCGGCGTCGCATACTTGATGAAGAATGAACATCACTTAGATTTACCACGTCGTCACCAAATTGAATTTAGTCGCGTTGTACAAGCAAAGACTGATTCTGAAGGCGGGGAAGTAACGGGTAAAGATTTGTGGGAGATTTTTGAAGATGAATATCTTCCCACTGAATCTGCGCCATGGGGAAGATTCCGCCTCAAAGGATTGTCGCAAACTTCAGTACTTGATGAAGATGTGCACTTGAGCGTTTCGATTTTAGATCGTGGCGTAAAGCAAGAACTCACAGGTCAAGGAAATGGTCCGATTGCAGCCTTCTGTAATATTTTGCAGAGTTACGGCGTCGATGTGAAAGTTCTCGATTATTACGAGCATGCTCTTTCATCAGGTGGCGATGCTTCTGCTGCTGCTTACCTTGAGTGCTCAATCGATGGAGAAGTTTTCTGGGGCGTTGGAATCGACCCAAATACGACGACTGCATCACTCAAAGCAGTCGTGTCTGCGATAAATCGCGCAATTCGATAAGGGTCGGCACTACCTTTGCCCGTATGAGTTTGTATCGGGATGAGGCGGTTATTCTGCGCACTCAAAAATTGGGTGAAGCAGATCGCATCATCACCATGCTCACTCGTGAACATGGCCGAATTCGTGGCGTGGCAAAAGGTGTTCGACGCACTAAATCAAAATTTGGTGCGCGACTAGAACCAGGTAGCCACGTCGATATTCAGCTCTATGTCGGAAAAACTTTTGACACAGTTACTCAAGTTGAAGCAATAATGAATTATGGGGAAGCCCTCACTGATGATTACCAGCGATGGACAGTAGCTGCCGCAATTATGGAAGCTGCAGAACGCTTCACATCGCAAGAACATGAACCAGCACTGCAAGAATTTCAACTCGTAGTAGGTGGATTAAAAGTTCTCTCTGAAAATCGTTATGACCCACTCCTGATTCTTGATGCTTTCTTACTTCGTTCCCTCGCCATTGGCGGATATGCACCTTCGATGACAATTTGTTCTCGGTGTGAAGCACCAGGGCCGCATCGATACTTTTCTTTAGTCGGTGGCGGATCGGTATGTATCGATTGCAGACCATCGGCATCTGCAACTCCAGCACCAGAAACACTTACACTCATGGGCGCGCTTCTGAGTAGTGAATGGGATATTGCCCAAGCCAGTGAGACGCGACATCGCCGTGAAGCAAGTGGTTTGATTGCAGCTTATTTACAATGGCACTTAGAGAGAGGACTTCGATCTTTGCCTATGGTGGAGCGAGTATGAATATTCCAAATCACGTTGCAATTGTTATGGATGGCAATGGGCGTTGGGCAAAAGAGCGCGGACTCCCACGCACTGCGGGACATGAAGCGGGTGAAGCCGCCCTCTTTGATGTTGTGCAAGGCGCAATTGAATTTGGAGTAAAAGAAATAAGTGCGTATGCATTCTCCACTGAAAATTGGCGGCGCTCACCTGAAGAAGTGAAATTTCTTATGGGCTTCAATCGAGATGTATTACGCCGCCGCCGTGATGAAATGAATTCAATGGGTGTGCGCATTCGCTGGGTGGGTCGTCCAAAACGATTATGGAGCAGCGTTATTCAAGAGTTAGAAGAAGCAGAGGAACTCACTAAAAAAAATAGGGTTCTCACCCTGAATATGTGCGTCAACTATGGTGGCCGTTCAGAAATTGTTGAAGCTGCGGCCGAACTCGCCCGTGATGTGAAGCGAGGCAAAGTTAAGGCAGATTCGATTACAGAGAAAACTTTTCAAAAGTATTTAGATTCACCCACAATGAGTGATGTTGATTTATTCTTGCGAACATCAGGGGAGCAGCGCACAAGCAATTTTTTGCCGTGGCAAAGTGTTTATTCAGAGTTTGTATTTATGGATGTTTTATGGCCAGATGTAACTCGCAAAACTTTATGGAAAGCGATTGAAGAATATTCACAAAGAGATAGAAGATTCGGAAAAGCGTAGCTTTTCCGAATTGGAAGTGTTAGCGGTAAAGCCTAGGCGGAGTAGGCGACAACAGCCCACATCAATAAAACTCCAACAGCAGTTGCGGCTAAGGTCCATCGAGATGGATGACGTGAATGTGCTTCTGGCAAAATATGAGCTGTCGCAATATAAATAACAAAGCCAGAAAAAAGTGCAAGGTAGAGCGCCATCCAAGAACTATTCAACGCTAAATAGGTACCCAGTGAAGCACCGGATAGTCGCGCAAATGCATCAACACCGAGTAGCCATCTACTGTGTTTGGTCCAGTGTCCGCTCTTGACCATAATTGAAACGGTATTAAGTCCGTCACTAAATGCATGAACTACTACAGCTATAAAAACCGCGAAGCCGAGAGCGTTACTGACTTGGAATGCAACACCGAGTCCAACTCCATCTAGAAATACGTGCCCACCCATAGCAATTGCACCTAAGGAACCTGCAATGTTGTGATGTTCGTGATCATGACCATAATCTGATTCAGCAGGTTCGTGGCCACCAAAACTTCGCTCCAACACATGAAGGAGCAGGAAGCCACCAACAATTGCGAGTGAAACAGAAGGAACTCCACCGAAAGTAGTTTTATTTGATTTGAAAACTTCGGGTAATAAGTCAAAACCAACGAGGCCGAGAAGTAAACCAGCTGATAAACCAAGCACTAAATGGAATTGATCGCGCGAACGTAAGGCGACGATTCCACCAAAAGTGGTGGCGACAACCGTAAGTGCTGCAAAAACTATCGCGAGATTCATTGATTTAGGGTATCGCGATTAGGCTACTTCTCATGATTGCTATCGCTCGCTTTGAAGTTTCCATGTCCCAAAGTTCAGATTTTCGCAAGGAAATAGAGGTTGCCCGTGAAGCCCTTGCCGAATGTGTCGGATATATCGATGGTGAGATTGGTCAGAATTTAGATCAACCATCTCTGTGGCTCTTGATGACACGGTGGGAAAATGTTGGTTCGTATCGCAGAGCCCTCAGTACGATGCGTTCGAAGTTAGAAGCTATTCCAGTTCTCGCGCGGGCAATTGATGAACCAGGTGCTTACGAGTAAACTTTCTCGTACGGGAGTAACACCAGTTGCTCTTCGCCGACAGCCAGCCGGATGGAGATTATTGTGGCAACGGACCGTTTAGAAAATATTGTTGGACTCGCAAAGCGTCGAGGATTTGTATTTCCTTCTTCAGAAATTTATGGCGGTTTACGTGCATCGTGGGATTACGGCCCACTTGGTGTCGAACTTAAAAACAATGTAAAGCGTCAGTGGTGGAAAGCCATGGTTATGGGTCGCGAAGACGTTGTTGGACTTGATTCATGTGTGATCTTGGCGCGCGAAGTGTGGGAAGCATCAGGACACGTTGCGACATTTAGCGACCCGCTGACCGAATGTACGGCTTGCCACAAGCGCTATCGCGCAGATCATTTAGAAGAGGCCTATGAAGCCAAGCATAAGAAGAAGGCTGACTCACTCACTGAAATCAATTGCCCTGCTTGCGGAAATAAGGGCCAATTCACAACTCCAAAACAATTTAGTGGATTGCTCAAGACATTCCTCGGTCCGGTAGAAGATGAATCTGGACTTGCATATCTTCGACCAGAGACCGCACAGGGAATCTTTATAAACTTTGATCAAGTGATGACAACATCGCGTAAGAAACCACCATTTGGTATTGGCCAAATCGGAAAATCTTTCCGTAATGAAATAACTCCAGGAAACTTTATTTTCCGAACACGTGAATTTGAGCAGATGGAAATGGAATTCTTTGTGGTTCCAGGAACTGATGAAGATTGGCATCAATATTGGATTGATACTCGCCTTGCTTGGTATAAAGATTTGGGAATCAATCCAGAGCGCCTTCGTATTTTTGATCATCCGAAAGAGAAGTTGTCGCACTATTCAAAACGAACTGCAGATATCGAATACAAATTTGAATTTACTGGCACCGAATGGGGTGAGCTCGAAGGCATTGCAAACCGTACAGATTTTGATCTCAAAGCACATTCATCGGCATCGGGTAAAGACCTTTCCTACTTTGATCAAGAAAAAGGGGAACGTTGGACACCATTTGTGATTGAACCAGCGGCGGGTGTCGATCGTTGTGCACTGACATTTTTGATGGATGCATATACAGAGGATGAAGCACCAAATAGCAAGGGCGAAATGGAAAAGAGAGTCGTACTCAAACTCGATCACCGTTTGGCGCCTATCAAAGTGGCGGTATTGCCACTTTCGCGAAATGCAGAACTTTCGCCTCTGGCTCGTGATCTCGCGACGCAATTACGAAAAAATTGGAATATCGATTTCGACGATGCTGGAGCAATCGGACGTCGTTATCGCCGCCAAGATGAAATTGGAACTCCTTACTGCATAACAATTGACTTTGAAACTCTCGAAGATCATGCAGTGACAATTCGCGATCGTGACACGATGGCACAAGAACGCATCGCACTCGATCAGGTTGAAGCATGGTTAGCGCCACGACTCCTCGGCTGCTAGAACCGCTTCGGCTACCACTTGCAAGTGGTGATCACTTTATAGATCCACCAGTTGTGCTTGCACCGATGGCTGGAATTACTAACGCGCCATTTCGAACTCTTTGTCGAGAGTTAGGTGCTGGTTTATTTGTTTCCGAGATGGTGACAGCGCGAGCTTTGATTGAACGTCGTCCAGAAACTTTGCGAATGATTGTTCCGGGCCCTGGTGAATGGCCACGTTCAGTTCAGTTATACAGCGTGGATCCTCACACTATCCGGGCTGCTGTGACCATGATTGGTAAAGAAAATTTGGCCGACCACATTGATATGAATTTTGGATGTCCAGTTCCAAAAGTTACTCGTAAAGGTGGGGGAGCAGCCCTTCCTTATAAACGCAAACTTTTTAGTGCAATTGTTGGAGCAGCAGTTGAAGCTGCAAAACCATTTGGAATTCCCGTTACGGTAAAAATGCGTATTGGTATTGATACAGACCATCACACATATTTAGATGCTGCAAAATCGGCTGCAGATATTGGAGTTGCATGGGTGGCGCTACATGCGCGCACTGCTGAACAAATGTATGAAGGTAAATCTGATTGGTCAGCAATTACTCGCCTGGTGGAACATTTAGCACCAACTGGAGTTCCAGTTCTTGGAAATGGAGACATTTGGAGCGGGGCTGATGGAGTTGCAATGGTGAAAGCGACAGGCTGCGCCGGTGTCGTTGTCGGGCGAGGATGTTTGGGGCGGCCATGGCTATTTTCTGATTTAGTGGAAGCTTTTTCAGGTGGTGAGAAAAGAATTACTCCGACACTTTTTGAAGTCCGCGAAATTATGTTTCGTCATGCACAGCTAATAGTCGAGTATTTCGAATCTGAAGATCGTGGAATGCGCGACCTTCGCAAACATATGGCTTGGTACCTCAAAGGATTTAGAGTTCATAGCGAATTACGCCGTCAATTTGGAATGGTTTCAACTCTTTTTGAAATGCGCCAACTTTTAGATCAACTCAGCGATCAACCATATCCAGTTGAAGTTGGCGAAAAGCCACGTGGTCGCACAAGCCATGGTCGCCCACCTACTCTTCCGGATGGTTGGCTCAACAATCCTGACGAAATGGTTTCGATTGAATTAGAAGATGCATTTTCGGGTGGATAGATAATGTTTCTTTTTCGTTGGATTCGTCGCCTTATTTCGCTGGTAATTCTTATCGCTTTAGTGCTTCCTTCGTATGGTGCATATAAAGTTTTTCAAGCCGCGCATAATCCGGTGACTCGAAATGCTGATGTCATTGTTGTACTTGGAACAGCGCAATTTGATGGAAGACCAAGTGAGCCACTCCTGGCACGATTGGAAGAAGCAAAACGAATATTCAAATTAGGACTTGCCCCCACAATTATTACCGTTGGTGCAGGCGCGCCAGGTGATCGCACTACTGAGGCAGCTGCAGGCAAAGCCTGGTTGCAATCAGAAGGAATCTCTTCGAAGAAAATTACTGCTGTAGAAATTGGGCGAGACACATTGAGCAGCACTAAGGCATATATAAAAGTTATGCAGAAGAGAATGGTGAGTGATGTCATCATCGTTACCGATCCTTATCACTGTGCACGTGCAATCACGATGGCTAATGACAATCACGTGATTGCAACATGTTCACCAGTCACAACCGGACCAAATTCCCTGAGCAATTCCTCTTACAAATACTTATTGCGCGAAGCGGGTGCTTACATTGTTTATATAACACTGGGCCGTAGAGGAATCCAAATAAGTGACCATTTACCAAACTCGGCGATAGTCACTAAGGTATTGGGATGAGTAACGCAGGTAATTACACTGAGAGCGATAAAGAACGCTTTCTCGATGAACCAGCTAAGCGAGCAGGTCGCACCGAATTTATGCGAGATCGTGCACGAGTTATTCATTCTGCAGCGCTGCGCCGCTTAGCTGCAAAGACTCAAGTTGCAGTGCCTTGGGAAAATGATTTTCAAAGAACGCGTTTGTCGCACTCACTTGAATGTGCACAGATTGGTCGCGAACTTGGAGAATCACTCGGTGCCGATCCTGATTTACAAGACACTGCATGTCTGGCACACGATTTAGGTCACCCACCATTTGGGCACAATGGCGAAGAAGCGCTTGCAAGTGTTTCCAAAGATTGCGGTGGCTTTGAAGGAAATGCTCAGTCACTACGTTTATTGATTCGCCTTGAAGCTAAAACCGTTGATGCCGAAGGAAAGAGTGTTGGACTCAATTTAACTCGCGCATCGCTGGATGCGGCTACAAAGTACCCATGGCCAAGTTCTCAGAACTCACGAAAGTTTGGCGTATACGACGATGATCTTGAAATATTTACTTGGATGCGAAAAGGAGCACCAGAGGGTAAGAAATGCATCGAAGCCCAAATTATGGATTGGTCAGATGATTGTGCCTATTCAGTGCATGACCTAGAAGATGCAATTTTCGCAAATCAAGTCAGTGTAAAAACATTTCGACAAGATTTACCGCAATTACATATTGTGATGGTTGAGCAATATGGCAGTTGCGCGACCCAGCAAGAAGCTTCTGATGCACTAGATCGTCTTTCAAATTTATCTGCCTGGCCACAGTATTACGATGGAAGTCATCGCAGTCTGGCACGATTGAAGGATTCAACGAGCCAACTTATTGGTCGCTTTGTTTTAGCTGCTGAAATGCAGACTCGTGAAATTCATGGAACTGGAAAACTTTCCCGTTATGGTGCAAATCTTGAAGTCCCGCGCGAACAGATTGTGGAAGTTGATTTTCTCAAAGCAGTAGCTGGTCATTACCTCATCAATGCAGGACATTCACAAGAGCGCTATGCAAAACAACAAGTAATCATCACCGAATTAGTTGAGATGCTTTATGCCAGTGCGCCGCGAGAATTAGATTCATTTTTCAAGAAACCATGGGATGAGGCGGCTAATGATTCGGCACGTTTACGCGTAGTTATTGATCAGATTGCAGCGCTGACTGACCCTGGTGCCTATGCCTTACATGCGCGCCTGCTTGCTACTAGATAAGGTGCACTCATGAGTGGTCGTATCAAGGATGAAGATGTTGCCTACATCCGTGATCGCGCACCGATAGATGAAGTGGTGGGCGATTATGTCCAGCTAAAAAATGCAGGTGGCGGTCAGAAAAAAGGTCTTTGCCCATTTCATGATGAAAAATCTCCTTCATTCCATGTAACTCCAAGCAAAGGTTATTTTCATTGTTTTGGTTGTCAAACTGGTGGAGATGTCATTGCATTTTTGATGAAAATTGATCATCTCTCATTTGCCGAAACTATAGAACGCCTTGCAGATCGAATTGGATACACCTTGCGATACGAAGAGGGTGCAAGTGGAGTATCAGCTCCCGCAGGTCAGCGCTCACGTCTAATTTCAGCGCATCTTGAAGCTGCAAAGTTTTATCAAGAACAACTCAATACTTCTCCAGGCGCGGCGCATGGTCGCGACTTATTGACGAAGCGTGGATTCGATAAGGCCGCATGCCAGCATTTTGGAGTGGGCTATGCACCCGATGAATGGGATGCACTCACTAAGCATTTGCGCGCTATGGGTTACACAATTGAAGAGTTAGAAGTCGGTGGACTTTCAAAGATGGGCCAGCGTGGTCCCATTGATAAATTCCGCAATCGATTGATGTGGCCAATTCGAGATATTTCAGGTGATGTTGTGGGCTTTGGTGCTCGCAAGTTAGCAAGTGATGAGGAAGATCAAGGTCCTAAATACCTCAACACGTCAGAGACTCCAATTTATAAGAAGAGCCAAGTTCTCTACGGCTTAGATATTGCGAAGAAAGAAATTGCTAAAAAGCGGCAAGCAGTGATTGTTGAAGGCTATACCGATGTAATGGCAGCACATTTAGCAGGAATCACAACGGCAGTTGCAACATGTGGAACCGCATTTGGCGCTGACCATATTCGTATTCTTCGTAGATTGCTCATGGATGATGATTCTTTCCGCGGCGAAGTCATCTTCACTTTTGATGGAGATGCAGCTGGACAAAAGGCTGCCTTGCGCGCCTTTGGTGAAGATCAAAAATTTGTAACGCAGACATTTGTGGCAGTTGAGCCAGATGGATTAGATCCTTGCGACCTGAGACAGCAAAAAGGTGATTTAGCGCTTCGCGATCTGATTGCTCGTCGAGTTCCACTTTTTGAATTCGCTATTCGCACTGAATTATCACATCACAAATTAGATACTGCAGAAGGGCGCATCAATGCTCTCAATGCCGCTGCTCCATTGGTTGCCCAGATTCGTGACAAATCTTTGCGCCCTGAATACACGCGTTTACTTGCAGGTTGGCTTGGCGTAGAAGTTGAAATAGTTTCTTCAGTTGTTGCACAAGGTGCTAAAAATCGTCCAGCAACACGAGTTGAAGAGAGAACTGAAACACTTGTTGATAATGCATGGCGGCCCGAACCCAATGAAGCCAGACTGATTTTGGAACGCGAAGTTCTCAAAGCGAGAATTCAAGAGCCCAATCTTTTTGGTGCATCAAATATTTTATGGAAAGAAATTGAAGCAACTGCATTTACGCATCCTGCATATCGAGAAATTCGAAGTGTTATAGATTCAAAGGCACCTGAGACTCCTTTGACGATTGAATTAATTGAGAATGTAAATATGAAGGCGCTCTATACCGAGTTAGCAGTTGAGCCAATTCGCGCCGATGGAAAAGTAACTGAGCATTATGTTGCCAGTATCGTGGCCCGACTTCGCGAAGTTGCAATCTCTCGAGCAATTGCTGAATTAAAATCGAGTCTCCAGCGACTCAATCCGGTAGAAAATGAGATTGAATACAATGCCGCTTTTGCTCAATTAGTAGCGCTGGAAAGTGCTCGTCGAGCCCTTCATGACGTTGCCCTGGGTGGCTTGTAGCTGATTTCGACCTCACGCCACTGGTGCGCTAGAGTGTGCGTTTGTTGGATGATCTTCGGATCAGTAAGTGCACTATTCCCTGATAGCTCAATGGCAGAGCAGCCGGCTGTTAACCGGCAGGTTCTTGGTTCGAATCCAAGTCAGGGAGCTTTTTCAGGAACTTCACAGGAAAATAATTTAGCATTGGGCATATGAGTTCATTACAAATATCACTCCGAAAAACCATCGCCTCATGGCGCACCCAAGTCATCTACATTCGAATCATCCGCTTATGGCTGGGATTGACCTGGATATATGCCGGGTGGGACAAGGCAACAGATCCAGGTTTTCTTACTAAAGGTGGACCTACATATATAGGTGCGCAACTTGCAGGATATGCAACGCAATCTCCAGTTAGTTTCATCTTCAATAAGATGATTGAACATTCATTACTCATCGGAATATTTGTAATCCTGAGTGAATTCGCAATTGGCTTAGCGACCCTTCTCTATGTGGCTCCAACAACTGCAGCCCTTGCAGGTTTTACGATGTCGGTTGGACTATGGCTTGCAAGTAGTTTCCACGTGAAGCCATATTTTCTTGGAAGCGATACTGCATATGCAGTGCTGTGGCTTACGTACTTATTATTCTTACTTGGTAAGCGCAGAAAATTAGATGTTGCACTCGATCGCCGTGGATTCATGCGCGTAGGCGCACTTGGAATTACTGCAGTTGCCATTAGTGCATTAGGTAAAGCGCTCCCACGTGCAGCAAAGAACAATGGTTCATCAAATAGTGCTGCAAGTAAAAATTTAGTTAAAATTGCGACTCTTCCCATTGGCGGTACCCATCAATTCACTTTGGCCTCAGGTGATCCGGCGATGCTCTTTCGCACGAGCAACGGTGTTTTTGCCTATTCTCGAGTCTGTACTCATCAAGGATGTGTTGTCGAATACGTTCCTGGTAATAAAGAACTTATTTGTCCGTGCCACGGCGCTACTTTCGATCCATTCAATAGCGCCCAAGTACTTGCAGGTCCAACAAATATTCCATTACCAAAAGTCAGTGTCGCTATAAAAGGAGATTGGGTGGTTCTTGTATGAAAAAAACAATTGCAAAAGTAGGAGTCGGTTTCTTGTTGGGAGCAAGCGTTGCTGGAGGAATCGCGACAGCGGCCTCAAATAGCACCCCAACAATCAAAGCGTGCGTCGATAACAGAACACAAGCAATGTATTTATCTGCCGATGGAACTTGTGCGAAAACTCGCACCTTAGTTGACCTCAGCTCTGGTGGAATGAGTGTGCGAAATATCGCCTCTGCTGTAACACCCTCTGTAGTTTCGATTCAGGTTACATCTGCAACTGGAAGCGGTACAGGTTCGGGCTCGATTTATAAAACGAGCGCTAATTCGAGTTACATCATTACGAATAATCACGTGGTCGAGTCAGCTGCAACGTCTGGAACAATTTCTGTTGAATTACTCAATGGCGATCTCATTGATGCAAAAATTGTTGGACGGGATACAAATTATGACTTAGCAGTCATTCAAGTTCAGCAAGGTAATTTGCCTGTGATACCAATAGGTGATTCATCAAAGGTAATGGTGGGAGATCCTGTTGTTGCAATTGGTTCACCCCTAGGTCTTGCAAGCACAGTAACAAGCGGGATTATTTCTGCACTCAATCGACCTGTTACTACAGGGGCCGTTGGAACAGAATCCTATGTCGATGCGATTCAAACTGATGCTGCAATCAATCCAGGTAATTCAGGTGGAGCACTCGTTGATTCGCAAGGAAGAATCATTGGTGTCAACTCTGCCATTGCATCACTATCAAGTGGTGGAGGAACTGCAGGAAGTATTGGACTGGGATTCTCGATTCCTATCAATGAAGCAAAGCGCATCATTGATGAAATTATTGCTACAGGAAAATCAACTAGACCTGTACTCGGTGTCTATTTTGATAGTGCGTACACAGGTGTGGGCGCAAAGATCACGAAGTTGAGTGCCGGTGAAGGCGCCGAAAAAGCTGGCATCCCAGTTGGTGCAATTATTCGTACCATCGATGGCGTCAAGATTGCGGATCAAGTTGGTGCAATTGTGCGAATCCGTTCCTATGCACCTGGTGCAACGGTCACGGTTGTCGTTGATATGCCAACGGGTGGACAAAAAACATTCAAAGTAATTCTGGGCTCGGCATCATCTAGCTAATTCGTGTAACACAAATGCAATAGAGGGAAGGTAGGGTTTGCGACGTGGCACTCTTTAGATTGAAGGTCGCACTCCCTGACCGTCCAGGTTCCCTTGGAACAATTGCATCTGCAATTGGAGCGGCAGGTGGCGATATTCGTGGACTCGTTGTTATGAAATCTGAAGATGGTCGCGGTTATGACGATATTACTGTTGCAGTTCCTGGCAGTGACCCAACAGATTTGATTGAGGTACTTACATCTATTGGTGGCGTGGAAGTTATTTCAGTAACACCAGTTCAATAATTAAAATACGCGCGCACCTTGACTTGGAAGCGATGTGAAGAATCTTGGTTTCACAAAACCTAAATCACTAAATGCTTTTTCAATCGCTTGTTTTGTTGCTTCAATTTCACTCGCCTTGATCAGCGCAATGGCGCTTCCACCAAATCCGCCGCCCACCATTCGAGCACCTAAAGCACCTGAAGAAATTGATGCATTCACAGCGCAATCGAGTTCAGGGCATGAAACCGTGTAATCATCACGAAGGGAAGCGTGTGACTCGTTGATAAGTGCGCCAAGGTGAACAAAGTCGTTTGCTTCTAATGCTTTTACGGCGTCTAGAACCCTTTGAATTTCTGTCACAGCATGACGAGCCCGAATATATTCTGTCTCAGTTATTTTTTCGCGGTTATTGTTCAATTGCTCACTGGATAAATGTCGCATCGAAATAATTCCAAGTTTTGCCACAACTGAGTCACAAGATGCACGCCGTTCTGCATATCCACCATCAACTAATTCATGATGTGCCTGAGTGTCAATGATAAGTAACTCTAGGTTTGCAGACGCAACATCAAATGAAATGTTTGTAGTCGATAGATCGCGGCAATCGAGTAGTAAAGCACTACCGTCATTGGCCATCAGGGAGACAGATTGATCCATGATTCCGCATGGCATTCCTACATAATCATTTTCAGCGCGCTGACAAAGTCGAGCAAGGGTTGGTAAATCATGGCCTAAGGAAAAAAGTGAATTCAAGGCAGTAGCAACACTTGCTTCAAGGGCGGCTGAGGATGAAAGACCTGCGCCTAAAGGAACATTTCCATCTATCAGGATTTCAAGTCCAGAAGTAACTCCAAGAGCCCACACAACACCTAGGACATATTTTTCCCAATCACCCGAACGCGAAGGCGAAATATCTGCAAGAGGAATCTCGAGAATTTCACACTCTCGTTGCAGCGAAGCAATTTTTAGAGTTCCTGAATCATTTTTTGAGATGGCTACGAAAGTACAATCTTGAATGGCAAAGGGGAGTACAAAACCCTCGCTGTAATCAATATGTTCGCCAATGAGATTGACACGACCTGGAGCAGCGGCAGAAATATCTGGTGGATGACCAAAAACTTCTTGGAACTTTTGCGCGATTGAATTCATTGAAAATTATCCGAACGAGGCGAGTGTGTCAGCAACCATTGCGCCTATATCGCGCGTTGGTTTCCAGTTCAATACTCGTTCGGCTTTTGAGATATCTGCAATGAGTACCGCTGGGTCACCTGCGCGACGTGGAGAATCTACAAAGGCGATTTCTTTACCTATTGCTGAAGAAGAAGCAGCAAGAACTTCGCGCACTGAATATCCTCCGCCAGAACCTAGATTGAAAATTTCATGTCCCGTCTTGCCAAGTGAATTGAGGGCTTTGATATGAGCATCAATTAAATCAACGACGTGCACATAATCACGGATACATGTGCCATCTTTGGTTGGCCAATCGCTTCCGAATATTTTTACTGGATTTGCTGATGTACTGCGCAAAACGTTGGGAATCAAATGCGTTTCAGGATTATGTCGTTCTGTGAGCCAGCCACGCGCACTTTTGAGGCAACCAGCCACGTTGAAATATCGAAGGGATGCCGCGCAAAGTCCATGGCCGCGGGCTTCATCGGTGATCATTGCATCAATCGCTAATTTGGTTGCACCATATGCATTGGTGGGCCTAGTGGGCGCCCCTTCGCTTATTGGTAGAACTTCTGGCTCACCATATGTTGCAGCTGATGAGGAAAAAATAAGTTTTTGAATTTTCGCTCGGCGCATCTTATCGAGCAGATTGCGAGTTCCACCAACATTGACGCTCCAATATAACTCTGGTTTTTCAACAGATTCACCCACAAGAGATTTACCTGCAAAATGCATAACCGCATCGCAACCTTTGAGGGCTTGCCCAATATCTGAAGTATTGAGAAGTGAACCTTGAATAAATGTGGTTCCGGCAGGCACGTTATCTGCATGCCCAGTACTGCAATCATCGAGAATATTTACATCGAAACCTTGTGACATCAAAATATCAACTGCTATTGATCCGATATAGCCCGCACCACCAGTAACTAATATGCGCATCATTTCTCCAATTTCACTGCGCGTAATTGTTCAGCTGATTGCTCGGGGCGCATATCCATAATGAACGCTCCCATTGCAGATTCAGATCCGGCGAGATATTTCAGTTTTCCTGGTGCACGTCGCACACTCGTAATCTGCCAGTGCAAGCGAAGTAAATCACGACCAACTCGAACAGGGGCTTGATGCCATGCAGCGATATATGCCATTTCAATTCCGAATACTCCGTCGAGTCGTTTCATAACTTCAAGTGCAATTTCTGGGTAAGCGTCAGCAGCCGTTGGTGAAAGTTCTGCTAAATCTGCGACAGGACGCAGTGGCGCAACATGAATTTCATAGGGATATCGTGAAGCGTAAGGAACAAATGCAATCCATTCACTATTACGAGCAATAATTCTAATTTCATCACGAATTTCGCATGCGACAACATCATCAAAAAGTACATGGCCGGTTGATTCCTTGTACTCGCGGGCAACTCTGAGCATTTTTTCTACTCGTGGAGGCAAATAAGAGTATGCATATATTTGTCCGTGAGGATGGGAAATTGTTACGCCAATTTCTTCGCCACGATTTTCAAAAGGAGCAATGTGCTCAATAAATTTCTCTTGTGAAAGTTCGCGAATTCGATCTTGCCATGCTTCAAGCAAAACTCGTACGCGCTCAGGGGAAAGATCTTTAAACGATTGACCATGGTCAGGTGTAAAACATATGACTTCACACTTTCCAGCTGATGTTCCTGTATCTGTATCAGGACCAACGAGATCAGGGAGCGCCCAATCACCTACTGGAGGTCGAAGTGATGGTGATCGGTTATCAAAGACGACAACTTCATAATCACTTTCAGGAATTTCGGTAAGTAAATCAGAATGCGTTGGACAAAGCGGACACAATTCTTTAGGTGGCAGAAATATGCGTCCTTGGCGATGCGCCGCCATAGCAACCCATTCGTTGACTAATGGATCAAGTCGCAGTTCACCAATTCCAGGCTGTTCCTCTATCGGGCGCTTGTCGGTGGCACTTCGCGCATTACCTTGAGTGTCGTAATAGCGAATGGTGCGACCATCTGACATTTCACGGTCGGTGCGTGTAACTCCGGCTTCTAATCTTTTACTCTCGCCCATAGTGTCGTTACTCTACCTTTGTGAGCGAGCAAAGAGCACTTTTGAGCACTTCACATAGCTCATTGCTCTGTGAAGTTGTCGATGGGGCGCTACTGATTCGCCATTGGGGTGCTCCGCTTTCTGGCGATTTGAGTCGTATCGCCCAAGCAATGAAACCTTCAATTGCTAATAGCGCCTTTGATCAGATTCAAAGCGGTGGAATTATGCGCGAGAGTTCTCGTGGATTTTTGGGTCGCCCTGCATTGAGTGGTCATCGCAATGGACGTTCATGGTCAACTAAATTTGAAGTGACAGATTTTCATCACAGCGATTCAAAAGTTAAAATAACGTTGCGGGATTTACATGCTGAATTAGAAGTTGTAATTTCATTTGAGATGGATCAATTTGGAGTACTCACTCAGAATGCAACTGTAAAGAATTTAGGAGAAACGAATTATTCGTTAGATGATTTCACTCATTGGTTGCCATTGCCTCAAGAAGCAACTCAAACTCTCGATTTTGCTGGGCGCTGGGCGAATGAAAGAAATCCTCAGCGCCGAGATATTGCCACGGGAACATGGATACGTGACACACGTGAGGGACGCAGCGGGCATAATTTTTCAATCGCAGATATTGCACTTACTTCACATACAACATTTCAGAACGGTGATGCATGGGCAACAACTATTGCATGGAGTGGAAACTCTCAATATTTAGTAGAGCGCTTATGGAATGGTGAACAATCCATGGGCGCTGGCGAGTTATTACTTCCAGGTGAAGTACAACTTGGCGCGGGGGAGAGTTATCAAGCTCCAACCCTTATTTCTATTTACTCAGCATCAGGCTTAGATGGAATTGCATCAGCATTTCATAGTCATATTCGTGCACGTGCGGTTCATCCTCGACGCCCACGCCCACTGACACTTAATATGTGGGAAGCAATTTATTTTAATCACAATGAAGAAAAGATTAAGAAGCTCATCGATGTCGCAGCTGAGATTGGAATAGAGCGAGTTGTTCTCGATGATGGCTGGTTCCTCGGAAGACGTAACGACAGAATTGGCCTAGGAGATTGGGAGATAGATCCTGCTGTTTGGCCACAAGGTCTTTCGCCTATCATCAAATATATTAACGATAAAGGCATTGAATTTGGCTTGTGGTTTGAAGGAGAAATGGTTAACCCAGATTCAAACATTTATCGCGAACAACCCGAATGGATTTTGCACGAAGGCGATCGCGTTCCACCTCTGTGGCGCAATCAATTAGTTTTAGATCTTTCACATGAGGGTGCCTATAACCACGTACTCGAGCAGGTCAGCGCAATACTTTCAACGCATTCGATTGCTTACATCAAGTGGGATCACAACCGTGTATTAGTTGATGCAGGGCACCTCGGTAAGGCTGGAGTCCGCAAACAAACCCAAGCTATTTATCGTCTCTTTGCAGAACTCAAGAAGCGTCACAAAGACTTAGAGATTGAATCATGCGCATCAGGTGGTGCCCGTGTTGATTTAGGTGTTATTGATTATGTGGATCGTTTTTGGACAAGTGATAACAATGACGCATTAGCTCGTCAAAATATTCAACGTTGGACATCCCAAGTTATTCCACCTGAAATGTTGGGAACCCACATCGGACCAACGCATGGACACCAAACTGGACGCACACTAGAACTATCGATGCGTGCGACAACGGCGCTCTTTGGTCACGCAGGAATTGAATGGGATATTACTGAGGCAAGTACACAAGAACGTGCGTATTTGAAATCTTGGGCAGATTATTACAAAGCGAATCGAGCATTCTTACATGCATCCACGATGGTTCGGGTTGATTATCCAGATGAGCATGGCTTATTACATGGAGTGGTTTCTAAAGATAAATCGCATGGGCTTTTTGCTTACGTTCAAATTACCCCAACTGTTACAGTCAATCCTGCACCACTAAAATTTCGTGGTTTAGATATCGCATCAAATTATGAAATCAAGGCAGTTTATCCAGCCGGTGAGCCTCGATATATGGTTGTTCAAAAGCCTGAATGGATGAATGGGATACAAATTTCGGGTTCTGCGCTAGCAATGGTTGGAGTGAGTGCGCCAATACTTGCACCAGCAAATGCATTTTTAATAGAAATAAATAAGATCTAATCAACCCAATTCAGGGTTCGTTCAATTGCTTTCTTCCAACCTGCATACCCCTGAGAACGAGATTCTGAAGTTGATGTAGATGACCACCTACGAGATTGCTTCCATTGTTTGCGAACTTCATCAGTTGATGACCAGAAACCAACTGCAATTCCAGCGGCATACGCAGCACCGAGAGCTGTTGTCTCGGTGATAAGTGGTCTGGTGATATCCATTCCCATGATGTCTGCTTGCATCTGCATACAGAGTGAGTTGGCTGTAATTCCGCCATCAACGCGCATCTCTGTCATTGGCACACCAGAGTCAGCAACCATTGCATCCATAATTTCTTTAGTTTGATAACAAATTGCTTCTAGCGCTGCACGTGCAAGATGAGCTTTAGTTGTAGCGCGTGTAAGTCCAACAATTACTCCACGGGCATCGGAGCGCCAATATGGAGCAAAGAGACCAGAAAACGCAGGAACAAAATACACGCCTTCAGTATCTGCGACCGATGAAGCTAAATGTTCTGTCTCTGCGGCATTGCTTATGATTCCTAATTGATCGCGCAACCACTGTATTGCTGACCCAGTAACTGCAACAGAACCTTCTAGTGCATAGCGGGCCGGTTCATTTCCAAATTTATAACAGACTGTTGTGAGTAATCCGTTCTGTGATCGAACGATGTCAGCGCCCGTATTGAGCAGAGCGAAGTTTCCCGTTCCATATGTTGTCTTTGATTCACCACGATCAAAACAAACTTGTCCGACCATTGCAGCTTGTTGGTCTCCTAATATTCCAGCAATTGGTATTGCACTTCCAAAAGGTCCATGAGGGTCAGTCATTGCATAAATTTCAGAGGACGACTTTATTTCAGGCAATACGTTTCGGGGAATTTCAAAAATCATAAGGAGTTCTTCATCCCAGTCAAGTGTTTCTAGATTCATAAGTAAGGTGCGACTGGCATTGGTTACATCTGTAACGTGGACTCCACCGCGAACCCCACCAGATAAATTCCAGAGAATCCAAGAGTCAATTGTTCCAAAACGTGCATTTCCTGAAGCAATTGCACTTCGGACTTGCGGTATTTCCTTGATAAACCAGTGCATCTTACTTCCAGCAAAATAAGGGGCAATAGTTAATCCGGTGCGATGAGTTATGAGCTCTTTTGATGCTTTGCTCAACGAATCTAAATAGTTGGCGGTTCTTGTATCTTGCCAAACAATTGCATTGGCCAATGGCAAACCTGTTGTGACATCCCAAGCCAGCGTTGTTTCGCGCTGATTCGTAATTCCAATGCCTACTAAATCCGAAGCTAATAAATTTGCTTGCTTGAGTGCGCCAGATATTACTTCTTGCGTTCTCTCCCATATTTCACTGGCATCGTGTTCGACCCACCCGGAGTGAGGCATGATTTGGCGATGCTCTAATTGATGTTGACCAACAACGTTTCCAGAATGATCAAAAATCATAAAGCGAGTGCTACTTGTGCCTTGGTCCAAACTTCCGATAAACGCCATGGTTAGAAATGCCCTCTGCCTTAAGTTAGGCTTACTCTACCCAGACAAATTGGAGATGCAACGCAATGTTTACCTCAGTCCTATCGCCCGAACAGCGAAATGAGGCCGTTGCTCAACTCAAAAAAGATTCTTTCGACATACTCGTCATTGGTGGCGGAATAACGGGAGTTGGCGCCGCACTTGATGCCGCATCTCGTGGTCTCAAAGTGGCACTCATCGAAGCCAATGATTTCGCATCAGGAACATCGAGTCGTTCTAGCAAATTAATTCATGGCGGTCTTAGATATTTAGAGCAATATGATTTTAAGTTAGTCCGAGAAGCATTACATGAGCGAGAATTAATGGTTGCATCTCTTGCACCACACCTCGTGAAACCAGTTGGTTTTTTATTTCCACTGACTGAAAAATTTAAAGAACGCACATATGTTGGAGCTGGTTTAGCTTTGTATGACGCGCTGCGTGGTTTTCAACGTGCATTGCCGTGGCATAAACATATTAGCCAAAGAAAAATCGTAGAGATTGCACCATCACTTCGTACGGATATTGTTACTGGTGCAATCAAATATTTTGACGCTCAAGTAGATGATGCACGCCATACTATGGAGATAGCTCGAACCGCAGCTCGACACGGGGCCGTTATCGCGACTGGCATAAAAGCGGAATCATTGTTACGTGATGGAAAAAGAGTTGTTGGTGTAAAAGTTCAGGATTCGGTCAGTAATACATCATTTGAAATCAAAGCAACAGCAACAATTATGTGCGCTGGCATTTGGAGTGATGAGCTACATGAGAAATTTGGAATCAAACCAGGTTATTCGGTAACGATGAGCAAGGGCGTGCACATTGTTTTGCCGCGTTCTGCCATTCAATCTGAAGCTGGAATTATTCTCAAGACCCAAGTCTCAGTTTTATTTCTGATTCCATGGGGCGATAAGTGGATTGTTGGCACAACCGATACTCCTTACACCGGTGATAGATCTGAACCAGTTGCGACAAATGAAGATGTTGATTACATTCTCAACGAAGCAAATCGTGTTCTCAAGCCCAAAATTAAGCGCGAAGATATTATTGGTGTTTATGCAGGCCTTCGCCCACTAGTGTCAAATAACAAAAATTCTTCGACAACCAAACTTTCGCGCGAACACACAGTAGATCGCCCTGTACCTGGATTCATAAGTATTGCTGGAGGCAAGTACACGACGTATCGCATTATGGGCAAAGATGCCGTTGATCTAGCGGTGAATGAATTACGCAGAATAACTTCTGATTCAGTGACAGATAAATTGCCAGCAGTTGGAGCAGATGGATACCACGCGCTCGTCCAGCAAAGCGCTCAGATTGCTGATTTATATGGAGTTACTGAAGAGTGCGTTATTCATCTTCTCAATCGTTATGGCTCACTTATCAGTGAGGTATTAGAAATCGTGAAGCGCGATTCAAAAATGTCTGAGCGCATTGATTCATCCTTGCCGTACATCAAAGCTGAAATTGAATATGCTGCAAGTCATGAAGGCGCGCGAAGCGTTGACGATGTGATTTCTCGCCGTACTCGAATCGCTTTTGAAT